>Ga0224500_10002224_pt1 | contig 10583 bp, 7 predicted proteins | sample SF_Oct11_sed_USG_FD_168126 | JGI IMG/M metagenome (GOLD analysis project Ga0224500, IMG submission 168126) | Sediment microbial communities from San Francisco Bay, California, United States - SF_Oct11_sed_USGS_4_1 | ecosystem: Environmental > Aquatic > Marine > Sediment | place: USA: California... | reverse complement strand
GCTCGTCACGCTGCTCGACCGACGCGTAAAACGCGTCCATGTCGACGTGCAGGATTCGGCGATCCTCGCTCAACTCGATCGCTCGACAATCAGGTCGGCCAGTGTTCGAAGCGGCTCGGCGGCGACGCCGAAGGCATCGAGTTCACTATGCGCGGACTCGAGCAGCTCGCGGCAGCGGCGGACGCTCTCGTCAATGCCGAAGAGTGCAGGCCAGGTCGCCTTGCCACGCTGCTCGTCGGAGCCTGCCGGTTTGCCGATGACCGACGTTTCGCCTTCGACGTCGAGTATGTCATCCCGGATCTGGAAGGCGAGGCCGACATCTTTCGAGAAGCGTTCCATCGCGCTTCGCATGCCGTCACCAAGACTTTCGGCAAGGCAGCACGCCGACATGACCGAAGCGCTGATCAGCGCGCCGGTCTTCAGCGCTTGCATCCGCGCCAGCTCGTCGACCGACAGGTTGCGGCCTTCCGACGCAAGATCGATCGCCTGCCCGCCCGTCATTCCGAGGGAGCCGCAGGCGGCGGCGAGCAGCGCGGCAAGGCGCCGGGACTCGGAATCACGAAGATGTTGCGACGTGGCGATGACCTCGAAGGCGAGCGGTTGCAGCGCGTCGGCCGCGAGTATCGCCGTCGCTTCGTCATACTTGCGGTGAACGGTCGGCCTGCCGCGACGAAGGTCGTCATCGTCCATGGCAGGCAGGTCGTCGTGGACCAGGGAGAAAGCATGTATCAGCTCGATCGCCGTGGCCGGCACATCGAGTTTTCGAGGATCGACACTCACGCACTCGCCGGTTGCATAGACGAGCAGCGGCCGGATGCGCTTGCCACCCGAAAGCGCGGCGTAACGCATTGCCTCGTGCAGGCGCTCGGGTGCACTGGTGGCCGGGGGTAGCGCCCGGTCCATGCAAGCCTCGACCCGCCGGACGTAGCCGGGCATGCGGATCGTGAAATCGCCGGTATCAGGGTCGGTAACGGTCATTGCCGCCAAGCCTACACCAAAGCCCCTGCGCCCGCGCCGTCACGGGTGTCCTATAATCGCGCTCCCGGCAGCATGGCCGGCAAGGGACGATGCGATCGATATGCAGGCAAGCGCGGAAGCACAACCGAACATTGCGCTGGTGAAGTACTGGGGCAAGCGCGATCGTGAGCGCAACCTGCCGGCGGTCGGTTCCCTGTCGATCACGCTCGCGAGCCTCCGGACCCGTATGACCGTTCGCTTCTCGGACCAGCCGACGGACACGCTCATTGTCAACGGCCAGGAGGCGCCCGCGATGCTCGGGCGGGTCAGCCGGTGCCTGGATCTTGTTGCAGGCAGGAACCGCCAGAGAGCCGCTGTCACGAGTGACGGCAACTTCCCGATCGGCGCGGGGCTTGCGTCGTCGGCGTCTGCATTCGCCGCCCTCGTCGTTGCGGCAGACGAGGCCGTGCATACCGGACACGATCGCCTCACGCTGGCGCGAATGGCGGGCACCGCCTCCGGCTCTGCCGCCCGGTCACTTTACGGCGGCTTCGTGGAGCTGACTGCGGGCGATGGCGGGATCGGGCTCACGCCGCTCGCAGCGCCTGCAGATTGGCCGCTCGAAGTCGTCGTCGCGATCACCGAGGAGGGCCCGAAGCCTGTCGGCTCGGGCGATGGCATGATCCGGAGCGCGCAGACCTCGCCGTTCTATGCGAGCTGGGTGGAGCGCCAGGAGGCTGACCTGGTCGTGGCGCGGACAGCCGTTTCGAACCGTGACTTCGCGTCGCTGGCGGCCGTCTCGGAACACAATTGCCTGAAGATGCACTCTGTCATGTGGACCAGCCGGCCGCCTGTCGTCTACTGGAACGAGGCGACGATCGGCTGCCTCGAGGCAATTCGATTACTGCAGGCAAAAGGCGTGCCGGTTTTCTTCACGATCGATGCGGGGCCGCAGGTCAAGGCGGTCTGCACAGCCGATGCGGTCGCAGGCGTGCGCGGCGCGCTCGATGCGACGCCCGGCGTGCTGCGAACGCTCGTGTCCGGGCTCGGCGAGGGAGCCAGGCTGGTGCCGTCGTGAAAGCGCAGTCATTCAGCGCACCGGGCAAGGCCGTCATCTGCGGCGAGTACGCCGTCCTGCGCGGTGCGCCGGCCGTATCCATGGCGGTCGACCGGCGCGCGGTCGTAACGACGCAACCGGCGGACGGCGACGATTTCACCGTTACGACGCCGGGCTACGCGGACGGACGCTGGCGGTTTCGCACGGGCGAACGCAGTGTACTCCGCTGGCGCGACGAGTTGCCCGCCGACGGGCTTGCAGTCGTCGAGACTGTCTTCGGCGCGCTCAAGGCCTCTCCCGGCAATGCGCTCGGGATCGATGTCGATACGCGCGGCTTTTCTGACAATGTCACCGGACAGAAACTCGGTCTCGGCTCGAGCGCGGCGGCGACCGTTGCGCTGGCCGCGGCGCTGATGCCGGGCGCGCCGGCGCGCGACGTCTTCGAGTGCGCTCGCGCCGCGCACCACAGGCTGCAGGGAGGCGGCAGCGGCGTCGACATCGCGACCGCTTGCTGCGGCGGCGTTATTTCGTACCGCAAGGACCAGAGCTTCCCGCCGCAGACGGTCGTCTGGCCGGACTCGGTGCACTATCGTTTTTTCTACAGCGGCCGGCCTTCCCGCACGGCGGATGCGATTCGGCGGGCGGAGGCAAGGGACGAACGGCGGTGGGCGGCGCTGGATTCCGCTGCGAAGGAGGCAGACGAAGCGATCCGGGCCGGCCGGGCCGATGGCCTGGTGGCGGCGGTCTCTGCCTGGACGGCCGCGTTGCGCCGTTTCGACGAAGCGGGGAGCATCGGCATATTCGCCGGCGGCCACGCGCAGATGACGGAACTGGCGGCCGAATGGGGCGTGGTTTACAAACCCTGCGGCGCCGGCGGCGGCGATATCGGCATTGCGCTCGCCGCCGATATCGCGGATATAGAGCGTTTTTGCCGGCGCGCCCGGGGCGCGGGATTCACGCCACTGGATATCCGGCGGGACGATCGCGGCGTAACGCAGCACACGGGAGTACGGGGTTGAGCAATTCCCGCATCAGCGGACTGTACCGAATGTCGGTCGACGAGCGCGTGAATGCGCTCGTGAAACGCGGCTTTCTTGACGCGGCAGAGGCCGGCCAACTTCGAAGTGGCAACGCGTTGCTCCCGGTCGAGGTCGCCGACCGCATGGTCGAGAACGTCATCGGCGTATTCGGCCTGCCGTTCGCGGTCGCACCGAATTTCGTCGTCAACGGCCGCGACCACGTCGTGCCGATGGTGGTCGAGGAGCCGTCCGTCGTCGCCGCCGTGAGCAGCGCTGCGCGGCTCATTCGCGACAGCGGCGGTTTTACGGCCAAAGCGGCCAACCCGGTGCTCATCGGGCAGGTGCAGGTCGTGGGCATCGAAGATCCCGACCGGGCCGTGCAGTCGCTGTTCGCTCGCCAGCGCGAGCTCATCGAGTGCGCGAACGCGCTGCAGCCGCGCCTCGTGGCCCGTGGCGGCGGTGCGCGCGCGATCGAGTTCTTCAAGTATCGCCTGCCGGACGAGGATTGGACTGTTGTACTGCATCTGCTCGTCGATACCCGCGACGCGATGGGCGCAAACCTGGTCAACACGATGTGTGAAGGCGTCGCGCCGCTGGTGACGGAGATCTGCGGCGGTGACGTCGTGCTGCGCATTCTCTCGAACCTTGCCGACAAATCGCTTGTCAGGGTCAAGGCGAACATCGCGCTGAAGTCACTCGCGACCGGCGGGCGCAGCGCCGAGTTCGTCCGCGACAGCATCGTTCTCGCGAATGATTTTGCCAATGCCGATCCGTACCGGGCGGCAACGCACAACAAGGGCATCATGAACGGAATCGACGCGGTGGCAATCGCGACCGGCAACGACTGGCGTGCGGTGGAGGCCGGCGCGCATGCGTTCGCCGTCAAGCTCGGCGCATACCGCTCATTGACAAGCTGGTCCGTCGATTCGAATGGCGACCTCACCGGGCGCCTGACCATGCCGCTGAAACCCGGCATCGTCGGCGGATCGCTCACGGCCAGCCCCGGCGCGCGGATCGGCCTGTCGCTTGCCGGTGTGGCAAGCGCGCCGGAACTCGCGGAGCTAATGGGCGCGGTCGGTCTCGCGCAGAACTTCGCGGCCTTGAAAGCGCTCGTTTCGACCGGCATACAGGAAGGCCACATGCGGCTCCATGCAAGGGCATCAATCACCGCGAAGGAAAGTGCACCGGTCGCCATCGATGCGCCTCTCGAAGGCGCATCGATTGGCGAGGCCTGCGGCAAGGTGATTCTCCTCGGCGAGCATGCGGTTGTGTACGACCGTCACGCGCTGGCGCTGCCCATTCCCGCCGCGGTCCGAGCCGAAGTGGCCTCCAGCGACTCGGGTATGTCGCTGTCCATTCCGGGCAGGAATGTCATGGACTGGCCGGCCGAGGCGGTTGCACCCGGCGGGCCGGCTGCCATCGTGGCGCTGATCATGCGCGAACTCGGCATCGGCAATCGGGCGTTCCACGTACGGGTGTCGTCGCGCATTCCGGTTGGTGCAGGTCTCGGCTCCTCGGCCGCATTCGCCGTGGCTGTCATACGCGCATTCAACCTGCTGCTCGACCGTAAGCTGGATGACGTCGAAGTCGATCGGATCGCGTTCCGCTGCGAGGAACTGACCCATGGCACGCCGTCGGGCATCGACAACAACCTGGCGACGTTCGGCCAGGCGGTGTTGTACTCGCGAGGGAACCGGACGCGCACGCGTCCGATCCCGCTCGACAAATTGCCGCCGCTCGTCATTGCTTCCTGCGACGAGCGCGGCGTTACCCGCGACCTCATCGCCGGCGTCCGGGCCCGTCGTGATGAGAACCCGACGCTCTACAACACGATTTTTGACGAAATTGACGAAATGAGTGTCGCAGGCGCGACCGCGCTTCGCGAGCACGACTACGCGCTGCTCGGTTCGTTGATGAATGTTTGCCACGGCTTCCTGAACGCGATCCAGGTGTCGACACCGGAACTCGAGCGGATGGTTGCGATCGCGAGAGAGGCCGGCTCAATCGGCGCGAAGCTCACAGGGGCCGGCGGTGGAGGGTCCGTCGTCGCGTTGTGCCCGGGCAGGACGAAGGCGGTCTCGGCGGCGCTTGGTGCGGCCGGTTACCGGATAGTGCCGGTCGACCCGGAGGAGAAGAACGCATGACCCGGCCGACAGCGAGAATCGTTTCGTCCGAGGGCGAGGCGCTCATCCTGGTCGACGAGCATGACAACGAGATCGGCTCGCTCAGCAAAGCGGAGTGCCACGACGGCGATGGTATCCTGCACCGTGCGTTCTCGGTATTCCTCTTCGACGAGGACGGCGCGCTGCTGGTCCAGCAGCGCGCGGCCGGCAAACGCCTCTGGCCGCTCTACTGGTCGAATACCTGCTGCAGTCATCCACGCGTCGGCGAGTCGATCGGGGTCGCCGCCGCCCGGCGGCTCGAGGATGAGTTGCACACGGTTGCAGATCTGGAATTCGTGTATTCCTTCGCTTACCACGCTTCGTTCGCAGGGCTCGGTTCGGAGCGCGAGTTATGCCACGTATTCCTCGGGCGAATCCTGCAGGCGCCACGTGCCAACGCGACGGAGATCGCAGCCATGCGTTACCTGTCGGCGAAGGATCTGGATCGCGAGCTCGAGGATGATCCGGGCAGTTTCACGCCATGGTTCAAACTGGAGTGGGAAAGGCTGAAAGAGGAGTTCGGCGGAATCCTGGCCGGTTACACGGGCAGGCAGCGGTCCTAGCCGACGTAGCGATAATACTCGATACCGACGTCCTGGAACTGTCGGTCGTCACGGCGGCCAACTTTGTCGATGACGAATTCATGACGCGGCAGGTAATCGAGATTCGATGCGCGGCGGCCATCGTGCAATGCGACGTACTGTGCCTCGTCGAGATCGATTGCCAGCTCCATCGATCTGGCAAAGCCGATTCTGGCCGTTGCCTCGCGCCACTCGTCAGCGACCACGAACGGGATGACCTCGGCGGCGTCGCCGCTGCCGTAGCCCAGCGTCAGGAGCTCGGATCCCGCAAGATCGCGGCCCTCGTCGGCGGCCTGCTCAAAGCCGGCGGCGATCCAGGCCGGCAGCGCGGCCGTATAGAGGTTACCGAGGTCCAGCATCGTGTCGCTGCCGAGAGCGAGCTTGTCCAGGATCTCGCGCCGGTAACGGCGCGCCGCGCGGAATATCCGGAATACGGCCATCGTCAGCGGGTAGGCTTCGTAGTTGAGACGCTCGGGGTCTGCGAACGCGACGATTTCCGGCTTGCTGCTCATCTCGGCGAGCAGGGCCTCGGGCTCGACACCGGCTTCATAGCAGTACGACGCGAGCTCCGCCCTGTCCTCGGGTCTGCCTCTCCCGAGCGCGAACAGGTATGCGACCGCCCAGCCAGTCTCCGGCATACGCCGGTATGGTCGGTGCATGAATACCGTATCGAGTGAACGCAGGTACGGCATCGCCTCGATGCCGCGCTTTTCGTACATGTCGTTCAGCGCGTGCAGTGTCTCGTCGATATAGCAGGTCGTCGAGTACTTGCCATTGAACACCGGGAAATCCTGGACCTGGTGGCTCTCGCTGCGATCCTGGCCGCAGAAGCGCAGCATCGGTTTCCTGAAATCCATGATGCGGTAATCCGACGCTGAGCCTGAATTGACGAGGTCCACTTCGACGAGCGTCGGATTCTCTTCGAGCAGCATCGCGACCGCGCCGGCGCCCTGCGTAGGTTCGCCGCTGGAACCACGCGCGTACTCGGCGATATCTGCACAAACGACGATGGCCTGTCCGCCGGCGCCATCGAGCGCGAGTTGCCGAATCGCGCTCTTCATCCCGTAGACGCCGCCAAGGCAGGCATGCTTGAACTCGGGCACCTCGCAACTGCGCGCAATCGGCGGCTTGCCCTTTGCCACGAGCGCCTGGTCGACCATGCCCTTGACGATGATCGCGCCGGCCGAGTTATCCGTGCTCGACTCGGTGCCGAGGCCCAGAAACTTGACGCGCGCCGGGTCGACGTCGTACTGCTCGATCAGTCGCATGACCGCGGTCGCGGCCATCGTGTACACGCTCTGGTTGGGGCCCCGCACCCGGAAACTCCGCCCAACGACCTCGCGGACCTTCGGCCACTGGTTGCCGGTCCAGTCACACCAGTCCTCCAGCCAGACCCGGAATGGTGGCACGTATGCCGCCAATCCGCTGATTCCTATACTTTTTCGTTGCATCTCGGGTCGGTCGCGAAGTCTCTGGTGGAAGCCTGTCCGGGGCTCAGCCCGGAAATTCTAGTGGCACGGGACCCCCCGAACAAGGCGTTTGCCGCTCCTTTGAAGCCGGGTGATACGCATCGCAACATAAGGTGCTCAGATCGAGAATGCCGCGAACAGGGCGGCGAACAGGAATAGCAGGGAAAGGCCGCAGACATAGAACACCAGGAGTGCGAAGAACTTCAGCGTCGTCATCGCACGGCCCTGGCCATATACGCGTCGCATCGCCTTGTACAGATAGACCGGGATGTAAAGCGATACCGCCGTGCTCGTGGCGGCCGTGGCCGCCCCGGGGAGGCTGACGAGGACGGCGAACCGGTCGAACAGGATCTGCAGCGTCAGGATAAGGAAGAGAAATGCGTGGTAATGGATGACGAATAGCAGGTGCTCGACGTAGTAGCGCTTCGACAACGGGTAGAGGAGCTTGAGCATGAAAGCGAGCAGCGGCAGCAGCACGAACAGCGCCGTCGGCACATAGTCCAGAAGTTTGGCGAAGAATGATGCACCTCCGCCTTCCGACACCAGGCGTTCGCATACCAGCTTTACGCGCTCGTTCGTCAGGCGCGACGCCATCCAGGCGGGCAGGTCGCCAACGTCGACGTTCTGGCAGTCCCGGTCGGACGAGATTTTCTTATCGTTGCCGAAACTCAGGACCAGGTCCATGTCGTCGTCCTGGTCGTCCGCGGCGCGTTCTGGGTCCGCCGGCACTGCAATGCCTTCCGCGGCGAGCTCGTCCAGCACCTGCCGCCGGACGTCGCCGGCATCCCGTGTTTCCGCCGGCGCTTCGGGAACGTCCTGCTCGGGTTCGAACAGGATGCCGAATTCCTCGTGCGGATCGAAAAAGGCGACGAGGAAGAACAGGACGCTGAGCACCAGGTAGGTCCGGAACGGCGGCATGTACCGCGCGCGCCGGCCCTCGAGATAGTCCCGCGTCAGCTGGCCCGGCCGCAGGGCCAGCGGGATCAGCGTGCGCCACAGCCGCGAATCGAGTTCGAACAGGTCGCCGAATGCCTCCTGCAGGAGTTCCCAGATGCTGATCAGCCTGCTGCGCGACCGTTGACCGCATTCACCGCAGTACTGGCCGGTCAGTACGGTCCCGCAGTTAAGGCAGGCCTCGTCGGTCTTCATGCCGCCGTCGACGACCTCCGCTTCCTTCAGGATGCGCCGCGACACCTCGAAGTGACCGCCGAACCGGCGCTCCGCGCCTGCCCGCATCACGGCAGCAGGACCGTCGAGGTAGGCGTCCAGCTCCCGGTCGCTGTCGAACAGGTAATGCGTAACCCGGCGGGGCCGGCCCGCCTCGTCCTCGCCGGCGACGAAGATACTGGCTCGCACGATGCCCGGTAGTTCGAGCATCTCCTCGACGTGCGACGCGAGCCAGTCATCGAAATCCCCGATGATGTCGGGGTCGACAACGTGGGTAACTTCGTAAACCAGCGCGAAAGTCCGCGGCATCGGTCAGTCCGCGGTTTTTTCGCCGCCCACCTTGCTGCGAGGAGTTTTCTTCGCCCGCTTCCTGCGGGCTTTACGCGGCGCCGTCCCGGCCGGTGGCGAGGTGGCAGAAGCTTCGCCGTCTCCCGTTTGTCGTCGGAGCGCCTCGGGCGCGAAGTCGTCGACCGACAGCAGGTATTGCACCTTCGCATGGTAGTCGCGAAGTTCGGCGGCTTCCTTTGCGCTGATGATCTCGGCGCGCTCCGCTTCGTCGATCTGGTGACCGAAGTATTCCGCCTGAATGAGTCCTTCGCGCCGCGCCTGCTTGAGCTTCTGCTCCATCGGGCGGTGCTTTTCAGACAATGCGAGCGCTTCCTGCAACAGGCCGAGCGGGTTCGACGGTTCCAGTGCCTTGTACGCCTGCCCGCTCAGGCGCTCTCGCGCTTCGCCGGTTTCGGTGATCAAGGCGACGAGTTTATGGGCCAGGTCGTCGGCAGGCGCCGAATACGTGCGGCCGCGCGGGAAGATGATGCAGCGCAGGAGGAACGCGACCGGCCGGTTCGGAAAGTTCCGGAGAAAGCCGTGCAGCTGCTCCTGTGCGTGATACATCAGCGTGCGGACCGACCATTCGACCAGCGGAATGTCGGTGGCGCGGCGACCCTGGTTCTCGAAGTGCTTCAGCACGCACGATGCCAGGTACATGCAGCTCAGCACGTCGCCGAGCCTCGCTGACAGGAGTTCCCTGATCTTCAGCCGGCCGCCCAGCGTCAGCATCGCAAAGTCCGTCGCCAGCGCGAAAGCGGCGCTGTAGCGATTGACGTTCTGGTAGTAACGCCGCGTCGGCGTATTGAGCGGCACTTTGCTGAACTTCGCATGCGTGAGTGCGAGGAAGAACGCGCGGGCCGCATTGGAGATCGCGTAGCCAGCGTGTGAGAACAGCGCATCGTCGAAGTCTATCAGGCCGCGCTCCGTGTCCGGATCCTGCGCGGCCTGCAGTTCCCGCAGCACGAACGGGTGGCAGCGCATTGCGCCCTGGCCGAAGATGATCAGGCTGCGCGTCAGAATGTTCGCGCCCTCGACGGTGATCGCGATCGGTGTCGCCATGTATGGCCGGCCGAGATAGTTTTTCGGGCCCATCATGATGGCCTTGCCGCCGTGCACGTCCATCGCATCGTTGGCGACCTTGCGGCCCAGTTCCGTGCAGTGGTACTTGAGGATCGCGGACGGTACGGCGGGCTTTTCGCCCTGGCCGATCGCCCCCGCGGTCACCGACACCGCCGCGTTCATGATGTAGGTATGCCCGGCGATCCGGGCAAGCGCCTCGCCGACGCCTTCGAACTTCGCTACCGGCAGGTTGAACTGGCGCCGCAGCTGCGTATACGCGCCGGCCGCGTAGGCGGCCGCCTGGCCGCCGCCCGCAGCGGTCGACGGCAGCGTGATCGCGCGGCCTACTGATAGAAGTTCGACGAGCATCTTCCAGCCCTTGCCGGCGTTTTCGACACCGCCGATGATGGCGTCGAGCGGCACGAACACGTCCTTGCCGGTCGTCGGGCCGTTCTGGAACGGGATGCAGAGCGGGTAATGGCGACGGCCGATTTCGACGCCGGGAAGGTCGGTCGGGATCAGCGCCGCGGTGATGCCGTACTCCTCGGTATCGCCGATAAGGCGATCGGGGTCATACAGTTTGAACGCGAGCCCGAGCACGGTAGCCACGGGCGCCAGCGTGATGTAACGCTTGTCCCAGTTCAGGCGGATACCGATGGTCTCCTTGCCTTCCCAGGTGCCCTTGCAGACGACGCCGGTATCGATCAGCGCGGCGGCATCGGAGCCGGCCTGCGGTGAAGTCAGGGCGAAACACGGGATCTCCTTGCCGGAAGCGAGGCCGG
>Ga0224500_10002223_pt1 | contig 10583 bp, 10 predicted proteins | sample SF_Oct11_sed_USG_FD_168126 | JGI IMG/M metagenome (GOLD analysis project Ga0224500, IMG submission 168126) | Sediment microbial communities from San Francisco Bay, California, United States - SF_Oct11_sed_USGS_4_1 | ecosystem: Environmental > Aquatic > Marine > Sediment | place: USA: California... | reverse complement strand
ATCGGACGTATTTCCCGACGGTCGAACTCATCACTCCGAAGCGGTGATTGATGCACGGTGGCGGGGCGATTAAAGCCCCACTGCTGCTCCGTTGACAGGGGTGGGGCAGAAGACCTCGGAGAGGAATCGAAGAGGGGGACGGCCGCACAGCGGCCTCGCGCTGCAGTGGCTGCGCCTCGGTCCGGTCTCGCGCAGGTAGACTCTCAGGAATGAACAAAAAGTTGTCGATTGTTCTTACCACCGCCGCGCTCGCAGCAACGCTATTGGCTGCCACTTCTTGGGCTCAACCGGCACACCTGGTCGAACGGTACGAAGTCGTGCACGGCTGGCCGGAACTTCCGCCGGGCGAAATACTCGGGCAGGCCACGGGAGTCGACGTCGACTCGAACGGCAACGTCTGGGTATTCCACCGTGCCGGGCGCACGTGGCAGGAACCGTTTCCCGCCGATCCGATCCAGGGGACGACCGTGTGGGTGTTCGAAGCCCGTACGGGTCGACTGCTCAAGTCGTGGGGCGCCGGGCTCTTCATCATGCCGCACGGTCTTACCATCGACCGGGACGACAACGTCTGGCTCACCGATGTCGGACTTCAGCAGGTGTTCAAGTTCTCACCCGACGGGCGCCTGCTCATGGCGCTGGGTGAAGCGCGGGTGGCAGGGAACGACGACACACATTTCGACAAGCCAACCGACGTCGCCGTCGCCAAGGATGGAACGTTCTTCGTCAGCGACGGCTATGGCAACTCGAGGGTGCTGCATTTCGCGGCCGACGGGAAACTGCGGAAGACCTGGGGCACCAAGGGAACAGGTCCCGGTGAGTTCGACCTGCCGCACGGGATCGCGATCGATGAGCGCGGTCGGGTACTGGTCGCCGATCGCAGCAATGCGCGAGTCCAGGTATTCGATACGTCCGGCAAGTTCCTCGACCAATGGCAGGGTGTTCAACTCGGCCGACCCTATGCCGCGGCGGTCGGGCAGAAGCATCGCGTGTTCATCGCGGACGGCGGCGACCAGCCGAAGGCGCCCCCGGACCGTGCCGGCGTCGCCGTCGTCGATGCCGATGGGCAATTGATCATGCGATTTGGTCGCTTCGGAAATTACGACGGGCAGTTCCGGCTCGCACACGACATCGCAGTCGCGAAGGACGGTTCTGTGTACGTTGTCGATGCATGGGGTCAGCGGGTGCAGAAGTTCGTGCCGCGATAAGGATGTTGAGCGGGGCGACTGAAGCCCCGCGTCGGATGGTTGTCTGTGGCAAAGAATGCCGAGAGCGTTGTCTCCGGTGCGACCTGCGCAGCGACTAGAGCTGCGCTTCGGCTCCTTGGCCAGGGCTCAGCGCGCGACGAACGGATTGACGATCCGTAACTGGCGCTCGATGAGCTGGCCGTGCTGCAGGTCTTCGCAATACAGCCGCTTGCTGCCGGAGAGCAGCGCCGCCGCGATCAGCAGCGAGTCGTAGAGGGAGAAGCCGTAGCGCTCGACGATGGCCAGGGCCCGGTCGTGGGTCTCGATGGTTACGGGTTTCACGTCGCAGACGGCCCGCACGGTGTCGAGGATCTCCCTCACCTCGGCCATCGGCATCTTCAGTTTGCGGATCGCGACCGCTGCGAACTCGTTCAAGACCTGGACGCTGATCGTGCCCTGCTCGGCGAGCAGCGTCTCGACGCGGTCCGCCTTCTGTGTGTCGTGCGACAGCAGATACAGCAGCACGCTGGTGTCGAAGGATGTTTCAGCGGCGCTCATTGGCCTCGAGTCGGTCGAACTTGAACGTGGCGGGGAGGCGGCCACGGAACTTGCGCAGCCGCGCGAGGAGCTCCCGGGCACTGGGCGTCCTGGCCACCTCGAAAGTCTTCCTGCCCGCGACCTGGATTTCGACCTGGTCGCCTTCTTTCAGGTCAAGGGCTTCGACGACGGCGGCGGGAAGTCGAACCGCGAGGCTGTTGCCCCATTTCGAGACCTGCATGGCATTGCCCACATGGATATACAGTGAATGAGAGTATATCCGTGGCGTCCGGCGCGCGCAATCTCGGCGTTGCCCCAAAGCTGGGACTGGCGGGACGCGCAAAGCGCCGACTCTCTGGCGCAGCGACTGCAGCTGCGCTCTGGCTCCAGGGTCGGCAGGGGCGTTCGGAGTCAGCCCACCGCTTCGTGCGGGTCCACGGGAAAGTGGCTCCTGATCCAGGCTCTGGTTTCCTTGTCGTGCTCCAGGACTGTTTCATTGCTCGAGCCGTAGGCGCATTCGAGCCAGGCGGCCTTGGTCACGGGGCGCCCGAGGTTGCGCAGGTGCAGAGCGATCGGGTCCCCCCTCAGCCACTGCGGGAGTTCCGCTGGCGCACGGATTGCCGTCGCGAGGTCGGGTCCGATCGCGTCGACGCGAAGCGCGTGCGGCAGTTGATCGGTGGCGACGACGTGCAGGTGCGCCCGCTGGTCGTCTCCCACAACGCTGGTGAAGCTCGCTTTTGCGTCGTCCAGGACCTGGGTCGGGTGAGCGGAGACGAGCACCAGGCGATAGCGGTTGTACTGCTTGGCATCGCGCTCCGTGCGGCCCTGCGTGGCCAGCTTCGACACGGCGGCTGTCGTTGCCTTGGCGGGTTGTGTCTCGTGGATGTAGATCAGCAGGCGGTTGCCGATGACGAGTCGAGTGCAAGGCAGCGCAGCATCCGGCGCGGGTACACGTTCGAAGACGATTGATTCGAAGACTTCATCCGGGCACTTGCAGCCCAAGGTGGTGCGGACGAAGTGCTCGATGGAGTGTCGGTCGGCGGGGTTCATGGGGAGTGCGGACTTTCTAGAACGTGCCTTCGAAGCGCCGGATGATCGGGCTAGTCAGCGGCGGAATCCGATGCATCGGGACGACGCGGCTTGATGGCGCCGCTCTGGTAGGCGAGTTGCAACGCGGACACGAGCCACGCCAGCCGCTGTTCGGGCGTGCGACGTGCGAAGGACCAGCGCCGCAACGCCTCGGCGTCTTCCCAACTGCCCCAGGCGCTCGGTTCCTTGTTGGGATCAAAGTCCGCCATCGATTCAGTCTAGCAGCTTCGCGCGCAGGCGCTCGACGTCGGCCAGGTCCTGGGTCCGCCCTGCAGCCACCTTCATCCTGATGAGGTGCGGAATGGATGCAATGCGCACCTCGATGCCACCGATGGTGACGACTGCAGCCTCGGTCCACAGCTCGTCGAAGTTCACGGTTGGCGCGAGCATCACGTCCACGGTCGGACGCGTGTTCGTGCTGTCCCAGAAGCTGAAGACTTTCATGCCTCGAGAGGCTTGCCAGTCGCGACGCTGCTCGGGATCGGCGAGGGACATGGGATCGACGGGCGCCATGGGGCGATAACCGCCCAGTGTCAGCGCGCGAACGGCATCCTGTGTGGCATCTGTTGAGAGGTCGATGGCGAGATCCACGTCGGCGGTCAAGCGATCGAGCCCGTGCAGCAGGACCGCGAGGCCACCCACGACGACGAACCGAACGCGCGCGGCGACGAGCAGTGAGAACAACCCGATGAAATCCACTGGCATGGCTTATTGTCGCTGTGCGCGCGGCGTCACGCCAGTGAGCCGGAGCCGGATCACGCGGCGGACTCCGTGAGGGTGATGGCGGCGAGTTCGGCGGACAGGCGCTGTGCAGTGACGCGGATGCGCGCGAGGCTCAAGTCCAGCGTGTCGGTCGTGCCGCGGCAGGATTGAATGTACTCGACGGAGGCCTCGGTGCCGGCGATTCCAAGCTGTGCGCAGAGCAGGTAGGTATTTCAGGCGCAGCTGATGAGCCTGCGGGGAGGTAGGCTGCAGATTGAGTCGTCACGGCGGACCGACACACGCCTATTGGGGGCCGTCCTCACGCCTGGGCCGGCGTAAACTCGCAATGGAGGGGCCGCTCATCGCTGAGCCGTCGGTCACCATGACAACGTCGTCGATTCCGGTCACGAGAATCCTGGCTGCACTGCTGTTCGCTGTCTGTGTCCAGGCGGGCGCGTCCGACACCGCGTCTTACGAAGCCGAGCGGCGGGCGCTCTTGCGGGAGATCGAGCGCGACGTGCGCGAGACCGCCGAGTACCTCAACCGGCGCGAACTCGACCCGCGCGTGATGGCGGCCATGGCCGCCGTGCCGCGACACGAGTTCGTGCGCCCCGAGGACCGGGACCTGGCCTACGCGAACCGGCCGTTGCCGATCGGGTACGGCCAGACGATCTCGCAGCCGTACATCGTGGCGGTCATGACTGACCTGCTCGAACCCGCCAAGGGTTGCCGGGCGCTCGAAGTGGGCACCGGCTCCGGCTACCAGGCCGCGGTACTGAGCCGGTTGTGCGAGAAGGTCTACACGCTCGAGATCGTCGAGGGGCTCGGCCAGCAGGCCCGCGCACGGCTGGCGCGGCTCGGTTACACCAACGTCGACGTGCGAATCGGCGACGGCTATTACGGCTGGCCCGAGGCCGCGCCGTTCGACGTGATCGTGGTGACGGCCGTTGCCGGTCACATTCCGCCGCCACTCCTCAAGCAGCTCAAGCCGGGCGGTCGCATGGTCCTGCCCGTGGGCACGCGTTTCACCACGCAGCAGCTGGTGCTGGTGCGCAAGCTCGACGACGGTCGCATCACGACACGGCAGATGTTGCCCGTCGCCTTCGTGCCGCTCACCGGCGGACATGACTGACCTCGGGACGCGCCCACCGTTCGCGCCGCCGCCGGGTGTTCGAGTACAACGAGAGGGCGCACAGGTTGTAGGATTGTCGTGGAGGGCTGGGCGTTGCGAACGACGTGGGCAACACTCGCCGCGGTGGCGGCACTCGCCGGCGGGGGGCCGGCCGCGGCCAATGCGCTGCCGGACAGCGGCGAGTTCGCGTGCGAGGGCGCGAGCCCGGGGGCGTGCAACTACACCGACCCGGACAACGGGCTGATCTTGCGGTGGCCGGTCGACTGGCCGCTGCGCCGCCTCAGGATCGTCACCGAGACCGGCCCCCAGGCGCGGGCGCGGCAACGCGACGCGACGCGCTGGATCGCGATCGAGTACTGGCCCGACGACGATGCCCTGCCGCGGGCGCCGTTGCTCAGTGTCGCGGTCCTGCGCCGCTCGGACTGGCTCAGGCTGTCGGGGCATCCGGCAACCGCCGACGGCGTCGAGGTTGCCACCGGCGGGGACCACGTCGCCATCGCCACGGTGCCGCCGGTGAACCCGTATCCCGCCGGGTCGCGCGACGCCGAGATCTACGAGGCCCTGGCGCCGGACTTCGCCCAGATCAGCCGCGTCGTGCGCTTTCCGGCGCGGCGATGAGTCGCACCATGGCCACTCGGTCCATCGTCGCCTTCGTGCCGCGCACGGACGCAGATGACTGACGTCGGCACGCGTCCACCGCTCGCATCGGTGGCACTGCTCTCGTCCGCAGCACTGGCCACCGAGATCCTGCTCAGCCGATCCTTCGCCGTGGTGCACTGGCACCACTTCGCCTACATGATCATCAGTCTCGCGCTGCTCGGCTTTGGCGCGAGCGGCACGTTCCTCGCGCTCGCACATCGTCGGCTGCTGCGGAACTTTGCCGCGAGCTACCTGGGCAACGTCGCGGCGTTCGCCATCCTGGTCGTCGCCAGCCCGGTGCTGGCCCAGGCGCTGCCGTTCCAGGCGGAGGCGCTGCTCTGGGACCCGTGGCAGCCGCTGTGGCTCGTGCTGCTCTACCTCGTCCTGTCCACGCCGTTTTTCTGCGCCGCCAACGCGATCGGCCTTGCGCTGATCGCTTTCCGCGAAGGCGCGGGCCGGGTCTACGCTGCGGACCTGGTCGGCGCAGGCGTGGGCAGCGTGGTGCTGCTCGGCCTGCTGTACCGGCTCTGGCCCGAGGAACTGCTGAGGATCATCGCCGCCGCGGGTTTCATGGCGATGTGCCTCGGCGCCTTCGAACTGAGGGCGCGCCCGAGGGTGTGGGTCGGCGCCGCGGTGCTCGGCGTCGCAGCGACCATCGCGATCCCGACAGCGCTGCTCAGGTTCGAGCCCGGGCCCTACAAGGGACTGAGCCAGGCGTTGCTCATCGATGGCACGCGGGTCACGCTCGAGCGATCGAGTCCGCTGGGCCGCGTCACGGTGATCGAAAGCCCGCGAGTCCCGCTGCGCTCTGCGCCCGGCCTGAGCCTGGGTTCCACGAGCGAGCCGCCGGACCAGGTGGGTGTGTTCACCGACGGTGACAACCTGCAGGTCATCACGGCCGCGAGCGGCGACGACGAACGCCTGGCGTTCCTGGCAGAGACGACGTCGGCGCTCGCTTATCGCATCGCAATGCCACGCACGGTATTCGTCCCGGGCGCGGGCGGCGGCATGGAAATCCTGCGTGCCCAGCGTCTCGGCGCGCAGCTCGTCGATGCGGTCGAACTCAACCCGCAGGTCGCCGATCTGCTGCGGGTGGAGTTCCGCGACTTCACGGGCGGCCTGCTCGAGCGCCCGGGCGTGCGCCTGCACGTCGGCGACGCTCGCGGCTTCCTGGCGGCGACCGATCGTCGCTACGACCTCATCCAGATGTCGCTGACGGGTGCGGGGGCCGGCGGCGGCCTCGGCGGCCTCAACGAGGATTACCTGCATACGGTCGAGGCTTTCCGCCTCTACCTCAAGCACCTGGAGCCCGGTGGGTTCCTCTCGATCACGCGCTGGGCGCAGATTCCACCACGCGACAGCCTCAAGCTGGTGGCGACGGTCATCGCAGCCCTCGAATCGAGCGGCGTCGCCGATGCCGCCGATCGCCTGCTGATGATCCGGGGCTGGCAGACCTCCACGTTGCTTGTGAAGAACGGTCCCGTCACGACGGGCGAGGTGCAGCGACTGCGCGAGTTCTGCGCTGCACTTTCCTTCGACGTCGCCTGGTTCCCGGGCATCCGGGCCGAGGACGTGAACATCTTCAACCAGCTGCCCGCGCCCTGGTATTTCGAGGGCGTGCGGGCGCTGCTCGGCCCGGGCCGCGCCGACTTCACGAGGGCGTACGCGTTCGATATCCGGCCCGCAACGGACGATCGACCGTATTTCCAGAACTTCTTCCGCTGGCCCGTGCTGACGGAGGCCTGGCGCGCCAAAGACCGCGGCGGCATGGCGCTGCTCGAAGCCGGTTACCTGCTGCTCGCCACCACGCTGGTGCAGGCGCTGCTGGCGGGGCTGTTGCTGATCCTGCTGCCGCTGGTGCTGTTCGCTCCGCTCGCGCGGACCCACCGGCGTCTGCGGTGGCAGGTGTTCGCGTACTTCACTGGAATCGGGCTCGCCTTCCTGTTCGTCGAGATCGCGTTCCTGCAGAAGCTGCTGCTGCTCGTTCACCATCCGACCGTTGCGCTGTCGCTGGTGCTTGCGACGTTCCTGCTCGGCGCCGGCGCCGGCAGCGCCTGGTCGAGCCGTGTCCCAGTGGCTCGGAGTCGAATCGTGCTCAGCGGAGCGGTCGCGGGCATCGTGCTGCTCGGCGCCCTGTACGGCGCGGCATTCGATGCGCTGATCGGTGCACTTGCGGCCTGGCCGACGCCGGCGCGCGCACTGGTCGCCGCGGCGCTGCTGGCCCCGCTCGCATTCTGCATGGGCATGCCGTTTCCGCTCGCGCTGCGCGAGCTCGATGAGCCGTTGGTGCCGTGGGCCTGGGGCATCAACGGCTGCGCCTCCGTCGTCAGTGCCGCACTGGCGACGCTGCTCGCGGTCGACTTCGGCTTCAGCGTCGTGCTGTGGATCGCGCTCGCGCTCTACGTGCTGGTGGTCGTGGTCTTTCCGCGACGGCGGGAGACTCAAGCGCGCCTGGCTGACTGAAGCAGCGCTGGCCCGGCTTGCTCGGATTGACCGTCTGCGCCAGTTCCGTGAGTCGAAAAACGCCTGAATTTCTCGATGTTTTCATCGAATATTCGCTTGAGAATTGCGGCGAGTTTGCTACGATACTGTATATAAAGACAGTATCGGTGCGGCCATGGAAGACGCCCCACAAGACGCCCCACAAGACGCCCCAGTAGGCGCCTCCCAGAATGCTCCGGACAGCGGCCTGTCGATCCGCGAACTCGAAGCGCAGATCACCGAGTTGGCCGGCCACCTCAACGCGGCCAATCACCGCTGGCTGGTCCTGATCGCCGAGTTCGATCGCCGCAACGGTTGGTCGGATGGCGCGACGCAGTCGTGCGCGCACTGGCTTAGCTGGAAATGCGGGCTCGATCTCGGGGCGGCACGCGAGAAGGTGCGCGTGGCCAGGGCCATCGAGAGCCTGCCGAAGATTTCGGCGGCCATGTCGAACGGGCAGTTGAGCTACTCGAAGGCGCGGGCACTCACGCGGGTAGCGACACCAGCGATCGAAGACGTGCTGCTCAACGTCGCGCTGAACGGCACCACGCATCACGTCGAGACGCTCGTGCGGCAGTTCCGCCGCGTGCAGGAAGTCGAGGAGCTTTCGCGCGAGGCGCGGCAGTACTCGCAACGACGGCTCACGTATTTTCACGATCACGACGGCTCGCTGGTGGTGAAGCTGCAGCTCACTGCCGAGAGCGGTGCGCTGTTCCTGAAGGCCATCGAGGCTGCGTTGCCGGAAATTCCGTTGCCGGACGATTGTAAAGATTCGCTGCACGTTTCAGCTGAAACGTCCGGCGGCGCGGCAGGGACAAACTGCAAATCGGAGCTGCGCGTTTCAGCTGAAACGTCGACACCGGCCATGCGTCGAGCGGATGCGCTCGTCGTCATGGCCGAAAGCCTGCTGCAGCATGGCGTCGCGGCGATGAAGGGCGGCGATCGTCACCAGGTCGTCGTGCACGTCGACGAGGCCACGCTGCGCAAGGGCGAGGCCGGTCGCTGCGAACTCGACGAGGGTCCTGCTGTTCCCATCGAAACCGCCCGTCGCCTCTCCTGCGACTGCAGCAAGGTCGAGATCACGGCGGACGAGCAGGGCGAGCCGCTCGATGTCGGCCGCAAGACCCGCAGTATTCCACCGGCGATGCGCCGCGCACTGGCCGCTCGCGACAAGGGCTGCGTCTTTCCAGGCTGCAATCACAAGCGCTACGTGGACGGGCACCACGTCGAGCATTGGGCGGAAGGCGGTGAGACCAAGCTGTCGAACCTGGCCACGCTGTGCCGGTTCCACCATCGCGCGGTGCATGAAGGCGGCCTCAAGATGGAGCGCTGCGATGACGGCGCATGGCGATTTTATGATGCCAGGGGCGAGTCGCTATACGGATGCGCGCCAGGCCACACGCAGCCATTCGCGGATTGGCGTCGATTGCCGGCGGAGCATGCCGAGCGCGGCATCCACATCGATGCGAACACGGCCGCGACCGGCTGGCGTGGCGAGAGGATGGATTACGGCATTGCCATCGACTCGCTGCTGTTCCGGTCCGCGGCGGATAAGCGCGTCGAGCGGGGTGGCGCGACTTGAGTGATTCTGGTGGGATGTGCTCCGGCTCAACCCGGCGGACCTGAGCAAGGAGGGATCCTCATGCGACTGCACCTTGTTGGCGTGACCGCACTCACCGTGGTCGCGGTCCTCGCACTGGTTCCCCAGCGGCTCTGCGCTGCGCCGGACATTGCACTGCAGATGACGGTCGATACCGCCGTACCGGCGGCCGGGCAGCCCGTCCAGTTCACGATCACCGCCAGCAACATTGGAACGGATGACGCGAGTGGCGTGCAGGTCACGGACCAGCTGCCGGCGGAGCTGAGGATTCCAACAGGGATGGCCGCGTTTCCGAGCACCGGGACGTACGACGCTGCGACCGGAATCTGGTCGATTGGCGCGCTGGCCGCCGGCGCCAACGCCACGCTGGTCATCCCCGCCATCGTCGCGACGACGACGCAGCCGCCTTGCAGCGTCAATGTCGCGGTCAGCAGCCTCGCCCTCGATACGCAGACAGCGAACAACCGGGCGGTTGCGGCGGTGAAGCGATCCGCGGCCGACCGCTGTGTCGACCTGGGCGTCAGCGCCAACGGCACCTTCGTTCTTCCCTGCACTGAAACGCGCCACCTCGACGCGTACGTGTACGTGTCGAACCGGGGCCCGGATGTCGCGAGCAACGTGTTCGTCGACCTGACCCAGGCGCCGGCGGCGATCCCGGGACTCCGTTTCGACAGCGCCGGCTGCACGACCACGCGCTGCACCGTGCCGTCCATCGCCGCCGGCACGCAAGTCGCGCTGCACTTGATCTCCGACGACTTCAGGAACACGCGACAGCAGACGGCGACATCCGCTTTCGCAACATCGAGCAGCGACACCGACTACCTGACGACAAACAACCAGGTCACGGCGACGAGTGATATCCCACCGTTCACCGACTGCTCAGACCTGGTACCGGATAGCGGCGCGAAAGTGAGCTGCTTCATCGCCACGGCCGCCTATGGCTCGCCGCTCGAGCCCCACGTCCGGGTGCTGCGGGAGTTCCGCGACCGTTACCTGCAACGCACCGCGCTCGGGCGCGCGTTCATCGGCTTCTACTACCGTCACTCGCCACCGCTCGCGGCCGTCATCGCCGAGCACGAATGGCTGCGGACGCTCGTGCGGTTGCTGTTGACGCCGCTGGTCCTGGCGATTGCGTTCCCGGTGCGTGCGTTCATGCTCGCGGCCCTGGTGGCCACGTTGCTGGTCGCGATGAATCGACGCGCGAGGATCGTTGCGCGTC
>Ga0224500_10002222_pt1 | contig 10592 bp, 9 predicted proteins | sample SF_Oct11_sed_USG_FD_168126 | JGI IMG/M metagenome (GOLD analysis project Ga0224500, IMG submission 168126) | Sediment microbial communities from San Francisco Bay, California, United States - SF_Oct11_sed_USGS_4_1 | ecosystem: Environmental > Aquatic > Marine > Sediment | place: USA: California... | reverse complement strand
TTGCTGGTGGCAAAAGCGGCCGGCACCCTGTCCATGGAAGGAACTGCGGCTCTTCGTGCCAGATCCATGTTCACAGACCTGCTGACAACCGACGGTTACCGCGGCCCGGAGATAAATCTCGATCTTCGGCAGCGGGCCAGCCTGCTGGAACTGGACCGACAGCTCTACGCGCACTGGAGCCTCGGACAGAATCTCGTTCTGGCATGGTCGCCGACGCGACACGGCGTAACGCTGCTAGTGGTTCCCCACTATGCGGTTGCCAGTTATGGGGCTGATATTCCGTCGACACGGGACCCTGAAGCCGAGTCACCAGCACACCAGTTCATCATGCAACTGTTGTCGGGGTCCCGGCAGTATTCGGATCGGCAGATGCGCAACGCCACTCGGTTGCTGGACGTAGAGCCGGTAACGGTGTCACTGCGCCAGCCACTGACTGGCCTCCCGGAAGAAACGGCCGCCATTGAGCGCCTCGTAAAGCGCTATAGCGTCAGCTACGTCCGGAACCGGGCAGTGGCACTTTTCGACATCGTCGGCTTTGGCCTGTTAACCCCGTTCCAGCAAATGACCCAGCTGAACAGCTTGTCGTGCTCAATCAATGCAGCCCACAGCCGGCTGCTGGGTCGGCGGATGCAAGTCAACTTCGCGAGGTCCAGCACGGGCGACGGCTTCTACATCTGGAACCGCGATGTAGGCCTTGAAGCGAATACCAACCTCTATCACTTTATGCATCTGGTCCTGGCAGACAATGCCATCGCGCGCTGGAAGGGGCTCGGTTGTGGCGTCCCCGTGCTGCGCACCAGCTTTCATGTCGGCAGCTGTTACGAATTCAATCATGCGGAAGGCCTTAACCCGACCCTCTATTGCGACGTTGTCGGGGAAGTTACGATTGATCTTGCCCGCATGATCGACCACGCCCTGCCGGGGCAGATTCTGGTCGGCGAATTCTGCGTGCCCATGGTTCAGGCCGGCCTGGAAAGCGCCTGCGATTTCGATGCCATTCAGTTCATGGACCAGGCCCAGGGCAGCCTGTCACAACTCAACGGCCTGGAGTTGTCTGGCGAAGCCGTGGAGTCGATAAAGTGCTATCTGACAGGCGAGGCCTGCGCAGACGGGACATTCTCGATCCGCAAGCTTGCTATCGAAGACAAGCATGGGCTCCGCCGGAATGCGTTTAATGCCAAGGTCAACATACATCGGCGAGGGGCGGAGCCGATCCTGCTCGGCATCGAGGACCGGCTGTTCCGGGAAGATCCCCGCTGCCTGCTGGCGACAAGCCAGCTCATCACGGCCTCGTCGCGCGCCTGATCCGGGTTATTGAGCCGTGGCGCCGGCCGGCAGACGAACCATCTTGACCGGTTCGTCACTCGCATTACCCCACAAGACAACGCCAGTCTCGTCAACAAAGCGCCCCAGAAACCAGTATTCATCAGGCCTGATCGTCACCGCGTCGTCAGCAATGAGTTCCTTGTTGAGCCCCTGGCTGAAGAAGCGACACTTGCCAGGCAACATAGGCCCACTGATCTCCGTGCGCGACGGCGACAGCCTGAGCAAGAAGTCGCAACCGGGGTCAAAACGAACCTGATCAAGTGTCACATGACGCAGCCTCTCTGGATTGCGATGCGCGTTCTTGAAAGCGTCGAGGTCCCTGAAATTGAGTTCGCGCTGGCGAATCACCCCGCCCTCACCGACCAGAAACTGGAGCAGTCCGACCCGAATAATGGTTTCCGGATCCTCCGAGCCGTCGACCGATGACTGCTGAAAGACCAGGTAACCCGGTATGGCGGGTACTTCGACTGCAACGGGAACAAACAGCTGGTGCATCAGGCGATGCTTCTTGTCGTCGGGAACGGCGGAACTCGCCAGGTCCAGCTCGGCCTGCCTGGAATTGTCGTAGCGGCCGCTCACCCAACTGCGAATCAGACTCAGCGCCTGCTCGGCGTCGGGCTGATCCTCAGCAGCAACGGGAGCCGCGGGCACGACGGCCAGCAACAGCAAGACAATGAAGATTGCAGCCCGCATCTGCCAGTCCCCGATCAACGCCACGAATGGTCGGGGCGACAGGATTTGAACCTGCGACCCCCTGCACCCCATGCAGGTGCGCTACCAGGCTGCGCCACGCCCCGTCCCTGAATGGTCATTGATCAGTCGAAAACTGCCTCAACCGCGGTCGGAATGATACCCGAAATAGGCCGCCGCGCGGCCAATCAGCGCCGGAGGAGACGCAGGACTTCTTCGAGCTCCTGACGCAGCTGGCGAATGATCTGCTGACTCTGGCTCAGGTCCGAGCGGGACTCCTCGCCTGTGAGCTTCTGGCGGGCGCCACCGATCGTAAATCCGTCGTTATAAAGGAGGCTGCGAATCTGCCGGATTATCAGTACGTCCTGCCGCTGATAATAACGGCGATTACCGCGGCGCTTGACGGGCTTGAGCTGCGGAAATTCCTGCTCCCAGTATCGGAGCACATGCGGCTTCACTGCGCACAGCTCGCTGACCTCGCCAATCGTGAAATAGCGTTTGCCCGGGATCGGGGGCAGGTCGTCGTTATTCCCCGGCTCCAACATATGCTTCCACTCGGGCTTTCAGTTTTTGTCCGGGACGAAACGTGACTACACGTCTCGCTGTGATTGGGATTTCCTTGCCCGTTTTTGGATTCCGCCCCGGCCGCTGGTTCTTGTCCCGCAGGTCGAAGTTGCCGAACCCGGAGAGCTTGACCTGCTCTCCGCTCGCCAGCGCCGCCCGTAAGTCCTCAAAGAAGAGTTCCACGAGCTCCCGCGCTTCACGCTTGTTGAGCCCCAGTTCATTGAACAGGGACTCCGCCATATCCGCCTTGGTCAGGGCCATGCTCATCTAGATCTCTTGTTCTTTTTATCTCAACCTGGCGCTGAATTCTTTGGCCAGACGCTGAATAATCCTACCGACAATCTGGTCCACATCGGCATCGGTAAGGGTGCGGGATGTTTCCTGCAAAATCAAGCCCAAAGCAACGCTCTTTTGTCCTGCGTCGATGTGTTCCCCGGCGAAAATGTCAAATACAATGACCTCACGCAGGACTGCCCCGGCCGTGTCCCGTGCCGCCGCGACCAGTCCCGCAACCGGCGTGTCACGAGCAACAATAATCGCCAGATCCCGACGGACCGTCGGGAAGCGCGACAACTCCTGGTACCGGGGCACGGTGGCTGCCATCAACACGTCTGCGGCCAACTCGAACAGGACCGGCGCCTCCTCGAGTCCCGCATCCTTGACGAGTCCAGGATGCAGGGCGCCGATCCATCCCAGATGTACCCCGCGACGCCGGAGTCGCGCCGAGCGACCGGGATGTAATGCCGGGTGCTGGTCTGCCGCCCAGCTAAATTCCTCCGGCTTACCAACCATGCCAAGGATCGCCTCCACGTCTGACTTGACGTCGAAGTAATCTGCAGGACGGCTCTGCGCGCCCCACTGCTCCGGTAGCGCCGGGCCGACTACGACTCCCGAGAGAACCAGTTCCTCAGAGAGCCCGCTGCCGGACGAAACGAAGCGCACGCCCGCTTCGAAGAGCCGCACCCGGCGCTGTTGGCGCGCCAGGTTGTGCCTGAGAACCTCCACAAGACCCGGCCACAGTCCCTGGCGCATGACCGCCAGTTCGGCCGATATCGGGTTGACCAGCGGCACACCCGCGTGCCCACCGGCAAACAGCCGATCCTGCTCGCGGTCGACGAAGCTGTAAGTCATGGCTTCCTGGTAGCCACGCTGAGCGAAAGCATGCCGCAAGACATCCAGACTGATTTGCGCCCCCGGGGCCTTGCCGAGTTCCGTGGCCTGCTGCCCCGGCCGGGATGGGATCCGGTCGTACCCATAGACCCTGGCAATTTCCTCGATGAGATCTACTTCCACCGCAATGTCGAAACGGAAGGCCGGTGGACGAACGTGCCAGCCCTCCTGACGGGTCTCCACCACCATCCCCAGGCGCTCGAAAATCGACACCACTTCGTGATCGGGGATGGCATGGCCAAGCACCAGGGCAAGCCTTGTCCGGCGCAGGGCTACCGGACCGCGAGGCTGAACGCCGGCTCCGGCCGACTGACAGGAGGCGGGTACCCCACCGGCGATCGCCAGCAGCAACGCCGTCGCGCGCTCCAGTGCACGCTGCTGGCCGGTCGGGTCCACGCCGCGCTCAAATCGGGTAGCAGCATCTGTCTGCAGGCCGAGTCGCCTGGCACGCCCGGCAATGGCCGATGGACTGAAATAGGCGGACTCGAACAACACATTCGTCGTAAGCGCTGACACGGCCGTACTGCTGCCGCCCATGATTCCAGCAATGCCAATCGCCCGGCTGGCGTCTGCGATAACCAGAATATCCTTATCAAGCCGGATATCGTCACCGGTCAGCAGGTTGAGAGGCTCTCCGTCACGCGCCCGGCGCACCACCAATCCGACGTCGAGCTTATCCAGGTCGTAGGCGTGCAGGGGTTGCCCCAGTTCAAGCATGACCAGATTGGTGATGTCGACGACGGGATGAATCGGCCGAATCCCTCCGCGCCGAAGTCGCTCCCGGAGCCAGAACGGTGACTTCGCGGCCGCAGATATCCCGCGCACCGCACGGACCATGAATACCGGACTACCCGCCTCATCCTCCACCCTTACAGGGACTTCCTGCGAATCCTGGGGGGGCACCGGTGCGACCTCGATCCCGGCGAATGCCGCGCCCGTGGTGGCCGCCAGATCCCGGGCCACTCCGACCACGGAGAAGCAGTCTGCCCGGTTCGGAGTAATCTTCAGCTCAAGGATATGGTCGTCGAGCGCCAGCGCATCGGCAATCGGAGAACCGGACGCCAGCGCTGGTTCAAGTTCCAGCAATCCTTCGCTCTTGCCCGCCAGGCCGGCATCGCCCAGGCCAAGTTCCGCCGCCGAACACAACATGCCGGCGGAGTCGACGCCTCTGAGCGCCGCGCTCCGGATGATGAGCCCGTCCGGCAGCGTGGCACCCGGCAGTGCCACCGGATATGAGCCCCCGGCCCGGACATTGGCGGCCCCGCAGACGATCTGAATATTTCTTCCCGCCACGTCGACCTGGCAGACGCGCAATCGATCGGCATTAGGGTGCGGCGCCACTGCCGTGACGCGGCCAACAACCACATCCTGAAGAGGCGGCGCGGCGACCTCAACACCCTCCACCTCCAGGCCTTGCATTGTCAGTTGGTGCACCAGGGCCGCCGTGTCACCGGACGGGCTGGTGAATTCCCGGAGCCAGCGTTCACTGATCTTCATGATCGTTATGTGCCCGCGAACTCAGTGGAACTGGCGCAGGAAGCGCAGGTCGTTGTCAAAGAGCAGACGGATATCCGCGATACCATAGGAAAGCATCGCGAGCCGCTCGACGCCCATGCCGAAAGCGTAACCCGTGTACTTTTCCGCATCGATGCCGGCATTCACCAGTACCTGCGGATGCACCATGCCGCAACCCATGACCTCCAGCCAGCGGCCGGACTCCGACAGCACATCCACCTCCGCCGACGGCTCCGTAAACGGAAAGTAGGATGGCCGGAAGCGCACCGTCGCCTCCCGCTCGAAGAAACGCTCCGCGAACTCCGCCAGCATCGCTTTGAGGTTGGCAAAGCTGACGCTCGTATCGACGACCAGCCCCTCGACCTGGTGAAACATCGGGGTGTGGGTCATGTCCGAGTCACAGCGGTAAACCCGTCCCGGCGCAATCAGCCGGATGGGCGCACCCTCTCGGAGCATGGCCCGGATCTGGACCGGCGAGGTGTGGGTACGCAACAGTCGGCCATCGGGAAGGTAAAAGGTGTCGTGCATCGCCCTCGCCGGATGGTCGGCCGGGATATTGAGGGCCGTGAAATTGTGGAAGTCATCTTCCACTTCGGGACCCTCGTGAATGGCAAAACCAGCCGCGCAGAAGATTTTCTCGATACGCTGAAGCGTCAGTGTCACCGGATGCAGGCCGCCCGGCTGCTGACCGCGCCCGGGCAGGGTAACGTCTATGGCACCCGCCCGCAGCTCGTCGCCGAGCGCGTTGGCCTCGAGCTGCTGCCGACGCAGATCCAGCGCCTGGGTGAGCGCTTCCTTGACGGCATTGATGACCTGCCCCTGGGCCCGCCGTTGCTCGCCCGGCATGCCGCCCAATTGCTTGAGCAGTGCAGTCAGTTGGCCCTTCTTGCCCAGGTAACGCACCCGAACCGCATCGAGAGCGGCAAGGTCTCGCGCAGTCGCCACCGCGTCCCGGGCCTGCACCAGCAGCGTCTCGACGTTATCCATGACCGCTAAATCAGTGCGCCTGCAAGAAGATCAAAAGAGGAACCCCGAGCGCGCCAGCCGCGCTCACGGCCCCCTGGGTACCGCGCCCGGACCCGGAAAAAGTTCAGGCCCCGGCCAGGCTGGCCTTGGCCTTCTCGGCCAGCGCGCCAAAGGCGGCCGCATCGTGCACGGCCAGATCGGCCAGCATCTTCCTGTCGACCTCGATACCGGCCTTGATCAACCCGCTCATGAAGCGGCTGTAGGACAAGCCGTGCAACCGCGCTCCGGCATTGATGCGCGTGATCCACAGGGCGCGGAATTCGCGCTTGCGCACCCGGCGATCACGAAACGCATACTGACCGGCCTTGATGACCGCCTGCTTGGCGGTCTTGTACAGTGTGCTGCGGGCCTGGGACATGCCCTTGGCCTTCTTGAGCATCTTCTTGTGACGGGCCTTGACCGTCACGCCACGTTTAACTCGTGCCATGAATCAGTCCCCCTATGCGTACGGCAACATGCGCTTGACGCCGGGCACGTCGCACTCGGCCACCTGGTTCATTACTCCCAGCTGCCGCTTACGCTTCGAGCTCTTCTTCGTCAGGATGTGATTGAGGTGGGACTGGCCGGCCTTGAAGCCATTGGCAGTCGCCCGGAAGCGCTTCGCAGCGCCCCGATTCGTCTTCATCTTGGGCATTAACTTCTCCTTGAGCCTGGTCCGAACCTGAAACAAACCCCGAAGGATTCAAGTACAGGCCGTGGCAGGCGGGTTCTGGCAGCCACTGGTGGCGGGATTGCCCCAGCGATCAGCCGTCACTCACTTTGTGTCGCAATTACTCAGCCTCAAGTTACTGAGGCGCTCACTTCTTCTTTGGCGCAATGACCATGACCATTTGCCGGCCTTCCAGCCGGGGAAACTGCTCCACGGTCCCCACTGACTCCAGGTCGGACCGGACGCGCTGCAAGAGGCGCCCGCCAATTTCCTGATGCGCCATCTCCCGACCCCGGAAACGCAAGGTCACTTTGGCCTTGTCACCAGTCTCGAGAAACCTGACGAGATTACGCAACTTGATCTGGTAATCCCCTTCTTCAGTTCCGGGCCGGAATTTTATTTCCTTTACCTGGCTCTGCTTCTGCTTGCGCTTCGCCGCGTGCGCCTTCTTGTTCGCCTCGAACAGGAACTTGCCGAAATCCATGATCCGGCAGACTGGCGGCACGGCGGTTGGAGAAATCTCCACCAGGTCCATACCTGTTTCCTGAGCCATCTGCAGCGCCGCTTCGCGGCCCAGTATTCCAACCTGTTCGCCACCGGCACCGATGACGCGAACTTCCCGCGCATCAATCTCTTCATTGCGCCGGACTCGTTTGTTTGCAGCGATATGTCAACCCTCCATAACAATACGGCCGCGACTCGCAATCTCGGCGGTGAGACCCTGGACCAGCCGATCGACCGGCATTGTGCCCAAGTCCTTTCCGCCGCGCGTGCGCACGGCCACTTCAGAATTCTGTGCCTCGCGATCCCCGACGACGAGCAGATATGGGACCCGCTGCAAAGTGTGCTCCCGAATCTTAAAGCCAATCTTCTCGTTCCGCAAATCCGCTTCGGCCCGAACGCCCTGATTTTTCAGGGTTTCCTGAACCTGTCCCGCGAATTTGGCCTGCCGGTCGGTGATATTCAGGATGACCGCCTGTACCGGGGCCAGCCAGGTGGGCAACCGCCCCGCATGGTGTTCCAGCAGGATGCCGCAGAAGCGCTCCAGGGAGCCAAACATGGCCCGGTGAAGCATGACCGGCACCCGCCGCTGGCTGTCGTCTCCGACGAAGGACGCGCCCAGGCGTTCCGGCAGGTTGAAGTCCACCTGCAGGGTCCCGCACTGCCAGTCCCGGCCGATGGCATCCCGCAGGACAAACTCCAGCTTCGGGCCATAGAAGGCGCCCTCCCCGGGGTTGTACTCGAGCTCGAGCCGGCCCGCCTCGGCCGCGGCCCGGAGGGCGGCTTCCGCTTTGTCCCAGATAGCATCGCTGCCAACACGCTTGGCCGGCCGGTCAGAGAACTTGACGCGGATGTCGTCAAAGCCGAAGTCCCGGTAGATCCCGAGTATCAGGTCGGTAACTGCCACCGACTCGGCTGTGATCTGGTCTTCCGTACAGAACACGTGCGCGTCATCCTGGGTAAACGCCCGGACCCGCATAAGCCCGTGCAGCGCCCCCGACGGCTCGTATCGATGCACCTTGCCAAACTCGCACAGCCGCAGGGGCAGCTCCCGGTAGCTCTTCAGGCCCTGATTGAAGACCTGGACATGGCCGGGGCAGTTCATGGGCTTGATCGCATACACCCGTTCATCGGGGGTTTGCGTCATGAACATGTTGTCCCCGAACTTCTCCATATGCCCGGACTGAACCCACAGGCCCCGGTCGAGGATTTCCGGCGTGTTCACTTCCTGGTAGCCCGCGGCCGACTGTTGCGCACGCATGTACCCGATCAGCTGCTGAAACAGGATCCAGCCTTTGGGATGCCAGAACACGGCGCCAGGCGACTCTTCCTGAAAGTGGAACAGGTCCAGTTCCCGGCCGAGCTTGCGGTGATCCCGCTTCTCCGCCTCCTCCAGTCGCGTGAGGTAAGCCTTCAGGGATGCCTCATCCGCCCAGGCCGTGCCATAAATGCGCTGAAGCATTTCGTTGCGGGAGTCGCCGCGCCAGTAGGCGCCAGCCAGCTTCGTCAGCTTGAAGGCCTTCAGCTTGCTGGTGGACGGCACATGGGGGCCCCGGCACAGGTCCGCCCAGTCGCCCTGGCCGTAAAGACTGATCTCCTGGTCCGCCGGAATCGCCGCGATGATCTCGGCCTTGTAGTGCTCGCCGAGCGCCTTGAAATGTCTGATGGCTTCGTCGCGCGACATTACACGTCGCTCGATGGGCAAACCGGCCGCGGCAAGTTCCTTCATCCGGGCTTCAATGGCAGCCAGGTCTTCCGGCGTAAATGGCCTCTCGAAGGCAAAGTCGTAATAAAAGCCATCCTCGATGACCGGCCCAATGGTCACCTGGGCTTCCGGGAACAGAGACTGGACGGCCTGTGCCAGCAAGTGCGCCGTGGAGTGCCTGAGCACCTCCAGGCCTGCCGGGTCCTTCGGCGTAATAATGGCGAGGCGCGCGTCCTGATCGATCAGGTAACTGGTGTCGACCAGCTGATCATTGACCCGGCCGGCCAGGGCCGCCCGCGCGAGTCCGGCGCCAATAGCCGACGCTACCTCGCCAACGGAAACCGGGCGATCGAAAACTCTCTGACTGCCATCGGGCAGAGTAATGACGGGCATGGGTGCTGTACATTTATGGTAGGCGCGAGTGGAGTCGAACCACCGACCCCTTCCATGTCAAGGAAGTGCTCTAACCACTGAGCTACGCGCCTGTTGCGGGCCGGGCGGAACGATACCTAAAGGCAGGCGCCCAAGGCAAGGAAACCTCACAGGTTTGAGGTCGCCGGCAAACCCAGTTCGACGCGCCGGAGGGCCTGCAGTTCGTCCCGGAGGCTTGCTGCCTCCTCAAATTCGAGATTCCGGGCGTGCTGGAACATGTCCTTTTCCAGCTTCGAAATCCGCTTCGCCAGTTGTTCCGGGGTCAAGTGCCGGTAATCCCGCCGCGATTCGCCAGCCCGCCGGCCCCGACGAGGTGCGGCGTCACGCGCCCCGTCCATCACGTCGCGCACCTCCTTGACGATGCTCCGCGGCTCGATACCGTGCGCGCGATTGAACTCGAGCTGCTTGCGCCGCCGGCGGTCGGTTTCGGCAATAGCTCGCTCCATTGACCCGGTCACCTTGTCGGCATACATGATGGCCGTGCCGTTCAGATTACGGGCGGCACGGCCAACGGTCTGGATCAGGGAGCCCTCGGATCGAAGGAACCCCTCTTTGTCCGCGTCAAGAATCGCCACCAGCGACACCTCGGGCAGGTCCAGTCCCTCGCGCAGCAGATTGATGCCAACCAGGACGTCGAAAGCGCCGAGGCGCAGGTCGCGGATAATCTCCGTGCGCTCGACTGTCTCGATGTCGGAGTGGAGGTAGCGAACCCGGACGGCGTGCTCCAGCAGGTAATCGGTCAGGTCTTCGGCCATCCGCTTGGTCAGTGTCGTTATCAGCACCCTCTCGTGCCGGGCCACACGGAGGCGGATTTCAGACAGCACATCATCGACCTGGGTCGAGGCCGGACGAACCTCAATCTGCGGGTCGACCAGCCCGGTTGGCCTCACCACCTGTTCGACGACGGCGCCGGAATGCTGCCGTTCGAAGGGCCCGGGCGTTGCGGATACGTATATGGTCTGCGGCGACAGGGCCTCGAATTCGTCAAAACGCAACGGCCTGTTGTCCAGTGCT
>Ga0224500_10002221_pt1 | contig 10595 bp, 8 predicted proteins | sample SF_Oct11_sed_USG_FD_168126 | JGI IMG/M metagenome (GOLD analysis project Ga0224500, IMG submission 168126) | Sediment microbial communities from San Francisco Bay, California, United States - SF_Oct11_sed_USGS_4_1 | ecosystem: Environmental > Aquatic > Marine > Sediment | place: USA: California... | reverse complement strand
ATCCGAGAGGGATCGTTTCGACAGGCGATTCTCCGACAGCGGGAGGCGGCGCGCGCAGCGGGCGTCACGAGCGTCCCCGCCGTGATGATCAACGGCCGCTGGGTAAGCCCCTTCTCGCGGAATGCGGCCTGTCTGACGCAGCTGATCGCGGAAGCAGCCGGCTAGGCTCCGTTCGCTTCGCTCGCCCCGATCCCGCCGGCTCCCGCTCAGGCGAGCTGCGGATTCGCCGGCTCCGTGTCGGTGCGCGCCTCGTCCCAGGGCGGCAGGAGCTTGAGCAGCACGAAGAGAATCACGAAGGGCAGGATCAGGAGCCCGAGCGCGGTGAGCAATCCCTCCTGTCCGCCAACCTCCAGCTTGTAGACGGTCAGTCCGCGCAGGCTCTTCGAGAAGAGCTGCCCGCCGATCACCACGTTCCAGCGCGTGCTGAAGATCCCGACCTGCACGAAGATCGCCGCGATGAAGTAGGCCATGCGTTTCAGCTCATCCGGAAGCGCCCAGAAGCGCCCGACCGCCAGGAGCAGCATCGGACCAATCGTGCCGAGCAGGATCTGCACGATGGTCAGACTGATGAAGAGCTTGCTCGCGATGAGCTCGCGCAGGATCCCGATGGACTCCTCCGACTCGTAGAGCCGATGGATGACGTCCAGGGACTCGAGGGAAAAATCGACGATCAGCACGTAGAGCAGGAAGGAAGCCAGCGCGTTGAGGCAGTTCATGTCGAGCTTCTTGCCGCGCATCAGCGTCGTCACGTAGTAGAGCAACAGCACCAGCGAGATGCCGGAGACGATGGCCGAAAAGAGGAATACGATCGGCATCAAGACGCTGCTCCACCAGGGATTGGCCTTGACCGAGCCGAAGATGAAGCCCACGTAGCCGTGCAGCAGGAACGCGGACGGAATGCCCACGATCGTGATGGCGTACACGGCCCTGTGGTCGAAGGAAACTGCCTCCGGCGACACGTCCCGCGAGCCCAACGAGATGAGCCAGTAGAAGAGCTTCTTCAATCCGCGACTGCGGTGCCTCCAGCGCACGAGATCCGCGCGGTACTCGAACCAGATCTCCAAGAGCAGCACCAGCATCAGATACCAGGCGTAGACGAAGCCGAACATCGCCATGGCAGACGATGGATTCGGCGTGAGGAAGATCTCGAAGGCGCGCTCGGGGTGACCCAGGTGCGCCTGCAGCGGCATGGGGGCCACGAACAGGAAGGCGAGCGCCGTGAGCAGCGCCAGGCGATAGGTCGGCTGGACATCCTTGACCTTGAACACTTTGGCGAGCGAGGCCAGGATGAACGCTCCCGCCACCAATCCCGTGATGTAGGGATAGATCACGATCAGAATGCTCCAGTGGAGCTCCACCTCATTCGGGTAGATGAAGCCCGTCACCTGCCGGAGAGCGGACTCCAGCTGAGCGAAATGCTCCGGGCTCATCTAACGCACCTCCCCGTCCAACTCGGAGTAGAAGACCTTCGGCTCCGTGTTCATGTGCGGCTTCAAGACCTGGATGTTGCTCGTCCGCATCATCCGATTCAGCGGTGTGCTCAGCTTGCCGAGCTCGCCGAAGATCCGGGCCTGCGTCGGGCACACTTCCACGCACGCGGGCAACAGGCCCTTCGTGATGCGGTGGTAGCAGAACGTGCACTTGTCGGCGGTCTTGGAGCGCGGATCCAGATAGCGGGCTCCGTACGGGCAGGCCTGGATGCAGTAGCGGCAGCCGATGCAGTAGTCGCTGTCGACCAGAACCACGCCGTCCTGACTCTTGAACGTGGCGCCCACCGGGCAGACCTGCACGCAGGGCGGGTGGTCGCAGTGGTTGCAGAGCTTGGGGACGAAGAAGGTCCGCAGGATCTGCTTCTCTTCCTCCAGCGGCGGAAAGCTCTTGATCCCGCCCTCCGGGCTGTCCACCCGCACCTCGCCGTCGGCGTAGATGATGTAGCGCTCGACCCAGGTTCGGAAGTAGAAGGGCTCCTCCGGCACGTCGTTCTCGGTCTTGCAGGCCTGCACGCACTTGCCACAGCCGATGCACTTATCGAGCTGGATGCCCATCGCGTAGTAGTGCTCGGTCGGGTCGTAGTCGCCGCCTTCCGATGCCAGCGCCTGGAGCGGCCCGGTCACGCCGAGCAGAAGCGTTGCACAGGGGATCTTGGCGAGGTCCGCGAGAAACTCCCTTCGCTCGTACGTCTTGGGCATCTAGCGGGCCTCCGGGGAGTGCTGGTAGTGGCACTGCCAGCAGACCAGCGTGCCACCGTGTGTGTCCAGGTCGATACGCCGAATGTCGTACTCCCTCAGGTCGACGCCGCGGACCACGTTCGGCGGCTTGGCTCCCTTGGCGTGACACTTGCCGCAGAACTCCCTCTCGAACGGCTTGCGCGGGAGATTGGAGCGCGGCAGCACGCTGTGTTGTGCCGGCGTCTCGTGGCAGACCTGACAGTCGAGCGGCGCGTGGTGCGAGACTGCCTTGACGCGCACGATGGCTGCGTGGCACGCGGAGCACGACTCGGGAGTCTCCGAAGGCGCCGGGTCGTGGGGATTGTGACAGGTGTGACACAGCTTCGCGGGCTCGTGCCGCTCCTCGACAATCTGGGGGAAGCCGGTCGGCCGAGACGGCAGATAGCTATGGCACTGCAGACACAGACTTCTCTGCGTCGGCAGAGGCGGCGTCTCATCGGTCTCTTCGTTCGCGTGCGCCCAGGCTGCGCCGTGGCACACTTCGCAGCTGAGGGTTCGGTGGTAGGACCGCTTCTTCGTCTCCACCTCGTCCGTGTGACAGTCCGCGCAAACCTGCCAGCCCGCGTACTGGATGGGATGCGCCGCGACCGCACCCACCGCGTTGGCTCGGTAGTGCCCGAGGTCCCCGAAAGATTCCGGGACGAAGCGCTGCCGCAGCAGGAACATGCCCACGCCGAGGAACAGGAAGACCACCCCGAGCTGGATCACCTGGACCGGAATCTTCCGGGTTCTCAAAGCACCCCCCGAGTCGCACACCAGACGCTGGTGGACCCGTTCGGACGGGTCACGCGAACGACGTTTCTACGGGCCAGCGAGTCGTTCTCCCCACCCATCCAGCCGCTTTCCCCCGCGACGCTGCGCGATCCGTCCGACTCACCGCAGGAGTCCACAGAACAGCCGCCTCGAGAACGTCGCGGGCTTCGGCTCCCCCGCTTCCCGCTGCGGCGCCTTTCTGCAAGCGGCATACCACGGCCTAACTCCCTGGAAATGGGAGCTCGCGGTGGAATCATGTGCCCCATGTGTACCAAATTGGGTCTACAACTTGAGGCCTGCTGACTCAGTGTCCCATTGTGCTGCGCCTGCGGCCCGGGACAGCAGGCCGCTGGCGGCGCCGCGCGGACCGAGCGGGGCGCGCAAAGCAGGGCCGGGGTCCCGGGCATCCGGCGCCCTCACGACGCACGGTCGAGCGCGGCTAGCGGCGCCCCCCACCGTCTCCAGCCGCGGCGGCCTCCGCCTCGGCGGTCCCCGCGCGCCGCCTCTGCCGGATCTCGTCGCGCTTCGCCTTCAGCACCGCGAGCACATCGCCCGTCTGCTGCTCCACCGCGGCGATGTCGAAGGTGTGCCACGTCACGGAGAGCTTGCGGAGCTTCACGTCGATCTCCCCGAAGAACGCCTTGGCTTCCTCGGGCTCGGCGTTGGTGCTGATGTAGCGATAGAAACGGTGGATCGACAAGAATCGGTTCAGCAGCCGGTGCGCCTTTTCGGGAATCTCCGGGTGGATGCCGCGCGTCTCGTTGTGACAGCGCGCGCAGGATTCCTGCACCGAGTTGACGGTGAGGATGTCGACGTTGATGGCCCCGTGGCAGGTGACGCAGGTGGGGCCCTGCTTCTCCTGCTTCTTCGTCACGAGGTGCCGGAAATGGTTGCTCTTGCTGAAGCCCTCGAGGATGTCGTCGTGGCACGCGCCGCAGGTCTCGGGAATGGCCTGGTAGTAGATCCCGCTGTCCGGGTCCGAGGAGGCTACGCCCTTGCCGTGCGCGACCGTCTTGTCGTTGCTGCGCGGATTGCCGCCGTGACAGTCGCTGCAGGACACCCCCTCCTCCTTGTGGATCGAGGCTTGCCACTGCTGGTAGTACTCGTAGAGCTTCTTGTTCGTCACGAGCAGCTCGGGGTCGCTGTGGCAGGTCGCGCACGAATCCTCTGTCGCAGGCGACGCGGCCCCCGCCCCGAGCGGGAGGCCCAGCAGCAAGGCCGCGAAAGCCGCCGCCAGCCGCCGCCAGCCGCCGGCGCGCGCTTCGCGCCCGAGGACGATTCCCGATGCATTCCCCAGGATTGCGATCATCCGCTGCACCCCCTTCGCTCGCGCGCTCGACAACTGGGTTCGCCCCTGCCGCGCCGCGCAGGACCCGGCTGGGATCCGCGGTCCCGACGGACGCACTCGGTGTCCTTGCATGGACTGCGCCGAGCCCGTTCGAGTCCACCCGCCTCCCTATGTTTGCAGACCGGGCTCCCGCTTGGAAGCCGGAGGCGTTGTCCGCTGCGCGTCCGGCACGCGCCCGCGACACCCTCGGCGCAGGGGGCGGAACGGGAGCTCCTCGCGGAGGCAGTCGCGTGCGCCCGCTCGCCCGCCACCGCTCGGCACGGCACGCCGAACCCGGATCCGCGCTCTCGCGGCCCCGGGCTCGGGAGTCCGCACCCGGCTTGTGCTAATAGCAGAGTGCTCGAAGAACGCGTCCGGGGCTCGAGCCGCCGGAGGCATGCGCAGCAGGAGGGGTCATGAGGCAGAGACGACTCGCGTTGGCATGTGTCGCGATCATCGCGGTGGTGGTGACGAGCGCGTCGGTGGCTGGCGCCAAATCGACCATCAAGGAATTCATGGGCGAGAACTTCGCCGGAATGCACACGATTCTCGTCGCCCTGATCACCTCGAACTACGCGAGCGTGCCCGCGCAGGCCGCGGTCATCCGAGACCACGCCGAGCAGCTCACGGAACTGGTACCCGATCGCGCCAAGAACGAGCGAGACCAGTTCCTCTCCTACGCGTACAACCTGAAGAGCCACGCGCAGGATCTGAAAGTCATCGCGGAGCTCCTGATCAAGCACGACCAGGAGAAGAAGGACGGGGATCTCTCCACCGATCAGCTGCGCGAGGCGCTCGCCGCCCACTACGGCGGAATGGTCACGACCTGCGTCGCCTGCCACAACCGCTATCGACCGCAGATCATCCGGTAGGCACGCGACGCCCTCGCGGTCCGCAGATCCGGCTCGCGCGCCTCACGGACGGGACGCGAGATGAACGCCCCTGATCGAGACGTTTCCGAAGCTCCCGGCGAGGTCGCAGAGGCAGCCGACGACACAGGCCTCACGCGGCGCAGCCTCCTCGCCGGGACGAGTGTTCTCTCGGGCGCGATCGCCGCGGAGCTCGTGCTGGGCGGTCTGCGCAGCGGCGCCGCAACGGCGGCGACGCCCGGCTCCGCGTCCGAGCTGGTCGGCATGAGCGCCCTCGAGCTTTCGAAGGCGATCCGGTCGAAACGCGTTTCGTGCAGAGAAGTCATGGTGGCATTCCTCGACCAGATCGAACGCGTCAATCCCGTGGTCAATGCCATCGTCTCGTTGCAGGACCGCGAGGCCCTGCTGCAGCAGGCAAGGCAGCGCGACGCGGAGCTCGCGCGCGGCGAGGTCCGGGGCTGGATGCACGGCTTGCCCCACGCGGTGAAGGATCTGGCCGCCACGCGGGGAATCCGAACGACGTGGGGCTCGCCGCTCCTCGACACCGTTCCCCAGGCCGACGATCTCTTCGTCGAACGCCTGAGGAAGAGTGGTGCCATCTTCATCGGCAAGACCAATACGCCCGAGTTCGGACTCGGATCGCAGACCTACAACACCGTATTCGGTACGACGCGCAACGCCTACGATCCGAGCAAGACGGCGGGAGGGAGCAGCGGGGGAGCCGCTGCCGCCCTGGCCCTGCGCATGCTGCCGGTCGCCGACGGCAGCGACATGATGGGATCGCTGCGCAATCCCGCCGCCTTCAACAACGTGATCGGCTTCCGGCCGTCGCACGGGCGCGTACCCTATGCCGGCGGCGAGCTGTTCCTCGATCCGCTCAGCGTGGAAGGGCCGATGGGGCGCAGCGTCGCCGACGTGGCGATGTTGCTCGCCGTCATGGCGGGACCGGATTCCCGCTTCCCGCCCTCCATCGAGCAGGATCCGAGCCGCTTCGTCGAGCCGCTGCAGCGCAGCTTCGCAGGAACGCGCCTCGCCTGGCTCGGCAACCTGGACGGCACCCTGCCGATGGAGCCCGGCATCCTCGAGCTGTGCGAGGCGGCTTTCCCAGCGTTCCGGGACATCGGATGCAGCGTGGAGCCCGCGCAGCCCGATTTCCCACGGCACGAGCTCTGGGCGAGCTGGCTCACGCTGCGCCACTGGCTGGTCGCCAGCGAGCTGGCGGATCTCTACGCCGAGCCGAGCAAGCGCGAGAAGATGAAGCCCGAGGCCCGCTGGGAGGTGGAGGGAGGCCTGGCGCTGAGCGCGCGCGCGGTGTACGCGGCTTCACGGGTCCGTTCCGATTGGTATCGCTCGCTGCACGCGCTGTTCGAGCGATTCGACTACCTGCTGCTGCCGAGTGCGCAGGTCTTCCCCTTCGATGCCGAGATCCATTGGCCGAAGGCGATCCAGGGCTCGCCGATGGAGTCCTACCACCGCTGGATGGAGGTGGTGGTGCCCGGCACGCTGTCGGGATGCCCGGTGATCAACGTGCCGATCGGCTTCGGCCGCGATCGCCTTCCGATGGGCATGCAGATCATCGGCAAGATCCACGCCGATCTCTCGGTGCTCCAGCTCGCCCACGCGTACGAGCAGGCGACGCACTGGGTGCGCGACGCGCCGCCGCGGCTCGCCCGTGCCTGAGGACGCGCGCTCCGCGAGCACGCGGCGCCTCGCCAGCCCCGCCTTGCGCCGCAAAGGGCGCGTGTCTAGGAGGCGGCCTCGAACGGCGCGAGCGGGGCGCGCGGCGATCCGCGTGCAGCGCTCCGGCTCAGGCGCTGCGGGTTCTGGCTCAGGTCCAGCAGCAGAAGCTCCGCATTCACGAGAACCATCTCCGACGACGAGAGCTCGCGATCGCCGATCACCACCCGCTCGAGCAGCCAGCGCTCGTCCGACTCGAAGGCGCAGAAGATGTGATCGGAAACCTGCTCGCGGGTGGCCTCCGCGACCGCCTGGAAGCGCAGCGTGAGCGCGCTGCCCGGCGGACTGCGCCGCATCTCGACCACGTCCACCTGGCGCAGCGAAGGCTCCCGATACTCGAGCACGTACAGGCAGCGATCGACGAGCACGTCGCGCGCGCCCCCCGCCGAGCATCCCGCCGCCAGCGCCATGCCGCAGGCGAGAGCCAGCCCGGCTGCGCTGCGGCGCCGGTGCGCTCCGCGGCCGGCGAAGCTGCGACGGTCGTGCGTGTCGAATTGTCCGCGCATGGCCGTCTGATCGGCTCGCGCGGCCATCCTTTTCGTGTGCTGCGTCACCCGAGCGGCAGGCAGCGCGCAGCCCCTCAGGAGAGACCGGGGCGCAGACGCGCATCGCTCTCGCGGGTCGGTGATGCCGAGAGCTCGGCCCGCCTCCGATCCACGCACGACAGCGCCCCGTCCGGATCGACGGGCTGCGGCGCATCGCGCAGCGCCTCGAGGCACTCCGTGAAAAGGCCGCGCCGGGCCGCCCTGCGCTGCACCGCCGCCACATCGGCCGTACGCGCGTCTCCCTCGCCGAGCACGCCCTGCACCGGCTGCTCCTGCTCGAGAGCCTCGCGAGCCCGTTGCAGCAGCGCGCGACCGCGTTCCGCGTCACCCCGCTTCCAGGCGATGTAGCCGTCCAAGTAGAGAGCGGAGGCGGCCTTGGGATTCATCCGGTAGGCCGACTCGAGGATCCCGCGCGCTTCGTCGAGCCGGCCTCGCGCGACGATCGTCTCGCCCCACAGCACCAGCGGTCCGCTGTGCTCGCGATTGATGCGGTGGGCGGTTTCGAAGGCCTCCGACGCGGCGTCGAGATCGTAGAGAGCACCGGTCTCGGGCATCGTGCGGAGCACGCCGAGCTGGACCCACGCGCGCGAGCTCTTGGCGTTGAGCTCGATGAGTCGCTTCCAGCATTCGCCGGCCTCCGCGTAGCGCCCGAGCTCGAACAGACTGTTGCCGCGGTAGTAGAGCGCGTCCTCGTGCCGGGGATCCAGCGCGCTCATCTCGGCGAAGCCCTCGGCCGCTTCCGCCCAGCGGCCGTCGATGAACAGCTGCCGGGCGCTCGAAGCGAGCTGCCAGAAGCGCTTCTTCTCGTCGCGCGTGAGCTCGGATTCGAGATCTGCAACGATCGCGTGCTCCGACACGGCGGAGGTTCGGCGCGCCTCCGAGCCCGCCTCGCGCTCGCTCGCCGGAGCCGGCGGCCGCTCGATCTCCTCCGGCTCGCGACCTTCCTCCACTCGCCAGCGGCGGTCCGCGGCGAGGTTCTCCCACGACTCCTCGCTGCCCCCCGGCCAGCGGATCTCGACGCTCTCGACCCGCGTGACGTCGCCGATGCCGACGAGAACCTCCGCATCGTTCTGGGACAGGTAGGAGGGGCCCACCCGGACTTCGCGCAGCAGACTCCGATCCCCCGCGCGCACCACGATCCGGGCACCGAGCCCCGACGGATGTCCGGAAGTCGCCCGGACCCGAAAGCCGATCCAGTGGCCGCCGTCGGAGTCGTTGCGCAGCAGGCGCGCCCTGCCCCCATGGCGCACGATCAGCACGTCCGTGTCGCCGTCTCCGTCGTAGTCGGCGAACGCCACGCCGCGGCCCACGCCGGGCGGATCGGTGCGGATCCCGGCCTCGGTGCCCACCTCGAAGAATCCCTCGTCGGGGCCCCGGTTCCAGTACAGATGCGGGTCCATCGGCACGAGCCGGGTGGTGTCCTCCCGCTCCTCGAGCGTGCTGCCGTTGGCGAGAAACAGGTCGAGCCAGCCGTCGTTGTCGAAATCGACGAAGCCGGTCCCCCATCCGACCAGATCGAGCGCGATCTGACCGAGACCCACGCGATCCGCGTCATCGCTGAACTGAAGCCGTGCGTCCTCTCCGTCCTCCGAGAGATCGGAGAGCAGGCTCGAGTACAGAGCGTTCTCCTGCGCGACCCAATGGCTGAGGAAGAGGTCGAGATCGAGGTCGCCGTCCCAGTCGCCGACGGTGATGCCCATGGAGCTGCGGTAGTCGGCCACCAACGCCGTGTAGCTGATGTTCTCGAAGCTGCCGTCGCCGCGGTTCCGGTACATCCCGTTGTCCGAGACGTCGTTCGCCACGTAGAGATCGGGCAGACCATCTGCGTCGAAGTCCGCCCAGGCGGCGCCCAGGCTGCGCCCGTTCTCGCCCAGGATGCCGGCAGCGGCCGCGCGCTCCTCGAAGGTCCCGTCTCCGCGATTCACGTAGAAACGGTTCGGGTGAGGTGGGTACGACGACGGATTGAGCGTAAACGGAACCTGCCCATCGCCCGCGCGCGTGGCGAGCGAGCCGGGCTTCTCCGGCGTGTAGTACACGTAGCCGCACACGTAGAGATCGAGGTCCCCGTCGAGATCGAAGTCGGCCCACGAGGATCCCGCCCAGAATCCTTCGCCTTTCAAGCCCGCCCGCTCGGTCACGTCGCGGAACGTGCCGTCTCCTAGATTCTCCCACAGGATGTTTTCACCATAGGATGTAACGAAGAGGTCGACGTCACCGTCCGCGTCGTAGTCGGCGAAGTTCGCACCCATGCCCCGGTGCGCGACGCCGACGCCCGACGACTCCGTGACGTCCTCGAAGCTGCCGTCTCCCAGATTTCGGTAGAGCCGGTCGGTCGCTCGCGAAGCCGCTAGCTGCGCGTCGGGCACGCCCACCGGGGCCGCGAAATTGACCAGGAAGAGATCGGGCAGCTCGTCTCCGTCGAAGTCGCCCCAGGCGGCGCCGGATCCCATGTCCTCGGGAAGCTGGTGGGTGCGCTCGAATGGGAAGTGCTCGAAGCGGATGCCCGCCGCCTCGCTGACCTCCGAGAAGCGCAGGGCGGTGGGTCGCGCCTCCAGGCTGCGCTCCAGGCTACGGGTGATCCCCTCCTGCTCCGCGCCCGCGACGTACGGAGCCTCGCCGCTGCGCTGCACGATCACGAGGACCGCTGCGGCGACCAGAACGGGCAAGGAGCAGAGGATCAGCGTCCTTCGGATCAGGCGTTTCCTTGGAGACACCTAGCCTTCCTTGATCTGGATCGTCTTCTCCTGCACCGCCATCTGGACGACGGGTGCAGTGAGTTGGTTGTCCTCGCCGAACACGAAGTCCAGAAGATATTGGTCGATCTTGCGGTAGTCCAGGGAAGCCCTCACGCGCAGCGTCCCCGCGTCCGCGGGAGTGCTGAGCAGGAATTCGCGGGACGCCCCGTCGCCCGTCACCGCTTCACTCGCCGGGATGGCCGTCTCGGACGGACAAGCAACCATGTAGCGCGCGACGTCCTTGAATCCCGGGAACAGCGCGCGGCGATAGCGGACGCCGACCATCTCCCACAAGTTGTGCCGGTCGATCAGGTTGCCCGCCTGATCGACGGGCTCGGCCTTGAACATGAAGGCTCCCGGCTGGATGAAGTGCTGCACGTCCAGCGCTCCGCTCGCGAGCA
>Ga0224500_10002217_pt1 | contig 10599 bp, 9 predicted proteins | sample SF_Oct11_sed_USG_FD_168126 | JGI IMG/M metagenome (GOLD analysis project Ga0224500, IMG submission 168126) | Sediment microbial communities from San Francisco Bay, California, United States - SF_Oct11_sed_USGS_4_1 | ecosystem: Environmental > Aquatic > Marine > Sediment | place: USA: California... | reverse complement strand
GCCGCCTCGACAGCGCGCGCATCGCCGCGCTCAAGGCGAAGTCCGCGGGCCTGACGCTCAAGGGCTCGGTGGTCGCCTCGGACGCGTTCTTTCCGTTCCGCGACGGGCTGGACGCCGTGGTCAAGGCGGGCGCGGTGGCCGTCATCCAGCCGGGCGGCAGCGTGCGCGACGACGAGGTGATCGCGGCCGCGGACGCGCACGGCGTGGCGATGGTGTTTACCGGCATAAGACATTTCAGGCACTGAGTGAAACTCCTCGTCATCGGCTCGGGCGGCAGGGAGCACGCGCTCGCCTGGAAGCTCGCGCAGGGCGCGCGCGTGCAGAAGGTGTTCGTCGCGCCGGGCAACGGCGGCACGGCGCGCGAGAACGGCGTCGAGAACGTCGATCTCTCCGGCAGCGAGGCGCTGGTCGCGTTCGCGAAGCAGGAGGACATCTACCTCACCGTGGTCGGCCCCGAGGCGCCGCTCGCCGCCGGCGTGGTGGACGATTTCCGCGCGGCGGGCCTGCGCATCTTCGGCCCGACGCGCGCCGCGGCGCAGCTCGAGGCCTCGAAGGACTTCGCCAAGCGCTTCATGGTCCGCCACGGCATTCCGACCGCGCGCTACGCGTCGTTTACGGACGCGGCCGAGGCCAAGGCCTACGTCGTGCGCGAAGGCGCGCCGATCGTGGTGAAGGCCGACGGCCTGGCCGCGGGCAAGGGCGTCGTGGTGGCCCAGTCCGTTGCCGAAGCGCACGAGGCCATCGACCGGCTGGCGGGCGGCGGCAAGCTCGTGATCGAGGAATGCCTGCAGGGCGAGGAGGCGAGCTTCATCGTCATGGCCGACGGCGCGCACGCGCTCGCGCTCGCCACCAGCCAGGACCATAAGCTGCTGCGCGACGGCGACGCCGGGCCCAACACGGGCGGCATGGGCGCGTACTCGCCCGCGCCGGTCGTCACGCCGCAGGTGCACGCGCGCGTCATGCGCGAGGTGATCCAGCCGGCGATCGCCGGCATGGCGAAGGACGGCACGCCGTACACCGGATTCCTGTACGCCGGCCTGATGATCGACGCCGCCGGAAGCGCAAAGACGCTGGAATTCAACTGCCGGCTCGGCGATCCGGAGACGCAGCCGATCCTGCTGCGCCTGAAGTCCGACCTGCTCGAGCTGCTCGAAGCGGCACTCGACGGCAGGCTCGACACCGCAGAGGCGCAGTGGGACCGGCGCGCCGCGCTCGGCGTCGTGCTGGCTGCGCACGGCTATCCGGACGAGCCACGCAAGGGCGACCGCATCGATGGACTGCCCGCGCCCGCGCCCGATTGCCGCGTGTTCCACGCGGGCACGCTGGCGCGCGGCGCAGACGTGGTGACCAGCGGCGGGCGGGTGCTTTGCGTCACGGCGCTCGGCGACAACCTGCGCGCCGCGCGCAGCCGCGCCTACGAGGCGGTGGAGCGCATCCGCTTCGACGGCATGCAGTTTCGCAAGGACATCGGGCATCGCGCCCTGAAGAAGTGAACCTCGCGGCCGTCCACGACTTCTTCCTCGGCCTGCAGGCGTCGATCGTCGCCGCGCTGGAGCGACTCGACGGCGGCGCGTTCCGCGCCGACGCGTGGACGCGCGCCGAGGGCGGCGGCGGCGTGTCGCGCCTGCTGGAGGGCGGCAAGCTCTTCGAGCGCGCCGGGGTCAACTTCTCGCGCGTGCAGGGCGCGAGCCTGCCGCCCTCGGCCACCGCGGCGCGCCCGCAGCTCGCCGGGCGCGCCTGGGAGGCGATGGGCGTGTCGCTCGTCCTGCACCCGGAGAACCCCTACGTGCCGACGGTGCACATGAACGTGCGCTGCTTTGCCGCGGGCGATGCCTGGTGGTTCGGCGGCGGCATGGACCTCACGCCCTACTACGGCTTCGAGGAGGACGCGCGGCACTTCCACGCGACCTGCAGGTCTGCCGTCGGCGATGCGCTCCATCCGAAGTTCAAGCGCTGGTGCGACGAGTACTTCTATCTGAAGCATCGGCAGGAACCGCGCGGCCTCGGCGGCATCTTCTTCGACGACCTGAACGAGCCGGATTTCGAGAGTTGCTTCGCGCTCGTGCGCTCGGTGGGCGAGTATTTCGTGCCCGCCTACGCGCCGATCGTCGAGCGCCGGTGCGCTACGCCGTTCGGCGAGCGCGAGCGTGACTTCCAGGCCTACCGGCGCGGCCGCTACGTGGAGTTCAACCTCGTCTACGACCGCGGCACGCTGTTCGGCCTGCAGTCGGGCGGGCGCACCGAGGCGATCCTGATGTCGCTGCCGCCGCGCGTCGCCTGGCGCTACGACTGGCGGCCGCAGGTCGGGACGCCGGAAGCCAGGCTCTACAGCGACTTCCTCAAGCCGCGCGACTGGGTCTAGGCGAGCTCCGCCGCGCGCCGGTAGTGCGGCTGCGCCTCCGCGCCGCGCTCCAGCCGGTCGAGCAGCCGCGCCAGCGCCAGGTGCGTCGCGCTCGTCTCGCCGAAGGACAGGCTGGTCTCGAGGTAGCTCTGCGCCTTGCCCCACAGCTCGGCATGCGCGCACAGCCGGCCGAGCGCGGCGAGCAGCTGCGCGTCGCCCTCGTGCTCGAGCAGCCAGCGCTCGGCGCGCTCGATGCGCACGCGCGCCTCGGCCACGCGCGCCGCGGGCTCCAGGTGCGGCAGCTCGCCGTACAGCGCCGCCAGCGCGCTCGACCAATCTTCGGCCAGCGCCCGCTCCAGCGCCTCGCGCGCCAGCTCCGCCAGGCCGAGGGGCAGCGCGTGGCGCACGGCGGCCGTCGCGATGCGCGCGATGGCGCGCTCGTTGGCCGGCACGCGCCGCCAGCGCTCCTCGAAGGCGGCGCGCTCGGCCGCCGCCTGCGCGAGCAGCTCCAGATGCGCCTGCAGCCGGTACTCGCCCGCCACGCCCGGGGCGATGGCGTCGCGCTTGGCGAGCTGTGCGGTGAGGCGCAGCACTTCCTCCCAGTTGCGCAGGCCGCGCTCGGCGCGCAGTAGCAGGCGCAGCGTGGCGATGTGCCGCGCGCCCGAGCCCTGCAGGCTCTTCAGCGCGTCGCGCGCCGCGCCGTAGTCACGCTCGCCGAGCGCCATGACCGCGCGCGACAGCTGCGCCGCGTTGCGCAGGCTTTCCTCGTGCGCGCGCCCGAGCCACTGCTCGCGGCGCTCGGGCACGCCCAGCTCGTGCGCAGCGCGCGCGGCGATCACCGCCGCCAGTCCGGGCGCCGCGCCGCCGTCGTAGGCGCGGGTCGCCTCCTTCTCCGCGCGCGAATAGCGCCCTTCGAGCCAGGCCTGCAGGGCGCCGGCGAGCGCCGCCTGCGCGCGGTCGCGCTGGCGCCGGGCACGGTAGGCGCGCACATAGGTCGGCAGCGCGAGCGTGTGCTGCAGGATCCGCACGGCGGCGAAGGCGGCGACGAAGGCGAGCAGCGCCAGCACGGCGAAGAACAGCAGCGACGTCTCGCCGCGCCACTCGCCGTAGGCGATGCGCACGTAGCCCTGGTCCAGGCGCGCCAGCACGGCGAGCGCCGCGGCCGCGGCGAACACCGCCAGCAGCCAGAAGAGCGACCTCATCCCGAGGCACGCTCGCGCCGTGCCTTGAACGCGCGCACGGCGTCGAGCGTCTCGGACAGCGTGGGCGGCTCGGCCGGCAGGGGCGCGTCCTGCAGCGCCTTGAGCTGCGCGAGCGCCTCGCGCGTCGCGGGCGCGTCGCGCTCGTAGTAGCGCAGCAGCCACGCCTGCGCCTGGCGCAGGTCGTCCGCGAACACCGTGGCGTTGCGCGACAGCAGCGCGAGGCGCGCGCTGAGCAGCCGCAGGCGCAGGTTCTCGCGCAGGAAGTAGGCCTGCTCCGCGGGCAGCAGCGGCGGCTCGGGGGCGTCCACGCGCCGGATCACCACGAGCTCCTTGAGGTCGCGCCAGATGCCGGCGCCAAAGCGCTGCAGCGCGCTCTCGGCCGCCGGCGCCGGCGCGCCGGCCGCCGCGCTCGCGCGCCCGCCCTCGCCGCCCAGCGGCAGCGCGTCGATGCCGCCGATCAGCACGTCGAGACGGCGGCTCATGCCGGCGAGATCGGCGGCCGGCAGTGACTTCAGGCGCTCGATGTCCTGCGCGATCGCCCGGCGCACGGCCTGCAGCGCCGGCCGGTCGGCGCGCGCCAGGCGCGCCTCGGCGAGCTGCAGCGCGAGCAGCGCCGCCTTCACGTTGCCGGAAATCTGCAGCTGCTGCTGCGCGATGGCGAGCACCTGCTCGATCTCGGCGAGCTGCCATTCCTCGCGGTTGCGCGACAGCTCCTGGTAGAGCGCCTCCAGCGCCGCCTGCCGGCCTTGCGCGTCGACCAGCCGCGCTTCCAGCGCCGCGAAGCGCGCCTGCAGCTCGCGCGCGGTCTCCTGCGCGGCGCGCCCCGCCGCGCGCGCCGCGCGCGCCTCGTCCTCGGCGTCGCGCACGCGCCGGGCCACGTCCTCCTGCGCGGCGCTCGAGCGCAGGCGCGCGTCGTACCACACCCATCCGGAGGCGCCGAGCGCGGCGGCGAGCAGCAGGACCTGCGCCACGCGCCACGCCGTGCCCGCGGCGCGTGCCGGCGCCGGCGCCGCCGCAGCGGCCGGGGCGGCCGGGGCGGCCGCCGGTTCAGGCGGTGCCTTTTGCTCGCTCGAGTCCATGCGGGGGTTTTACTTCGCGCCGCCGAAGTATGCAACCATGGCCGCGAGCATCTGCGCATCGGCGGGCCCGGCGAGCACGGGCTGCGCGAGCCCGAGCTCGCGCGCGCGCCGCGCGATGCGCTCGTGCGCGACGAACACCGGCAGCGCGCGCAGCCGCCCCGCGCCCAGCAGCGCGACGGTATTCTCCAGCGCCTCGCCGGAACTCACGCAGGCGCCGTCGAGCGCGCCCTCGGGCGCAGCCGCCGAGGGACGCGCGCGCCGGTAGCACTCGGCGTATTCCACGCGCGCGCCGCGCGCGGCGAGCGACCGTGCGAGCAGCTCGCGTCCGCCCGCGCCGCGCACGATGAGCACGCGCTGCCCGTCCACATGCTGCAGCTCGGCGAGTTCGAGCAGCGCCTCGCTGTCAGCGCCGTCGCGCGGCGCGATCACGCGCGCGACGCCCGCCGCCTCGAGCTCGCGGCGCGTGCCCTCGCCCACCGCCGCCGCGCGCAAGCCGGCCGGCCACGGCGCGGCGCGCAACGCGAGCGCGCGCTGCGCCGCCGTGGGGCTGACGAACACCGCCAGGTCGTATTCGCCGATGCGCGCCAGCCGGGCGCGTGCCGCGTCCGGGTCCGCGGGCTCGAGGATCTCGATCGCGGGACAGAGGACCGGCTTCCCGCCCGCGCCCGTGATCAGTGCCGCCAGTCCCTGCGCCAGCTCGCGCGGGCGGGTGACGAGGATGCGCTTGCCCGCCAGCGGCATCGCTAGGCGAGCGCGGCGAGGATCGCTGCGGCGCCCTGGGCGCGCAGCGCGTCGGCCGCGCGCTCGCCCAGCGCTTCCGCGTCCGCGGCCGGGCCGCGGCACTCGGCGCGCGCCATGCGCGCGCCGTCGGGCGACGCGACCAGCGCGCGCAGCCGCAACGTGTCCCCGTCCTGCTCGGCGTAGGCCCCCAGTGGCACGGTGCAGCTGCCGCCGAGCGCATAGCTCACGGCGCGCTCGGCACGCACGCAGGCCGACGTGGCGGCATCCTGCAGCGCCGCGACCAGCGCGACCACGTCCGCGCGCGCGGCGAGGCACTCGATGCCGAGCGCGGCCTGCCCGGGGGCGGGCAGGCTTTCCTCCACCGACAGCAGGCCGGCGATGCGCGCCTCCAGCCCCAGCCGCTTCAGGCCCGCGGCCGCCAGCACGATCGCCTCGTACTCGCCGCGCTCCAGCTTGGCGAGGCGCGTCTCGACGTTGCCGCGCAGCGTGGCGAGCTCCAGGTCCGGCCGGCGCGCGGCGATCTGCGCCGCGCGGCGCAGGCTCGACGTCCCGACGCGCGCGCCGCGCGGCAGCTCGGCGAGCGAGGTATGGCGCGCGCAGACGAGCGCGTCGCGCGCATCCTCGCGCGCGAGGATGGCGGCCAGCCGGAAGCCCTCGGGCAGCGCGGCGGGCACGTCCTTCATCGAATGCACCGCGAGATCGGCGCGCCCGTCGGCGAGCGCCTGCTCGAGCTCCTTCACGAACAAGCCCTTGCCGCCCACCTTGTCCAGCCGCACTTCGAGGAGCTCGTCGCCGCGCGTGGACAGCGGCAGCAGCGCGACCTCGAGTCCCGCGTGCTGCGCTTCGAGCCGCGCCTTCACGTGCTCTGCCTGCCAGAGCGCGAGGCGGCTGCGGCGGGTGGCGATGGTGAGGCGCGCCGCCACGCTAGCCCTCCTTCACCAGCGCGCGCACCTCCGCCCACTGCCGGCGGCTCACCGGCAGCCGCTCGGGCACGCCGTCGAGCACCACGTTCCAGTGCGCCTCGTCCTCGCCGCCCGCGGCGCGCTCGAAGCCGCGCACGGCGGCGCGCGCCACCAGGCAGCTGCGATGCACGCGCACGAAGACCTCGGCGAACTCGCGCTCCAGCGCGACCAGCGGCTCCTCGATCAGGTGCTCCGCGGCGCGCGTGCGCAGCGTCACGTACTTCATCTCGGCGCGCAGGTAGACGATGTCGCGCACCGGCACCAGCACGATGCGGCGGCGCTCGACGACCGACAGGTACTCGCGCGCGCGCGCGGCCGCCTGCGCCAGGCGCTCGCCCGCGGGCGGCCCGCCGGCGCTCGCCTTGCGCAGCGCCGCGGCCAGGCGCTCGGCGCGCACCGGCTTCATCAGGTAGTCGAGCGCGTTCAGCTCGAAGGCTTCGACCGCGTGCCGGTCGTGCGCGGTGACGAACACCACCGCCGGCGCGCGCTCCAGCCCGCCGAGATGGCGCGCCACCTCCAGCCCGCGCATGCCGGGCATCTCGACGTCCAGCAGCAGCACCTGCGCGCCGCTTTGCGGCAGCCGCTCGACGGCCTCGAGGCCGGTCTGCGCTTCGCCGACCACCTGCGTGGGCAGCTCGGCGGCGAGGTCGCCGAGCAGCTCCTTCAGCCGCTCGCGCGCGGGCGTCTCGTCGTCGGCAATGAAGATGCTCAGCATCGCGTCAGGCCTGCGCCGTGCGGTACGGCATTTCCATGTCCACGATGTAGCGCCCGTCGGCGATGTGCATCTGGATGGCGGCCTCCGCATCGAAGAACAGCTGCAGCCGCTCGCGGATGTTCTCCAGCGCCATGCGGTTGCCGGCGCGATGCGCGTGCTCCTCGATGTAGGGGTTCTCCACGCGCACGTGCACGCGGCCGCCGCGGCGCTCGATGCGCACCCGCACGCGACCCTGCCCGGCGCCGGGCTCCACGCCATGGTAGACGGCATTCTCGAGCAGCGGCTGCAGCACCATCGGCGGCATCAGGGCGTCGAGCGGCGCCGAGTCCCGGTCCCACTCGATCACCAGGCGCTCGCCCAGGCGCAGCGCCTCCAGGGCGGCGTAGCGCTCGAGCAGCGCGAGCTCGTCGGCGAGCGGCACGAAGCTGCGGTTGTCCTGCATCAGCACGCGGAACAGGTCGGCGAGGTCCTCGAGCGCGCGCTCCGCGCGCCGCGGGTCGCGCCGGATGAGCGACAGCACCGCGTTCAGGCTGTTGAACAGGAAATGCGGCCGGATGCGCGACTGCAGCGCCTGCAGCCGCGCCTCGGCGAGCGCGGGCGAATAGGCGCGCGCGAGCAGCCGCAGGTAGGCGAGATTGAGCAGCGCGGCGAGCGCAGTGAGCACGAGCGTGCGCGCGAGGCCCGGCAAGAACTCGCCAGCCGGCGCGATCGCCGAGTGCACCACGGCGCCGACGGCGAGCGCAATGCCGACCACCGCGGCGCCTCCCTGCCAGTAGGGCAGGCGCGCAAGCGACGGCGACACGGCGTAAAGCGCAGCGAGCGCCACCGCGAGCCCGGGCTCGAGCGCCGCGGCGAGCAGCATGAAGCGCTCCATCGCCGCCGCCCATCCGGGCGCGGTGGCGAGCACCGCGGCGAAGGCGAGCGCGTTGGTGCCGAGGAGGATGCGCGCCACCACGCCCAGGTTGCGGAAGTCCGGCAGGGCATCGCCCGTGAAGTTTTGCTTTATACTCATTGGCATACCGCGGCGCGCCGCGATTCCCAGTATGCCCCATGGCCCCTCCACGCTCCAAGCGGCCGCCACGCGCTAGACCCGCCGCCCGCGCAGCGTCCGCGCCCTGGTCGGCGCGGTTCGCGGAGCCGGTCAGCGTCCTTGTCAAGCGCTTCACCGCGTCGGTGGCTTTCGACCGGCGCCTGGCGCAGGTCGATATCGAGGCCTCGCTCGCGCACGCGCGCATGCTCGCCGCCTGCCGCGTGATCCCGCGCCAGGACCTGGCCGACATCGAGCGCGGCATGGCCGACATCCGCGCCGAGATCGCCGCGGGCAGCTTCGCCTGGTCGCTCGAGGCGGAGGACGTGCACACCAACATCGAGCGGCGGCTGATCGCGCTGGTGGGCGAGGCGGGCAAGCGCCTGCACACGGCGCGCTCGCGCAACGACCAGGTGGCCACCGACGTGCGGCTGTGGCTGCGCGCGGAGATCGACGAGGTCGACGCGCGCCTCGCCGCGCTGCAGGATGCGCTGCTTGGGCAGGCCGAGCGGCATGCGGCGCTGGTGATGCCGGGCTTCACGCATCTGCAGGTGGCGCAGCCGGTGACCTTCGGCCACCACCTGATGGCGTATCACGAGATGCTGGAGCGCGACCGCGCGCGCTTCGCGGGCTGCCGGACGCGCGTCAACCGGCTGCCGCTGGGCGCGGCGGCGCTCGCCGGCACCACCTTCCCCATCGACCGCGAGCGCGTGGCGCGCGAGCTCGGTTTCGACGGCGTGTGCGCGAACTCCATCGACGCGGTGTCCGACCGGGACTTCGCGATCGAGTTCTGCGCGCACGCGGCGCTCGCGATGATGCACTTGTCGCGCCTGGCCGAGGAGCTAGTGCTGTGGATGAGCCCGCGCTACGGCTTCGTGCGCCTGCCGGACCGCTTCTGCACCGGCAGCTCGATCATGCCGCAGAAGAAGAACCCGGACGTGCCGGAGCTGGTGCGCGGCAAGAGCGCGCGCGTCACCGGCAGCCTGGTGGCGCTGCTCACGCTGATGAAGGCGCAGCCGCTCGCCTACAACAAGGACAACCAGGAGGACAAGGAGCCGCTGTTCGACGCCGCGGACACGCTCAAGGACTCGCTCGCCGTGTTCGCCGAGCTGGTCGCGGGGCTCGAGCCGGTGCCCGAAGCGATGCGCGCCGCGGCGCTCGAGGGCTTCGCCACCGCCACCGACCTCGCCGACTACCTGGTGAGGAAGGGCGTGCCTTTCCGCGACGCGCACGCCATCGTGGCGCGCGCCGTGCGCGAGGCCGAAGGCGTCGGCTGCGACCTCTCGGGCCTGCCGCTCGCCGTGCTCAAGCGCTTCTCGCCGGCGATCGGCGACGACGTGTTCGACAGCCTGTCGCTCGAGGGCTCGGTGGCGGCGCGCGATCACGTCGGCGGCACCGCGCCGCGGCGCGTGAAAGCGGCGGTGGCGCGCGCCCGCGCGCGGCGCGGCAAGCCGTGAGCGTGGCCGCGCCCGCAGCGCCGGAGCGCATCGGCAAGTACCCGGTGATCCGGGAGCTCGGGCGCGGCGCCTCGAGCGTCGTCTACCTGTGCGACGATCCGTTCAACGACCGCCAGGTCGCTGTCAAGCTGGTGATGCCGGAGGCGTTCCAGAACAAGGACAAGGCACGGCTGTACCGCAAGCTCTTCATCACCGAGGCGTCGCTCGCCGGCCGGCTGCAGCACCCGCACGTCTGCCAGATCTACGACGCCGTGGCCGACGAGGGCCAGCAGTACATCGTCATGGAGTACGTGGACGGCGGCACGCTGGAGCGCCACGGCGACGCGCAGGACCTGCTGCCGCTCGACCGCGTGGTGGAGATCATCTTCAAGTGCACGCGCGCGCTCGAGTACGCGCACCGCAGGGGCGTCACGCACCGCGACCTGAAGCCCGCCAACATCCTGCTCACGGGCGAGAGCGAGGTGAAGATCACCGACTTCGGCGCGGCGCTGATCGCCAGCGGCGACGTCACGCAGATCACGGCGATCGGCTCGCCGGCGTACATGTCGCCCGAGCAGGTGAAGGAGCATGCGCTCGACCACCGCACGGACATCTACTCGCTCGGCGTCGTGCTCTACCAGCTGCTCGCCGGGCGCCTGCCGTTCCAGGGCACCAACAACTTCACGCTGATCTACCAGATCGCCAACGTCGAGCCGCAGCCGCCGTCGGCCTACCGTCCGCAGATCCCGGCGTCGCTCGACGCGATCGTCAAGCGCGCGATGGCGAAGGACCTGGAGCAGCGCTACGCGAGCTGGGAGGCGTTCTCGCTCGACCTCGCCGAGGTGTTCCGCAACGAGCGCCTGGGCGCCGAGCGCGTGACCTTCGCCGACTCCGACAAGTTCGAGACGCTGCGCAAGCTCCCGTTCTTCGGCAACTTCACCGACGCCGAGCTGTGGGAGGTGGCGCGCATCTCGCACTGGCGCGCGGCCGCCACCGGGGAAGTGCTGATGAAGGAGGGCGAGCCGGGGAGTTTCTTCTGCATCCTCGCCGAGGGCGAGGTGCGCGTTTCGAGGAAGGGCAAGACGCTGACGCACCT
>Ga0224500_10002216_pt1 | contig 10602 bp, 7 predicted proteins | sample SF_Oct11_sed_USG_FD_168126 | JGI IMG/M metagenome (GOLD analysis project Ga0224500, IMG submission 168126) | Sediment microbial communities from San Francisco Bay, California, United States - SF_Oct11_sed_USGS_4_1 | ecosystem: Environmental > Aquatic > Marine > Sediment | place: USA: California... | reverse complement strand
AAGCCGCCCGGCTCGGTGGGTGCCTGCCCCTGGTTGCACTGGCCGTTCTTGAAGTCCTTGAACTCGAAGTCCAGGTAGCCGATGGAGCCGTTCATGGACCAGTCGTCGGTGATGGCCCAGCGGCCATCCAGTTCCACGCCCTGGGTCGCGGCCTGGGCGGCATTGCCCACGTTGAACCCCAGCGTGCCGTCGAAGATGCTGACCTGCAGGTCGTCGAACTCGGTGTAGAACACGGCGATGTTGAGTTCCGCGGTGCCGTTCAGCAGGGACAGCTTGGATCCGGCCTCGAAGGCCGTGGCCTGCTCGTCCTCGAACTCGAAGGATCCCGGCGGCACGAGCGAGTTGACCTGGGGCTCCAGGTTGGCGGGGTAGAGCGTCCCGGCGCCGGTGCTGCCCACGGGCGCGGGCTCGCTGTTGGACCGGACATCGTAGCCGCCGCTCTTGAAGCCCGTCTTGATGGAGCCGTACAGCAGCACGTCGTCAGTCAGGTCGAACTCGGTGATCAGCTCCCAGGCCACGTTGTCCTCGGTCCGGGAGCCCGCCAGCTGGTGGAACGACACGTCGAATATCGAGGCGAACAGCACCGCACCGGTAGAGAGCCGGTCGAAGTCGTTGGCGTCGTTCAGGTTGAACGGATTCCGGTCCAGGTCGCCCTCGCGCAGGATCCGGCTGGCCTTCTTCTCGATGTGGCTGTAGCGCAGGCCCGCGCTGCCGCGCCACCGCTCGGTGAAGTCGTAGCCGATCTGGCCGAATACCGACGCATTGCTGGTGTTCTGCTGGAAGTCCCGGAAAGCCGACGTGTCGCCCAGGGAATCGAAGGCGCCCTCGGGGTTGCCGGTGGTGGCGTAGCCGACCAGGCGGACGACGCCGCTGTCCAGGGGCAGGAAGATCTGGTCACCGAAGTCGAGCTGGTCCTTCTGGTAGTAGACACCCCCCAGGTAGCGCAGCGGCCCGTCCTGGGGCGAGGTCAGGCGGAGTTCGAGGCTGTTCTGGCTGTAATCCTCCTTCGAATTCAGCAGGAACTGCGCGGCGCCGGTGAAGTCGCAGTCACAGTCCTCCGTATAGCTGTAGCCGACGAAGCCGTAGGTGCTGGTCAGGGTGTGGTCGCCGATGGCGAAGTTGATCGTGGCGACCACGGCGTCGATGTCGTTGTCGCTCTTGTCCCCGTTGGACTGGCGGTCGTAATTGAGGGTGCCGTCGCGCAGGCCCTCGTTGTCGAACACGTAATCCGTGGCCGGGTCGAAGTCCGGTGGCAGAGCGGGTGCCGGGCCGTCGAAGAACTCGTCGAGGAATTCCAGGTAGTTGTAGCCGGGTCCCCAGAGGCGTGAGCTGCCGGTATTGTTGCTGAAGCCGGTCTGGCTGGAGCCGCGGGTGGTGGCGGGATCCGCGCGGATGATCTCGATCTGCCGGCCCTTCACATCGAACTGGTTCTTCTCGTACTTGAGCGTTCCGTCGATCGTCTCGCCCTCGAAACCGAAGGTGATCCGCGCGCTGGTCTCCTCCCGGTCCGGCTCGTCCCGGCTGAGCAGGGTGTTGTCGATGTAGCCGTCCATCGTCCGGTAGCGGCCGGCGAAGCGCGCGCCCCAGTCCAGCCCGAACAGGCTGCCGAGCGGCCCGGAAATCATGCCGTTCAGCTCCTGCTCGTTGTGGTCGGGCTCGTAGAGCACGCTGACCGCGGCCTCCAGCGTGTCGGTCGGCTTCGCCGTGGTGAAATTCAGGGCGCCCGCGATGCTGTTGTTGCCGAGCAGGATTGCCTGGGGGCCCCGCAGCGCCTCCGCCTGGGCCATGTCCATGAAGGGAGCGCGGGTGAGTTGGGCGCGGCCGTAATAGATGCCGTCGATGTACATGCCCACGGACTGCTCGAAGCCCTGGTTGATGCCGGAGCCGATGCCGCGGACGTACAGGTTGGTGCCGATGCCCGTCTCGGACATGGCGAAATTGGGGACGTAGGACACGAGTTCCTCGACCCGGCTGATGCCCTGCTCGGCCATCGTCTCGCCGGTCAGGACGACCACCGAGAGCGGAGCCTCCTGGAGGCTTTCAGCGACCTTCCGGGCTGTGACGGTGATCTCTTCCAGGACCTCCTGGGCCCCGGCGGGCTGCAGTGGAGCGTAACCGGCCAGGAGAAGGACCCCTGCGGCGGCACCTTTGGCGACGGAGTGGCGAGGCGGCTTGAGCATCATTTTTTTACCCCCATGACGAGACTAGCACACCTGTGACGGGGTCCCGCCAGCCCTTGGATTTGTGTGCGGCGCATCTTGGAATTTTCGCCGGGACGCCGGATACTCAGGGCGTCGTCCCCATGGGCTAGAGCCCACGTATAAAGGAGGTGATCCAATGTCTAGTGAGATTCTCGCGGTGTCCATCCACCCTTCGTGTCTCGGCCTGACTGTGGACCTGAATCTGGACCACTTCCTTCCCGGTGGCTAGCCGCTAGCGACGCCACCACACGGGCTCGAGCGCGGCCCCGCAAGAAGGGCTCGCCAAGCAAGGGATTGGGGACACCCGGTCTCACGAAGGGCCGCAGAGATGCGGCCCTTCTCTTTTTTCGGACCCCCCCCTTGCGCCGCCGCAGATCCCTGGGCGACGCTGTGGGAGCGCCTTCAGGCGCGGTTGCCAGCGGGATGCTCCATGCGCCTCTTCGTCGGATTGCTTTCCGGAATGGTTCTCATGGGCGCCGCCAGCGCCCAGCAGCGCATGGACGGCGACCTCAGCAGCGCCCCGGTTCGCGGGAGCGTCCACGTCCTCGTGATGCCGTCCGCCGGCAATGTCGGCGTGTCGGTGGGCAGGGATGGCGCCTTCATCATCGACGACCAGTTCGCACCGATGGCGCCGAAGATCAGCGCGGCCGTGGTGAAGCTCACCGACAAGCCGGTGCGCTACATCCTGAACACCCACTGGCATGGCGATCACTCGGGCGGCAACGAGGCCTTCGGCCGGCAGGGCATCGTCATCGTCGCCCACGACAACGTGCGCGCGCGGATGAGCGCCGAGCAATTCAACTCGTTCTTCAGGTCCACCGTTCCGCCGTCGCCGCCCGAGGCGCTCCCCGTGATCACCTTCAGTGACCGGATGACGTTCCATTTCAACGACGACACCATCCGCGTCATTCACATCCCGAACGCCCACACCGACGGCGATGCCATATTCCACTTCGAGAAGGCCGATGTGCTGCACGCGGGCGACGTGTTCGTGCTCTACGGCTATCCCTTCATCGACCTGTCGAGCGGCGGCAGCGTGACGGGAATGCTCGCGGGCCTCGACCAGATCCTCGGGCTGGTGGGGCCCGATACCCTGGTGATACCGGGCCACGGGCCGGTCGCGCAGCGGGCGCGGCTGCAGGACTTCCGGGACATGCTGGCCACGGCCAGTTCCCGGGTGCAGAAGCTTAAGCGGGAAGGCAAGTCGCTCGAGCAGGCAATCGCTGCGCGGCCACTGGCCGACTTCGACCTCGAGTGGGGCAAGAGCTTCGTCAAGTCGGACCAGTTCGTGACCACCCTCTACAACAGCCGGTAATTGGGGACATGCCTAATTTGGCGACGCAGGATTTCCGGGGGTGAATCGTTGAAACCGTGTCGTTGGCGGGGAAATCCTGCGTCGCCAAATTAGGCATGTCCCCAATTACCTGGTGGGCCAAGCTGGATGACGAGGCGCTGCTCGACCTGCGCTTCAATGACCTAGGGCTGAAGCTCGAGGAGAGTCCGCTGCAGCCCGCCCTCGGCCGCCTGGACAGGGAGCTGGAACGCCGCGGCCTGCGCTTTCGTCCCCACGTCTGGCTGTCGGTCGAGTGGTTCTGCCCGGACGGCGTACCCGGCTTCGCGATCCCGTTCTACCTGGCGCACCCGCGGCTGGCGGCGCTCGAGCGCCGCCAGATGCACGAGGTGGAGGGTGGCAATGCCCGGTGGCTCCAGCGGATCCTGCGTCACGAGACCGGCCATGCCATCGACAACGCCTACAGGTTCCGCCTGCGGAGGCGCTGGCGGCAGGTATTCGGCCCCGCGTCCCGCCCCTACCCGACCCGCTATGCGCCGCGCACCACCAGCCGGAACTACGTGATGCACCTCGGCCACTGGTACGCCCAGAGCCATCCGTCCGAGGACTTCGCCGAGACTTTCGCCGTCTGGCTGGCGCCCAATTCCACCTGGCGGGCGGACTACGAGCACTGGCATGCCCTGCGCAAGCTGCGCTACGTGGACGAGCTCATGGCCGAGGTCCGCGACGAGCGGCCGCCCGTGCGTGCCAGGACCCGCGTCGAACCCCTGGAGGCGAACCGCAGCACCCTGCGGGAGCACTACGCCGGGAAGCTGAGCTACGCTGATCGCACGGAGACCAGGCGCTACGATGTGCGTCTTCGGCGCGTCTTCGGGCCCACGGCGCAGAACCCGGGTCGTCCCGCCGCAGCCACTTTCCTGCGCCAGGTTCGCCCCGAGCTCACGCGCCTGCTGGTGCGCCGGTCCCGGCTGCATCCCTACCTGGTGCACCATGTGCTGCGCATGGTGATCCGCCGGGCGAGGGAACTCGACCTGTGCGTGAACCAGCCCCTCCGGCTGAGCAAGCGCGAGGTGTTCGGCCTGCTGGAACGTATCCTGTTCGACTTTGTACGCCGTGGCCGGGAGCGCTACGCCCTATGAAGAAGCTTCGTGTCCTCGTCCTGACCCACGAGAGCCTCGTGCCGCCCGATTCACTTGACGGGCATTCCCAGCAGGAAATAGACGAGTGGCAGACGGAGTACGACGTGATGTCGTGCCTGCGGGAGGCCGGGCACGAGGTCCAGGTGCTTGGCCTCTACGACAACCTGGGTGATCTCCGCACCCGGATCACCGAGTGGCAGCCCGACGTGGCCTTCAACCTGCTGCAGGAATTCCAGGGCATCGTCACCTACGACCAGCACATCGTGGCCTACCTGGAGCTGATGCGGCAGCCCTACACGGGCTGTAATCCCCGCGGGATGATGCTGTCCCGGGACAAGGTGCTGTCCAAGCAGATACTGACGTACCACCGCATCCCGACGCCCCAGTTCGCCGTGTTCCGCCGCGGCCGCCGCTACCGGCTGTCGAAGAAGCTGACGTACCCGCTGTTCGTGAAGTCGGCCACCGAGGACGCATCGCTCGGCATCTCCCAGGCCTCCATCGTCGAGGACCGGGCGCGCCTCAAGGAGCGCATTGACTTCATCCACGAGCACACCAAGACCGACGCGCTGGTGGAAGAGTACATCGAGGGCCGGGAGCTCTACGTGGCGGTGGACGGCAACGAGCGGTTGACGACCTACCCGGTGTGGGAGATGGACTTCGGCACGCTGCCAGACGTGATGGCCGGCATCGCCACCCGCAAGGTGAAGTGGGACCGGAAGTACCAGCAGAAGCACGGCATCCGCACCGGCAAGGCAGCCGACCTGGGTGCCGGCGCGGAAGAGCAGCTCCGCCGCTACAGCAAGCGCATCTACCGTGCCCTGCACATGAGCGGGTACGCCCGCATGGATTTCCGCCTGCGGCCCGATGGCCGGGTATACCTCCTCGAAGCCAACTGCAACCCGAACCTCAGCAAGAATGAGGACTTCGCTGCCGCCGCCGCCAACGGCGGAGTAGGCTACGAGGCGCTGCTGGAACGACTCATGCGCCTCGGGCTGGGCTACGAGGTGGAGTGGCGGGAGTAGTCACTTCGCTCCGGGAAGCCGCGCCAGGTAGTCCAGCGCAGCCTGCAGCGTGATGACGTCGGCATAGCGCCGGCCCACGTCCCGCAGGTTGTCGTGGTGGGGGCCTTCCTCCATGTCCCCGCAGCATTCCTCGGGGACCATGGTGCGATAGCCGTGCGAGAAGCTGTCGACGATGGTGGCGCGCACGCAGCCGCTGGTGGCCACGCCCGTCACGAACACCGTGTCCACCCGCGACTTGTTCAGGAAGGTGGTCAGCGGCGTGCCGAAGAACATGGACGGCGCCGACTTGGTGAAGTGGAAGTCGTAGGCCGGGTCGTGGATCCGCTCGTCCATGACCGTGGCAGGTTCGCCATGGAACCAGCCGCTGTAGAGCGGCGCGATCTTCCAGTAGCCCATGTCCCGGGCGCTGCCCCAGGCCACGTTGCAGGTGGCCACGGGAACGCCGAGCTTCCGGGCTTCCCGGAGCAGGACCGCCGTGTTGCGGACGGCCCGCTGGACGTGGGGCGACCGGCCCATCTGGAAGTCCGGGTTCGTGAAGCCGTGCTGCAGGTCCACGACGATGACGGCGGGGCGTTCGCCGAACCCGATGGAAAGCGAGCCGTAGCCCGCCGCGGTGAAGCCGTCCGACATGCTGCGTAGTCCCGGCGTGGTCGACCGGGCTATCTTGCCTTCACCCGGTCGCCCGCCGAAAGTGGCGTCAGAAATTGGCGGTGAGCTGCACCCAGTACTTGCTGGTGTCCGTGGAGAGGTCGTCGGCGTCGTAGCTGGCACCCTTCAGCAGCACCGCGTAGTGCTTGCCGATGGGCCAGTTCGCCGAGAAGTCGAGCTCGGTGCCCCAGTCGGCGCTGCTCGACTCGGCACTGAAGTCGTGGATGCGCACGATCAGGTCCGCACCCAGGGCCTTGCCTGTCACCGCGAAGTAGAGGTCCTCCACCCCGGCATCGGGGGTCGTCAGGAACTTGTCGGCCCAGCCCTGGAAGGCGTGCAGGGTGGCGAGTGGCGTGCGAAACGCGCTGCCCGCGGCATCGTCGCCTTCCAGCACCTCGTAGCCCAGCTTGAAGCCAAGCCGTGCAGCCGAGATGCTGCCCTCGACCAGGTAGTAACTGGCGTCGTAGTCGACCGGGTTGTCCCCGCCGTCGGACTGCTCGGCGTACTCGAGCGCGTAGCCGGCCTTCCACCCGGTAGCCACGTCCGTAGCACCCGTGAGGCGCAGCCCGTAGGTGTCGTTGGACAGGCTGTCCGCGTTGTCGAAGTCCATCAGGTACCCGTAGGCGGACACGGTTATCAGCGGGCCAACGACGTAGCTGGCGTCCAGCAGGTGCGTGTTGCTGTCCAGGTCCGCGGGTGGCGTGCCGTTGTCGGGGCCCTGGATGCGGTTGACCTGGCCGACCCACGAGTAGGATGTGGTGAGATTCTTGCCGAACTTGTGGCTGATGCCGCCGGCATCGAAGGTCTGCTCGTTCTGCCGCCAGCCGACGCCGCCCACGAAGCGCTGGTTGGCCCGCTCGATCCGCTGGCGCCCGAGGACGAGTTCGGTGTCCTTCCAGCCGGTGTAGCGCAACAGTGCCTGGTTGAGGTCGGTGCCCTCCGGGTCGGTCACGCCGGGCCGGCTGGTGACGCCATTCCGCGTGTCGTTGAAGTTGTCGGCGCCGATGTGGCGGACGTCGTCCACTTCCAGCAGGACGCCGAAGCCGGCCACCGGTTTCGGGGCGACGGTGAGGCGCGAACGCAGGGTGTTGGCCCAGGCATCCTTCGTGAAGGCATCGTCATCTACCGCCTCGAAGCGGTAGCGGAAGCCCAGATTCACCGTGCTGCCGGCGACGGCAGCTGCCAGATCCTCTGTCAGCTCTGCGCCGTGCGTCACCGGTGCGGCGAGCAGCGCCGCCGTGAAGAGCAGCATCGGGGTAGCGGCCCGTCGCTCTGCGAAGCGGGCAGGGATGCCCGCGAGGGCTGCGGAAATCCGTGAGTGAGATGAGGCGTCGCGCACGAGCTAGCTCCTGATGATTTGTGAGCGGCCAACGAAAGTGTTGCCAGTACTCCAGGTGGGCGCATTGTCGCGGCGCAGCCCACTCGCGGGGATAAGGGAAACTACTGAGGAAGGCGGCCAGAAGCGGTACGTCAGCGTTGCGCCAGGGTGTCGCCCTCGCAGCGGGCCGATGGCAAAGGCCCGCGCACTCCGTGACGATGCTCGCGCAATCCGGCGGAGTGCCGGCTTGTGCGGCCGTGAGTATCGCGAGGGAGGCACTGATTAACAGCATACGTTACCGTCTCGGAGCGGGGCGCCACTTGTTGTTGGTCACCGCCGGAACAATCAGGGCGCTCGCCACGATACTCAACATAGGTGAATCCCACTATTTGATGCACCGCACATTACCGCCAGACTCAGCCTGAAAATGGGTAATTGGGGTTTCTTGTCCTAGAGCGCTGTCCGAATGAGCATTGTGTACTCCGGTCGACGACTTGTCGGGCATCCCTGGTACCTCTCGCAGGCGCTGATGCCTGCATTGCAGGGTCCGTCCCGCAACGATCCCCGCTTTGCCTCTCAATTCCTGCCCGATCCCTGTTCAGAAATCGCGGAGGACCGCTTCCGCGGTCGGCTTTTCGCCTACGCATGGCCGGCAACGGGGTCTCATCAATCTGGCCTGTCTAGCGAGTAGTTGAGTAACTGGAGAATGCACATGAAGAAAGCCACATCGATTTCGAACCTGACACGCCTGGCGGCCACCCTGCCCATTGCCCTGGCGGGATTGCTCAATGGCACTTATGCCCAGGGGTCGTTACCCGAGCCGCCCACGATGACGGCAGAGGAAAAGGCTGCCGGCAAGCTCATCTACTTCGAGCGCTGCGCTGGATGCCACGGCGTCCTGCGAAAGGGCGCCACCGGCAAGAGCCTCGAGCCGCAGTGGTCCAAGCAGTTGCCGGATGGCACGAAGCAGGAGGGCGGTACGCTCAAGCTTGGTACGGCGCGACTGGAAAAGATCATCGCGCTCGGCACCGAAGGCGGGATGGTCAACTACGATGACATCCTGACCAAGGAAGAGATCAACGTAATGGCGCGCTACATCCAGAACGTGCCGGATGTGCCGCCTGAGTTCAGCCTGGCGGACATGCGGGCTTCCTGGAAGCTGCTGGTGCCCGTCGATCAGCGACCGACGAAGCAGCAGAGCAAAGTCAACCTGAAGAACGTCTTCGCCACCACGCTGCGTGACGCAGGTGAACTGGCCCTCATCGACGGTGACACGAAGGAAGTCTGGGCAATCCTCAAGACCGGCTACGCGGTGCATATCTCGCGCCTATCGGCTTCAGGGCGCTACGTCTACACCGTAGGCCGTGACGGCCTCGTTACCCTGATTGACCTGTGGTTCGAGAAGCCCACCACGGTTGCCACGGTCAAGATGGGTTCTGATGCGCGCTCGGTGGATACCTCCAAGTTCAAAGGCTACGAGGACAAGTACCTGATCGGTGGCAGCTACTGGCCACCGCAGTACTCGATCATGGAAGGTGACACCCTGGAGCCACTGAAGGTCGTTTCAACCCGCGGAATGACGGTTGACGGCGAGTACCATCCGGAGCCGCGCGTGGCCTCGATCGTGTCCTCGCACATCAAGCCGGAGTGGGTGGTCAACGTCAAGGAAACCGGCCAGATCCTGCTGGTGGACTACAGTGACATCAAGAATCTGAAGACCACCACGATCGAGTCGGCCAAGTTCCTCCACGACGGCGGCTGGGACGCCAGCAAGCGCTACTTCATGGTCGCCGCGAATGCGTCAAACAAGGTGGCGGCCGTGGACACCAAGACCGGAAAGCTCGCTGCACTGATCGATACCGCCAAGATCCCTCACCCGGGCCGCGGCGCTAACTTTATCCACCCGGAGTTCGGGCCCGTCTGGGCAACCGGGCACCTTGGCGGAGCCGGGGTATCCCTGATCTCGACGCCATCGGAGAGCAAGGATCACAAGAAGTTCCAGCAGTACAACTGGAAGGTTGTGCAGGAACTGGAAATGCCTGGTGCGGGTAACCTGTTTGTCAAGACGCACCCAAAGTCGACTCACCTGTGGGCCGACCTGCCGATGAATCCTGAGCGCGAAAATGCCGAGTCGGTATACGTCTACAAGCTGAGCAACCTGTTGGACAAGCCGACCAAGATCGACGTGGCCAAGGACTCCGGCCTGCCGGTGACGAAGGCGCTGCGTCGGGCCGTGCATCCCGAGTTCAGCGCGGACGGCACCGAGGTGTGGATCTCCCTGTGGGGTGGCAAGGCGGACCAGTCCGCGATCGTGGTCTACGATGACAAGACGCTGGAGGTGAAGAAGGTCATCACAGGCCCGAGGATCATTACTCCGACCGGCAAGTTCAACGTCTGGAATACGCAATACGACATTTATTGATGCTGACGGGGTCTGCGGTCACCCGGGGGCATTCCCCGGGTGGCCGCAGGTCTACCAGTATCAAGTGCCGGCTGCCATCCGGATCACAAACCGCAATGGTTTCGACCGCAGAAATACAGGTTTCCGATGTCTGACAATAGTTTCTCCCGTGACGGCTTCTGGCGCCGCCTTCGTCAGCCCAGCACCAGATACTCGCTTCTGACCGTGATCCTGGGCGGCTTCCTTGCCGGAATCATCTTCTGGGGCGGGTTCAACACCGTCGTAGAGGCAACCAACACGGAGCAGTTCTGTATCGGCTGCCACGAGATGTACGACAATGTCTACCAGGAATACAAGGAGACGATTCACTACACGAATCGTACCGGCGTCCGGGCCGTGTGTGCCGACTGCCACGTACCCAAGGAATGGACTGCCAAGATGGTGAGGAAGGTTCAGGCATCGCGGGAGCTCTACGGCAAAGTGACTGGCACCGTCGATACCCGCGAGAAGTTCGAGGCCAAACGGCTTACCCTGGCCAGGCGAGAATGGGCCCGCATGAAGGCCAACAACTCCCTGGAATGC
>Ga0224500_10002215_pt1 | contig 10608 bp, 12 predicted proteins | sample SF_Oct11_sed_USG_FD_168126 | JGI IMG/M metagenome (GOLD analysis project Ga0224500, IMG submission 168126) | Sediment microbial communities from San Francisco Bay, California, United States - SF_Oct11_sed_USGS_4_1 | ecosystem: Environmental > Aquatic > Marine > Sediment | place: USA: California... | reverse complement strand
CGCAGCACGTCGTTGTCCATGCAGGGCATGTCGTCGTGCACCAGCGAATAGGCGTGGATCAGCTCCACCGCGACCGCGGCGCGCAGCGCGGCGGCGCGCTGGCCGTCGACCGCCTCGCAGGCGGCAAGGACCAGCAGCGGACGCAGCCGCTTGCCGCCGTCGAGCACGCCATAGCGCATCGCCTCGCCCAGGCCGGCCGGCGGGTCGTCGGGCACCCAGGCCTGGAGGGCCGATTCCACCTCCGCCAGCGCCTGCCGCACCCAGTCGTCGAACACCGAGTCGTTCACGCGCCGCTCCAGGGCTTGAGCTGCCCGTCCTCGAGCACCTTGACCTGCTGCTCGACCGCCTCCAGCCGGCTGCGGCAGAACTGCAGCAACTCGGCGCCGCGCCGGTAGCTGTCCAGCAACTGGTCCAGCGGCATCTGTCCCCCCTCCATCGCCTGAACCAGGCGATCGAGTTCGGCCAGGGCTTGTTCGTAGTCTTTGGGCGCCTGGGCGGACGCGGCCGTGGTCTTTGCCATTTCGAAGCGTGAAATTTGGTCGTCATTCTAGTGTCATGCCCCTGTGGCCACGGCCGATGACGCTGCCGCTGACCGCGCGGGGCGGTCAAAGCCGGGGCCCCGGCGCCGAGCAGGCGCAGGAGGGGTGGGTACAATCGCGCCCCTCGCCTAGCGGCCGGGTCGCCAATGCCGACCGCGCGAGCCAGCATGCCTTCCCGCGGGGCCACCGGGAGGCGGGTTGACAACTCTGACCAGGAGGATCCTCTCGGATCATGTCGGACCTGAGCATCAGTCTCGAAGCTCTCGATCGCAGCAGGACGCAGCTGCCGGTCTCCACCTACTTCGACGAGGCGTTGTTCCGCGAGGAGCGGCGGCTCATCTTCGAGCCCATGCCGCGCTACGTCGGGCACGAGCTGACCGTGCCCGAACGCGGTGACTACCACGTCCTGTCGCACGAAGGCGACGGCCGGGCGCTGGTGCGAAACGAGCGGGGGGTGCAGTTGATCAGCAACGTGTGCCGGCACCGGCAGGCCGTGATGCTGCAGGGCCGTGGCCGCAGCGCCGGTCAGGTCGTGTGCCCGTTGCACCGCTGGACCTACGGGCTGGACGGCCGCCTGCTGGGCGCGCCGCACTTCGAGCACGACCCTTGCCTGAATCTCCGCAACTACCCGCTGCAGCGGTGGAACGGCCTGCTGTTCGAGGCCGGCGCACGGTCGGTGGCGGACGACCTGGCGCAACTGGGGCCGGCGGCGGAGCTGTCGTTCGACGGGTATGTGTTCGACCGCACCGTCGTGCACGAGTGCGACTACAACTGGAAGACCTTCATCGAGGTCTATCTGGAGGATTACCACGTCGGGCCATTTCACCCGGGTCTGGGTGCGTTTGTCAGCTGCGACGACCTGCGTTGGGAATTCGGCGCCAGCCACTCGGTGCAGACGGTGGGGGTGCACCGGGGGCTGGAGCAGCCCGGCTCGGTGGTGTACGAGCGCTACCACGACGCGCTGCGCCGCTTCCACGGCGAGCGCGAGCCCGCGCAAGGTGCGATCTGGCTCACCTACTTCCCGACCGTGATGGTGGAGTGGTACCCGGGCGTGCTCACGGTGTCCACGCTGCACCCGGTGTCGCCGCAGAAGACCGTCAACGTGGTGGAGTTCTTCTACCCCGAGGAGATCGCCCTGTTCGAACGCGAGCTGGTCGAGGCCCAGCAGGCAGCGTACATGGAAACCTGCGTCGAGGACGACGAGATCGCGCTGCGCATGGACGCCGGCCGGCGGGCGCTGATGCAGCGCGGCGACGACGAGGCCGGTCCCTACCAGAGCCCGATGGAAGACGGCATGCAGCACTTCCACGAGTGGTATCGCGCCGCGATGGAGCCGGCGCCGCGGTGAGCGGGCGGCGTGGCAGGCGCGCGTCCGTCGGCCCGAGCCGCTGGGGCACCACTTGACCGCGGCCGGGACGGCGCCCTGGCTGATGCTCGGCGCCTCCTTCCTGTTCGCCACCATGGGCTTGTGCGTCAAGCTCGCGTCGGCGCACTACGGCGCGGCCGAGATCGTCATGTACCGCAGCCTGGTCGGCATGCTCTTCATCGGCGTGCTGATGCGCTCGCGCGGCGGCACGCTGCGTACCGGCGTGCCGGGCATGCACTTCTGGCGCAGCGTCACCGGCGTGGTGTCGCTGTCGCTGTGGTTCTTTGCCATCGGCGGGCTGCCGCTGGCCACCGCGATGACACTCAACTACATGTCCTCGGTGTGGATGGCGGTGTTCATGATCGGCGGCGCCGTGCTGGCGGGCGGGACGCGCGTGGACGGCCGCCTGCTGGCGGCGGTGCTGGCGGGATTCGCCGGCGTGGCGCTCGTGCTGCGGCCCACGATCGGCCAGCAGCAGCTCTGGCACGGCCTTGCCGGCCTGCTGTCCGGCGTGCTGGCGGCGCTGGCCTATCTGCAGGTCACCGCCCTCGGGCGGACGGGCGAGCCCGGCTACCGGATCGTCTTCTATTTTTCCGCGTTGGGCAGCGTGGCCGGGTTCGCGATCGCACTGGCCGCAGGGCTGCACGGCCACAGCTGGCGTGGCGCCTCGCTGTTGCTGGCCGTGGGCCTGCTGGCGACGACGGCGCAGCTCATGATGACGCGGGCCTACGCCGTCGGCCGCACGCTGTCGAACGCGGCGCTGCAGTACACCGGCATCGGCTTCGCGACGGCCTACGGCGCGCTCTGGTTCGACGAACGGCTGACGCCGACGGCGCTGGCGGGTGTCGGACTCATTGCGGCCGCGGGCCTGTCGGCCAACCTGTTGCGCCAGCGCGCCGGCGCTTGAACGGCGCGCCACAATGGCGCTCATGGACAAGACCTCCCGTACCCTGATCGATCCGGCCGGCCTGCTGTCCCGCCTGGCCGCGCCCGCGCCGACGGTCGTGATCGACTGCCGCTTCGACCTCAGCCGGCCGGAGGCCGGCGAGGCCGCCTACGTGGCCGGTCACGTGCCGGCTGCGCATTACGCTCACCTGGACCGTGACCTGTCGGGTCCGAAGACCGGCCGCAATGGGCGCCACCCGCTGCCAGACCGACAAGCCTTCGCAGCTTGCGCAGGCGCCTGGGGCCTGGCCCCAGGCGTGCAGGCGGTGGCCTACGACGACCAGGGCGGGCCCTATGCGTCACGGCTTTGGTGGTTGCTGCGCTGGCTGGGGCACGGCGCGGTGGCGGTGCTGGACGGTGGCTGGGCCGCTTGGCGTGCGGCCGGCGGTGCGGTCGAACGGGCGCGTCCCCCCGTGGCCGCGGCCGCGGCAGGGCCCTATCCGGCCGCCGCGGTGCCGGCAATGCCGACCGTGGACACCGCCGGGGTGCTGGCCGGGCTGGGGCGGCTGCAACTGCTGGACGCCCGGTCGGGCGAGCGATTCCGCGGCGAGGTCGAGCCGCTCGATCCGGTGGCCGGGCACATTCCCGGCGCACGCCTGCGCTGCTTCAAGGACAACCTGGGCACCGACGGCCGGTTCAAGCCCGCCGCGACCCTGCGCGCCGAGTTCGACGCCTTGGGGCTCGAACTGCCGCGCGTGGTCCACCAGTGCGGGTCCGGCGTGACGGCCTGCCACAACCTGCTGGCCATGGACCACGCCGGTCTGGAGGGCACGGCACTGTACCCGGGCTCGTGGAGCGAGTGGTGCGCCGACCCGGCGCGGCCGGTGGCCACCGGTTGACCGGGGTCAAGACGCGGCCGCTGCGGCGTGCGACACTGGCATGCAAGGGGCGCCCGCAGGGCGTCCGAACGACAGGAGTCCACCATGTTCAAGCGCATCCTGGTCCCAACCGACGGTTCCGAAATCACCGCCAAGGCGGTGCAAACCGCGGTCGAGCTTTGCAAGCTGGCCGGCGCCGAATTGCTGGCCATCGCCGTCAAGGAGCCGTTTCCGTACAGCGCCATCTCCGAGATGCAGCCGGTGCCGCCGCAGGAGTTCTACGACGCGCAGGAGCGCCTGGCCAGCAGCCGCGTGAAGACGGCGGTCGAGACGGCCAAGGCCGCCGGGCTGGCCTGCCAGGCGCACACGGTCGAGGCGGTGCATCCGTGGGAGGCCATCATCGAGCACGCCAGAGAAAAGCAGTGCGACCTGATCGTCATGGCGTCGCACGGGCGACGCGGCATGAGCGCGCTGCTGCTGGGCAGCGAGACGCAGAAAGTACTCACGCACAGCGGCCTGCCGGTGCTGGTGGTGCGCGGAACCCCCGCGCCCGGCGCCGTCAGTGCTTGAGGCGGAGCCCGGCCCGGCCCCCGGCGCCGCCAGCCGCGGTCGTCAGTGCAGCGCGGCGCGTGCCGCCACCACGACCGCCAGCCCGGCAGCCAGCCAACCCAGTTGCGACAAGGTGTCGTTCAGCGGCAGGCGCCGCTGCAACTGCGGCATGAGGTCGGCCACGGCCACGTAGACGAAGCTGCTGGAGGCCACCACCAGCAGGTACGGGAACAGCGACTCCCAGGGCCCGACGATGAAGTAGCCCAGCACGCCGCCGGCCACCGCCGCCATGCCCGACAGTGCATTGAACAGCAGCGCCCTGGCGCGCGAGAAGCCAGCGTTCAGCAGCACGATGTAGTCGCCCACCTCCTGCGGGATTTCGTGCGCGATGATCGCCAGAGCCGTCACCGTGCCCAGCCGGGTATCGGTCAGGAAGGCCGCAGCGATGATGATGCCGTCGCAGAAGTTGTGGATGCTGTCGCCGACGATCACGGCCCAGCCACCCCGGCCGGCCTGCTCGGCGTCGAAGCCATGGTGATGGTGGTGCTGCGGGTCGTCGCCTTCGTGATGGTGGCTATGCCGATACAGCTCCGCCTTTTCCAGCAGGAAGAAGAACAGCAGCCCGCCCAGCAGCGTCAGAAAGAGCTCGTGCGTGTCGGCCTTGCTTTCGAAGGCTTCGGGCAGCACGTGCAGCAGCGCCGTGCCCAGCAGCACGCCGGCCGACAGGCTCACCAGATGGCGCACCACGCGGGCGAGCACGGCCGTGGTGAGCGTCGCGGCGACGAGCACGGACAGCAGCCCGCCGGCGAGCGTTGCCAGCACGATGTACAGCAGGGTCATGGACGCGGGTGGCCGGCGGTCAGGTGCCGGCGCAAGCCCGCGATCGTAGCGGTACCGTCGAGGCGCGGATGCGCCGGCAAGGGCCGGCACCCTGCGCCGGGCACCGTGACAGGCCGGCCTCAGCGCACCGCGGACGGACGTGCTTTCAGCATCGTCCGCGGGCGATCAGGCCACGCCGTGGGCCTTGAACCAGTCCTGACAGCGCCTCCAGCCGTCGTCGGCGGCGGCCTTGCGGTAGCTGGGCCGGTAGTCGGCATGGAACGCGTGGCCGGCTTCGGGGTAGACCTGGAACCGCGAGGCCTGCGCCGCGGTACTGCCCCGAGCCAGCGCCGCCTGCATCTGGGCCACCGTGTCCTGCGGAATGCCAGTGTCCTGGCCGCCATAGAGCCCCAGCACCGGCGCGTGCAAGCGGCCGGCCAGGTCCACCGGCTGTGTGGGCTGCAGCGGGCTGGCCGGGCCCGCCAGGCGGCCGTACCAGGCCACGCCAGCCTTCAGTGCCGCGCTGTGGGCGCTGTACAGCCACACCACGCGGCCGCCCCAGCAAAAGCCGGTGATGCCCAGCCTGGCCGTGTCCGCGCCCTGTGCGCCGGCCCAGGCCACGCAGGCGTCCAGATCGCCCATGACCTGCGCGTCCGGCACCTTGGACACGACTTCCGCGATCAGCTTGCCGATCTCGCCGTAGGCGCCGGGGTCGCCCTGGCGCGCGAACAGCTCGGGCGCGACCGCAAAGTAGCCCAGCTTGGCGAAGCGGCGCGCGACGTCGGCGATGTGCTCGTGCACGCCGAAGATCTCGCTCACCACCAGGATCGTGGGTGCGCCGGTCTTGTCGGCGGGCGCGGCGCGGTAGGCCGGCATCTTGAAGTCGCCGACCGGGATCGTGACCTCGCCCACATCGAGGCCGACGGCGTCGGTCCGGACCGTCGAATCGGCCAGCAGCGGCCCGGCCGCGGCCGCAAAGCCGGTGCCCAGCGACGTGCGCACGAACGCGCGGCGCGAGAAGCCGGGTGTCGGCACCGGGCGGCTGGATTCGGAGGGCGGCATGGTGGCTCTTCGAGTGGTGGGACGCCGACATTCTAGAAACTGCCGGCCGCCCCTGGCGGCGTCGCGGGCACAATGCCGACCCATGCCCGATGTCATGCCCTCGCTCAGTTCGCCGCTGGCCGCCATCGACATGGGATCGAACAGCTTCCGGCTCGAGATCGGCCGCCTGCAGCGCGGACAGTACCGGCGCATCGACTACCTGAAGGACATGGTGCGCCTGGGCGCCGGCCTGGACGGCGCGGGGCAGCTCACCGAGCCGGCGGTGGCGCGCGGGCTGGGTTGCCTGCGCCGGTTCGCCAGCCGGCTGAAGGGCTTTGCGCCTGGGCAGGTGCGCGCAGTGTCTACGCAGACCCTGCGCGAAGCGAAGAACCGCAACGCGTTCCTGGCGCGCGCGCAGGACGCGCTCGGCTACCCGATCGAAGTGATCTCCGGCCGCGAGGAGGCGCGCCTGATCTACAGCGGCGTGGCGCACCTGCAGCCCACCGACGAGCCGAGGCTGGTGATCGACATCGGCGGGCGCTCGACCGAGATGATCCTGGGCCAGGGGGCGCTGCCGGGCGTGGCCGAGTCGTTCCAGGTCGGTTGCGTCAGCCTGTCGATGCGCTTCTTCCCCGACGGGGCCGTGACCCAGGACGGCTTTCGGCAGGCGCAGATCGCCGCCGGCGCCGAAGTGGAGGAAGGCCTGCAGCCCTTCGCGCGCAGCAACTGGGAGCGCGCGCTGGGCTCGTCGGGCACGGTCAGCGCGGTGTCGCAGTGGCTTGCGGCCGCCGGCCAGACGGACGGTCGCATCACCCCGGCCGCGCTGCGCTGGTGCATCACGCAGTGCCTGGAGGCCGGGCACGTGGACCGGTTGAACTTCGCCGGCGTCAAGCCCGAGCGGCGCGCTGTGCTGCCCGGCGGGCTGGCCATCCTCTACACCTTGCTGGCCAGCTTCGACATCGACGCGCTGTTTCCCGCCAAGGGGGCGCTGCGCCAGGGCGTCATCGTGGACCTGCACCAGCGCCTGGAGGCCCAGCAACTGGCGCGCCCGGGCGACATGCGCGACCGCAGCGTGGTCGAGTTGCAGCACCGCTTCGGGGTCGACCGCACGCAGGCGGCCCACGTGCGCAGCGTCGCGCTGCGGCTGTTCGACAGCGCCTGTCCCGACGCCGACGCCGACGAGCGGCGCGAACTGGGCTGGGCCTGCGACCTGCACGAGATGGGCCTCATGGTGTCGCACCATGACCACCACCGCCACAGCGCCTACCTGATCGACCATGTCGACGCGCCGGGCTTTTCGCAAAGCCAGCAGCGCCGGGTCGGTGAACTGGTGCTGGGCCAGCGCGGCGGGCTGCGCAAGATCGAGCCGCACATGAGCCAGGGCGCGTTCGCATGGCAGGTGATGTGTCTGCGGCTGGCGGTCATCAAGTGCCATGCCCGCGGCGTCGTCAACCGGAGCGCGCTCGGTCTGACGGCGGACGGCCAGCAGGCGCACCTGGCCTTCGACGCCAGGTGGGCGGCGCAGCGTCTGCGCACGGTGTACCTGCTGCGCGAGGAGGCCGCCGCCTGGGCCAGGCACGGGACGCTGACTTTGCACCTGCCCGTCGAATAGGCCGCAGACGGCCCCGGTGTGCCTGCCGCGGCGCCCGCCGACGCGGCCCTCGAGAACGCCGCGCTGAAGCCGGCGCCGCTCAGCGCCGGGTCGCCAGCCAGATGCTGGGCAGGATCAATGCCGCCCCGATGGCGTGGTAGCTCTGCGGCACTTCGCCCAGGAAGAGCCAGGCGTTGAGTGCACCGTAGATCGGTGCCAGGTACAGCATCAGTGCGGTGCGCGAGGCCCCCAGTTCGCGCTGCAGGTACGAGTACGCCGTGTAGCTGAGCACGCCCGGCAGCAGCGCCGCCAGCACCACCAGCCCGAGCGCGGCGGGGGTGAAGGGCTGCTGCGGCTGGGTCCACCACTCCAGCAGTGCAAACGGCAGCAGCACGACCAGGCCGCCGGCGATCACCAGGGCCAGGCGCGCCGCCGGGTCCAGCCGCGAGGGCCAGTGCTTGAGCAGTACCGAATACGCGATCCAGGCCAGCGTGGCGCCGACGATCCAGGCGTCGCCGACGCTGAAGCGCACCGCCAGCAGGTGCGCCGGGTCGCCCTGGGCGATCACCCACAGCACGCCGGCCACCGCGGAGCCCACCGCCACGCGTTGGGCCTTGCTCATGCGCTCCTGCAGCATCTTGACGCCGGCCACCGCGATCGCCACCGGCGACACGGCGTAGATGAGCGCGATGTTGGTGGCCGTGGTGGTCTGTGCACCGAGGTAGACCCAGGCGCCGCAGACGTACATGCCCAGCGACCCCAGCAGCAGGCTGCGCCGCCATTCCTGCCGCACGGCGTCGGCGTTGCGCCGCAGCGCCGGCGCGACGAACGGCAGCATGATCAGCAGCGCCAGCGCCCAGCGCCCCAGCGCCAGCTGGTTCGGCCCGATGACGCCGCTGGCCAGCCGGCCGATGACGTAGTTGGACGACCACAGCGCCGGCACGACCCAGATCAGGCCGCGCGCCAGGCGCTGGCTGCGCTCACTCACCGAACGTCCGCCATCGCCTGTCCGAGCTGGACGGCGCCCTCGGGACGCCACTGCGGGCTGAAGGTCAAGGGCCCTTTCGGCCACAGCAGCACGACGGTGGAGCCGAGCAGGAAGCGCCCCATCTCCTGCCCTTGCGCCAGCGTGTGCGCGCCGGCCGGGTAGTGCCATTCGCGCAGCCGCCCCGGACGCGGCGGATTGACGACGCCGTGCCATGCCGTGGCCATGCTGCCCACGATGGTGGCGCCCACCAGCACCAGCACCCAGGGGCCGGGCGGGTGGTCGTCGCCATCAAAGACACAGACCACGCGCTCGTTGCGCGCAAACAGCCCCGGCACGCCACGCGCCGTGGCCGGGTTGACCGAAAACAGATCGCCCGGCACGTGGATCATGCGGCGCAGCCGGCCCGCGGCGGGCATGTGGACGCGGTGATAGTCCCGCGGGCTCAGGTAGAGCGTGGCAAAGGAGCCCTGCCGGAACTGTGCCGCCAGCGCCTCGTCGCCGCCCAGCAACGCGCCGGCGCTGTAGTGGTGGCCCTTGGCCTGGAAGATCCGGCCGTCGTCGATGCGCCCGAACTGGCTGACGGTGCCGTCCACCGGGCACACCCAGTCGGCCACCGCCAGCGGCCGCGCGCCCGGCTTCAGCGCACGCGTGAAGAAGGCGTTGAAGGTGGCATAGGCCGCCGGGTCGGGGTCGGCCGCCTCGGCCATGTCGACCCCGTAGCGGCCGATGAACCAGCGGATCAGCGCTGTTGTCAGTGCTCCCGCCGGCGCGCCGGCGACCAGGCCCGCGAAGGCGGTCAGCGCCTGCTTGGGCAGCAGGTACTGCAGCCCGACCTTCCATCCCGCGCCCACCGCCCGCCTCAGTGCAGCGGCGCCAGCGAGCGAAGCGCGTGCACGGCCCCGGCGCCCACGGCCGCGCCAAAGCGCCGCGCCAGCCGCTCCGCCAGGTTGTCGTAGGACGTGTAGTCCACGATCTCCTCGGCCTTGACGACCTCGCGCGCGACGAAGTCCAGGTTGCCCAGGCCGTCGGCCAGGCCCATGTGCACGGCCTGCTCGCCATTCCAGAACAGGCCGCTGAAGGTGTCGGGCTCGGCCTTCAGGCGTTCGCCGCGGCCCTCCTTGACGACCGCGATGAACTGCTGGTGGATCTGCTCGAGCATCGCCTTGGCGTAGGCAGTCTGTGCCGGGTTGTCCGGCGAGAACGGGTCCAGCATGCCCTTGTTGTCGCCCGCGGCAAGCAGCCGGCGCTCCACGCCCAGCTTGTCCATCAGCCCGGTGAAGCCGAAGCCGTCCATCAGCACCCCGATGCTGCCGACCAGGCTGGCCTTGTCGACGTAGATCTCGTCGGCCGCCACGGCGATGTAGTAGGCGCCGGACGTGCACATCTCCTCCACCACCGCATAGACCTTCTTGTCATGCAGCGCCTTCAGGCGCCGGATCTCGTCGTTGACGATGCCGCTCTGCACCGGGCTGCCGCCGGGCGAGTTGATGCGGATCACCACCGCCTTCGCGCCCTCGTCCTCGAACGCGTCCTTCAGCGCCGACACCAGCCGCTCGGCGCTGGCGTCGCCTTGGGCGTCGATCTCGCCGCGCAGTTCCACCAGCGCGGTGTGCGGCTTGCTGACCGGCGTGGGCGAGCCGCCGCGCGACACCAGCATCCAGGCCAGCGCCACCACCAGTGCCAGCCAGGCCAGGCGGAAGAAGATGCGCCAGTTGCGCTCGCTGCGCCGGTCCCGGATCAGCTCGCGCACGGCGCGTTCCAGCGCCGGCTCCAGGCCGGGGCGGGGGGAGGGGGTCTCAAGCGGGTCCATGGCAGGCTCCAGGGGGTTCGTCAAAAGTGATCGGCCGCAGGTCGGACGATGGCAGCCAGTAGACCTGGCCGTCGCGCTCGACGGTGTCGATCGGTGTCAATCGTCCACGGCCGCAGGGGCCGCCGACGCAGCGGCCGTCCTC
>Ga0224500_10002214_pt1 | contig 10609 bp, 10 predicted proteins | sample SF_Oct11_sed_USG_FD_168126 | JGI IMG/M metagenome (GOLD analysis project Ga0224500, IMG submission 168126) | Sediment microbial communities from San Francisco Bay, California, United States - SF_Oct11_sed_USGS_4_1 | ecosystem: Environmental > Aquatic > Marine > Sediment | place: USA: California... | reverse complement strand
ACTCATCTGCCGCACCGAGACGGATACACGCGCCGCCGCCGGCCGGTTGGCGTCCCTGTGTAGACCTGGTGATGTGATCGTCATCAACGGTCCTCTCGGGTCCGGGAAGACGGCGTTCACGTCGGGTTTGGCCGACGGACTCGGGGTCGAGGAACGGGTGACGAGCCCGACCTTCGTGTTGATGCGCACGTACCGTTCGGGTTTCATGCCGCTGGTGCATGTGGACGTCTACCGCCTGTCGACAGCCGGCGAGTTCGAAGACCTCGACGCCCTCGACGAGGCGGAGGGTGGCGTCATCGTTGTCGAGTGGGGTGAAGCCGTGGCCTCGGCATTGGGTGAAGACCGGCTCACGATCACCATCGAAGTCGCCGACGACGGGGCTCGTACCCTGCGGATGACCCCATCGGGGGTTTGGAGCAGCCGTCCTCTGGAGGAATTGGTCTCGTGAAGGTACTCGCCATCGATTCGGCAACGCCCGCGGCGTCGGTCGCCCTGTCCGACGAGCGTCGGCTGGTGGCCTCGACACTGCGCGTCGACCGCCGGGGCCATTCGGCGTTCATGGTCTCGGCCATAGACTTCTGTTTCGATCAGGCCGGCTGGGTTCCCGAGGACCTCGACGCCATCGTCGTGGACGTGGGACCCGGTCTGTACACCGGTCTTCGCGTTGGCGTGGCCACCGCCCAGGCGCTGGCGGCGGCGATCGGGATCCCGCTCGTACCGGCCGTGTCTCTCGACGCCATCGCCTATCGGGCGGCAACCGGGCACCGCCATATCTGGTCGGTTGTCGACGTCCGCCGGGGTGAAGTCGCCGTGGCCGCTTACCGGCCAGTGCCCGGAGGGGTGGTGAAGGACGGTCCGGCCCAGGTGGTCACCCCCGACGTGTTCCGAGCCATGCTCGAGTCCGACCCCGACGATGTCCTGGCGGTGGGCGACGTCCAGGCCCTGCCCGACGGTCTTCTGCGGGGGCTGCACCGCGTGAAGGTGGGGCGGCCGCGTTATCCCTCCGCCGACGTGCTGTTGGAGGTGGCAGCCGGTGCCCTCGACAAGGGCGAGTATCCCCACCCGGACGAGATCCGGCCGATGTATCTCAGAGAGCCTGACGTGACGATCAATTGGTCGACGATCCGGCCGGAAAGCCCGTGGGGCGCGTCGTGATGGCCACGGTCCTGCTCAGAGAGCTCACGACGTCCGACTTGGAGGCCGCCGTGGCCATCGAGACCGCGGTGTACTCCCAGCCGTGGTCGAAAGGCGTCTTCGAGGATGAGCTCGCACAGCCCAATCGGGTGTACCTCGGTGTCGATGTCGACGGCCGGCTCGGTGGGTATGGGGGCGTGATGTTGGTTGGCGACGAGGCCCACATCACCACGGTCGTAGTCCACCCCGATCACCGCCAAGGACGTCTCGGGACGAGAGTGATGCTGGGACTGGTCGATGCCGCGCTCGACGCCGGTGCGCGCTCGTTGACATTGGAGGTTCGCAGCTCGAACACCGCAGCCCAGGGTCTGTATCGCCGTTTCGGGATGGCCCCCGTGGGCGTCCGAAAGGGTTATTACCTCGACGAGGACGCGGTGATCATGTGGGCGCACGACGTAGATGGATCCGAATACTCCGAGAGGCTGGCAGCCATCAGGGAGGGCATGCTGTGAATCCCACGATCCTGGCATTCGAGACGTCGTGCGACGAGACCGCGGTCGCAGTGGTTCGGGGGCGTGAGATTCTGTCGAGTGTGCTGTCATCCCAGGTTGATTTGCATGCCCGGTTCGGCGGCGTCGTCCCCGAGGTGGCGGCCCGGGCCCACACCGAGTCGATCCGTTCCCTCACGCACAAGGCCCTGGTCGAAGCCAGAGTGCACCCGGACGATCTCGACGCGGTGGCGGCCACCGAAGGTCCAGGTCTCGTGGGTGCCCTGCTGGTGGGCCACGAGTTCGGCAAGGCGACCGCGTGGGCGCGCCGGCTCCCGTTCGTGGGTGTCGACCACATGGAGGGGCACCTGTTCTCGCCGATTCTCGAACATCCGGATTACGCGCCGCCCGCAGTCGTGGTGCTCGTGTCGGGTGGCCACAGCCAGCTGGTCCACGTGGAGGAGTGGGGCCGGTACCGGGTGTTGGGCGCCACGATCGACGACGCGGCAGGAGAGGCGTTCGACAAGCTAGCGAGGGCCATGGGCCTCGGATATCCGGGAGGACCGGCGATCGATGAGGCCTCCGAGGGCGGGGACCCTTCGACGATCAGGTTTCCCAGGGCGCTGCCGGACCGTCGCCACGACTTCTCGTTCTCGGGGTTGAAGACCTCGGTCACCACATTCATCGACAAGGCAAAGGCGTCGGGCGACCTTCCGCCTCTCGCCGATGTCGCGGCGTCGGTGCAAGAGGCGATCGTGGACGTGATCGTCGACAAGACCATCAACGCCGCCCGGGACACCGGTGCGAGGATTGTGGGGGGCGGCGGGGGAGTTCTCGCCAACCGGCGCCTGCGGGCCAGGCTCGCGGAGGCGTGCGATGCGGAAGGCTTGCGGTTGGTGCTTCCGTCGCCGGCGTTGTGTACCGACAACGCCGCGATGATCGGTGCCGCCGCCGTCCACTGGCTCGAGAAAGGTGCGATCACGGCGTGGGAATCGACGGTGGACGCGGGCAGGCGACTCGGCTGACGGAGTCGAGCGTCACCTGGTGGCTGGTCGCCGCCGCCTCGGTGGGAGCGGGCATCGTTCACGCCGCCGTCGGTTTCGGGCATCCAGCGGGTGCGCATCGTTGGTTCTTCGTCACCGTGGCGGCTTTTCAGGTCTGGTGGGGGTCGTTGGTGTGGCCGGACGGCCCGTCGGATCGATCGACCACGCTGGGTGTGGGCGTTCTCTCCGGCGTTCTGGTGTTGTATCTGGCGACTCATTCGGTGGGCCTTCCGGTGGGGGAGAGGATCCCTGTGGAACGTGCAGGTGTGGCAGCGGCCGCGCTCGAAACCGTGGTCCTTGCGTTCGTGTCGATGGGGAGGCACCGGCCGGTGTCATGGGGCCGGTGGTCCGTGCCGGCCCTCACCGTCGTCATCCTGGTGGTGGCAGCCGTCGGCGTCTGGTCGGGACTCGAAGGCGGCGGTCACGTCGGCGCGGATGGGCTGCACGTCCACTGACCGGACCTCGAACCCCGACGCCTCGTGCCGCTCTTTTCCTCTCTTGTCGTTCCTCTTTTGTCAGTCTGAGCGAGAGAGTGCTAATGTCTGTCTGGCACTCTCGAAGGGGGAGTGCTAGCAGTCGGTCTTCCTGGCTGCTACGCAGTGGCCGTTCAGGTCACGACAGGAAATCCACACAGGTTCGACACGGGTCGATGCCGGGTTGTGGGGTACGTACGAATCGTCGTAGGAGGAGCTAGATGAAGCTTCAGCCGCTCGGTGATCGGGTTGTTGTGAAGCCCGACGAGGATCAGGACATGCGGACTCCGTCCGGTCTGGTGATCCCGGACACCGCCAAGGAGAAGCCCCAGATGGGCACCGTGATCGCTGTTGGGCCGGGTGCCCTCGACGATGACGGCGACAGGATGCCCATGGATGTCAACGAGGGCGACAAAGTCCTCTATTCGAAATTCGCAGGGACCGAGGTGAAGCTGGAGGGCAATGAGTACCTCGTGCTCTCGGCCCGTGACCTGCTCGCCACCATCGGCTGAGACGGAGGTAACGATCAATGGCAGCGAAGGATCTTCGCTTCAACGAGGAGGCCCGCCGCGGTCTCCAGGCGGGTGTCGACAAACTCGCCGACACCGTGAAGGTGACGCTCGGCCCGAAAGGCCGCAACGTCGTGTTGGAGAAGAAGTGGGGTGCACCCACGATCACCAACGACGGCGTGACCATCGCCAAGGAAATCGAGCTGGACGACCCATGGGAGAACATGGGTGCCAAGCTCGCCTACGAGGTCGCCAACAAGACGAACGACGTGGCCGGCGACGGCACCACGACCGCCACCGTCCTCGCCCAGGCAATGGTGCGTGAGGGCCTTCGTCAGGTGGCCGCAGGCGCCAACCCGATGGACCTCAAGCGGGGCATCGAGTCGGCCGTCGAAGCCGTTTCGAAGGCCATCAGCGAGCTGGCCCGCGACATCGCCACCGGTGCCGAGATCGCCCATGTGGCCTCCATCTCGGCCAACAACGACAACACCATCGGCAAGGTGATCGCCGAGGCCTTCGACAAGGTCGGCAAGGACGGCGTCATCACGGTGGAAGAGGGTCAGACCTTCGGGCTCGAGCTCGAGTTCACCGAAGGAATGCAGTTCGACAAGGGCTACATCTCCCCCTACTTCATCACCGATCCCGACCGTCAGGAAGCGGTGCTCGAGGACCCCTACATTCTCATCGCCAATCAGAAGATCACCTCGGTGAACGATCTCCTTCCCGTTCTCGAGAAGGTCATGCAGACCGGCAAGGGTGTTCTCGTGCTAGCCGAGGATGTCGAGGGCGAGGCCCTTGCCACCCTCGTGGTGAACAAGATCCGGGGCACCTTCAGCTCGGCGGCCGTCAAGGCCCCCGGCTTCGGCGAGCGTCGCAAGGCAATGCTCCAGGACATCGCCATCCTCACCGGTGGCACCGTGATCTCCGAAGAGGTCGGTCTGAAGCTCGAGAGCGTCACCGTCGACATGCTGGGCCGGGCCCGCAAGGTCGTGATCTCCAAGGACGACACGACCGTCGTGGATGGCTCCGGCACCGAGGCGGACGTGAAGGCTCGTATCAAGCAGATCGAGCGCGAAATCGAGAACACCGACTCGGACTGGGATCGTGAGAAGCTCCAGGAGCGTCTCGCCAAGCTCTCCGGCGGTGTGGTGGTCATCAAGGCCGGCGCTGCCACCGAGGTGGAGCTCAAGGAGAAGAAGCACCGCATCGAGGATGCCGTTTCGGCCACTCGTGCAGCCGTCGAAGAGGGCATCGTCCCCGGCGGTGGTGTCGCTCTGCTCCGCGCCCAGGACGCTATCGACAAGATCCGTGGTGGATCCGATGACGAGAAGACGGGTCGTCAGATCGTCAAGCGTGCCATCGAGGAGCCGCTTCGTCAGATCGCGGTGAATGCCGGCGCCGAAGGCGGTGTCGTCGTCGAGCACGTACGCAACGCCGAAGGCTCGAGCGGCTTCAACGCCGCCACCGGCAAGTTCGAGGACCTCATGGCAGTGGGCGTCATCGACCCGGCGAAGGTGACTCGCTCGACGCTGCAGAACGCGGCTTCGATCGCCGCCTTGCTGCTCACCACGGAAGCTCTCGTGGCCGAGCGGAAGGAAGACGCACCGGCCGGCGGTGCTGGTCACGACCACGGCGGCGGGGGCGGCATGGACTTCTGATCGAGTCATCGGTCAGATCGTTCGAGTGGGGCTCCGGGCAACCGGAGCCCCACTTTGTTGTTTTCGGTTTCGCTGCGGCGCCGGGAACCCGTGGCGGGTGTCGGCGACGCCGGCTCGTGCATCGCCTCTATGGTCGAGTGGTGATCGAGTACGGACGTCACCTCAAAGCCGAGTCGGCGAAATTCGCGGCCGCCATCTCGCAGCTCGACCCTTCGACGGCCGTGCCCACCTGTCCGGGCTGGACGGCTTCCGACCTCGTGTGGCACCTCACCGAAGTCCAGATGTTCTGGGCCGCAATCGTGGAAGGCCGCCTGTCGGACCCGGCCGAAGCGGAGCATTCGAAGATGGGGAGACCGGCGACCCATCTCGAACTCCTGGAGCTGTGCGCAACGCAGTCGAGCCGGCTCGTGAGGGCATTGGAGCTCACCTTGGACTCGGAGCCGTTGTGGACGTGGTCCGGGGACTCCACTGCCGGATTCGTGCGGAGGCGCCAAACGCACGAAGCCTTGATTCACAGATTGGATGCGGAGGCGACAGCCGGGTACCTGACGGATCTCAATCCCCAACTTGCAGCCGACGGGATCGACGAGGTTCTCGGTGTGTTCGTCGGTGGAATTCCCTCGTGGGCGGAGTTCGAGCCCGACGGTCCTCTCGTCGGCATCGCGGCCACGGACACCGGTCACCGCTGGACGGTTCGGCTCGGCCGGATGATCGGAGTCTCGCCGTCGAGTGGCACTCCCTATGACCTCCCTGCGGTCGAAGCAACCGCCACAGCCGATGTCTTGGCGGTGGCTGTGGAAGGTCCGGCGGCGAACCTCGATGCGTGGCTGTGGGGGAGAGGACCGATCGAACGGCTGACCGTCGATGGGGCCGTCGACGCCGCGTTGGCCCTGCGGGCGATCGTGGAAGAAGCCACCCAGTGATTCAGATCAGCGTCCGGTAGAGCTCCTCGTACTCCGCGGCTCGCTGATCCCAGGAGTTGTCGACTGCCATGCCGTTCTTCTGCAACAGCTGCCATCCCTTGCGATCGAGGTGGAGCGTGAGTGCCCGCCCGATCGCCCAGCCCAGCCCATCCTCGGTGAAATGGTCGAACACGACACCGGTGCCCGTGCCTGTTTCGGGGTCTGCCTGATCGACGGTATCGGCCAGGCCGCCCACCCTTCTCACCACCGGGATCGTGCCGTACGCGAGCGAGTACATCTGGTTGAGGCCGCATGGCTCGTACAGAGACGGCATGAGGAAGATGTCGGCTCCTGCTTCCACGAGATGGGACAGCTCGTTGCTGTACCCCTCGAAGAAGGCGACCTTGTCCGGATACGAGGCGGCGAGCCAGCGGAAGAAGTCTGCGTAGTCGCGCTCGCCGCTCCCGACGACGCACAGACGCACGTCCCACGACTCCAAGAAGTGGATCAGCGGGGACCGAACGATGTCGATCCCCTTCTGGATCGTGAGACGGGTCACCATCCCCATGACCGGGACGTGTTTGCGGTACGGCAGGTCCATCCGTGTGAGGAGTGCTTCCTTGTCCCGCTCCTTGCGCCACAGGCTCTTCTCCGAATACCGCCACGGTATGAGGGTGTCGGTACGAGGATTCCACTCTTCGTCGTCGATGCCATTCAGGATGCCGGTGACCGGCCGTTCCCGCAGGAGTGCATCGAGGCCTGCCCCTCCTTCGGGAGTCTGGATCTCGCGGGCATAGGTCGGGGAGACCGTGGTGATGGCATCTGCGTGCATGATGGCGGTCTCGAGCAGGGAGATCCGGCCCTCTGCAAGGTGCTCGCGATGAAGGAGGTGAGTGTGGCCTTCCAGCCCGAGCTCATCTGCGGACTGGGCTCCGAAGACACCCTGGTATCCAAGGTTGTGGATCGTCAGTATCGATCGGGTGCCCGCCAACGCCGACGAATATGGGCCCCGGAGCATCGCCGGCATCAGACCTGTCTGCCAGTCGTTGCAGTGGATGATGTTCGGGATCCAGCCCGTAGCCACGACGTGGTCGAGACAGATCTTCGAGAAGACCGCGAATCGAATGTGTTCATCGGGATCGTGGGTGTAGAACTCGTGCCGATCGAACAATGCGGGTACCTCGACGAAGCGAGTGTTCGTGGCGGGGTCTTGCCACAGCAGCCAGTCGAAACCATGACTCCCGACCTGACAGGTGCCGGACCACTCCGGTACGGGCCGGAGGCCGCTGCGGTCGATGGCGGAGTACAGCGGCAGGATCGTCACGACGTCGTGACCGGCGGCTCGAAGTGCGGCCGGCAACGCCCCTCCGACATCGGCCAGCCCGCCGGTCTTTGCGTAGGGGACCACCTCGGAGGCGACGAACAGGACCCGGAGCGGAGTCTTCACTTCATTCGAGCCGCGAACCGGGCGAGTTCGTCGAGCGAGGCCATGACCTCGGATGCGTCACCCTGAGGGAGCCCGAACACGGCTCGCGAAAACCCCAGCGTGGAGAGGTGCCCGATGAAATCGTCCGACGGCCGGGCGTGGAAATACGAGAACTCGAAGGCAGAGTCGTCTCGACCTGCGTCGGTGAGAGCCTGGCGGACCGCTCGCGTTCCCTCCTCGAGGTCGTAGCGTCCGAGCGGAAACCATCCGTCGCAGAACTCCACGATGTCCGCCAGAGTTCTGGGTCCGATCGCGCCCCCCAGCACGATCGGCGGATGCGGCTTCTGGATCGGCTTGGGCCACGCCCAGGACGGTTCGAGGTGTAGCTTCTCGCCGGCATACGAAGCGACGTCGTCCGTCCACAGTGCTTTCATGACGTGGATCTTCTCGCGCATCAATGCGCGCCGTTCCGTGTATGAGACCCCGTGAGAGGCCAGCTCTTCCTTGTTCCAGCCGTACCCGATGCCGAATATGAAGCGGCCGCCCGAAAGGTGATCGACGGTCGCGACCTCCTTCGCCGTCCAGATCGGGTCACGTTGTGCCAGCAGCGTGATGCCGGTCGCGAGTTTGAGGCGATCCGTTGCCGCGGCGGCCGCGCCAAGTGCGACGAAGGTGTCGAGCGTCCGCCAGTAGTGCTCGGGCAGAGGTGGCGCCCCGGCGACCCCTCCCCACGGCGTCTCTCTGGAGGCGGGGATGTGGCTGTGCTCCGGAAGCCACAGCGAGTCGAACCCGCGATCCTCGGCGGCCTTGGCGACGGTCACCGGATCGATTGTGGTGTCGGTGGCGAAGATCGAGACTCCGAATTCCATGGTCGGAGTATGGCCGATCGAGCCTCGGATGGGGTCTCTGAGAGCACTGGTAGCTTGATGGATTCATGAAGGCGCGACTGGTGCGACAAATCGCCGCGGGTGGACCGATTCCTTTCGACGAGTTCATGCGTGAGGCGCTCTATGGCGACGGAGGGTTCTTCGCCTCGGCCGAGCTCCGCTCCACCAAGAGCGGGCACTTCCTCACGTCGCCCGAGGTGAGCGTGCTCTTCGGGGAGACGCTGGCTGTCTACGTTGGCGCCGAGAGGGATCGCGTCGGCGCCGATTTTGGCCTGGTCGAGGTGGCGGGAGGTAGCGGCTCACTGCTGGCCCCGTTGCTCTCAGCTCTGCCGGTACCGGCTCGGGCGGTCGAGGCCTCACCTGCAGCCCGCGCCGCGCTGGAAACCATCGTGGGCGCCGACGCCGTGTTCTCGTCGCTCGAAGATCTGCAGACGCCCATGGCCGGCGTGATCCTCGCCAACGAGCTCCTGGACAACCTGCCGATGGCCATCGCTCAACTGACCGAAGCGGGGTGGCGGGAACGATGGGTTGGAGCGGATGACGACGATCTGTGTTTCGTGGACGCGCCGGTTCGGCCCGAAGTCGGGGATTGGTTGGCTCGGTTCGCCGGTCCGGTGGAGGTCGGAGGTTGGGTGGAGGTCCAGATCGAGGCCGCGGGTTGGGTGCGGCGAGCGGTTCGTATGCTCGACCGCGGGTCGGTGGTGCTCATCGACTACGGCGACGTTGCCGAGAATCTCGCTCCCCGGCGCCGGGATGGAACGTTGCGGACGTACCGGTCGCACCACCTTGGTCCGCACCCGCTAGACGAACCGGGTGCCACGGACATAACGGCCGACGTCAATTTCACGGCGATGGCGGCGGCGGCCGAGGAAGCGGGCGCGTCTGTGGAGATCCACCGTCAGGACGACTTTCTCGGGGCGTGGGGACTCCGCGGGCGGATCTCCGACATGCGCCGCACCGAACTCGAACTCGCCCGTGCCGGCGATGACATGCAGCGACTGGCGGTCCGAACTCGCCGGGCGGAGGCCGAAACGCTTGTTCACCCCCGCGGACTGGGCGACTTTCGAGTGCTCGTGGCCAGAAAGTAGAAAAGTCGCCGAATTGTCGCGTTCGCGACAGATCTGGTCTTGTCACCCTGCACAGACAGGGTCTATGGTTGACGGGTCTCTGACGGTTGGGGGTCGGAGGCGGGAGAGACAGCGGGGAAACCAGAGGAGGAAGCATGGTGAAGCGCTCCAAGCGCGGCGTGCTGCTGCTCTTGTTCACTGCGTTCTCGATGTTGTTCGGCCTATCCCCGGTTTCCGCGCAGGAAGCTGGGGATTTTTCTGTACCGGCCGATGCAGTAGCGGGAATCGTTGCGGACAAGACCGAGAGCACCTACATCGTCATGATGGCCGGGGATCCGGTCGCCGGATATGCGGGGGACGTTCCCGGGTACGCCGCCACCAAACCGGCTGAGGGACAGAAGGGCGACGCCAACAGCACTGCGGCCGTGAGGTATCGCAGCTATCTGCGGGGACGTGCCAACGCCGCTATGAGGTCGGCGGGCATCTCGACCGGCAAGAAGATCTACGACTACGGAGTGGTGTTCAATGGATTCGCCGCCCGCATGTCGGGGACCGAAGCGACGGCTCTCGCCAAGCAGTCCGGCGTGCTCGCCGTGGTCGAGGACGAAGTCCGTCAACTCGACACCATCTCGACCCCGGATTTCCTCGGTCTCACCGATGACGGAGGGGCCTGGGACATGGGATACACGGGGCGCAATGTCATCATCGGCGTGGTCGACTCGGGTATCTGGCCGGAGAGCGCCAGCTTCGCCGACAACGCCGGACGAGGGTTCCCGGCTTTGAGGCGCTGGAACGGTGAGTGCGTGGCCGGTGACTCCTTCGATGCCAGCGACTGCAACCGCAAGCTCATCGGAGCCCGGTACTACAACTCCGGATGGGGCGACGGGACAACGGCCAAGACCGAGTTCCCGTACGAGTACGACTCCCCCCGCGACGCCGATGGTCACGGAACCCACACGGCCAGCACGGCCGGCGGGAACGGCAATGTCGATGTCGTAGTCGACGGGCAGGTGCTCGGCACG
>Ga0224500_10002212_pt1 | contig 10614 bp, 12 predicted proteins | sample SF_Oct11_sed_USG_FD_168126 | JGI IMG/M metagenome (GOLD analysis project Ga0224500, IMG submission 168126) | Sediment microbial communities from San Francisco Bay, California, United States - SF_Oct11_sed_USGS_4_1 | ecosystem: Environmental > Aquatic > Marine > Sediment | place: USA: California... | reverse complement strand
GCTATGAATGAAGCTGAAACCAGAGCCGAGCATATTGATCCTGCTCTGAAAGCGGCGGGTTGGGGCGTTGTCGAAGGCTCCCGTATTCTGCGCGAGTATCCCATCACGCCGGGTCGGATCGAAGGCCTGGGGCGTCGGGCGAAACCGCTCATCGCCGACTATGTGCTTGTCTATCGCAATACCAAACTTGCTGTCATTGAAGCCAAGGCTTGGGACGAATCGCTGACTGAGGGCGTCGCGCAAGCGAAGAACTACGCTGGGAAACTCGCCGTCCGCTTTACCTACTCAACCAATGGCCAGGGCATCTACGGCATCGACATGGAGACCGGCAGGGAAGGTGAGGTGCCGCACTATCCCACCCCCGACGAACTCTGGAGCCTGACCTTCGCGAAACTGAATACCTGGCGCGACCGCTTTTCCGCTATTCCCTTCGAAGATAAAGGCGGATCACACCCTAGCCGCTACTATCAAGACATTGCCGTTGAGCGGGTGTTACAGGCCATCGCGGAGGGCAAGCCGCGCGTTTTACTTACACTGGCCACCGGCACCGGCAAGACCTTCATCGCGTTTCAAATTGCATGGAAGCTCTTTCACAGCCGTTGGAACCTGAGCCGCGAGCCGTCCCGCCGTCCACGCATTCTGTTTCTAGCCGACCGGAACATTCTGGCCAATCAGGCCTACAACGCCTTCTCTGCCTTTCCGGAAGATGCGCTGGTGCGGATCGAGCCAGATGATATTCGGAAGAAGGGCAAGGTGCCGAAGAACGGGAGCCTGTTCTTCACCATCTTCCAGACCTTCATGAGCGGGCCAGGAGAGACACCCTATTTCGGCGAGTATCCACCGGACTTCTTCGACTTCATCGTCATCGACGAGTGCCATCGTGGCGGTGCGAACGACGAGAGCAACTGGCGCGGCATCCTTGAGTACTTCGCCCCTGCTGTCCAGCTTGGCCTGACTGCCACGCCCAAACGTAAAGACAACGTCGATACCTACGCCTACTTCGGTGAGCCGGTTTATACCTATTCGCTCAAGGATGGGATCAACGACGGATTTTTGACGCCCTTCAAAGTGAAACAGATCTTTACGACACTGGACGAGTACGTCTATACACCGGACGATCAGCTTATCGAAGGCGAGATTGAGGCGAAGAAGCGCTACACGGAGGGCGACTTCAATAAGATTATCGAGATCAAAGAGCGGGAAAAGAAACGGGTCGAGATTTTCATGGGCCAGATCAACCAGCAGGAGAAGACGCTGGTCTTCTGTGCCACACAGGATCACGCCCTGGCCGTGCGCGACCTCATCAACCAGATGAAGACGACCACGGATCCCAACTATTGCCAGCGCGTGACCGCCAATGACGGCGAGCTCGGCGAACAACATCTCCGTGACTTCCAGGATAACGAAAAGACCATCCCCACGATTCTCACGACCTCCCAGAAGCTCTCGACAGGTGTGGATGCTCGCAATATTCGCAACATTGTCCTGATGCGTCCAATCAACTCCATGATCGAGTTCAAGCAGATCATCGGGCGAGGGACTAGGCTCTATGACGGGAAGGAGTACTTTACGATCTATGACTTTGTGAAGGCGCACCACCACTTCAGCGACCCTGAGTGGGATGGGGAACCGATTGAGCCGGAGCCACCTGTTAAGCCATATGAGCCAAAGGAGGGCCGTCACGGAGGCGCAGGACGTGTTAGCGAACCGCCAAGGCGATATACGAAGATCAAGGTCAAATTGGCTGATGGAAAGGCCCGCACCATCCAACACATGATGGTGACGACCTTCTGGCATCCTGACGGCACGCCGATGTCGGCACAGCAATTCTTGGAAATGTTGTTTGGGAAGCTACCCGAGTTTTTCCGAAACGAGGCTGAACTCCGTGTGATCTGGAGTCGCCCCGATACCCGTACCAAGCTCTTACAGGGACTTGCTGAAAAAGGGTTCGGCGCTGAGCAGATGGCGGAGATGCAACGGATCATCGACGCGGAGAACAGCGACCTGTTCGATGTGCTGGCCCATGTGGCCTATGCGATGGCTCCGCTCACACGTGAAGAGCGTGCTCTTCGAGCCAAGGTAGAGATCAGCGCCCACTTCAACAGCAAGCAGCAGGCGTTCCTTGACTTCGTGCTCGCGCAATATGTCAGAGTCGGGGTGGAGGAGCTGTCCCAGGACAAGCTTTCGCCGTTATTGCGACTCAAGTATCATGGGGCCATTGCTGATGCTGTGGCTGACCTAGGCGCGCCGGAGCAGATCAGCAAGGTCTTCGTTGGGTTTCAGAGATATCTCTATCAGCCACCGATGCAAAGTGGCGCATAATCGTGCTTCTAACACTTTCCCCTCTTGCTGCCCCTATTCACATCCTGTATCGTTCGTTCCTCACCTGTGATGAAGGGGTCTCCAGATGAATGCTCATGGTTGTATCTTCTTGCTTGCTTTCGTTCTCTTTTGCGCCGGCCCGTTATCCGCGCCCAAAGCTGAGGCGCGTGATCCATCGACGTTCAAAGCCTGTGAGGTCGTGATGGGAAAAGACGTGGCCGGGCTTGCGAAGGGGAAGCTCGCCTCGTCGCCCCTGGGAGAGGCGCAAGCTTGTGTCTACCTGGTGGAATTGGCTGACGGCACGGTGGAGAGTTACCGCTTTTTTATTCAGGCGCCTGTTGGCATTGAGGCGATGTGGAAGAGCCAGACAGCGGCTGAGCGTGGGGAGGCGGTGGCCGGGTTATGGGACCAAGCCTATGTGGCCAAGCAGTTTATGGCTTCGGGCTTGAGCCTGGCGGCGGTCAGACGCAACGACCTCGCCATTGAAGTGACGGGCGAACGAAAGGACGTACTCCTCGCAATCGCCAAGTTGGCGATCGCGCGCCTGCGCTGAAGGCTTGCTCAAGAACGAGAACAGCGGGTCTTTTCAGTAACTTGAAATTCCACTTGATCGTCTCTCCTACCCTCATGCCGCCCGCTAGAGTTCATCAAGCCACACATGCAAGACAGATGCTGTAATCTGTGAGCCAGCGATGAGTACAAACGGCTTGTTGTTCATTGTGATCTTCCTGATCGGCGCATTTGCCTTCAGCTAGCGAAATTGGAAAGGCGGTCTCTCATGGCTGTTGGTCGGTGCGGGATTCGTTGCATGCTTGACCTACAGAGACAAACCGTCATCCAATTTGCTGCCCTGATTGTGCAACGTTTCTGAGATGGTGATTCTTGTGTCGGCGAAGGGGGGCTCACCATCTATTGGGTGAGCTCAGCTCTTTGTCTTGAGCGGCGTAAAACGGGCGGCGTGGGCGTCTCGTTGGGGCAGTTTGAGGAAGACGATGATCCCGGTATCCTGGGCTAGGGTAAAGGTCCCTGTTCCCTTCAGGGTGTTCTCACCGGCCGGTATGAGCTCAACCTGCGTGGTTGCGTTCTCAAATCCCTGCTGGATGGTGGCCTTTGCCTTTGCGCCATCAGTGAGAATGGGTTTGTCCGAATGATCGGTCACATACAGCAGGAGTTCCCCGTCTTTGGCAACCAATTCAAGATGGTACGGCCCTGCAGCCAGCGACTGTCCGCCGTGCAGGGACTTCACCGGTTCGGCGTGTTTGGCCGAGTGGGCACCAGCTTGACCCACTCCTAGCAGCGTGGCGCACAGCACGAAACTCCCAAGCAGATATCTCACGATCAGTTCTCCTCAAAACTCAGCTGGGTCCCCATCAATTGAGCCGCGGAACCCTTAATGTTTGGGTGGGTGGTGATGATGGTGTGGGCCTGCATCATCCGCATGGGATGGGGCTTTCTCACCCTGTTCACCCTTCGGTCTCAATGGCATAAACCGAGCGGCGTAGCCGTCTTGGTTCGGCAGTTTCATGAACACGATGACCACGGTGCTCGGCGTCAGGGAAAAGGCGCCGGTTCCCTTGAGGACGTTCCCTCCGACTGGGTGGAGATGTACCTGTGTCCTGTTCGACCCCGTTTCAACCGTCGCCTTTGCTAACCCTCCGTCGACGCCGATGATATTGTCCGCGTGGTCCGTGACATAGACCGTCAGTTCCCCATCCTTGGCCAGCAGTTCCATATGATAGGGGCCGGTCATCCGCAACTGCCCACCGTGCGGGGCCTGGACGGATTCAAAATACTCGTCGGTATGGGCACCCGCCGGTACGGTGAAAGCCAGGATCGCGACAAACAGCACACCAAACATCATCGTCTTCATACGTTGCTCGCCTCCTCACGAATCAGCCGCAGGGCTACTTGAGTAAGTAGTCGGATATGAGCGCGGCGAGTTCAGCCGGCTCCACGACTCCTTCGCGTGTCAGCAATAACTTACCATGCGCGAAGAGATGAGTGGTGGGATAGGTTTCAAAGGTGTGGGTTTTTTTGATCTCGCGGCAGCGTCCTGGTACATGCATCTTGGCTTTGCCGACCTTGATGGTCGGAAACTTCCCCGCCGTTAACTCCAGAATAGGATCGTAGGTCTTACAGGGCTCGCAGGTGGCGAGGCCGTAGGCGACCACCGCCCCGGGGCTATCGGTGAATTCTTTATAGTTGGCGTCGCTGACGTCTTCGACGATTCCGCTCATGTCGTGTGTTGAGGCCTGAGGGCTGAGGAGTGAGCTTCGGAGCCGCCCAATCCTCAGTCCTCATTGCTCAGTCCTTATGCGTTAGCCGAGTTTTGCGAGCGCATCGAGGATCTCTTTGTCCTCACGCGCCGTCTTGATCTCCTGTACCTTCGCGTAAGCGACCTTTCCGCTCTTGTCGACGATTACGGTCGCGCGCTTGGAACAGTTCAGGGGTTCAAAGTAGAGGCCATAGGACTTGGCCGTCGTCCGGTGCACGTCGGACAGAAGGCGGTGCTTCAGGTCCAGTGAATCGGCCCAGGCCTTGTGAGAGAAGAAACTGTCACAGCTGACCCCGAACAGTTCGGCGTTGGCAGACTGAAACTTGGGAAAGTCATCAGTCAGGCATTTGTTCTCACCCTGGCACACAGGGCTCCAATCCAGCGGATAGAAACACAAGACGACGTTCTTCTTGCCTTTGTAGTCGCTCAGCTTCACGTCCTTCTGGTCTTGATCCTTCAGATTGAAATCCGGTGCTGTATCGCCCACTTTGATTTCCGGTGCCACGTCACTCATCGCAAACCTCCTTATTAGAACATCTGTATGGATGATAGCTGTACTGAGGTCTCGGATAGGTAGGACCCCACTCGAACCATAAACTTTGTAACCTGTGTTTTGAAGTGAAGTCAACGGGGCGATAGGCCTAACGGGCAAAGAGGGGGGGGCCGTGAGAACGGTGAAGCTATGCCGTTTGCAGTTCTCGGAATCCCAACATCCGTCCCGCCGGTGCAGCCGTCCGATAGTTTTTAACGCGAACCGTACGCCCGAGCAGAGGAAGATCAATGGTAGTCCCCACCTTCATCGGCTGGCCCAGCCGCAAGAATTCGTTGCCCGAGGCGGCGAGAACGTCCTTGGTGGAACTCTCAGGGAGTCCCTTCGCCGAAAACATTTCGATCTCGTCTATCCCGAACTTGCTGAGTCCCAGTGAATAGGACCAGACCCGATCCGGGTGCGTATTGTCGTCATGCACGATGGAGACATGGTCATCCAGCAGAAAGGTCGAGAGCGCGCGTTGCTGCCAATCTGACGGATTCACATAGGCCTGTGTGATGACGTCATAGGCCGTGCCTTGTGACAACAGGGTCAAGCAGCGAGCCAGCCGCGTTGCCAGGAGGACGGTATCCGGCATGTCACGAGGTGAGATGATGGACGGGGCAATGGCACCCATGAGATCGTGTTCCCACGACAGTTGTTTCATCACCGCCGCCACCTGATCCGTCGGAAGCGGCATCACGACATGGGCGGACCATGGGCTATGGGTGGCCTGCCAGGACTCTGGCGAGCCGTCCTCATGCTGGATCACGAGTGGTCCACCGTACTCTCGATCATAGAGTGCCTTGACCTCATCCGTACCAGGAGCCGTACCCCGATATCCGATAAAGTAGAGAGGTGGTCGCTTGGCAGAAGGCTTGGGTGATTTTTTTCGAATTCTCATGTCAGCATCCGTCTCTCGTTATGAATAAGAGCAAATAGCAAATGGCGTATAGCGCATGGCAGAAAACGAAACCCTTCGAGCACCGAGCTGGAAGCTATTCGCCATCGGCCATACGCTCTTTGCGTGCGACTATTTCCCCGCCTTCTTCGCTTTTCGCCGGTCATCCGGATTCAGCAATCGTTTACGGAGGCGAAGGTTCTGTGGTGTGACCTCGACTAATTCATCGGCTCCGATATATTCCAAGGCGAACTCCAGCGTCATTTCGCGTGGAGGAGTGAGCACCAAGGCCTCGTCTGAACCAGAGGCCCGCATGTTGGAGAGGTGCTTTTCCTTGCAGACGTTCACATCCAGGTCTTCGTCGCGACTGTTTTGGCCGACGACCATTCCCCGGTAGACCTCGACGCCTGGGCCGATGAACATGGCGCCGCGCTCCTGGGTCATAAAGATGGCATAGCCCGTACTGGATCCGTCTTCGAATGCGACGAGCGACCCATGCGGGGTTACGAGGAGGTCACGCTCTTCCGCCGGTTCGTAGGCCGAGAAGACGTGGTGCATAATGACGGTGCCTCGGGTCTTCGCCAGGAGGACATTCTTCAGGCCCATAATGCCTCGTGTCGGGATGTGGTACTCCAAGTGCATCTCGCTGGTCCCGGCATCGGAGTGAATGAGCCGCATGTGCCGCATTTCCCCTCGGCGTTTACCGATCTCCTCAATGACGGTGCCCTGATAGGTTTCCGGCACTTGGATGGTCAGCTCCTCGTACGGCTCCATGACCTTCTCGCCTTCGCGATGGACAATGACCTCCGGTTGAGAGACTTGCAGCTCGTATCCTTCTCGGCGCATCTGTTCGATGAGCACGGAGAGATGGAGCTCGCCCCGTCCCGCTACTAAAAATCGATCGGCGCTGTCCGTCTCATTGACGCGGAGCGACACGTTGGTTTCCAGCTCCTTGAACAGGCGCTCGCGCAAATGGCGTGAGGTCAGGAACTTGCCTTCCCGTCCGGCAAAGGGACTATTGTTGACGGAGAAGGTCATTTGAACCGTCGGTTCGTCGATCGAGACGCGAGGGAGGGCAACCGGCTGTTCGGCATCCGCGATGGTATCGCCGATGCTCACTTCATCCAGCCCAGCGACCGCAACGATTTCTCCGGCCGCTGCCTGTTCGGTGTCGGCCCGATCCAGGCCTGAATAAACTGCGAGGTCGGATACTCGACCGGGAATCTGTGTGCTGTCTTTGCCGAGCACCATGACATTCTGCCGCCGGGCAATGGAACCGGACTGGATCTTGCCGATCCCCATCTTGCCCTTGTAGGGGTCTTGCACGAGGGCCAGGACAAGAATTTGGAGCGGGGCATCGACGGTAATGGCTGGGGCCGGAATTTTCTCCAGCACGGTATCAAGCAATGGCGCGATATCCGTTCCCGGCTTGTTGACGTCCAGCGTGGCGATTCCTTTGATGGCCGATGTGTAGACGATCGGAAAATCGAGTTGTTCGTCGGTGGCGCCCAGATGGACAAAGAGGTCGAAGGTGCGATTGACGACGTCGTCGATCACGGCGTCGGGCCGATCGATCTTGTTGATGACGACGATGGCTTTGTGTCCAAGTGCCAAGGCTTTGCGCAATACGAAGGTCGTCTGCGGCATGGGGCCTTCTTTGGCATCGACTAAAATCAATACGCCGTCCACCATCCGAAGCGTACGTTCCACTTCCCCGCCGAAGTCGGCATGGCCCGGTGTATCGACAATATTGATTTTTACCCCGTTGTAGATGACGCTAGCGTTCTTGGCCCGGATCGTAATTCCACGCTCCCGTTCCTGGTCCATCGAATCCATGATGCGTTCGCCCATATCATCGATCTTGCGATGCACATGAGTCTGGCGGAGAACCGCATCGACCAGGGTGGTTTTGCCGTGATCGACGTGGGCGATGATGGCGATATTCCGAATATCGCTTCGACGGTCATGAGGGGCGCGTACGTTGGACATAATGATGAGGCTTCCTTCAGATGACAAAAAAAGACGCGACCAAGTGGTGGCGCAAACCAGGCAGTATACGCGAACTGTCGGCAGTCATACAAGCAACGGTCGAGAAATACATATGGGGGGAGGTTCAGCAGCGGGGCATGCCGGAAGGTGGCTTGTCACATCCGTGCGTGCTCAAATGGTGAGGGAAAGATGTTGGGCGAGCCGATCAGGTCCCATTGAGGTGAGACTCCTGTTGATTGTGTGGTTTTGGCACGAATGGTTCGACCGCCTTCAGGAGGCGTTCCTCTGAGAACGGCTTCTTCAGGTATTCTGTGGCGCCAAGGTTGGTTGCCTCGACCATCGTTTCCTCGCGGGTGTCCGCGCTGAGGATGATTACGGGGATCCACTGCCATTCTGGCGTCGTTCGAATGGCGTGCAAGACCTCCAGTCCGGACAGGGAGGGCAGAGAAATGTCGAGCAAGACCAAGTCCGGTGGCTCGGTTGTCTCCGTCAGGCGTTTCGCGTTCAACCCGTCAGGTGCGTGCTTGACCGTGTAGCCGTTGCGTTCCAGGATGAACCGGACCAAACAGGCGGTGTCGTCGTGGTCCTCGATCATCAAGATGGTCGGTACAGGTGTGCCCTGCTCCTTGGCCACTGGCCTTCTCCCTGGTCGGTCTCGGTTGCGCAGCAGAAGCTGGTTCATATGCTTCGTGGATGGTCCAGGTCCCTTGTGGGTTGGTCGCATCATGCGGCCCTGTGCTTTCTCCGGCTGCTGCGGGGGCGATGGCGTACCCGGGTGCGCTGTGTGCGAGGAGCCATAGCGGTTTCTTGCTTCGCGGCCGGGCTCCATGTAGGTGTGGAAGGCTCTGAGGAAGGCACAATGCGTCTCACCTCCTCAAGCAGAACCTTCGACCCCTTCTGCTTCAGCACATAGGCGGTCGCGCCGTCGCACAACGCTCGTTGAATATCCGGCTCATGGGAATCGGCGCTGAGGACGATCACGGGGACGTGTTGCCAATCTGGATGATGGCGGATGAGCTTGAGTAATTCCGATCCGCTGACATAAGGGAGCACCAGGTCTAACAAGATGAGTGAGGGCGGGCGTATTGTATCGACCAGAGTGGTCGCTTGGCGCCCGTCTCTTGCGTGGATCACCGAGAAGCCTTCCCGTTCAAGGAGATTTTTCAGCAGGCTCGCCGTATCCTCCTCATCTTCCACAAGCAGAATCTTGTTGTTCATGGGTGTGCCCCTCTTGTTCACGGACATTCCTCGTAGCGTACCGTGACACGGTTCAGATAGAAACCCAGAGCCGGGAGATCGCGGGCAATAGTCGACGCGTCACCAGCCTTTGCCGCCTGTTCGATGGTGGTGGCCATGTCAGTGACACGGTCGAAGCCGTAACTCCCCCCGGCGCCCTTCATTCCATGGGCCACTTTTCGGATCGTCTCGAAATCTTTGGCAGTGAGCGCCTCCTGCATCACGCCCACTTCTTTTTTGCGGTTGCTCATGAATTTCGGGATAAGTGGTTCAAACGAGGCATCAACGGACACGATCTCCGGCCCTGCATCATCAGCAGCCTGTTGTGGCTGAGGGTGTTCCATTTGGGCGTCCCCTTCTCCATGGCTGAGGCTATGCCTTCCCAAGAGGGGTTATCGTAGAACCGAATCTTGGGCAGCCTCGGACCAACTGACCTGGTTCTTGTGTGGGCATATGGGTTCAACTTTGACCGGCAGTATGATATCGGGCGTTTCCCGCTCCTTCTTGAGTCATCGCCCTCGTGGTTCACCCTCTCCTTCGTGCCTCTGAAATTGTGGCTGATTGAAGGGCATCGCCGGGTTCTTTACGGGGTCGAGGGTGGCATCCGCCCGATCAGAGGCCAGCTTAGATTTCAAGATGTTAGGGGATAGAAGCAGTGAGGCAAGGCTGATTGTTGGTGGTCATGCCCGTGCGCTGGACGCTCTGGTTGCAATCTGCTGCATCACGGGTGTGCCGATCGTGTGCGGGCCCGCTCGACGTACTTGACTAAGGTGTCCCGCTTGAACGGCTTCAGGACATATTCCTGTACCTTGAGCGACGCCACCTTACTGATACAGTGCTGATCAGCCACAGCGGTCAGCATGACGACCGGCACGCCTTGCCAGTCTGGTGTGTTCCGAATCGTCTCTAGGATTGTGACCCCGTCGACATGGGGTAATTGTATGTCCAGTAGGACGAGCGACGGGGGTGGCATCAAGGCGATCTTCTCCAGCGCTTCAGAGCCATCTGCCGCATGTACGACCTGATATCCCATGTCCTTCACGATCAGGGTGACAAGATCCGCCGTATCCGGTTCATCCTCAATGAGCAGGAGGAGTGGCTGAGTTGCTGAGGGGTGGTTGCTCATAGGAGAGTCCTCGTCTTAGGCTGCGCGGCTTGCGGATGCAGTCGCATATTGGGCGATCGTCTCCAGTAGGGTCTTCTTCTTGATCGGTTTTGTGACATGCGCCGTGCAGCCGGCGTCCAGGCTCTTATCCACTTCTTCCTTGAAGGCGTTGGCGGTGAGGGCAACGATCGGCGTGGGCGTACGCCGCTGCTCGTGCTCCCATTGGCGAATGGCCTTGGTCGCCTGGAGGCCGTCCA
>Ga0224500_10002211_pt1 | contig 10616 bp, 8 predicted proteins | sample SF_Oct11_sed_USG_FD_168126 | JGI IMG/M metagenome (GOLD analysis project Ga0224500, IMG submission 168126) | Sediment microbial communities from San Francisco Bay, California, United States - SF_Oct11_sed_USGS_4_1 | ecosystem: Environmental > Aquatic > Marine > Sediment | place: USA: California... | reverse complement strand
AGGATGACGGCATTGCGCTCGGCCTTGAGCGCGAGCACTTCGGCGGCGACCTCGGCCTTGATGAACAGCTCGGCGTCCGGCACGACGTCGCCGAGCTTCACTTGCAGCTCGCGGTAGATTTCCTGGGCAGTCTTCAAGGGCGGATCCCGTCGCGGCTGCCCGGCGCAGCCTGGGTGTGCATTCTAGCGCGACCGCCGCGCTATGATCAGCGCGCCGCAGAACCACGGGTTGCCGCCACCTCATGCCCGCCCTCGTCCGATACGCCCTGCCCTGCGCGGGCGTGCTGCTGTTCCTGCCGGCCCTGGTGGTGGCGGACCCGGAACTGGAGACGATCCAGGTCACCGCCTCGCGACGCGCGGAACCCGCTTTCGAGGTCCCTGCCGCGGTCAGCATGGTCGGGCGCGACGAGATTCGCGCGACCGCACCCCAGACCGTGATGGAGTCCCTGCGTAACCAGCCGGGGGCCTCTCTGCAGCAGACGACGCCGGGCCAGGGCATCGTGATCCTGCGCGGACTCAAGGGCTCGGAAGTCCTGCACGTAGTCGATGGCTTCCGCCTCAACGACGCGATCTTCCGCAATGCGCCCAACCAGTACGTCGCACTGGTGGACAGCCAGGCACTCGAGCGCATCGAAACCGTGCGCGGCCCACTGTCCACGCTGTACGGCGGCGACGCGATGGGTGGCGTGGTGCAGATGCTGACGTGGGAACCGCGCTTCGACGGCGCGTCCTGGCAGACGGCGGGCCGGCTGCGCACGTCGTACGGCACCGCCGATTCGTCCACGCTGTCGCGTGCGGAAGGCGCCGTGGGGCGAGATGGCATGGTGATCAGCGCGGGAGCCACCTACCAGGACGTGAACGAACGTCGCGTTGGCGGCGGCGAGGAACTTCCGTATACGCGGTTCACCGCGCGCGCCGCGGACGCGAAGGTGCGCGCCAGCCTGGACGCCGAAAACGAGCTGACACTGTCTCTGCAGTACGCGGAACAACCCCACACCCCGCGCTACGATGAATTGACGCCCGGATACGGACAGACCGCGCCGAACTCGGCCGTGTACTGGTTCGAGCCGCAACGGCGTGACTTCGCATCGTTGCGATGGCGTGGCACCGCGCGCACCGCGGCCTGGGACAGTATCGAGGCGCAAGTCGGGCAACAGGTGATCGAAGACGGGCGCCGCTACCGCGACTTCGGCTCGCGCAACGAGGATCGTGAGCGCAACGTCGACACGAGCCGCGGCCTCAGCCTCGCCGCGGTCAAGGGCATCGGCGACGTGCACCACATCACCTATGGCGCCGACCTGTACACGGACGACGTCGAGTCATCGCGCGCGCGCACCAACATTGCAACGGGCGCAGTCAGCGTGCGCGCGCCACGCTTTCCGGACGGCTCGACGATGCTGCAGGCGGGCGTGTTCGTAGCCGACGACTGGGAAGCCCGCGACAACCTGGACGTGCTCGCGGGTGCGCGCTGGAGCTACAGCCGCACGGAATTGCCCCGCAGTGGTGCGTTCGATCCGACCGAGGTCAGCGATGCGGGCCTGACCGGTAATCTGGGCGTGTCGTACCGCGCGGCCGAGAGCGTCCGGCTGGTTGCGAACGTTGGCGAGGGTTTTCGTGCACCGAATGTGTTTGACCTCGGCACGTTCGGCGACCGCCCAGGCAACCGCTTCAACGTTCCCAACCCGCACCTCGAGCCCGAGCATGTCACGACCGTCGATGCCGGCATCAAGTTCGACAGCGGGCGCCTTGCAGGAGAGTTCATCGCCTACCACTCGACGTATCGCGACAAGATCACCAGCGTGCTGACAGGAGAAGTGACCTCGAGCGGCCGGCTCGTGGTCCAGAGCCAGAACGCGGCTAGCCTCACGCTGCAGGGCCTCGAGTTCGTCCTGCGTCAGCGCCTCGGCGACACTTTCGAATGGCATACGCAACTCACCTGGACGCGCGGCGAGGAGCGCCTCGACGGCGACGAATACCCGGCCGACCGGATTCCCCCGCTCAACGGCAGCGCCGGCATCGCCTGGACGCCGTCGCCGCGCTGGTCCCTGGAGGCGTGGGCGAATTTTGCCGACGCGCAGGATCGCTACAGTCCGCGCGATGCAATCGACCCGCGCATCCGGCCCGGCGGTACGCCAGGCTGGTCGACGTGGAATGTGCGCGCAGGCTGGCAGACCACCGAACACCTGTATGCCTCCCTGCAAGCAGGCAACCTCGGCGATCGCCGCTACAGAGAATACGGATCGGGACTCGATGCCGCGGGACGCGGCGTGGTGCTTACGCTGGAGTGGGCGTGGTGACCAGGCCGGGCATCCCGATGCCGGCCGCGGCGAGTTCCTCGATCAGCGGCTGCAGCTGCTGCTCGCAGCGACGCCAGCGGCCGACACTGCTGGCATAGATCGGGCGCCGCACCTGCACTGCACTCGCCGTCGCGACGGCACCGGCATTGCGTTCGAAGGCCAGGCACGCATCGTCCCAGGGCAGCCGGCAATGGTCCAGCAGCCGGGCCGTGGTACCGCGCTGGTCGCTCACCAGCGACTCGTAGTGAACTTCGTGCACGCGGCCTGGCAGCACCGCCTGCCAATGGCGAACGAGCCGGTCGAACTGCGCGTAATAGCGGCCGATCGCGCGCAGGTCGCGCGCGTAGTCGTAATAACTGAAGCCGGCCGCGAACAGCTGCCGGAAATTGGCCAGCCCGGTATCGAGCGGATGCCGGCGGACGACGACCAGGCTCGCGTTCGGCAGCGCTCGCGCAATATGGCCGAGGTAGAAAAAGTTGAGCGGCATCTTGTCGACGAATCGCGGCTTGGCGGGCTGTGCCGGCCGGGTGCGCCGCACGTAATCCGCGCCCAGTGCGGTCAGAGCGGCCAGATCCAGCTGCGCTGATCGTGCCAGCGTCTCCTCGTCCAGCACCTGGGGCGTGCGCGTGCCGCTCGCGCGCTTGAGCAGCACGCCGAAATTCTGCGATTCACCGGCCGATGCCACCTGTGGATGACTCGCCAGGATTCGATCCACCAGCGTCGTGCCGGTGCGCGGCATGCCGACGACGAAGATTGGCGCATCGTCCTCGTTAACGACCCCCATGTTTCCCGCGACCGGGGCAGGCATGGGTCGCGGAAACAGCGCAATCACCGCATCGAACAGGCGCCGGTCGCGTGCCCAGTCGTAGCCGCTGGCCGCGAACTTGCGCGCATTGCCCGCCAGCAGGTGCGACAAGGCTTCTGCGTCACGCCCGAGGTCTTCGAGTTCCTTCGCGAGCGCATGGCGCAGATGCAATTCCGCATCCGGATCCGGCGGCGGTTCGGCCAGCAGCGCCTGCAGTCGCTCGACATGGTTCTGCGATCCGGTCTGGGTCCGCGTGGCAGCCAGTGCTGAGTGGGCGCGCCAGAAGCGCGGATCAAGCCGCAGGCACGTCTCGTACGCAGCCTCGGCTGCGTCGAAACGGCCCAGGAACTTCAGGGAGGCCGCGTGGTTGAAATGCAGGCTGGCGCTGCCCGGCTCGAGCGCGACGGCACGCGCGAAGCAGTCGACAGCCTGCTCGTGCAGGCCCGCCCGGCTGAAGATCACGCCGACCGTGTCGAAGGTCTGTGCCAGGCGCGGCCCAACCTGCATTGCAGTGCGCGCTGCCTGCAACGCTTCGTCCGTGCGGTGCAGCCGGGAGAGCCAGCGGCCCAGCTGGGCATGTGCTTCAGCATCCTGCGGGTCGGCGACGCAGGCCGCACGAATCAACTGCAGCCCCTCGGCGACGCGACCGGCTTCGGCCGCGGCGACACCGCGAACCAGCAGTTCGCCAGGGGCTGCAGTCAACGTGCGCTCAGAGGTCGAATCGATACGTGAACTCGAGCCCGACCGTGCGCGGACGCAGCATGCTCTGGAAGTACGTGCGCGATGCGAACTGCTGTTCCGGCACCACGTCGTCCGGCCCCGTGCCGAGCCGGCGGATGTACGTCGGATCGCGGCGCACCGAAGTGACGGCGTACTTGTCGAACAGGTTGTCCGCGTAGAGCCGTGCGGTCCACGTGCCGTCGGTCAGGCTGAAAGAGAGGCCGTGCACGGCCCAGCCAGGCAGCGCCTCACCGTTGTCGCGCAGACCCACCTTCGTATACACGTCACTCACCGCGGTGAGCGAATAGTCCGCCATCACCGTCAGTCCGTTGTCGAGCGGGCGCGTATAGGCCAGCAGCAAGGTGCCCTGCTGTTCCGGCGCGCCGGCCAGGCGATCGCCATCGAACGCATCAACCCCGTCGACCAGGCCCGGTGCGTCTTCCGAAAGCTGCGCGTCATTGAACGTGTAGTTGGCGGCGAGTTCGAAGTTGTCGGTGATGCTCCAGCGCGTCGTGAGCTCGATACCCTTGCTCTCTGCCTTGCCGCCATTGACGGTGATTGGCAGGCCCCCGGTGTCGCTGGTGCCAAGGATCTGGATGTCGTTCCAGTCGATGAAGTAGACCGCTGCGTTCAACAGCAACCGCCCATCCATCCAGAGGCTGCGCAGGCCCACTTCGTAGTTGGTAGTGGTGTCCGGCTCGATCAGCACCTCGTCGTCGGTGAGGCAGAAGCTCTGGTTGGGGTCGGGCGGATCGACGCAGGGCGGACCGGAGTTGAGACCACCACGACGGTAACCTTCGCTGATCGTCAGGTACCCCATCACGTCGTCGTTGAAGTCGTACGACGTGTTGAACTTGAAGATCGTCCCGTTGTCGCTGGTCTTGTTGGCGTCGCCGAACGGTTCGACGGTGCCCGGCGGATCCGAGAAGAACGGGAACGCGACGGTCAGCGCAAGGTCGTCCTTGAAGTCGAACCAGCGCGCGCCCAGCGTGACCTGCCAGGCATCGGTGATCCGGTAGCCGATCTCGCCGAACAGGGCCATTTCCTCGAACGTTTCGTCGGTCTTGGCCTGGTACTCGAGATCGGGTGTGCCGGGCGGGAAGCCGTACCAGTCCGGAATGCCGGGCGTGTACTCGGAACTGCTCGTCTTGCCCTCGTACTTGTTGTAGAAGGCGCCCGCGATCCAGTTCCACCGCTCCGTACCCTGGGAAACCAGCCGCAATTCCTGGTTGAAGGTCTTCTCTTCCCCGGTTTCGCGCGTGTAGGCGGCGAACTGCGGGAAATCCTCGTAGCCGAAATCGAAGTCCATCAGCAGGTCGGTCTGGTCGCGCTGGCCTTTCGATTCGAATTTCGACGCGCCGGTGGCGGAAGTCAGTTCGGCGAAGCCCAGGTCCCATTTCAGTTCGAGCGCGAACAGGTCGTTGGTCTTGTCGTTTGGCTCGAGGAAGCGATGGCCCGAAGTGTAGCGGCCCGTGTCGAACGACAGGTCGTGGTTGACCGTGCGGGCGCCCACGTCCTGCGATTGATGATAGTAGGTGAGCGTGGCGTCGAGCGCGTCGGTCATCTGCCAGAACAGCGCCGCGCGAGCGGTCAGCGTCTGTTCCGTGTCGGCGTCCTTGACCTTGCGCAGGTTCGCGTCGACCTCCGCCTGGTTCGAGAAATCGGGCTCCGGATCGGAGACGCCGGGCTCACGCACGATGTAGTTGTAATCGATGAACCCCGGATCATCGAGGTAGCCCACGGCGACACGCAGGGCCAGCTTGTCTTCGACTAGCGGCACGTTGACGACGCCGGACAGCTCGTAACCCACGCCGTCGCTGCGGCCGAGCGCATACGTACGCCCACCCACCTCGACATGAGTCTCGCTCGGGTCAGGAGCGTTGGGAATGTAGCGGATGGCGCCGCCCAGCGTGCCCGCACCGTAGAGCGTGCCCTGTGGACCCAGCAGCGCCTCGACCCGCTCCAGGTCGATCATCTTGAGATCGACGAACAACGGGATGTCGCCGAGGTATGTCGCCACGGTGCCGCCGGTACCGTTGCCCACGGACTCGGACGCATTGATCGAACTGACGTTCAGGCCGCGCACCGTCATCAGGTTGCCGCCGCGCGGGCCCTGGTTGGCCACGTACAGGCCCGGCACCGCACGCGTGAACTCCGAGAGGTTGGTGATGCGCAGTTCGTCCAGTCCCTTCTCGCCGATCGCGACGATGTTGAAGGGAATGTCCTGCACGTTGGCGTCGCGCCGCGTTGCCGAAACGATGATTTCCTCGAGCGGCGTGCCGTCGTCAGCGACCGGTTGCGCGTAGACCGCGGCAAACGGGGACGAAACGCCGAGCGCAGCCGCAACCGCCGCAGATATGCGCGGCGACAATTTTCTTCCGATCACGTGACCTATCCCTCCCTGAACGGCCCCACCAGCCGGGATCGGCTGGCCCCAAGGCCATGCGATCTATACTGCTCGAATCTATAGCCGAACACGCAGATACTTTCAAACCTCAGGATTGATGAGCGTGCGCGAGAGCGCTTGGCAGGAACCCGGCCGGGCTCTAATCTTGCGGGCCATTTGCTCCCCGTCACCGACCGAAATCCCATGAACGCCAACGGACCCAAGCCCATGGGCCTGCTGCCCTCGCTGATCTTCAGCTCGCGCTGGCTGCAGCTGCCACTGTACCTCGGGCTGATCGTCGCCCAGGGCGTGTACGTGTTCCTCTTCCTCAAGGAACTGCTGCACCTGATCATGACGGCTCCGACGCTCACCGAGCAGTCGATCATGCTGATCGTGCTCGGGCTGATCGACGTGGTGATGATCTCGAACCTGCTGGTCATGGTGATCGTCGGCGGCTACGAGACCTTCGTGTCGCGGCTCGACCTCGAGGGCCATCCGGACCAGCCCGAGTGGCTCAGCCACGTCAATGCGAGCGTGCTCAAGGTCAAGCTCGCGATGGCGATCATCGGCATCAGCTCGATCCACCTGCTCAAGACGTTCATCGAGGCCGGCATGATCGGCGGCCTGCCCTTGTGCAACACGCAGGCCGCGATCGAAGCGGGGCAGGCGTTGCTCGCGGCGGGCTCGTACAACAAGGGCTGCACGCAGGTGACGGCCGAAGGCGTGATGTGGCAGACGATCATCCACTCGGTCTTCATCCTGTCGGCGATCGGCATCGCCTGGACGGATCGCCTGATGGCGCGCACCTCGCACTGAACGGACGCACGCGACGATGAACTCCTGGGTGCAGTACCTGCCGATCATCGCCGCGACCTTCGTGCTCAACCTGCCGTTCGGTTTCTGGCGGGCGGGCGTGAGGAAGTTCTCGCCGCAGTGGTTCGTCGCCGTGCATGCCGTCGTGCCAATGGTGATCGGCATGCGTTACGCGGCCGGCCTGCCCTTCCGCTGGGACCTGTTCCCGGCGTTCGTGGCGGCGTATTTCGGCGGGCAGTACGTGGGCAGCCGCTGGCGCCTGCGGCGAGGCGACGGTCAGGCAGACTCTGCGCCGGTCCGCAAGTGACTCGTTGGGTGCGCTTGATTCGGTGCCTGTCACCGAGCTTGGAAAGGCAGACACGCGCTCTGTGACAGGCACCGAATCAAGCGCTCTGACAGTATCGCAGGCTGGCACCTCGCAAGCGTCCGACCCGGTACCGTTCCCAGAGCGCGTGTCTGCCTTTCCAAGCTCGGGGAACGGTACCGGGTCGGACGCGCCGGCGACTGACCGCCAGCGCACCTGAGCAGAGCCTCTTTAGCCCAGCCGGCCATAGTCGGTGAACTTGCCGACGACGTTGCGGATTTCCGCCTCGTCGAGCACCTGCGGTTGCAGGCCCGCCGCCAGCATCGACAGGTATTCGCCCGCCAGGTTCTCGACTTCGACCGCAACAGCCAGCGCCCGCTGCAGCGAAGTGCCCACCGCCATGACGCCGTGGTTGCCGAGCAGGCACGCGCGCCGGCCCTCGAGCCCGCGCACGGCCGACTCGGCGAGTTCCGCCGTGCCGAACGTCGCGTAAGGCATGCAGCGCACGTCGCCGCCGGCCAGCGCGATCATGTAGTGAAACGCGGGAATGCCTTTTCCTGCGCACGCGAGCGCCGTGGCGCGCGGACTGTGCGTGTGCACGATCGCGGCCACATCCGGCCGCGCACCGTAGATGGCGGCGTGCATGCGCCACTCGGACGATGGCCGCGGTGTCGTCGCGGCCTGCGGCCCGTCGAGTGGCAGGCTCACGATGTCGGCGGGCTGCAGTTCGCGGTACGGCGTCCCGGCCGGAGTGATCGCGAAGCCGGCCGCCACGCGGCACGACACGTTGCCCGACTTGTTCGGCACCATGCCCGCCGCGTCGAGCGCGAGCGTGACTTCGATGATTTCCTCGCGAGGGTCCCGTGGCATTGATGCGTGCTCCGTCGTGCCGGTTCGAATGCAGGGCTCAGGTTCGCGCGTATTCAGGATACAGCGTGGCTAGCCCCGCGCGACTGGCGGCCGCCACGCCGCGCTCGGTGATGATGCCCGTCACCAGCCGCGCGGGCGTCACGTCGAACCCCGGGTTCAGCACGGGGCTGTCCGGCGCCACCACCTGCACCTCGTGCAACGCGCCATCGGCTGCGCGGCCACGCACATGCGTGACTTCGCGCCCCGAGCGCTCTTCGATCGGCACCTCGCGCACGCCGTCGGCCAGCGCCCAGTCGATCGTCGACAGGGGCAGCGCCGCGTAGAACGGCACGCCGTTGTCGCGCGCGGCCAGCGCCTTGAGGTAGGTGCCGATCTTGTTCGCCACGTCACCCGTTGCCGTCGTACGGTCGCTGCCGACGATGCAGACATCGATCGCGCCGTGCTGCATGAGGTGACCGCCCGCATTGTCGGCGATCACGGTGTGCGCGATACCGTGCGCGCCAAGCTCGAACGCCGTGAGAAACGCGCCCTGGCTGCGCGGACGCGTTTCGTCGACGTACACGTGAACCGGCACCCCGGCCGCATGGGCTGCGTACACCGGCGCGAGCGCTGTCCCCCAGTCCACACAGGCGAGCCAGCCGGCATTGCAATGCGTCAACACGTTGAGCGGCCGGCCCGGTTCACTGCGCTCCGCGATCGAACGCAGGACCGCGAGACCGTGCTGGCCGATTGATGCGCAGGCGGCGACGTCCTCCTCGGCGATCGCCGCAGCCTCGGCATAAGCCCGCGCCGCGCGCTCCTCGCGCGGCATCGCAGTAAGTACCTGCTGCATGCGCGCAACCGCCCAGCGCAGGTTCACCGCGGTGGGACGCGTTGCAATCAGCATTGCAGCCGCCGACTGCAGGTTCGCGTCGTCGGCATGCTCGCGCATGGCCAACGCGATCCCGTACGCCGCCGTGACGCCGATCAGCGGCGCGCCGCGCACCGTCATCTCACGAATGGCTGCAGCGGCCTCTGCCGCGCTGCGCAGCGTGCGCACCTCAAACTCGAACGGCAGGCGGGTCTGGTCGATGACGGCAACGTCGCCACCTGCAGCCACTGGCCAGATCGTGCGGTAGTGCCGGCCGTGGATCAGCACGCGTCACCCTGCCTGACGCGGACGCAGCACGCGACCGGCCACGGTCTGCAGCCGTGCGATGAGCGCAGGATCGCGCACGTCGGGATGCGTGAGGATCGCGCCATCGAGGGCGTTGTGCGAACCGACCGGGCATGGCACGCGTTCGGCGGGGAATTCCCGCGCCAGCCGCGCAAAGACACGCTGCGCCTTGCCATTGTTCTCGGCCATCACGCGCAGCAGGCTGGCAACGTCCACGGCTCCATGCACTTCGTGCCAGCAGTCGTAATCCGTGACCATGGCGACCACCGCATAGGTGATCTCGGCTTCGCGCGCGAGCTTGGCCTCGGGCATCGACGTCATGTGGATGATGTCGTAGCCGAGCGCCTGGTAGGTGAGCGACTCCGCCAGCGTCGAGAACTGCGGCCCTTCCATGCAGACCGCGACGCCGCCGCGCTGACAGGGGATCTGCTCGGCGCGCAGCACCTGCTCGATGCGGTCCTGCAGTGCCGGCCCGACCGGATGCGCGAACGACACGTGCGCCACGCAGCCGGTGCCGAAGAACGTGCTTGCGCGATGCACGGTGCGGTCCACGAAGTTGTCGACCAGCACGAACGTGCCCGGGCTCAGCGCCTCCTTGTACGAGCCGCAGGCCGAGAACGACACGAGGTCGGTCACTCCGAGCTGCTTCAACGCGTCGATGTTGGCGCGGTAGTTGATCTCGTGCGGCGGGATGCGATGGCCGCGACCATGACGGGGCAGGAAGGCGATCTGCGTCGTGCCGACACGGCCGGTGCGCAAGCCGTCCGAATGCTCGCCCCAGGGCGTGGACAGCTGCACCGGCTGCACGTCCTCGATGCCCGGCAGGTCGTAGATTCCCGAGCCGCCGATGATCCCCAGGATCGCCTTCGTCATGTCACCCGTCCCGATGCGTTGCCGGCCCGCAGATTAAACGAGACTGGGCGGTCCAGGCACTGACGGGTTCTACGTGGCATCGGCGGGAACTTCCCGACGCGCCTGTCCAATCGGCGACGTTGGCTATTCGGGCCACGCGGTGCGAGCATCGGCGGCGTCCGCGTGATCCCGAGGTGCCTCGTGAAGCGATTTGATGCTTGCCGTCTGCCGCTGCTCGCAGCGGTCATGCTGCTCCCCGCATCTGGCCAGGCCAGCGACATCGTGTCGCCGAAGCCTGATGCACGGCCCGTGGCGCTCGTTGCAGGCCTGGCCCCCGGCGCGCTCAAGACGCAGCTGACGGCTTGCGTCAACGACCAGGTCCGCCGCACCAATTTCTCGCTGGGTCACCGCGGC
>Ga0224500_10002209_pt1 | contig 10618 bp, 9 predicted proteins | sample SF_Oct11_sed_USG_FD_168126 | JGI IMG/M metagenome (GOLD analysis project Ga0224500, IMG submission 168126) | Sediment microbial communities from San Francisco Bay, California, United States - SF_Oct11_sed_USGS_4_1 | ecosystem: Environmental > Aquatic > Marine > Sediment | place: USA: California... | reverse complement strand
GCCGCGCTGCGGCTTTTCGGGGTCCCGGCTCCGGTTGCACGCGCTTCTATTTGAGAAAGTCCGGCGAAACGAGCCTTGGCAGGAACAGGATGAGATCGGGCCAGATGATCGTCAGCGACAGCACGCCGAGCATCGGCAGCAGCATCAGGACGACATCCTTCATTACGTACATCAGCCGCACCTTGGCGATTGCGCACGAAATCATCAGACACAGGCCATACGGCGGCGTCACCAGCCCGAAAGCCAGCGAGATGATGCCGACCATTGCAAAGTGGACCGGATCCATGTGCACCGAGCGCGCCAGCGGCTCGAGGATCGTGCCGACGATGATGATCGCGGGAATGGCGTCGAGAAAGCAGCCAACCACGAGGAAACAGAAGGCCATGAAGAAACCGGTGCCGGTGATGCCCATCCCCCACCCGGAGACGCCCGACAGGAGAGCCTTGGGGATCTGATAGTAGGCGAGCAGCCAGCCGAATGCGCTGGCGGTGCCCACGCAGAACAGCGCAACAGCCGCGAGCTTGCCGGTATCCGCCAACGCCGAATGCAAGTGATGCCGGTCCATCTCACGATAGACGAAGATCGACAATATCGCAGCGTAGATGACGGCGATGCACGCCGACTCGGTGGCCGTGAACCAGCCGAAAATCTTGCCGCCGATGATGATGACGGGGGTCATCAGCGCCGGTACCGACACTAACATCGCCGTCGCGACCTCCTTCAGCGTCGAGCGCGGATACTTCGGGTAGTTCCGCAGCTTTGCGTAGGCGTGCACGGTTGCCATCTGCACGACCCCGAGCAGCAACCCCGGGATGATGCCGGCGAGGAACAGCGCACCGATCGAAACCGACAGCGTGCCGCCCCAGACGATCATCAGGATCGACGGCGGAATGATCACCGCAAGCACGGCCGACACCGCGGTGATCGCGACCGAGAACGACAGGTCGTAGCCTTCCTTGACCTGCGCCTCGATGAAGATCTTGCCCTGGCTCGCCGCGTCGGCCGTCGACGAGCCGGAAATTCCGGCGAAGAAGATCGAGAGCACGACGTTGACCTGCGCAAGCCCACCCGGGAAGTGGCCGACCAGGCTGCGCGACAGGCGGACGAGCCGGTCGGTGATCCCGCCGACGTTCATGAGGTTGGCGGTCAGCAGGAAAAACGGCACCGCGAGCAGGATGAACGAGTTGTACGACTTGAAAGTCTCGTTGAACACGATCATTGGCGACAGCCTGGGTTCGATGACCATCACCGGCAGGCAAGCGAGGCCCAGGGCGAAGGCGACCGGAACGCGCAGCGCCATCAGCGCAAAGAACACGCCAAACAGCAGCAGCGCGGCAGTCGCCGGCGACAGGGTGGCCGCACCCATCATGCTCTGGTGTGGGCGGCGAGCACGCGAAGATTCGCGATGAACGCTTCGCCCAGGAACAGCACCCACGTGAAACCGGCGAGCGGCCACGCGACGAAAATGCAGGCCATCGGCAGTTCGGCGAGCTCGGAGTTCTGGTTCCAGCCGAATTGCACGAACTGGATGCCGTACCAGATGAACACCAGGGCGAACAGCAGCACGAAAAAGCTGGTCACGATCTTGAGCAGCGCGTTGGCTTTGGGACTGAGCTCGGGCCAGAGGTCCACGTCGAAGTGCGCGCCGTCGCGGATGCCGACCATCGCGCCCAGCATGATCATCCAGATGAAGAAGAACCGCGCCATCTCCTCGGTCCAGATGTAGCTCGGGATGAGCGCGGTGTAGCGGGAGAAGATCTGCAGGCTGACAGGGATGATCAGGATCGTGACGGTGGCCACCAGCAGCACGGAGAGGAGCCGATAATAGCTGTCGATAAGCCTGCGCATGTCCGCCTTGGCTGCATGGAGGCATGAAGCGACCGGCGAAGATCCGCTCTTCCGCCGGGCCGACCGCCCCGACTACACGTCGGCGCGCCATGAATCCGCACGCTCGTCTACCGGGAACTCCGCTATCCGGGCGCGCCGCGGCAGCTATGCTAGCAGAGAGGGCCCCAAGGGGGCAAAGGAACCGCTGATCCGGTCGTCGACAGACCCGGCAGCGGGCAAGGTGGCCTGCCGAGCGCCCGGAGGCGAGGCGAAGGCCGCCAGCTACTTGAGGAATTCCGGCGAAATCAGACTCGGAATGAACACCGTGACCTGCGGAAACAGGATGGTCAGCGCCAGCACGCCCAGCATCGGCATCAGCATGATCATCACATCCTTGAGCACGAAGGTCAGCTTCACCTTGGCGATCGCGCAGGAGATCAACAGGCACAACCCGTAAGGTGGCGTGACCAGACCGAAGGCCAGTGCCACGATGCCGATCATCGCGAACTGCACCGGATCCATGCCGACCTTCATGATGATGGGCTCCAGGATCGTGCCAACGATGATGATCGCGGGGATCGCGTCCAGGAAGCAGCCGACGACCAGGAAGGCGAAGGCGACGAAGAAGCCTGCGGTGATCGCCCCCATGCCCCAGGCCGAGACCGTCTCGAGCAGGACCTTCGGAATCTGGTAATACGCGAGCATCCAGCCAAAAACGCTGGCCGTGCCGACGCAGAACAGCGCAATGCCGGCGAAGCGGCCGGTATCGAGCAGCGCCTTGTGCAGGCCCTTCAGGCCCATTTCGCGGTACACGAATGTCGATAGCAGGCCGGCGTACATCACCGCGATGGCCGCGGACTCGGTGGCGGTGAACCAGCCGAAAATCTTGCCGCCGATGATGATCAGCGGCGTCATCAGCGCCGGGACGGCGATGAAGATCGCGGACACGAGTTCGCCGAACGTCGAGCGAGTCGAGGTGGGGTAGCCGCGCAGCTTGGCATAGACATGCACGGTGGCCATCTGCACGCCCGCCAGCAGTATTCCCGGAACGATGCCGGCCAGGAACAAGGCGCCGATCGAGACGCTCATCGTGCCGCCCCAGACGATCATCAGGATCGGCGGCGGAATCACCACCGCGAGCACCGACGACACCGCGGTGATTGCGACCGCGAAGGACAGGTCATAGCCCTCCTTCACCTGTGCGGGAATGAAGAGCTTGCCGAGGCTCGATGCGTCCGCGGTGGAAGACCCGGAGATGCCGGCGAAGAAGAACGACAGGACGACATTGCACTGGGCGAGTCCGCCGGGCAGGTGCCCCACCAGGTCGCGGGACAGTCGCAGCAGCCGCTGCGTGATGCCGCCCACGTTCATCAGGTTGGCGGTGAGCAGGAAGAACGGGACGGCGAGCAGGATGAACGAGTTGTAGGCCTTGAAGGTCTCGTTGAAGACGATCATCGGCGACAGCCGCGGCTCGATCGCCATGACCGGCAGGCAGGCGAGGCCGAGCGCGAAGGCGACCGGCACGCGCAGCGCGATCAACCCGAAGAACAGGCCGAACAGGACGATGGCGGCGACGCCCGGCGTGAGGACCGCGCCACCCATCATGACTGAGGCGCTCCGCGAACGAGCACGCGCAGGTTTTCGCGGAGCTGTGGGCCGAGAAACAGCAACCACGTCGCGCCGGAGATCGGCCAGGCGATGAAGATGTACCACATCGGCAGATCGGCCAGCTCGGAAGTCTGGTTCCAGCCGAACTGCACGAACTTGACGCCGTACCAGACGAAAACGAGTGCCATGACGAGAATGCCTGCCTGCGCGAACAGCTTGAGCGCGGCGTTGGTCCGTGGCGGCAGCGTCGGCCAGAGGTCGATGTCGAAATGCGAGCTGTCGCGGATGCCGATCATCGCGCCCAGCATGATCATCCAGATGAAGAAGAACCGCGCCATCTCCTCGGTCCAGATGTAGCTGGGAATGAGCGCGGTGTAGCGCGAGAAGATCTGCAGGCTCACCGGAATGATGAGGATGGCGACGCTGACCGCCAGCAGCAAGTTGAGCAGCCGGTAGTAGCCGTCGATGAACTTCCGCATGCGCGCTCCTCGGCCGCCCGCGTGTCCGTCGGGCAAAAAAAACCCGGCGGAGGGACGGCCTCCGCCGGGTTTGCGGGACTCGTTACATCGAGTTGATCTTCTTGTAGATCGCGTCCGCGCCGATTTCCTTGGCGTACTCGGCCATGACCGGATCGACCAGCTTCTTCATCGCCGCATGGTCGGTGAACGGAATCTTCTTCAGTTTCCCGGCCTTCTCCATCGCGTCGAGCTTGGCCGAGTCCTCGCTGGACTCGATCTGGCGGCCGTAGATGCCCGCTTCCTTGCCGGCCTTCACGATCGCCGCCTGCAGGTCCGGCGGCAGCTTCTTGAACGTCTTGCCCGAGAAGCAGAGCGGCCGGATCGTGATCGCGTGCTGGGTCAGGTTGAGGTTGGGGCCGACTTCGTAGAACTTCATCTGCTCGACGCCCGCCGCCTCGTTCTCGCCGGCGGCGATCACGCCGTTCTGGATCGCGTTGTAGACCTCGTTGTACGCGATGACGGTCGGCGACATCCCGACGGCCGCGAAGGTCTTGCTCCAGATCGGCGCGCCCTGCACGCGGACCTTCAGGCCCTTCATCTCGGCCAGGTTGCGCACCGGCTTGTTGGCGAAGATGTTGCGGGTCCCGCCTCCCGCGTAACCGATCAGCATGACCTCGGCCTTGGCGGAGACCTCGTCGGCGACCGGCTTCAGCGTGTCGGCGTCGAGCACCTTGTTCCAGTGGGCGAGGTCGCGGAACAGAAACGGCGCGTCGATGAACGGCGCGGCTTTGGAGAACGTCGACATGTGCGCGGGGGAGACGATCGCATAGTCCACCGACACGCCCTGGTTCATGTAGGCGAAGTAGTCTTTCTCGAGGCCGAGCTCGCTGTTCTTGTGCAGCACAAAATTGATCGGCTTGCCGTAGTACTTCTTGACCAGCTCCTCGAACTTGACCATTGCCTTCGTGAACGCATGGTCGTCGTTGAACTGCGACGCGCCGTGCAGCGTGACCGGCGCCTGTGCGGCGGCGCCGAAGGACACCGCCAGCGCAACGGGCGCCAGCAAGCGCAGTGCCGCGCGGATCGAATTTCGCATATTCCCCCTCCTGAGTTTGGAATCACCTGCCGGCGGCGCCCAGGCGTTCCCGCGACGGCCTCGTGGTCAGGTGGTAAGGCCAATTGAAACGCTTTGAGCCGTGCCTGTCAACGCGAAATGTTTGCTGCACTGCAACAATCGCGCGCCCGTGGCCGCCAAATCGGTTGAATGTCCGCAAGTGGAGAGGCCCCTCGCATCGCACCCTCCGCCTGGGGACCGGTCATTGTTTCGATCCCGGCGCAGTTGCGCCGGCGGCGAGAGGCTTTACCAGCGCCTTGACCTCGACGGTCTGCTTCTTGCCCGCCCTGTCCTGGAACGTGAGCAGCAAGGGTACGGTGTCGCCATCGTTCAGCGGCTTGACGAGATCCATCAGCATCACGTGGTAGCCGCCGGGCTTCAAGTCGACGGGCTCGCCGGCGGGCAGCGCAAGCCTGTCCACGGCATTCATCTTCATCATGCCGCCTTCCATCTTCATTTGATGGACTTCGACGATCTTCGCGACCGGAGAAGCCGCGGCTACCAGAGCGACGTCGGTCGCGGACTTCAATTGCATGAACGCGCCGGTGGCCTTCTGACCGGTGACCGTGCCGCGCACCCACGGGTCGGTGACGGTCACCTGAGCCGAGGCGGCCGGGGCCGGCATGAGGCAGGCGGCGGCCAGGACGATGGTTGCGGCAAGGCCGGGCGAATGCATCGACGGTTCCTTCCCGGATGTTCTCCGGCGGGTGGGCGGACGGGGGCGCGGCGCAGCGGTGGCATTCGCTGCGGCGGGGCGACCGATTCTACCTCGCGGCAGCGCTCCCGGCCGAGTGCGCGTCCCCGCGGTGCCAGTCGGTCTCGGACACCTTTTCTGCGCCCCTTCAAGAGCTAGAAAAAACATGAGCTTTCAGCGTTAAGCAGCGCTTTGGATGACAAAAGTGTTGCATCTTTCCGGTCCGTTTTTGATGTAGGTCAAGAAAAATCGTATCGATAGATGTGGGCGGTTGCTCACCCCCATCCCTTGGACTACCTTCGAGCCGAACTACAACATATTGCGCTCGGCTCCTCCTCGGGAGGAGACGCGTGGCGCAAGAAGAACGCGGGAGAAAAGCCATGTCGTTGGAAGCTGTCGCCGCGGCGACGGACGGGCCGGTTTCGTCGCGGCCGGCGCTGCCGGCACAGGTTCTCAAGCGCGACGGCCAGCGCGCTCCGTTCGAGCTTGCCAAGATCGCTTCCGCGATCGCCCGCGCGGGCGCTGCGACCGGTGAATTCGACGTTGACGCGGCGAACGATCTGGCCGAGGCCGTCGGCCGCGTGCTCGCCCACCGTCACACGGGCGGTGTGCCGGACATCGAGACGATCCAGGATTGCGTCGAACACACGCTCGCGGCCGCCGGATGGTTTCACACGGCGCGCGCGTACATCGTCTATCGCGACCGCCACGAGCGGCTGCGCGCCGACCGCAAGACGCTGGTCGACGTCGCCGCCTCGGTCGACGAGTATCTCGAGCAGAAGGACTGGCGCGTCAACGCCAACGCCAATCAGGGTTACTCGCTCGGCGGGCTGATCCTCAATGTCTCGGGCAAAGTCGTCGCCAACTACTGGCTGTCGCATGTCTACGCGCCCGAGATCGGCCACGCGCACCGCGACGGCGACGTCCACATCCACGATCTCGACATGCTCGCCGGCTACTGCGCCGGCTGGTCGCTGCGCCAGCTCCTGCACGAGGGGCTGAACGGCGTGCCGGGCAAGGTCGAGGCCGGACCGCCGAAGCACATGTCGAGCGCGGTCGGGCAGATCGTCAACTTCCTCGGCACGCTGCAGAACGAGTGGGCGGGCGCGCAGGCATTCTCCTCGTTCGACACCTACATGGCGCCGTTCATCCGCCGCGATCGGATGACCTTCGACGCCGTGAAGCAGTGCATTCAGGAGCTGATCTACAACCTCAACGTCCCGTCGCGCTGGGGCACGCAGACCCCGTTCACGAATCTCACGTTCGACTGGGTGTGCCCGGAGGACCTGCGCGAGCAGATCCCCGTGATCGCGGGCTGCGAGATGCCGTTCTCCTACGGGGATCTGCAGCCCGAGATGGACATGATCAACCGCGCGTACATCGAGGTGATGACGACGGGTGACGCCAAGGGCCGCGTGTTCACGTTCCCGATCCCGACCTACAACATCACGCCGGATTTCGACTGGGACCACCCTAACTGCGAGGCGCTGTTCGCGATGACCGCGAAATACGGCCTGCCGTATTTCCAGAATTTCCTGAACTCGGAACTCAAGCCGAACATGATCCGGTCGATGTGCTGCCGTCTGCAGCTCGACCTGCGCGAGCTGCTCAAGCGCGGCAACGGACTGTTCGGCTCCGCCGAGCAGACGGGTTCCGTCGGCGTGGTGACGATCAACTGCGCGCGGCTCGGCTACCTCAACGCGGGCGACGAGATCGGCATGTTCGAGCGCATCGACGAGCTGCTGGGCTACGCGAAAGACAGTCTCGAGGTGAAGCGCAAGGTGATCCAGCGGCTGATCGACCAGGGCCTCTTCCCGTATACCAAGCGCTACCTCGGCACGCTGCGCAACCATTTCTCGACGATCGGCATCAACGGCATCAACGAGATGGTGCGCAATTTCACGGGCGGCAGCGACGACATCACCACGCCCTGGGGCCACGCCTTTGCCGTCCGCGTGCTCGATCACCTGCGCGCGAAGATCGTCGCGTTCCAGGAGGAAACCGGTCATATGTACAACCTCGAGGCCACGCCTGCGGAGGGAACCACGTACCGTTTCGCGAAGGAAGACCGCAAGCGCTGGCCCGACATCCTGCAGGCGGGGACCGCAGAGACGCCGTACTACACGAACAGCTCGCAGCTGCCGGTGGGCTTCACCGACGATCCGTTCGAGGCGCTCACGCGCCAGGAGGAGTTGCAGACGAAGTACACCGGCGGCACGGTGCTCCACCTCTACATGAGCGAGAAGATCTCGTCGCCGGATGCCTGCAAGGCACTGGTGCGGCGCTCGCTGGAGCGTTTCCGGCTGCCCTACATCACGATCACGCCGACGTTCTCGATCTGCCCGAAGCACGGGTATCTCGACGGCGAGCACGAGTTCTGTCCGAGATGCGACGACGAGAAGCTTGCCGAGAAACGGCGAAAGATGGCCGCCTGACCCGACACGATGAACCGGAGGAGCGCGATGAACACCATGACCGAAACGATGCACCTGGGCGAAGCGATCACGCTGAGCGCCGATGAACGCCAGCGCTGTGAAGTCTGGACGCGGGTGATGGGCTACCACCGCCCTGTTGCGTCGTTCAACATCGGCAAGAAGGGCGAGCATTCCGAGCGCCGCTTCTTTGTCGAGGAGCGCGCAGGGCCACACTGCTGAGCAGCTGCGGCGCAAGCTCCCCGCCCGCGGTTGCGATGCCGGACGGCGCTGTCCTGCCGAAAGCCGCGCGCGCCGATGCGCTGCGCGTGGGCGGCTTCGTGCCGTTCACGATGACCGACTACCCCGATGCGCTCGCGGCGGTCGTGTTCTGCCAGGGCTGCCCCTGGCGTTGCGGGTACTGCCACAATCCGCACCTCATCGCGGCACGAGGCGACGACGAGCGCGAATTCGCGCGCATCCTCGACTGGCTCCGCACGCGCCGCGGGCTCCTCGACGCCGTCGTGTTCTCCGGTGGCGAGCCCACGGCCCAGGCCGAACTTGCCGACGCGATCACGGCGGTGCACGCGCTGGGCTTCAAGGTCGGTTTGCACACGGGCGGGGCGAATCCGCGCCGGCTCGCGGCTGTGCTGCCGCATGTCGACTGGGTCGGCATCGACGTCAAGGCGCCACGGGCCGAATACGCTGGAGTGACGGGCGTTCCCGACAGCGGGATGCCCGCGTTGGAGAGCCTCGACCTTCTGCTTGCCTCGGGCGTCGCGCACGAGGTGCGCACGACCGTGCATCCGGCGCTGACGCCGCCACCTGCGCTGGAACAACTCGCACGCGAACTCGCAGAGCGCGGTGTCGTCCGCTGGGTGCTGCAGCCGTTTCGCGCGACGGGTTGCACGAGCGAGGCGCTCGTCTCCGTTGCGCCGCACGTGGTCACCATCGAGCCCGCGCTGCTTGCGCTCCTGCGCACGCACGTGGCCGCAATCGCGGTGCGCGATTGAAGCTGGCGTTCGTCGGCACGCGCCGGTCGTTTTCCGACTAAGACTTTCGGCCTAAGCCATCACCGCTGTCCACGGCGTGGACGGCCTGTCCATCGCCGTTACCTGTCGTTTCCTACAGGTGCGCGCCGATGCGACTCATCCTAACGTGCGGTCGCGCCAGACTCGAATCAGCTCCGCCGACCGAGTGCCGGTGCGATGCAGTCGTTGTGCAGTCAGCGCACGACCGGGGAGAAAACGTTGGCCTGTCATCACGAAATCCTGGCAACGGGTACGCGGGCGCATGCACCCGGCCGCCATGACCTCGCAGCGTCGCGCGCCGCGATCCTTCGTCGTTCCTTGCGCTCGTTCGCGCGGCGGGTCGTCGTCGCGTACCTCGCCGTCATCGGTACGGTCGATGCGGCGTCGAATGTCGTGCAGTACACCCACGATGCCGCCGGCAACGTCGTTGCGATTCGGCGGGTCGATCCGGCGCCCGTCACCGTCGCGGGATTCGTTCCTTCTTCCGGCCCAACCGGAACCGTGGTCACGATCACCGGGACCGGCTTCGGCGCGCCGGCGGCCGTCAATGCCGTCACGTTCAATGGCATGGCCGGCACCGTCATCGCGGCGACGGCCACCGCGCTCACGGCGGTGGTGCCCGCGGGGGCTGCCACCGGCAAAGTCGCGGTGAGGGTCGACGGCTACACCGCGACCAGTGGCCAGGATTTCGTGGTCGCTGTGCCAGGTGTCCCGACGATCGTCGGATTCGCACCGGCGGCTGGCCCTGCCGGCACCGCAGTGTCCGTCACCGGAACAAATTTCAATGCCGCGCCGGGCGCCACCACGGTCAAGCTGAATCAGAATGCAGCGGCGGCATCGTCGGTCGCGACGACGCAACTCGCGTTCACCGTCCCGGTCGCGACCGGTTCCGGCAGGATCCGCATAGCGACGAACGCGGGCAGCGCCGTCAGCGCCGCGGATTTCGTCGTGCCGCCCGGGTCGATCGCCGCGAGCGACATCATCGCGACGACCAGGCTGGCGGCGAACGGGCAGGAGCAGGGCATCGGCCTGTTTGTGGCGGGCAAGCATGGAGCCGTCCTGTTCGACGGCAGCGCCGGCGATTGGCTCAGCGTTCAGTTTCGCAACTTCGCGGTCAATCCGGCGGGCGCGGCGATCGCCTACACGATCTACAAGCCCGACAACACGCAGCTTGCAAGCGGCAAGCTGTCGGCCGCAAGCCTCTCGATCCATCTGCCGCGGTTGCCCGTGGCGGGCACCTACACGCTGTTGCTCGCAGCGGGCATCGCGCAGGTTTCGCTGGACGCCCGACTCGAGACGAACGACTTCATTCCGGTCGCCGGGTCGACATTGAGCGTCGCGCGGAGCGCCGGGCAATCCACGCGTATGTTGATCGCGGCGCTGGCCGGCGATCAGACGGCGTTGATGGTCTCGGGTCTGACCACCGTTCCGGCCGGCAGCCGTCTCGACTACACGATCGCATTGCCGAACGGCAG
>Ga0224500_10002208_pt1 | contig 10618 bp, 12 predicted proteins | sample SF_Oct11_sed_USG_FD_168126 | JGI IMG/M metagenome (GOLD analysis project Ga0224500, IMG submission 168126) | Sediment microbial communities from San Francisco Bay, California, United States - SF_Oct11_sed_USGS_4_1 | ecosystem: Environmental > Aquatic > Marine > Sediment | place: USA: California... | reverse complement strand
TCGTTTTGTGCCAGCCTTGACACGGCTGATTCAGACACCTATTTTTGCTTAGAAGTTGAACAGGAAAACCGGCAAGCACTACACATTGTAAACAACGATTCTGTCCAACTTATAGGGGGTTAGTACAACGTTGTTCACGAACTAAGAGAATTAAAAATTGAAAGCTTTTACCATCTAGACAAAAAAGAAGAGCAAGGACAAGAGACGACACCGACCTTATACTTACAACGAAATTTGAATAAGCCTTACCACATTGACTATATTTTTGGAAGTGATTCTTTCTCTAAGCGACTAAAATCAGTGACTGTTGGACAACCGGAGAAATGGTTAGAGATAAGCGACCACATGCCAGTTATTGGTGAACTAATAGAAAGTTCGGACTAGGCGTCACTGTGCACAACAAAAGCTATAACCAATGGCGGGTTGACGTGTAAGTATAAAGTTTTATCTTCGTTAGTGAATTTGGTCACCGTGGACAGTACTTTTTCAAAAGCCAGCCACTACAAATAGCCAAACATTATCGTTTATTGCTAAAACACTTCGCAATATCTCAAGTTTAATACCTACCTTAAACTCAATTGGTTTTAAAACATCAGAAGACTTATGAAAATTAGTGTTTTACAAGGCTTATTTCCTTTTTTCTAAAACACATTCGTCAATCTCCAACTCCAAGGGTTTATCTATAAAGGAATTGACATCCCCCTATTAGACATTGTTTTTTTAATTGTCAGGCATAACCCGAAAAGCCTTTTTAACAGAGTAGGGGAAATTTTAAACAAAAAAAATGAAAAATTCTCAATGGAGTAAACTGAAAGCATGCATGATGCTTTTTGTAGCCGCAGGGGTCATGTATTCATGTAGTGATGATATGTTACCAGACGATTTACTGGAAATAGGTGATGCGCACCAGGGCGGTATTATTGCCTATATCTTACAGAACGGTGACCAGGGATATGTGGCTAATGAAACCCACGGCATAATAGCCGCAGCAAGCGACCAAAGTACTGGTTTAGTTTGGTGGAACGGAGCTAATACAACAACAGGGGCAACAGGCACTGGCTTGGGCACAGGGCAGGCAAATACAACAGCCATTGTTAATAGTCAGGGAGCTGGAAACTATGCAGCTCAACTATGTAATGATTTAGTTTTAGGTGGATATGGCGATTGGTATTTACCCAGCAGAGACGAGTTGAACAAAGTTTATGAAAATAGACTTATCGTTAGCAGTGGTAACGTCTATTGGAGTTCCAGCGAGGAGCGTAACGACAACGCTTGGGCCCAGAGCTTCTTCGTTGGTAATCCCCCGGACCTCAATGATAAGAACTACGGCACGAATGATAAGTTCACTGAATACTATGTCCGTGCAGTTCGGTCTTTTTAACTAGTTATCTCCCGATATTCTATTGTGATTAACTAGTAAAAAATTACCGCGAAGCGATCAGTTTCTGAAACTGGCAGGGAGTAATATCCTTGCCAGTTTTTTTTAAATAAAAATTATTACCAACGAAACGCTAAAATGGACTAAAGTCCCTTTCCCAGTCTTCGAGAAATTGATGTAACCTATTTTTCTCTTCGCAGCGGAGTCTTCGCGAAGTTGATGTAACCTATTTATCTATATTAAAAAAAGAAATACAAAGAGGTTGGGGTACTTTTTTAACAAGGGTGACTGCAGCATGGTAGCATAATTTTGTGTTAGTTAAAAATACAAATTTATCGGCAGGTGAGTGGGTATGGAAGTATAAAGAAGTTTGCTTATTTTCGAATGCAATAAGGGTATATAGGAAATAGTAATTCATATATAAACTCGTTGTGCACAATGCCCCGCGGACAAGTTTGAACTAGAACTCGTGAGACTAAGAAATATTAAACGGACGACTTTCATTCTGACCACGTTGCTGATTCTTGTAACTATTGGTTTGACTTCTTTTACCGCGACAGATGAATGCAAAAGACTCGAAGACGGTAAATACAAAGTTCACTTTAAGAGATTCCCTAAATCAAATTTTACGTTGCAGATTGACAAAAATGAATTCATAAGAACTGACAGAAATGGAAACGTAACAAAAGGGACTATAGAATGGACCAGTGATTGCTACTTTATACTATCATCCGACACTACGACCGCAGACAACCTTGTAGCTAAACAAATAAAATTGGGACTTGGTGACCCGTCATACGAGTTGACTAAAACTAAGGGGCGAGTTACATTATTTGTTCTGACACGTTCGAATAATCTCAATATTCTAATTGACGAGGGAAAGATTAAGAAATTAAAATAAGGTGTGCGTGGCACTTTGCACAACAAAATGTTTGCGTCAGGCGGGGTTGACGTGTAGTTCAAAGTTTTGTTACCTTTATTTCGTTCGGTGTCGGGGACAAGGCGCAGTTTCAAATTCCCGCCCGAACGCAAACACAAACGTTGTGGCCAATTTTTAACCAATGATAATAACGAAAGAAATAAGCATCCACAGAATCATCTCAGGGACATGGAAACATTTCCTACTAAATACGATAACGTGTATCTTGACATACTTTATCCATTTATTCCTAATACCAGAAAGTATTGAAATCCCAGTTCCAATTCCCTCGATACTAGGTACTGCCCTTTCCTTCTTTATTGCCTTTAACAATAACCAGTCTTATGACAGGTGGTGGGAAGCTAGGAAAATATGGGGAACTTTGATCAACGATTCACGATCATGGGCAAGGCAGCTCATCTATTTTCAAACTGGATCATTGCAGAAAGAGCCCAACTCACTTACGAAAGGTATGATATATCGGCACATTTCATTCTTATATGCATTAAAACAAAATCTTAGAAAATCATCGGAAGATGAATATAAAAGGCACCTTTCCAAAGATGATGCTGAACTCATTGCATTGGAGTCAAATAAAGCTAACGGAATACTTTATTTACAGGCAAAGGATTTAAGTCAATTGCTTGCCTCTAATAATATTGATGTATTTAGATTTATTGAATTAAACAAAATACTGATCAATTTTTGTAATGCGATGGGTAATTCCGAGAGAATTTCAACAACTGTATTCCCAACAACTTACAACTATTACACTCGCATTTTTATTTGGATGTTCATAATATTTGTGACTTTGATTGCAGCCCATAGCATGGGACCATGGTCAATCCTATTAGGAATATTTATTGGATATGTATTTTTGACCATTCATAAGATTGGACAATCATTGCTAAATCCATACGAGGAAATTCCAACGGGAATACCACTGAATCATATTACCAGAACAATTGAAATAAATATGCTGCAAACCTTAAGAGAGGCTGAGGTTCCGAGACCAATTGAAAGTAGCAATGGTGAATACATACTGTAAAGAACTATAGACAGCAAGAAGAAAAAACAAATGAAAACAATACTAGCACTATCATTATATATGCTTTTGAGTAATACCTTGCAAGCTCAAGAGCAACTAACGGCCGAACAATCTGATCCCAATATCTTACGTTGGATGACTGGGTTTCCACCTCCTGATGACAAAGTGATTTCAGCCATAGATGGAAGTTTCTTTAGGTTTCCTGCTTTGCGTTACAGTGTTTGTCACATGCGCCAGTTCATGCCCACATCTGAGGTAAATGCTGCTGAAACAAATCAATATAATTTCAAAATCAGAATTGATGGAAATATTGATGCAATAACATTCACTCCTTTGAATAGTTCAGAACCAATGACATGGAAAGAATCTCTTTATAAGAATTTTACAGACGGCATTTTGATACTGCATAAAGGCAAGATTATCTACGAAAAATATTTTGGTGAGTTGAAACAAGATGGAGTACATGCAGCAATGTCTGTAAGCAAAACACTCACAGGAACTTTGGGCGCATTACTCATTAGGGAAGGTATATTGGATGAAAATAAAACCGGATCAGATTACATTCCTGAACTAAAAAATTCGGCCTTTGCAGACGCAACCATACGACAAATCTTAGATATGACAACAGGACTGAAGTATAGTGAGGATTATTCAGACCCGAATGCTGAAATCTGGGCATTTTCTGCCGCTGGAAATCCATTCCCTAAACCGACTGCATACAGCGGTCCCACAAATTATTATGATTACTTGTTAACCGTTCAAAAACAAGGCGAACATGGTTCTGTCTTTGGCTACAAAACAATCAATACCGATTTGATGGGCTGGATCATTTCCAGGGTATCAGGTATTACGGAACGGATGATCATGGACTCAATTCTTGCGGACACAACAGGATTGAGGGGGTTCAGTGTTGCGTTGTAGTTTTTGTTTCTTAATTTAGTTTTATCACGTGGGACAGTGCGAAGCAGGTCGCGCTTGTCATGGCTGTTGGCCATTTAACAAGCGCTCCTAACCCCGCAACGCAATATGCACTCACGTTGGCTGCAAGCATATAAAAACCTTCATAATGATTTGGAAATCTGAAATTAATTTAGACGCCCTAAATAACTATCCGGAATACCTAGGTAGTTTTTTGGGTATAAAGTTCACAGGCTGGAGCGAGAATTCTCTCATTGCGACAATGCCCGTTAACGAAAGGACTCAACAGCCATTCGGAATTTTACATGGTGGAGCATCTGTTGTACTTGCAGAGACAACAGGAACTTTTGCTAGCAGTTTAATTATTGACACGAATGCGTTTGACTGCGTTGGGCTGGAGATAAATGCAAACCACCTTAGATCAGTAAGCTCAGGAGAAGTTAGAGCAGTATGTATTCCTATTCATTTAGGTAACAAGACCCATGTTTGGGACATTAGACTTTATAACGACCAAGACAAAATCGTTTGCATTAGTCGATTTACAGTAGCAATCATTGATAAACGATGAATTGCCTGCAGCCAACAGGCGCGGTTTTGTGCAAGTGGGGCATGACGTTGTAATCTTCGGCATTTTATGGCTATCATCTTCATATCCGGCGGACGTAATTCTATTGTTCTTTTATTTGTTATCTTCATCAACGATAACGCTTTTGTGCTTCAGTCCTGGGCGGACAGTTATAAAATCCCCTACCTGCACAAAGCCGTGGCCGCTGGCGGCAAGCACCTAGGACAAGACAGAATAGTAAAGGATTTAGGTGAATTCTTAAGTGTAAGCTGATTAAAGACAAAAGTATAGATTTATATGATAGTTACTCATGACAACCAAGACTAAGAAATGCAGCTTAATTAATTTTTAACCCGAAGCCTTATTTTAGGACGAGACATTACTTTTTGGAAAATCCGGAACTAAGTACTAACTTTACACGTTAGTAACGTATGACGTCATCATGATAATTTCGTTTGGCTCAAAAGAGACCAAGAAAATATGGGACGGGGAGCGAGTGAAAGGACTCACAACCGACTTACAAGAAGCCGCTAGGCGAAAATTAAGGATGTTGAATAACTCTCAAAACATAATTGACTTGCAGGTCCCTCCTTCCAATAGATTAGAGAAATTAAAGGGTAATCTGAAGGCGTTTCGCTCGATCAGAATCGACAGTCAGTGGAGAATAATCTTTAAATGGGGCAAGGGAAATGCTTCTGACGTTGAGATTATTGACTATCATTAGAGGGAATAAAATGAAAAAACTAAAGAACATCCACCCAGGCGAGATTCTGCAAGAAGAATTTCTGGTTCCTTTAGGACTAAGCGCCTATAAGCTCGCGAAGGATATTGGAATTGCGCAGACCAGGATATCGGAAATATTAAAAGGTAATAGAAGAATCACCGCTGACACAGCGCTCAGGTTATCTAGGTATTTTGGCAATTCAGCTAAGTTCTGGCTGGGCCTACAGGACGACTTCGATATTGAAGAAGAAGAAGGACTTAAGGCAAAAGAACTGCAATCAATTGAGCAGTACCAAAGTAACGCGGCATAACAAGGTGCATACAGTGCTGATAAAAACTTGTGACAAGCCGCCACGCCTTATGCACTAACGTTAGCGCTCATGCCGTTGGATAGTCTACCCACCTAAAATAATTTTGAAAATACATTTCCCATTATGGGAACTTTTATTTGCCTTCGGCAAAAATTAACGTTTCAGAGTAATAGCCAAGAGAGTGCTCCGAGAATTTTGGATAAAGCATTCCGATTGTGAGCAACAACTGAAATCCTGGTATCGAGAAGCTGAGAAAAGTGAGTGGAGGAATACCAATGAGATTAAATGGGAGTACCCGACCGCAAGCATCCTAGGGGACAATAGGGTAGTTTTCAATATCAGAGGAATTAACTATCGCCTGATTGTAAGAATCAACTTTCGCTACCAAATGATGTGGATAAGATTCATCGGGACACATAGAGAGTATGACAAGATAGACGCAACTAATATTTGATGATTATGAATTTAAAGCCAATAAGGACAAGAAATGACTATCAACAGGCATTGGACCGACTTGAAGTCATTTTTGATGGTAAAAAGGGGACGGACGAAGGGGACGAACTAGAAATCCTTGGAATCCTTATAGAGCAGTATGAAAACAAACATTTTCCAATTGACCTACCGGACCCTATTGAAGCTATCAAATTCAGGCTGGAACAAATGGGTTATACTCAAACTGACTTAGCCAGAGTAGTCGGACTGAAAAGCAGAGCAAGTGAGATATAAATCTTTCAATCTAATGATGGACTTACCTAACGCAGTGAAGTTAAGCTTTTTCAATAGTCAGTTATTGGCTACAGATATACTACCCTTGAAGGATTCTCCATTAAATGAAATAGCAGAAAAGATAGCAAACGACAGGATGTCTAGTACTCTAGCAAAAGTATTTGCATTTGAAGATATCCAAGAAGCTCATCATTTACTATATAGCGGTAAAGCAGGTGGGAATATTGTATTGAAAATTTAAATGCTCACTACAACTTTCTTTAAAAGCATTTGCTTGTATGCGCGTTATTCTAAAAAGAGTAAAATTTAACGAGGCCGCACACACATTGCCTTGCCACACATTCAACCCACGGCCAAAGCCAGTCAATAAGTGTGCTCAGTTCAGTGTAAGGGGACAATGACCTCAACGTAAAATGACCCACCCCCGACTGACAAAAAAGATTGTTGTTAATTAACGGTTGACAAAAGACAAGGCTACGAATGAAGTGTGGAGTAGAACCCTACAGCTACCAACAAAATGTTTGCGCAATGGCGGGGTGACGTATAAGCTATAAGTATTATCTTCGTTCAACGTTTTCGTTTCGGGGACAGGACGCGGCTTCGAAAGCCCACCGTTGCGAAACACAAACGTTAGCAACAAGTCAAAAAAGAATATAATGATGAAGAAAGGAATTTATCGCATCAAACTTGTAATCACATTCTTCGTTACGATCCATTCTTCGAGTTCAATGGCTCAAACAGGGCCATCTCCGTGTGAATATTGTCCACCCGTATCCGAATGGGGAGGTAGAATTGACTATCATCCTTCTGAAAAGGTTGAGGTGAAATCGGATATCCCATATGCTAAATATGGCGATAGAGAAATTCTACTGGATTTATACCTCCCTCGAAACCAAACTGACAAAAAACGACCAATAATAGTAATGATTCATGGTGGTGGCTGGCTTTATGGAAGTAAAACCGATTTGGGGGAAGCTCCAACTCAGGCAGTAACGTTTGCAGAAGCCGGTTTTATCGTAGCAAGTATTGACTATCGGTTGTCAGATGAAGCAATCTTTCCTGCTGCAGTTAAGGATTGTAGAGCAGCTGTACAATGGCTCAAGGATAATTCCGAATCCTACGGCATGGATAGGGAAAATATTGGTGTTTTTGGAATCTCAGCCGGAGGTCATCTGGCATTAATGATGGGCACAAGCCCTAAAAGTACTTTATTCGAAAGTGAAGGCTCCGAGTCAAAGACATCAAGCCAGGTGCAGGCAGTTGTGGCTATAGTCCCTAATACTGATTTTATCAGTTATTATCGTTGGAAAAGAGAAACTGGAAAAGAAGCAGGATTAGCTGCCAAATTCCTGGGAGCTTCATCATTAACAGATTTGACAAATGCCAGAGAAGCATCGCCGATTACATATCTAGATAATGAGAGTGCTCCTACATTTATTATCAATACAATGGCCGATGACGTGGTGGATTTCAAACAGGGTGTTCTTTTTGTCGAAAAATGCAGAGATATGGGAGTTCAAGCCAGGCTTTTTACTTATTCAGATGCCCCTCATCCTTTCGCGGCTTGGAATCGGTGGTATGATGAAACAATGGAAATGGCGATTTCTTATTTTCAGGAAATGCTGATCATGGATTAGGAGGATTAAAATAAATTCATTGAAGGTGAGAACCATCCAACTTTATTATTAAAGGCCAGTCGCCAATAATGTATAAAGAAATACGGTTTGGGTGCAAACTCAAACCGTTAATGTATTTAATTAAGTATCTTAACGTCCGAAAATCAAGTGTATTTAATCCGCTACTGCTCTTATACTAACCGTTAGCTGCAATGTCTTGGACATTTTGGACGAAGACAAATACATGACTAGAAATATGAAGCGGGCCGACAATAGATTTATATTATTTGGCAAGGAAGTTTATAAGAATTAAAACGGAACAAGTGTCGATCATGAAAAATGTAATTAAGATTTTAGTAGTCATCTCGAGCATCCCATTGTTTGTGTTAGGCGTAAGGGCAATGTTTGCGCCAATGACTACGTTCGAATTATTTGACCTGGATCCTCGCGGAGTTTTCGGAATGAATAATATTCGGGCTGATTTGGGTGGAATGTTAATTGCAAGTGCCTTGATGATATTAATAGGTTTATGGAGACAAAATCATACTTGGTTTTTTGCAACAATTTTAATGATGAGTACTTTATTAGTCGGCCGAATCATCAGCTTTATTGTTGACGGATGGACATCAGCTGCGATACCAGCAGTTGTTGTTGAGATTTTTGTAATAGGCGTATTGTTCCTAGCGAACTCAAAGTTAACCCAGACTAAGGAGTGAAAACAAACAAGATTAGAGATAAGCGCAGCGGCTAACAAAGAGCATATGCCAGCTTGGGGTGTTCGGCCAGTTGAAGAATTCGTTTCTTTATTTAGTTTCGTCACGGCCGACAATGACGTGTTTCAAAAGACCCAAGCTGTCATATGCAAAGAACGTTAGGCAAAATAATATCATGAATTATGCATATAAGAAAATCCTTGGAATTAATTGCTGGATTTAGTCCATTTCTCCTACTTTCCAGTAATCCCCCAGCAAGTAAGAATCTCAATTCCTCCGAATGGTTGAAAAATTTTAAAGTCAGACGGAATAACAGCTGAACTTATCGCTTTGAAATATTCGATGCCATGCCTTTATCCGATTTCAATTTTAAGCCTAATCCTGAAATAATGCCGTTTGGCAAGCTATTTACACATATAGGAAGTGGTTTGAATGTGTATGCCGGAGTATTGCACGGCTCCGTTTCAGATAATGAACCAGAACCAAGTAATAAAACTGAAGTGTCTTAAAAAAACCAGAATCAAATCTAGCCTAGCAAATCAATGTATTTAAAGACATGCATTGGTCATGGACCTATAGTATTTATATTGCTATTACACTAATTTGTTGGATACATATCCAATTAATATTTCTTCAATCAGGCGTATTTTGGTTACATACATTTTACATGCTTTATGCTATTGTTATTATTATCATTGCATTGCTACCGCAGATTAGGAATTTATACAAAAAGTAAAATACCTTAGAGAAAGGAAAACGGTTTGTAACAATGGAAGAATTAACGATAGAACAAATAAACAATTTTGTAATCGATGGCTTTATTAAAATAGAGAATGCCTTTTCAACTGAAATTGCGGATGATTGTAGGGGTTTATTATGGAAAGCTACTAGATGCGACCCTAACAATCCTGATAGTTGGACACGACCGGTAATTAGGATTGGTGAGTTGGGACTTGAACCATTCAAAAAAGCAGCGAACACACTAATTCTTCACAATGCTTTTGACCAATTAGTTGGAAAGGATAATTGGCTTCCAAGACTTACCCTTGGTTCGTTCCCGATACGTTTCCCGAATAAAGAACAAGCCAATGATACCGGTTGGCACGTAGATGCAAGTTTTGCAGGAGAAGATGCCAACAATTATCTGGAATGGCGGATAAACATTCACTCAAAGGCCCGTGGATTGTTGATGCTATTCTTATTTTCAGATGTTACAGAAATGGACGCACCAACCATTATCAAAGTAGGCTCACATTTTAAAGTTGCTAAAATTTTAGAACCAGAAGGAGAAAAGGGACTTTCATTTGTGGAATTAGCTCAACGTCTAGATGCAATTTCTTCAATGGAAGAAATTGTTGCGACAGGAAAAGCGGGAACAGTCTATTTATGTCACCCATTTATTGTTCACGCTGCGCAAAATCATTATGGGACAACGCCAAGATTTATGGCACAACCTCCCTTGCTGACAAAGAATGATTTTAATTTAAACAAAATAGATACTCTAATTTGTCCTGTTGAAAAAGCTATATTGATAGGTCTCAGAATGTGAAAGCGCTACCAATAAGCTTCAATGTCCTTCGTTGCCCAAGGCTGGAGGAATAAGCACCTATACTGAAGTGGCTGCAGGTCATCTTCCGGCTATTGTTATAACAATTGGAGGCTATTTAGGTATTGCCATTTTTGCCTGAGCAGCAGATCTTT
>Ga0224500_10002207_pt1 | contig 10626 bp, 10 predicted proteins | sample SF_Oct11_sed_USG_FD_168126 | JGI IMG/M metagenome (GOLD analysis project Ga0224500, IMG submission 168126) | Sediment microbial communities from San Francisco Bay, California, United States - SF_Oct11_sed_USGS_4_1 | ecosystem: Environmental > Aquatic > Marine > Sediment | place: USA: California... | reverse complement strand
AGCCCGCTCTCGACGAAAACCTCGATGAAACGCTGACCAAGATCGACCGACTCGAGGAGAGGATTCGTGTCCTGGAGCGAATCGTGACCGAGAACCGCTACGACTTAAAAAAGGAAATCGATTTGCTTTAGCGTGATGTACGACACCGAAACTCAAAAAAAACGCCCGTACTCGGACGGGCGTTTTTCGCGATTTTTCCTTTACTGGCTCAACCGTCTTCCTTGGCCTTGTAGGCCTGCACTTCCGCATTGAATTGCGCGGCCACGCGTTCCATCTCGTCGACCGCGGCATTGTATTTCTTGTTCATCAGGTCTTCCCGCTCCTGCTCGACCTCGGGAGAAAGTTCCGGCAGTGCGTCGCGGGCCTGCCGTTCTTCCTCCACGATGCAAGTGAGATAGATCTCCATGTCAGCGACATACTGCTTGACGCCACGCTGACCCTCGATCATTTCCTCTTTTGTGGCGATATTGCCGTTCGGTATCAAAACGCGTTTCGGGTAATCGCAGGCAAACGACGCTGATGCCATCAGCAGGGACGAACCGAATAATATGGAAATAGTCTTTTTCATGATCCTGGACTTGTCTCTCGTGCCGCCTGGAGATATCGGCGGTCTCTTGTTACGGATGAATGGAACCGGGTTCAATATTTAACCATGTAGGTTGCGGCGAGTGAAGTCAGCTCCTGTTTTCAATAAAAACAATGCATTAGCTAATAATCTATCGCCTTATGCAAATAGAAACCGATGCTCGTCCGTGCCTTCCGCCTGCGCCATCAGCAGCTCAAGGTAGCTGTCGGAACTCATAGGGTCACCAAAAAGCAGTCCCTGCGCGTAAGTACAGTCGTGAGCCTGCAGGAAGGAGAGCTGTTCTTCCGACTCGACGCCCTCCGCTACAACGTCAAGGTTGAGACTCTGGCCCATGTGAATGATCGTGCCGACGATGGTCGCATCATCCGTACTGGTGGCTACGTCGCGTACGAAAGACTTGTCGATCTTCAGCGTGCTGATCGGGAACTGCTGCAGAGCGCTTAGCGACGAATAACCTGTACCAAAGTCATCAATCGCGAGGTGCAGTCCGAGGGCATAAAGCTGGTCCAGTATCTTGATCGTCCGTTCCGGGTTTTCCATCAGCGTGGTCTCGGTTATCTCGAGTTCCAGCGATGTCGGCGAGACACCGTAGCTGCGCAGAATATTGCTGATCCGGCTGATAAAATTCGGTTGGCGAAGTTGCTTCAGCGAAAGGTTGACGGATACCCGGCCAGGCGATGAAATCATTCGCTGCCAGTAACGAAAATCCTCGCAAACCTTGTCGAGAACCCACTCTCCTATCTCAATGATGAGGTTTGTTTCCTCCGCCAGCGGAATAAAGTCAGATGGCAGGATGATTCCACGCTCCGGCAACTCCCAGCGTACGAGCGCCTCCGCACCGGAGATCTCGCCAGTCCTGAGGTCGTACTTGGGCTGGTAATGAACGAGCAGCTCGTTGCGCTCGAACGCACGCTTCAATTTGCTCTTCGTCATCAGGCGCTCGACCGCCGCCTCGTTCATCTCCGGCGTGTAATGGGAATGAACATTGCCACCGGACTTCTTCGCGTGATAGAGCGCGGCGTCCGCGTTGCGAATGAGGTCGATTACGTTCGGCGCATCCGTTGGGTAGAAGGCGATGCCCATGCTGGCCGTCATGAATACTTCGTGGCCCTGGACCGAAAACGGCTCGGCCAGCTTGTCGAGCAGGCTGCGGGCCAGCTTGTCCAGTGTGTGGCGATCGTCCGGCAGGACCCCCAGCTTATCGACAATGATGGCGAACTCGTCGCCGGCGAGCCGGCCGATTACCGTCTCCGCGGGCAAGGCGTTCCTCAGGCGTTCCGCCACAGTTTCGAGCGTCGCGTCGCCAGCCAGGTGGCCAAACGTATCGTTGATCTCTTTGAAATGGTCGATGTCCATGTAGAAAAGGGCGATTGCCTTGTTCTTGCGCTTGGCGCGCGCGATCGAACGCTGCAGGAGGTGCTGGAACTGCATGCGGTTCGGCACCTTCGTGAGCGCGTCGATTCTCGCCAGGTAGCGAATACGCTTCTCGGCCCTGCGCCTCTCGGTTATGTTTTGTGCCGCGTAAATGCGATGTCCCTTGAATTCGCCCGCGGCGCCGATCGCCGAACTCGTGTACGAGATAGGAATCCGTTCACCATTACTCGATAGCAGGAATGCTTCGCGCGGCACGCCGGTGTGCGTGTCGCTGACGAGCGAGCCGCCTCTCCCCGAGTCGACGATCAGGTTGATGTGACGCCCAATGAGTTGCTCGTCGGCGTAGCCGAGGATTCTTTTTGTCGCCTCGTTTACGCGCGTGATTGTCCCGTCGGGCGACGTAACTATGATGGCCTCGTTCATGCTCGACAACACGTTGTCGATGTAGTCCCTCGATACTGTGGTTCGCCTGAGTTTATCCCGCATGTCGTTGAAGACTGCGGCGAGTTCGCCGAGCAGGTCACCCTCCACGACATTGAGTGGCTCGCCGAAGTCAGCATCGCTCAGTTTCTGAGCCTGCAATTTGAGTGCATTTATTCGCTCGGCCTGCAGCCTTGCAATTAGCCAGATGACGCCGCCGCACAGGAAAATCGTCACCAGCGTTGCGCCGAAGATCCGCACGAAACTCGTCTTGCGGCGCTCCGTGCCGAGCTCGACCAGGCGCTCCTCGAATGCTTCGGTTTCCTCGAGCAGCGTCTGCAAATCAAAGCTGCCAGACAGCGTACCGAGCTGGTCGCCATCCTGAATGACAGGGAACGTCATGTAGAGCCTGTTGATCCGCCACAGCGGGTCGCCATCCGCAGGCACCTCGTCAACCTGGCCCGACTCTACCGACGAATCATCCTCGTGCGTATAACGAAGCCCGACCAGGGTTTCGTTGTCGGCGATGGCCCGGTCGAGTATTAGCCTCGCGGCATCGGCATTCACCACCTCTGCCTCGGCGACCGATACGCCGATACGGTAGAGCTGCCCCCGGGCGCGTCGCTCGAAACTCCCCGCCAGCGACTCGCCGTGCTGCGCGACGCTGCTTCTCACCATGCCGTTGGTCACCCAGCGGTACTGGGCATAAAAAATGGCCAATATGACGCCAACGCCGAGCAGTGCGATGGTCGACACCAGGATCAGGTATCTGGATAGAATACGGCCAGCCATGGTTCCCATTCAGACAACAGCGGACGAGCCGAATCCGGCGAGCGTCTTCGTAATTATTTTTCTCGACGAGGCGACTGTCTCGAACGCCGCTAGTTTACCACTCGTGCTAAAGATGAGCGATTGGAAATGTACGCCCAAAGTGCTGAATTTCAATTATTTTCATCGAATTGGCCTGGTCTCGTGACATAATCGGGGCTCTTGGGCTGACGCGGCTTCCAGGCCGGGCGTCGCGTCTCGTGCTGGCGTCTGTGCGCGCGGAAATTCGCCGGTCGCGCGCTGAACGGGGATCGAAACGGTGAACAAGACCGCGCTGATCGTGGATGATTCGAGGTCCGCCAGGGTCGTTTTAAAGAAGGTCCTGGAAACCCACGACCTCAACGTCGACACCGCGGAATCCGCCGAGGACGCACTGGTCTACCTCACGGACCATCGCCCGGACGTCATCTTCATGGATCATCTCATGCCGGGGATGGACGGGTTTCAGGCCGTCTCGGCGATCAAGCAGAATCCGCATACCGCCACGATTCCGATCATGATGTACACGTCCCAGGAGGGAGAGGTGTATGTCGGTCAGGCACGCGCACTGGGCGCCGTCGGCGTGTTGCCGAAAAAGATCGCGCCGGTCGAGGTGTCCAAGGTACTGAAGTCGCTCCGGGTCATCGGCGAAGAGTCTCGAAATGTCCCGGGCGAGGACATGGATCGGATTTCAACGAGCGGTGAATTCGCTGCGCTCGAGACGCTAGACCAGGATCTGCGACTGCTGATCAAGGACCTGTTTGAGCAACAGCGAAAAATCTTGCGCCGTGATCTGCTGGACAGCTATGAGGCGATCGCGTCCCGCGTCGCCGACGAGATACGCCCCGTCCCGCCCGAGGAGCCCGACGAGCCTGCGGCTGTCGATGAGATCGGTTCAACCCGCTTTGTACGAGCAGCGGTCGTCGCGCTTGCAGTGATTGCGATGGTATTTGCCGGTCTTTACTGGCAGCGTGAGCAGCGTTGGCAGGAGGTACAGATAGAGAACGCGGCGCTGCAGCGGGCGCTCGAATCCCAGAGGATTTCTGATGCCGAGGATTCGCTGCAAGTGATGCAGCAAATGGGCGACTTTCGAAACTCGCTCGAGTCGATTTATGCGGCAACGATCAGCGGTCTCGAGTGGGGTGCCAACCAGGCGACGCAGTATCGTTTCGGTGAGCCGCCACTCGGGGACGAACGGCTGACGGTCATCAAGCAGCTGACCGATCAGTTGGAGGCGATCAGTTTTGCGGGTGTGATTCGAATTGAAACCCATGCCGCGAACTTCTGCACTGTGTTCGGTCCGGGTGACGGATTCGTGCTGGCGCCTGATGGTCTGCCGGCCTCCGAATGCAGCGCGATCGGCGTCAGTCCCGGTGAAGCCTACGAATCCGGACTGGAGCAGTCGGTTGCATTCGCGAATTTCATTCGGCTTGCAGACGAGCGCTCGGGCGGCCGTCTGCGTTACGAGATTGTCTCACTCGGCAACTCGGACCCGTTGATGCCGTATCCGCTGACGACCGAGGGCACGAGCGCCGGCGCATGGAACAGGATTGCCGCGGCCAATAACCGTGTAGAGATTTCGATCTTCCCTGACGCCTATTGAGTGACCCGGGGTTCAGTCGTCCCCATCCTGTCGCCTCTCGATAAACTGCTTCGGCTCGGTCCGGCCCGTCGTTTTCATGATGCCATCGACGACCGCGCCCTCGGCGACAGCGATGGCTTCTCCGGTCACTGTGCCGCTGATCTTCGCGGTGTCAGCGATCTCGACCTGGCCATTGGCGATGATATCGCCATCGATTTTTCCGGCGACGATGACCGAGTTTGCGCGAATCACGCCTTTCCAGAAGCCACCTTGCGCCAGGGTCACGGTGCCCTCGACGTCACACTCGCCGTCGACCTCGCCATTTATCAGGAAATTGCCAGCGCCACTCAACAGGCCCTCGAACTTGCAGCCCTTGCTGATCAGCGTGCCCGGTCCGCTTGCCGCATCCCGGAGGCGGCGTTTGTTGCTATCGCTCATCTGACGTCAGTCTCCTGCTAGGTCATCGCGTTTGCCAACAGGCCGGATAATACAGGTTCGCTGCCTGTATTCACGCGACATTGTCCCGAGCACGCTACTTTTTCTCCCGGTAACCGTAGCCGGCGGTTTCTATAGAAACGACTCGCCCGCCTTCGAAGCGGATGATGCGCATCAGCTTGTGCGGGCCGAAGTTAAAGAGCAGCTCGGTGACTTCGAGCTCCTGGTGGTAGCCGCCGTAGACACGCTTTGTGCCATGGCTGCCGAATTCGCCGTCCGAAACCTTGATGATGTAGGGGCGCAAAACATAGCCGAGGCGTCGCGCCGTAGCCGGTTCCCCGCAGAGGTCGATGACCTCCGACTCGTACATGCCTTCCTTGACGATGCGGCTGCCGCAGCGCAGCGCCCACGCCGATTCGGCTGCCAGGAGCAGGGCGCATGCCGCCATGAGAGATACGGCAAACTGCGTTTTCGGCGGTCTCGTCACTGGCAGCAATGGCAGTTGCATCGGTAGCTCCCATTCTAGACCAGGGGGCCACCAAATAGGCGCCATTACCGTCGTTGGCAGGTCCGGACCGCAACTGTATAGTCGCCGGATGACGAGACAGGGCGGCAGCGTGGGACGGGCACCTTGAGCCGCTCGATCGAGGCAAGGATCGGCCGGCTGGCGAGGGATGGGTCCATTATCGTCGCCGGCGGACGAAAAGGCATCGAAAAGGAATCGCTGCGCGTGAGCCCCGACGGTAGTCTCGCGGACACGCCGCATCCACCGGCGCTCGGCTCCGCGCTGACCAACTCGTTCATTACGACCGATTTTTCCGAGGCACTGCTCGAGTTTGTCACGCCCGCCTTTGCCAATACCTGGGAAACGCTCCGTGTCCTCTGCGAGATCCACCAGTTCACGTACGAAAGGCTCGGGGACGAACTCCTCTGGGTAACCAGCATGCCGTGCCTGGTGGGAGAGGACGACGACATCCCGCTCGCGCGATACGGCACATCGAACGTGGGCCGGATGAAAACGGTCTACCGCAACGGCCTCGGCCATCGCTACGGCCGCAGGATGCAGACGATCGCCGGCGTTCATTTCAATTATTCGCTGCCCGACGCGTTCTGGCCGGGTTACCACGCGATGGAGCGGTCGTCTGCAGGCCTGGACGATTTCCGTTCCGAAGCCTACATGGGTCTTGTGCGAAACTTCCGTCGGTTCGGCTGGCTGGTGCTTTACCTGTTCGGCGCGTCTCCCGCGTTGTGCAAGTCTTTCCTCGGCGACGCGAAATCCAGCATGCCGACGCTTCACGACAATACCTATTTTGAGCCGTTCGGGACGTCGCTGCGCATGAGCGGCCTCGGCTACAACAACAGTACCCAGGCGAGGCTCGCCGTGTCGCTGAACTCGGTCGGCGAGTACATTCACGACCTGTCATGCGCCATCAGCACGCCGGAGCCCCGCTTTGAAGAGATCGGTGTCAAGGTGAACGGCGAGTACCGGCAACTGAATGCAAACCGCCTGCAAATCGAAAACGAGTTCTACAGCCCGATTCGCCCGAAACGCGTCGCCCGCTCCGGAGAGCGGCCGACTGCGGCATTGCGGCGCGGCGGCGTGGAGTACGTCGAGGTTCGCTCGCTGGACATCAATGTCTTCGATCCCGTTGGCGTCAACCAGAACGCGATGAAGTTCACCGAAGCATTCCTTGTGTACTGCCTGCTAGAGGACAGTCCGCCGCTCGACGACGATGCCTGGGCAGAAATCGCCCGCAATCATGGTGAGACAGCACGGAACGGGCGCGACCCCGCGCTCAGGCTGATCCGGAGCGGTCGGGAGGTCGGGCTCCGCGACTGGGCACAGGATATCTTCAGAAATGTTCGTGCAATCGCCGAGCTCATCGATGCCGGTGACGACGGCGGCGGCTACGTGAATGCAGTGGACGCGCAGTCGGCACTAATTGACGATCCCGATGCTACGCCGTCAGCGCGCGTCCTCGATGAGATGCGCCGCGGCGACACCGGATTTTTCCATTTCGCGATGAATACGGCGAAGGGCCACAAGGCATACTTCGCTGACCTGGCCGAGCTCGAGCCGGAGCGACTCGCGATCTACACCGACGAAGCGGCAACGTCCCTGAAACAACAGGCCGAGATCGAGGCGTCCGACGAACTCGGTTTCGACGATTATCTCGAGCAGTATTTTTCCGAGCAGGGCTGCTGCGACTAAGTCGCAAACGGCAGCGGCTCGCCGTGCTCATAAGCGTAAGCGCGGTGCAGTCCCTGCAGCCGCCGCGTAAGCTGGCCGGGCCGGCCGTCTCCGATCACCCGCCCGTCGGCCTCGAGAATTGGCGTAAGTTCGCCCATCGTACCGGTTGTGAATGCTTCTTCGGCCGTATAGAGCTCGGACAGGGTCAGGTTCTTTTCGCCGCAGGGAAGTCCCTCCGTGGCCGCGATATCGAGAATCATCTGCCGCGTCAGGCCGGGCAGGCAGGCATCGGCGAACGGCGTCAGCAATCTGCCCTTCCGTACCACGAATACATTCGTGTCGTTGGTTTCTGAAATGAAGCCGTGGATGTCCAGCATGACCGCGCTGTCTACGCCGGCTACGTTCGCGTCGATCGCCGCGAGGATGTTGTTGAGCAGGTTGTTGTGGTGGATTTTCGAATCAAGGCAAAGTGGCGTGTTACGACGCGTGCTGGATGTCACGACGCGTATGCCGTTGTCGGAATAGACCGGCGGTTTCCACTCGGCCAGCACGATCAGCGTGCAGCCGGACTGGTTGAGCCTCGGATTCATTCCCGACGTGATCTTCTCGCCTCGCGTGAGCGTCAGCCGGATGTGCGTCTCGTCCGTCATGCCATTAGCCTCGAGCGTTGCGAAGATGGCGCTGCGGATGTCATCTGATGAGGGCACCGCGACGAATGCAAGCGTCTTGGCCGAGTTCTGCAGCCGCTCTAGATGATCGCGGAGCGCGGCGATACGCCCGTTGTAAACCCGCAGCCCTTCCCAGACGGCGTCACCACCCTGCACGACGCTGTCGAACACCGATACGCGCGCCTCCCTGCGTGGCACGAGCCGGCCGCCAACATGGACCAGAATGTCTCTGTTTCTCGGGTCGGGCAGTTTCACGTCGGGCCTCCTTGTATTCATGCCATTCTGCGGATCGCGCGCGCGTAGAGTTTTTCGTACCAGGGCGCACATTCGGCGAGCAACGCCTGGAGGTGTTCGGGAAATCCGTCCTTGTGACGGTAGGGCGAGAAGCCCGTGCTTTCGTGCACGGCGTGGTACCAGTGTGGCGCCCAGATGCCGTCATCTGGGCGCGGACCCGCGTCCCAGTGCAGCATCGCGTTTGTGAACGGGATGCCGAGATGATCGCAGAGCTGGCGCAATACGCCGGCCGGATCGAGGAGCAATTCCTTCGAATCGATGATGGCAGGCGCCTGACCCATAGCGACGAGGTCCTCGAAGAGCTCCCATTGCATCTTCAGCCCGGTGTCGGTCAGTGTCGCTTCGGGCAGCTGGATCGTCAGTGACGGCAGCATCTGCCCGGGGTCACGGATCAGGAAGATGTTTTCGGTCTGCGCGAGAAAACGCCTGTCGACGTCCACGAGGTGGTGCGCCATCTGCTTCATGAACAGGATGTCCGGATTTTCCGGCGATCCGGCGAGCAGGCCGCGCATGACGCGATCGCCGTCGCAGTCGACGTTTGCGAGCACCTCGTCGCGGCCAGGATGGATCGTGCCAGTGACGCGCAGAAAATGCCCGTACAGCGGCTCGTCGACGACCTTTGTATCGGGCCGTTGCGCGAAGCTGTACATCAGCGCGGTGGATACGTTCCGGGGGCCAGACCAGAGGCAGATCGCTTTCATGTCGTTTGTCGAGCCCTCGGGTCGATCTCGGCCCCTTTCAGACCAGAAATGCGCGACCGGGATTGTACTCAATCGTGATAAATTGTGCGCCGGGTCACACTTCCGGAGCGCCGATGTGAGCCGCCGCCGGAAACTTAACTAAACTTCCCCTTCGATTCCGCCGAATACGGCGATACGCACGGGTGAGTCGAGTGATCAAGACGTTTTTTCTGGGGCTCGTTCTCGGCGCAATAGGCGCCGGCACGCTGATGTGGAAGATGCCGGCGGTCGATCTGCACCGCGAGAGCTCGCTCGTTACCGTGCAGCCGAATGGCGGCAACGTCGAGGAGTTCCGCATCAACCTTCCGCGCGACCGGATCATGGTCGGGCTCCCCGACCCGAACAGCAGCATTCCCGCGGCGCTCGACTGGCCCGGACAGGTGCTGCTGGGCGACATGCAGGCGGAATTGTTCAAGATTCGCGACCGCAACGACACGGTTATCGGTGTTGGCAGTCGTATAGCGAGCGCATCGGAGGCAAGCGGGCCATTCATCGAGTGGGCGCTGCACTTTCCGGCGCGGGGCACGATGTACGTGAAGCTGGAAATGACGCCGTCGGAAGACGGCGTCCGTAATGGTTTGCTGATGTCCGGTACCCGAGAATTTGCCAAACTGAGCGGTGGTCTCCGGGAGGAATTTGTTGCTGCGGCGCCTGACGATGAGGAATCGCAGGGCCGGATCCGGTTGAACGCAATGCTCGTCGGACCGCTGGGGGAGAGTGAATGAAATACGCGATCTCGCTGCTGCTCGGGCTTGTAACGGGCGCCGCCCTGTTTGTAACAGGCGTTTATCACAACCCGTTCGTCGGCAATGCTTCGGTGTCGCCCCTTGCGGTGACGAATGATCGCGTCATTGACCTCGGATTCTCGGCCGTGCCGTCCAACGGTCTGCTACACACCAATAACGGGGAGACGACGATTACCCCGTATCCGGAGAGAGTTGCAGAGTTGTGGGAGCCCGCTGTATACGACACCAGCGTATTCGTCACTCGGCTCGAGAGCGGCCGCGGGACAGACGCAGGGGTCGGCATCAAGTTCCTGTCGAAATCCGAATCAACACGGCTGCTGAAGGGTCAGGCGATCGCCAACAGCGCCTGGCATATCTACCTGCCGGGGCAGGGCACACTGATGATCGACCAGACGGAGAATTACTGGTCTTACCTGCGCGACATCGTCATCCCGGCGCACCTGAGCTCCGGCGACAACTGGCGCGGGACTTTTCATCGTGTCATGACGAACGGCCCGAGTGCGCTCGGCACCGCCCGTGTCACCGGAGGCAGCGGCCTTTTCGCCGGGATGACCAGCGAGTCCGTGGAATTGCTGCGTGCTGAAGGCTACTCCACGAGGAGTGGTCCGGTCTCGATGCAAGGCAACCTTACCCTCGCCATTCCCAGCCCGGCCGTCGCCCAGGACTAGTCGCAGCACTCTCAACCGGACCCGCCTCCTGTCAGGTGCCGGTGTTGAGTTGTTGAGTTATTAGGGGAACAACAACTCAACAACTCAACACCGGCACCTCATTTTGGCACCTCAT
>Ga0224500_10002206_pt1 | contig 10632 bp, 6 predicted proteins | sample SF_Oct11_sed_USG_FD_168126 | JGI IMG/M metagenome (GOLD analysis project Ga0224500, IMG submission 168126) | Sediment microbial communities from San Francisco Bay, California, United States - SF_Oct11_sed_USGS_4_1 | ecosystem: Environmental > Aquatic > Marine > Sediment | place: USA: California... | reverse complement strand
AGTCTACGGCGAGGTGTTGCTCAACAAGCGCGAGTCCAACCAGGAGAACTACCGTCAGCTGTCGCTGGACTACGCGCGCGGCAGCCCGCTGATCCCCGCGAACCTCCGTGGCGTCCCCAATCTCCAGTCCGCGCCCACTCTGATCACCAACGGGCAGCCGCTGCAGATCCGGGCCTTCATCGGCTTTGGCCTCTACAACAGCGAGCAGGAAGTCGACTTCCAGAAGTACACCGGCGGCATGCGCGGCAACTTGCCCTGGTCGGACTGGAAGTACGACGTCTACGCGAGCTACGCGCAGTCGGACGCGCGCTACACCTTCGAACAGTTCCTGACCGACCGCCTGGCGCAGAGCCTCGACGTGGTCGCCGGCCCGAACGGCACGTTCGTGTGCCGCAATCCCGCGAACGGCTGCGTGGCCGCTCCGGAACTCAGCCCCGCGGTCATCGGCGGCACGCTCCCGCGCAACTGGCTGAACTTCGTGTACATGCCCGACACCGGCAACACCAGCTACAAGGAAACGACTATCACCTGGAACAACACCGGCACCCTGTTCCAGATGCCCTACGGGCGTGCCCGCGGCGTGCTCGGGTTCGAGTATCGCAAGGCGGAAATCGACGACACGCCGTCGATCAACATGCAGACCTCCAACGTGTACAACTTCTCGTCCGCCGCCATCACCCGCGGCAAGGACTCCGTGTGGGAAGCGTATGGCGAGATGGAGCTGCCGCTGCTGGCGGGCCTGCCGGGTGCGGAGGAACTCGTCTTCAACGGGTCGCTGCGCTGGACCGACTACGACTCCTACGGCAGCGACACGACCTACAAGGTCGGCCTGCTGTACACGCCGGTCAATTGGATCACGTTCCGTGCCTCCCAGGGCACGTCGTACCGCGCTCCGGCGCTCTTCGAGCAGTTCCTGGGCTCCACGAGCGGGTTCCAGAGCAGCCAGACCGACCCCTGCAACAACTGGGGCGCGGGCGACCCGACCTCGACCCGGGCGCGCAACTGCGCGAGCGAGGGTCTGGCGCCGAACTTCCAGCAGACGAGTTCCGTGCGGGTCAACACGATCGGCGGGGCAGACGCGGGGTTGAAGGCCGAGACATCGAAGAACATCACTCTCGGCATGATCCTGCAGCCCGCCCTGCCCAAGGGCTGGGGCGACTTTTCCTTCGCGGTCGACTACTACGACATCAAGGTGGACAACGGCGTGGACCGGGCAGGATTCAGCAACATCCTCAGCCGTTGCTACAACGACCCGGCGTTCATCTCCGGGGGCGGTTACTGCCGGCTGATCTCGCGCGACGTGCCGGGAACCGGCCGGGCGCTCACGGTCAACGACAGCTACATCAACCTGTCCCAGGACATCGTGAAGGGCTACGACTTCACGCTGCGATATGTCCACAATCTCCTGGGGGGGCAGGTCATCGCCAACGCCAGGTACACGAAGTTCACCGAGCAGGCGAACAGGCTGTTCCCCGAAGATCCGCTGGATGTCACCAAGGGCATCATCGGGTCGCCGGACGAGGCTGGCGTCCTGGACCTGACGTACAGGTACCAGGCATGGCGGTTCCGGTACGGCCTGGAGTGGGTCGGCGCCATGGACAGCTACGCGTACTACGGGGAGGACCCGGAGACGAGCACCTACAAGATGAACACGCCGAGCCAGACGATCCACAACTTCTCGGTGCAATACACGGGCAACAAGTGGTCCGTCATCGGGGGCGTGCGCAACTTCGCCGACCACACGCCGCCGCCCATTTCGCAGGGCTTCACCAACCGTCGGGGCAATACCCCGCTCTACAGCGGATTCGACTACGTGGGCCGCACCTGGTTCGTGAACGGCCAGATCAGTTTCTGATGCCTGCAGGACAAGCCACGTCACCTCCCGGGTGGCGTGGCTTTTTCTTTGTTGCGAGCCGGTGACGGTTCGGAAGGACGACAGCCGAACATGTGGAACCACCCGCGCCTGGCCGTATTCGCGATTACGACGGCCATCGGGCTCGCCTTGGGCGCGGCCCATGCCAAGCCCAGGGTGCCCACGATCGAGCAGCTCGCCGCCTATCCCGGGATGTCGGGCTTCACGATCTCCCCCGACGGAAAGCACCTGGCGGCCCTGGAGGGCCGCGGCGAAGACCGTGTCATCCTGGTGTGGAAGACCGACGACCTCGGCAAGTTGCCGACGGCGATCGGCTCGACCCAGATGAAGATCACGTCGGTGCAGTTCATCAAGAACGACCTGTTGGCCGTCACGATGTTCCAGCGGCACGACACGCGCATCGACAAGCTGACGAAGCAGTTCATCTCGAAGCTCTTCATCACCGACCTGGCCGGCAAGGACTGGAAGGAGCCGATGCCCAAGGAGCGCGCGATGAGCCGTGCGGCGGAGAAGCTCCAGGCACTCTCCAACCCCGGCGTGATCGACACCCTGCCGGCCGACCCCGACCACGTCCTGGTGATCAGCGACGAGCGCGGCACCTCCGGGGACGTCTTCAAGGTGAACGTGCGCACGTTTCGCGCCGAGCGCATCCAGCGCTCCGACGACAAGGTCGCCGGCTACATCACCGACCTCGACGGGAACCTCCGCGCGCGGACGAGGGCCGACGTCGACGGCACCGGCGCGTTCATCGCCGCGGAGATCCTCGAGCCCGGCACCGGGAAGTGGGCGGAGCACTTCCGCTCCTACGTGAAGGCCCGCGACGTCGTCCAGATCGTGGGCTTCGCCAAGGACCCGAACACCGCGTTCCTGCTGACTAACGTCGGCGAGGACAAGGCGGTCCTCTACGAGTACGACGTCGTGACGCGCACCCGCAAGGAGATCCTCTTCAAGCACCGCTTCTTCGACGCGGCGCGGGTGTTGATGAACCGCCACAGGAATGCCGGGGACATCCCGTTCGGCGAGGTCCACGGCATCGGTTACGACGGCCCGCGGGGCGCCGGAGCCGACGTGCAGTGGACATCCCCGCAAGCGAGAGCGCTCGAAAAGGCGGTCCGCGAAACGGCGGGGATCCGGTCGCAGCGGATGCGCGTGGTGGACCCCGCCACGGGCGAAGGCGCCGACATCGACTACGACGTGGACGCGACGTTCAACCTGTCGGCGGCGACGCCCGACCTCTCCACGGCGGTCGTGACCGTGAGCGGGCCCTCGCGCCCGCCCGAGTACTACCTTTTGCGCAACGGCAAGCTCATGCTGCTGGCGAAGGCGTATCCGGACATCGACCCGGCATCGCTCGGAACCACCCGCCTCGTCTACTACAAGGCCCGCGACGGGCTGGACGTTCCCGCGTTCGTCACGACGCCGGACAAGGAACTCTGCGGGCCGGGACCCTGGCCCGCCGTCGTGCATCCCCATGGGGGGCCCTGGTCCCGGGACACGATGACCTTCGACGGCTCGATGTGGGTGCCGCTCATGGCGTCGCGCTGCTTCGCGGTCCTGCGGCCGCAGTTCCGCGGATCGCAGGGCTGGGGCCGCCGGCTGTGGATGGCCGGCGACGCCGAGTGGGGCCAGAAGATGCAGGACGATAAGGACGACGGCGCCAAGTGGATGATCGAGCAGGGCATCGCGCAGAAGGGCCGGATCGCCATGTTCGGGTTCTCCTACGGCGGCTACTCCGCATTCGCCGCCGCCATTCGCCCCAACGGGCTGTACAAGTGTGCGATCGCCGGGGCCGGCGTGTCGGACATCAAGGAGATCTGGTCGCAGTTCTACACGAACCCGTTCTTCCGCGAGCGGCAGGCGCCGACCGTCCAGGGGTTGAATCCGGTGGATCGCGCCGGCGGCATCGGGATTCCCATCATGGTCTACCACGGGGATCGCGACCAGGTCTCGCCCTTGGAGCAATCGGATTGGTTCGTGGCGAAGGCCAAGGGCTCCGGGCAGCCGGTGGTCTACCACGAGCTTGCCGACTACGCCCACGGCCCCGCGTGGACCCGGAAGATCATGGGAGACCAACTCCGCATCATCGAGGACTACCTGGTTCGCGATTGCGGTGGCAAGGGCCTTTAGGCCGCGCAATCGAAACGACGGCGACGCCGGCGGCGGTGCTGGGGCGATGTCCGGGCTGCGGCGGTCGGGCGGCGATACGATGCGACGGGGGGGCCGGCGACGGCCCCCGTTGTTTCCAAGAGGTTATTGCTGCGCCGCAGCAAGAGGCTGCGAGCGGCGGAATTGCAACAGAGTAAACGCGGAAAATCGCGGCGCATCGGGCATTCGTTGATGCCCACTCGCGCGTTCGGGTAACTTGCTTTCACAGCGCGAGACACCGCGCGTGTACAACTACTAGGGGGTCCCATGAGGGTCAAGGGTCAACGGACGGCTTCAGGATTCCGCCAGCACAAGCTCGCCGCCGCCGTGGCGTGGGCTGTGGCTGCCGGGCTGGTCGCCGTGCCTGCGGCGGCGCAGGACGTGCGCGTCGAGGTGACGGGCTCCAACATCAAGCGGGTGGAGAGCGAGTCGGCCTCGCCGATCGAGGTCATCACGCGGCAGGACATCGAGCGCACCGGCGCGCAGACGATCGGCGAGGTGCTGCAGTTCCTCCCGTCGGCCGGCTACGCGATCGACGACCGCGTGACCAACGGCTTCACCAGCGGCGCGTCCGCGCTCAACGTGCGCAACCTCGGCTTCAACAGCACGCTGGTGCTGCTGAACGGCCGGCGGCTGCCGACCTACCCGTTCGCGCAGCGCACGACGCTGGGCTCGCAGCAGTTCCAGGACCTGAACGCGATTCCCGTCGCCGCGGTGCAGCGCATCGAGATCCTGAAGGACGGCGCCTCCGCGATCTACGGCGCCGACGCCGTCGGCGGCGTGGTCAACATCATCCTGCGCACGAACTACAGCGGCGGCGAGGCGAGCGCCGCCGCCGGCATCGCCGAGGTCGGCGACGCCGAGATGTACACCGTGAACGCGACGCTGGGCTGGGGCGACCTCGCCAAGGACAAGTACAACGTCTTCTTCAACGCGTACTACTTCAAGCGCGATGCCGCGCTGACCGACGAGCGCGACTTTGCCAACAACGAGGACCTGCGCTCGCGCGGCGGCGGCGACCTGCGGTCGAGCTACGGCTACCCCGGCACGCGCACGGACCTCGAGACCGGCGACAAGGCCTACTACCCGAACTGCACGACGGTGCGCGCGAGCTTCTGCCGCTACAACCGCGCCTCGTTCGGCGGCGTGCTTCCCGAGGTCGAGCGTGCCGGCGCGATGCTCAAGGGCGAGTGGGCGTTCAACCCCAACGTCTCCGCGTTCGGCGAGCTGATGTACTCGCAGAACAAGTCCTACAACATCGGCTTCCCGGCGCCGTCCTCCGACGACGCGGGCATCGGCTCGAACATCCTGCCGGTTGGCCATCCGCAGAACCCGTTCCCGAACGAGGCGCAGATCCGCCACCGTTACGCCGACGTCGGCAACCGCGACACCGACTCGACCGGCGACACCTGGCGCGGCGTGCTCGGCCTCAAGGGCACGTACAAGACCTGGGACTGGGAGGTCTACGGCAGCTGGAGCGAGATCGACATCAAGGAGACGCAGCTCAACAACGTGCTGTCGTCGACCGCGCTCGCCACGATCAACGACCGCTCGTACAACTTCCTCAACCCGTTCGCGAACCCGGCGAGCGTCACCGACCGGCTGCGCTACAACGGCCACCACACCGGCAACTCGCGCTTCGACGACTACGGCGCGCGGGCGAGCGGCGAGGTGTGGAGCCTTCCGGCGGGCCCGATACTCGCCGCCGTCGGCGTGCAGCACACCAAGCTCGAGGTCGAGGACATTCCCGACCCGCAGATCGCCGCCGGCAACGCGCTCGGCATCAGCGCCTCGGCCGCGTTCGGCCGCCAGGACCTGACCGCCGTGTTCGGCGAGATCGTCGTCCCGGTGATCAAGGGGCTGGAGGTCTCCGGCGCGCTGCGCTACGACAAGTACAGCGAGTCGGGCGACTTCTCCAACACCTCGCCGAAGGTGGGCGTGCGCTGGCAGCCGGTCAAGAACCTGCTGCTGCGCGGCACCTACTCCGAGGCGTTCCGCGCGCCGTCGATCTTCGAGACGACTTCGGCCTCACAGTCGTCGTTCGAGTTCGGCCTCGTCGACCCGACGCGCTGCATCACGGGAAACGAACCGGACTGCAACCTCGACGTCAAGCTGATCCAGTCCGGCAACCCGAACCTCAAGCCGGAGGACTCTAAGATCTGGAACATCGGCGTGGTCTGGGAGCCGATCGACAACCTCACGCTGTCGCTCGACTACTGGAACGTCAAGCGCGACAACGAAATCAGCCTGTTCGGCACGCAGACGCTGATCAACCTGTTCCCGAACGATCCGCGCATCGTCGTGCGCGACCCGACCGGGCAGATCAAGCAGGTCAACAACGTGCCCGTGCAACTTGCGGGCACCAAGACCTCGGGCTTGGACTTCGACGCGCGTGCGCGGATCCCGACTGACGGCTGGGGCACGTTCTCGCCGCGGCTCGTCGTCTCGTACGTCGACGAGTACAAGTTCAAGACGATCGGCGACAGCGGCGAGATCGAGGAGTTCAACTACAACGGGACGTACAACCAGCCGCGCGTGCGCGCGACCTGGGACCTCGCCTGGCAGTACGGGATGCACGAGGTGTCGCTGAACGGGTACTACGTCCACAGCTTCGACCAGCTGAACCCGATCGCCTCGGGCGCGGACGTCGACAGCGTGGCGATCTGGAACTTCTTCTGGAAGTGGAACTTCGCGAAGAACTGGTCGATGAACTTCGCCGTGACCAACCTCCTCGACGAGGATCCCCCGTTCTCCAACGAGACGTCGGCCTCGAACGCGGGCTACAACCCCTCGCAGCACGACCCGCGCGGCCGGTACTACCAGCTCGGCCTCACCTACCGCTTCTAGCGGCGGCAGACGCCGGGGCGGCGCGCACGCGGCGCCCCGGTAGCAGGAACGAAACGGGGGGCCGCATGCGGCCCCCCGTTCCTTTTCCTGCCGGCGCGCGCCTCCCCTAGTCGGCGCGCACCCCAACTCTTCGTCGTTCCCGCGCAGGCGGGAACCCAGTGTCTTCGGGCGTTGGCGATGCGGCGGTGGACTCAACGACGCTGGATCCCCGCATTCGCGGGGATGACGACGGGGAGGTCGTCGTTCCCGCGTATGTCGTCGTTCCCGCGGACTCCGTCGTCGTTCCCGCGGACTTCATCGTCGTTCCCGCGGCCTACGTCGTCGTTCCCGCGAAGGCGGGAACCCAGTGTCTTCGAGCGTTGGCGATGCGGCGGTGGACTCAACGACGCTGGATCCCCGCCTTCGCGGGGATGACGACGGGGAAGGATTTCGCCGTAACGACGCTGGATCCCCGCTGGAGCCTGCCCCCGCGAAGCCTGACCCCGAGGACTGCAGTCAGGGACCGGGGCGGGGCTGCCGAGTCGGTTAGGGCGCCATCGCCGCAGTAGCGACCCGAAGGCAGCGCGTCCCTATTTGACCAGCGGCATCGCCCCGGCGATGTCGTAGGAGCGGATCGCGCGCGCCTTGGTCTCGACCTGCAGGTAGCGCAGCGCCTTGACGGGTGGCAGGGCCTTCGCCACCTGGTTCTGCATGCGCCGGCGATCCTTCGCCTCCTCGTCGTCGATGGCGGCGAGCTCCTGCAGGATGCGCTTGGCGTGGGTGTCGGTGAGCGGACGATCGAGCCCGACGACCTCCTCGACCACGCGGCTCAAGCGGCGCGTGGTGGTGGCGAGCTGGCGCTGGTGGTTCTCGTACACGGGCCAGAACCGCTTCGCTTCGGCGTCGGTCAGCGCCAGCGCCTGTGCCACGTAGGCCTTCTTGTCGCCGCCGATGGCCGCGCGCACGGCGGCAATCTCGGCCGGCTCGGCAGGTCGCGCCTGCTGGGCTTGCAGGGCGGGCGCCAGCAGGAGGGCGGCAACCAGGGTGATGGCCTTGGGTAGGGTCATGGTCGGTCTCGGAGTCGTTGGACGGGCGCGGGGGGCCCCGGGCGCCGGCCTTTTTATCACGAATCCCGCCGCGCCTGCCGCAACCGCCGTGCTCCCGGCCGGTTAGAGAGGTTCCTCCAATCCGCCTCTCGACAGGCAGGATCCGAAGGGCCCATAATGTCGCGTTTTTTTGGCTGCGCGGCGCCTGCCGGAACAGGCGATGGGCGCGGAAGAAGCCCCGTTCCCGGGGCGAGGCGCGCGCATCAGCGCGGACGCCCTCCGGAACTGCCGTTTTTTTGCGTTTTCACACGTTCGCCATTAACATCCGCCCCCTCGACTCAGGGGCGCGGCACCCTCGAAGAGCCAGCGCGCAGCTCGGTCGGCCCCCCCGGGAGTACCCTCGCGGCCCACAAGGCCGGGGGAGCGAGTCCGTCCTGCCCGAATCCATGACATCTCTTGCTGGAGCAAACATGTTCACGACGATGCGTCAGGCCGCCGTTGCGGTCCTGCTGACGGCCGCTGCCTGGGTCGTTCCGTTCGAGGTCGAGGCGCAGGGCCAGCCCGCCGCCCCGGCCGCCACTGCGCCGCAGGCCGCTCCTGCCGCCCCCGTCGCCGCGCCCGCGACCACGCCGGCGCCGAAGGCCGCCAGCGGCAAGGGCACGGAAGTCGTCGAGAACCCGTACGGCCTCGAGGCCCTCTGGAAGGGCAGCGACTGGGTCGCCAAGGCCACGCTGATCATCCTGGTGATCATGTCGATGGGCTCCTGGTACATCATCACCGTCAAGCTCTACGAGCAGGCGAAGCTCGGCGCGCAGGCGCGGCTCGCCAGCAAGACGTTCTGGTCCGCGCCGTCGGTGCGCGACGGCATCGCCGGCCTCAAGGAGGGCAGCGCGTTCCGCTTCCTCGCCGAGTCCGGGCTCGAGGCCACGAAGAAGCACACCGGCCTCCTCGGCAACATCAACCTCTCCGACTGGGTGTCGGCGAACATCCAGCGCGGCATCGACAACGTGGGCAGCCGCCTGCAGGACGGCCTCGCGTTCCTGGCCACGGTCGGCTCCACCGCGCCGTTCGTGGGCCTGTTCGGCACGGTCTGGGGCATCTACCACGCGCTGACCGCCATCGGCATCGCCGGCCAGGCGTCGATCGACAAGGTCGCGGGCCCGGTGGGCGAGGCGCTGATCATGACGGCCATCGGCCTCGCGGTCGCCGTGCCCGCGGTGCTCGGCTACAACTGGCTGATCCGCCGCAACAAGCGCGCGATGGACGAGATCCGCAGCTTCGGCGCCGACCTCCACGCGGTGCTGATGTCCTCGCCGCAGGTCGCCGCGAAGGCGTGACGCCATGGCGATGAACGTCGGGTCGCCCGACGGCGGCGAAGAGCAGACGATCTCCGCGATCAACACCACGCCGCTCGTCGACGTGATGCTGGTGCTGCTGATCATCTTCCTGATCACGATCCCCGTGGTCACGACGTCGATCCAGGTGCAGCTGCCCAAGGAGCGCAACGAGATCCGCGAGACGAAGCCGGAGAACATCCAGCTCTCCGTGGACATCATGGGCAACATCTACTGGAACGAACTCAAGCTGCCCAACACCAACGCGCTGATCGACCGGCTGAAGAAGATCGCCGTGCTGACGCCGCAGCCCGAGGTCCACATCCGCGGCGACGGGCGCGCGAACTACGACGCGGTCGGGCGCATCATCTACGCCTGCCAGCGCGCCGGGATCGCGAAGATCGGCTTCATCACCGAGCCCCCGGTGCGCTCGTGACCCGCCGCGAAGGAAGCCAGCCATGGGCATGAACGTGGGGCAGGGCGGGGGCAGCGAACCCGACGTGATGATCGACATCAACACCACGCCGCTGATCGACGTGATGCTGGTGCTGCTGGTGATGCTGATCATCACGATCCCGATCCAGCTCCACTCGGTCAACATCAACATGCCGACGGGCGCGCCGCCGCCGTCGCTGGTGAAGCCCGAGGTGGTCAAGATCGACATCGATCCGGCGAGCGTGGTCTATTGGCAGGGCGAGCCCGTCGCCAGCGGCGAGGACCTGCACGAGAAGCTGCGCGCGGTGGCCACCGCGGAGCCGCAGCCCGAGCTGCACATCCGGCCCGACCGCGCGGCGAAGTACGAGGTCGTGGCGAGCGTGCTCGCCGCGGCGCAGCGCCTCGGCGTGACCAAGCTCGGCATCATCGGCAGCGAGCAGTTCATCGAATAGAGCCGCCAGCGGACGCGCGTCGCGCGTCCCGGAGCCGAAGCCATGGATTTCGCCCGCCAGCAGAGAGACCCGAAGCGGCACCTGATCGGGATCACGTTCGTCGTGGTCCTGCACGCGCTGATCGTGTACGCGATGGTGACCGGCCTCGCGCGGAAGGCGATCGACGTGATCAAGAAGCCGATCACCGCGACGATCATCGAGGAGATCAAGGTCCCGCCGCCGCCGCCGCCGCCGCCGCCCAAGCGCGTCGTCGAGCCGCCGAAGACCAACGTCCCGCCGCCGCCCGAGCAGCCGTACGTGCCGCCGCCCGACGTCCCGCCGCCGGTGGTGCAGACGGCGCCGACGATCTCGGTCGCGCCGTCGCCGGAGCCGCCGAAGCAGGAGTACAAGATCGAGCCGCCGCCGCCGCCGGTCGTCGTCGCGCCCCCCGCGCCGCCCCCGCCGCCCAAGCCCGCGGTGCGGCGCGGCGTGGTGCCGATCGAGCGCGAGAACCCCGTCTACCCGCGCGCCGCGATCCGCGC
>Ga0224500_10002205_pt1 | contig 10638 bp, 10 predicted proteins | sample SF_Oct11_sed_USG_FD_168126 | JGI IMG/M metagenome (GOLD analysis project Ga0224500, IMG submission 168126) | Sediment microbial communities from San Francisco Bay, California, United States - SF_Oct11_sed_USGS_4_1 | ecosystem: Environmental > Aquatic > Marine > Sediment | place: USA: California... | reverse complement strand
CGTTCCGTCGCGGGAACGCCCTCCTGCCATCGCCGAGGAGGCGCGAAGTAGCTGCGCGATGGCGCCGGCCGGCTTCCCCATGTTGGCGAACGGGATGAACCACCAGAACACGGCCCACCCGGGCGTCACCGCGATCGGGGCCCGAGCAGCCCACGCGTTCTCGGTGGCCCTCGACTGCCAGGTGAGCCACGCGATCATCGCCACGATCGCGGTCACGGCCTGCACCGCATAGACGATCCGCATGGGGCCGATCACCGGTCCGGCCGCCCACGCGCCGCCGGCGGTCGTGGTGGAGGGATCGAGATCCCACTCTCCATCGCCGCTCGCGAGGATCATCGCGACGACACCACCGGGGGCCAAGATGAGCGCGTGTGCCGCGACCGTCCACGCCGCGACGCGGCCCGTCCTGCCCGGCGCGCGGAACTCGTATGTGGAACCGAACGCCGTCGCCACCGCGGCTCAGCCCCGACCCAACCGATGCAGGAACTCGGCCTCGTCGATCACTTCGACGCCGAGCGCCTCGGCCCTGGCGAGCTTCGAACCCGGGCTCTCCCCCGCGACGACGAACGATGTCTTCTTCGAGACGCTCGAGGCCACCCGCGCGCCCGCGGCCTGTGCGAGCTCGGTGGCCTCCTCCCGACTCAACTCGTCGAGCCCACCGGTGAGCACGATCGACAGGCCCTCGAGCGGCCTCGGACCGTCGGCGTCGTCGCGGTCGTCGCGCAGGCGGAGGCCGGCGGCGCGCAGCTTCTCGATCAACGCGAGGTTCTCGCCGTCGTCGAACCACTCCCGCACCGTCGCCGCGATCTCGGGGCCGATCTCGGGCACGGCGTCGATCTCGTCTTCGCTCGCGGCGGCGATGGCATCGAGCGAGCCGAACGCCCTCGCGAGCACCTGGGCCACGTGCGTCCCGACGTGACGGATGTTCAGCCCCACGAGCAGCCTCCAGATCGGGCGGTCCTTCGATGCTTCCACCTGTGAGAGCACGTTCGCGATCGCCTTGTCCTTGAAGCCGGGGAGCTGCGAGAGCTTGTCCGCGTCGAGCGCGTAGATGTCGGCCGGGTCCTCGATCAGCCCCGCCTCGAGCAACCGCATCACGGTCATGTACCCGAGGTGCTCGATGTCCATCGCGCCGCGTCCCGCGAAGTGGAACAGCCACTCGATGCCTTGCGACGGGCACCCGCGCCGATTCGGGCAACGGAAGTCGGCCTCGCCCTCGGGCCGCACGAGCGCCGTGCCGCACGAGGGGCAGGTCTTCGGCATCTTCCAGCGGCGGGCCCCCTTCTTCCGTTTCGAGAGCAGGGGGCCCACGATCTCGGGGATCACGTCGCCCGCGCGGCGCACGATCACCGTGTCGCCCCGCCGGACGTCTTTGCGCCTGACCTCGTCCTCGTTGTGCAGCGTTGCGTACGTGATCGTGACGCCGCCGACGGAGACCGGATCGAGCACCGCGAACGGCGTGACCTTGCCCGTGCGGCCAGTGTGCACGTCGATCTCCTCGAGCAGCGCCGTGCGCTCTTCCGGCGGGAACTTGTACGCGATCGCCCATCGCGGGGCGTGGCTCGTGGCGCCGAGCTCGAGCTGCAGGTCGGTCTGGTCGACCTTGATGACGGTGCCATCGATCTCCCAGTCGACCGAATGCCGGTTCGCTTCCCAGTGTTCGAGGAACGCCTTGACGCCGTCGATCGAGTCGCGGGCCTCGGTCGTCGTCGCCACCGGGAGTCCCGCCTTGGCAGCCCAGTCGAGGAACCCGAGGTGCGAGTCGAACGAGATGCCCTCGGCCGCCCCGAACGAATGCACCCACAGGCGAAGCGGACGCGAGGCCGTCACCTTCGGGTCCTTCTGCCGCAGCGAGCCGGCCGCAGCGTTGCGCGGGTTCGCGAACGCCCTGCCCCCGGCGTCGAGCAGCCGCTCGTTCAGCAGCTTGAACGCGCTCGAGGGGAAGTACATCTCGCCGCGGATCTCGACGAGGGCCGGAGCGTCGTCGATGGTGAGGGTGCGGGGGATGCCGACCACGGTGCGAACGTTGCTCGTGATGTCTTCCCCGACGCGACCGTCGCCTCGGGTCGCCGCCTGCACGAGCCGGCCGCGCTCGTACGTGAGCGCGCACGCGACCCCGTCGATCTTCAGCTCGCAGGCGTATCTGACCTCCTCACCGACCGCTCGTTCGACCCGTGCCGCCCACGCATCGAGCTCCTCGAAGCTGAACGCGTTGTCGAGCGAGAGCATCGGCGCCCGATGGGTCACCGGGGCGAACAGCTCGGCAGCCGATCCCCCGACGGTGATCGTCGGGGAATCGGGCGTCTGCAGCTCGGGGAACCGGTCCTCGAGCGACCGCAGCTCGCGCATCAGGTCGTCGTACTCAGCATCGGAGACCTCTGGATCGTCGAGCATGTGGTACCGGTAGCGGTGGTGCTCGATCTCTGCGCGCAGCTCTTCGACGCGGAGCTTGGCCTCGGCACGCTGCCGCTCGTCGGGTGCTCGCGCCGCGTCGGCGCCTTTCGAGCGCGGACTCACTCCGCGATCTCCACGCCGCCCGCCACCCCGATCTCGACGCCCGTCACGACCACGCCACCATGCACGCCCGGCACATGCCGCAGGTACTGCAGCGCCAGGTGGAACCCGTCAGGCTTGCCGAGCACCGCCTGCACTCCGGCGGCGGCGGCGTCGGCGAGCATGCATGTGTCAGCAATCACCGCGAGCCCGTCGGGTCCGCCGCCGCCGCGTCCGCGTCCGAGGGTCGTGGAGACGCCGACCCCCGCGGGCGACGGAGGCAGCGCCACGGTGATCGGCGCGCCTCCATGCCGCTTGACGCTGAGCTTCATGCGCTTGCGTGCCCTGATGTAGTAGTCGCCGTCACACGCCACGGTGAGCTCGTGCAACTGATCGGCCAGGAACCGGCCTACCTGGTCGACCACCGCCCCACGGAAGGTGAACATCGGGCCGACACTCGCGCTGGTGGCCGCGTGCACCATCTCCTTCACGATGTCGGGGGCATCGGTCGAGATGCGGTGAAGTGGTCGCTTGCTCTCACGGAACTCCGGGTATCGAAGCGCGTAACTCTGCAACTGCTCCCAGAAACTCAGCGCGGCTGCGCGCGATTCCTCCGCGTAGTCCTCGGGGGCCGAGATGTGCAGCACGAGGTCCTGCACCTGGATCTCGAAGCTCTTCGGGCGGCGCCTCAGCAGCTTCACACGGCCTCCGATGGGGAACGGCGCGGTCGGAGCACCGATGATAGCGACCCCGGCCGACGGACCTTGCCGCGTGCCCGCGATCGCGAACCGGCGCTCAGCGGAAGGTCGAGACGATGCGTCCGCCGCCCAGCAGCTCGGGCCCCCGATAGATCACGGCGCTCTGACCGGGAGCCACGGCCCGTTCGGGCGAACGGAACGTGACCGTGAACGACGCGGGACCCGAGGGCTCGATCACCGCGGGAACGTCGTCGCCGCGGTACCGCACACGGACGTCAGCTTCGAACGGCCCTGCGGACGGTGGGTCGCCGGCGACCCACGACGCCCGGTCCGCCACGAGTCCTCTCCGCGACAGGAGCTCTTCGGGACCCACGACCACACGGTTGCGCGGGGCATCGACCTCGACGACGTAGGCGGGCTCGCCCAACGCCACCCCGAGACCGCGCCGCTGCCCCACCGTGAATCGGTAGGTACCGTCGTGCTCGGCCAGCACCTCACCGCGAGCGTCCACCACCTCACCCCCCGGGTGCACGAGCACCGGCGCGTTCGATCGCACGAACGCTCCCGCGTCGCCGCTGGGCGCGAAACACAGCTCCTGCGAATCGGGCTTGCCCGCCACCGGCAGGCCGAAGCGCTCGGCATGCATGCGCGTCTCGGCCTTCGACAGCCCGCCGACTGGGAACATCGATCGGGCCAGCTGACGCTGTCCGAGCATATGCAGCATGTAGGTCTGGTCCTTAGCGGCGTCGGCTCCTCGCCACAGGTGCCAGCGGTCGTCCTCGCCGCGCGTCGATCGCACGTAGTGCCCGGTCGCGACCGCGTCGAGGCCCAACGCGTCGGCGCGTCGCAAGAGCGCGCCGAACTTGATCTCTCCGTTGCACCGAGCGCACGGGTTCGGCGTGCGACCCTCGGCGTGCTCGGCCACGAAGTCGTCGATGACCTGTTCGGTGAACTCCGTCGTCATCTCCGCGATCTCGAACGGGAACCCCCCGATGGCAGCGACCGCCTCGGCATCGGCGCGAGCCGCCGGTCCGCAGCAGCCGTGCTCGACGTCGTCGAGATGCACGAGGCGCATGTGCGAGCCCATCACCTCGTAGCCCTGCTCGGCGAGCAGGCATGCCGCAACCGACGAGTCGACCCCACCCGACATCGCGACCAGCACTGACCCCTTCGACGCCATGGAGACAAGGCTATCGTTCCGGCCATGATCGAGGCTCGATTCGACGATCTGACCGGGGCGTCGGACTCGTTCCGGTTCGTGGGTCCCGTCGGGGTTCTCGAAGCGCTGCGGCCCGACGAGGTCGTCGGTGCGATCGCGGCCGCGGAAGCCGCCACTGCCCGAGGGCTCTGGGTCGCAGGGTTCGTCTCGTACGAGGCCGCGCGAGGTCTCGATCCGGCCATGGAAGTGCTCCAGCGTCGGGCCGACGACCCGTTCGCACGGCTGCCGCTGGCGTGGTTCGCGATGTTCGAGGAACGCGAGCGAACGGTGTTGCCCGAACCCAACGACGATGGGACGAAGGCGGACGAGGACTCGTGGCGTCCGTCGATCGAGCGTGCAGCCTACGACGCCGCGATCGGCAGCATCAGGGAGCACATCGCGGCCGGCGAGACCTATCAGGTCAACCACACGATCAGGCTGCGCTCCCAGGTGGAAGGCGATGAGCGAGGTCTCTACCGTGACCTCTGCTACGCGCAGCGGGGGGCGTATGCCGCCTACCTCAACCTCGGGCGGTACCGCGTGCTCTCGGCCTCACCGGAGCTCTTCTTCCGCATCGACGGGCGTCGCATCACCACGAAGCCGATGAAAGGCACCGCTCGCCGCGGCCGGTGGCCGGCCGAGGACGAGGCGGTCGCGGCGAGCCTGCGGGGCTCGGTGAAGGACCGTGCGGAGAACGCCATGATCGTGGACCTGCTCCGCAACGACATCGGAAGGGTCTCCCGCACCGGCTCGGTGACCTGGAGCGACGTCTTCGAGCTCGAGCGATTCGAGACGGTGTGGCAGCTCACCTCCACCGTCTCGGCCGATCTGGAGGAGGACGCGTCGCTCGTCGACGTCTTCCGGGCGCTCTTCCCATGCGGCTCGGTGACGGGTGCACCGAAGGTGAGGACGATGCAGCTGATCGCCGAGCTGGAGGATTCCCCTCGAGGGGTGTACTGCGGAGCGGTCGGCTTCCTCGCACCGGGGGGCTCGGACCTCCCGGCGGCTCGATTCAACGTGCCGATCCGCACGGTGGTGCTCGACGCCGAGACGCACACGGCCGAGTACGGGGTAGGCGGTGGCATCACGTGGGGTTCCAGCAGCGAAGGCGAGTACGAGGAAACCGTCGCGAAGGCCCGGGTGCTCACGGCGAGGCGTCCCCGGTTCGAGCTGTACGAGACCGTGCGCCACGACCCGGGCGACGGGTTCCTGCATCTCGAGCGGCATCTCCAACGCCTGCGAGCGTCCTGCGACTACTTCGGCTTCGCCTGCGATGAGGAAGCCGTCGTCGATGCATTGGACGAGGCCGCCACGCGATTCCCCGACCGGCCTGCTCGCATGCGGGTGTCGGTCGATCGACGGGGACGGGTCGATGTCGGGACGACCGCGCTCGTTCCCCCGGCGGAGCCGGTGCCCGTGGCGATCGACCACGGCCACCCGGTCGACCCCGGCGATCCGATGCTGTTCCACAAGACCAGTCTCCGGGGCCGATACGACGACGCTCGCGCCCGACACCCCGACGCCGACGACGTGCTGCTCGTGAACGATCGCGGCGAGATCACCGAGGCGACGATCGCCAACGTGGCCGTCTCGTTCGGCGGACGGTGGGTGACGCCGCCGCTCGATGCCGGGCTGCTGCCGGGCGTCGGGCGCGAGGTCGCCCTCGAAGAGGGCTGGCTCATCGAGGGCGCGATCCGTGTCGACGAGCTGCCGGGTGCCGAGGCGATCGAGCTCCTCAGCGACGTGAGGGGTCGCCGGAAGGTTCGGTTGCTCCCCTGACCCCGGTCGCCGAGCCGGCTACTCGGGGTCGGCGGGCGCTCGATCCCCCGGGAAGACGTAAGGCCGCACCGTGTGCTCGTCCAGCGGACATGCACACAACGGGCAGCGGGGCGGCTCCTCGTAGACGAGCACGGTTCGCTCGCAGTACGGGCAGGTGCCCTCGCGCATCGCGGGAGGCTCGGCGGTCTCGTTCGTCATAAGGAGTCGCGCTCGGGGGGAGCGGTCCCCACCTGCATCGGCACGCTTCCCGACTACCTTGAATAGGGCATACGGCATGGCCGGACCATCTCTGCGGCAGCCGGTCTGCTGCTGGGAACTCGACCGCGCGCTGTCCCCTCCCCGGGGGAGCCCGAACGACCCACCCGCGACAGCACGAGGCCCTCCGCACGGGAGGGCCTCGGTTCGGTAGATAGGTACTCGGATCGGATCAGGCAGCGGTACGACGCTTGCGCTTTCCACGCGGCACGTACGCGTGCACCGGTTCGTGTTGCCAGCAGTATTGCCATTTGTTGTATCGCGACAGCTTCGTGCCACATGAACGTTCGGCGCACACACGGTCGCCTTCGTACTGGCGATTCGGCCGCGGGAGCGACCGGACGGATGCCCCCCGGTACCTCTCCTCTGCCACGTCGTTCACATCCTTTCGGACGGGACCGGTGACGGGATGTCGGCCCCGCTCTTGCACGTTGTTCGAACGGCGAGCGGCACCGGTTCATTCCGAAGGGTGAACTCCGCGGGTCTGCATAGGTTCGGACCCGCGGCGTCGAGGCGGGCCGGCAGCGTCAGTTCGACCGGAACTTGGGGTCACGCTTCTCCAGGAAGGCTCGCATGCCCTCGCGCTGATCGGCCGTGCCGAACAGGTTCAAGAAGAGTTCACGTTCCCTTGCGATGCCTTGGGGTCCAGGCGATACCAGCGCCGCCTGCACGGCTGCCTTCGCGGCCGCCAACGCCTGCCGTGGCCCGTTCGCGAACGCCCGCGCCGCCTCGACGGCCGCGGGAAAGACCCGATCGGAGGGCAACACCCTCTCGGCGATGCCCAGTGAGTGCGCTTCCTCTGCCGTGACGAGACGCCCCGTGTACACGATCTCACGCGTCGGTCCGGGTCCGATGAGACTGGTCAGCCGCTGCGTGCCGCCGGCACCAGGGATGACGCCCAACTTGACCTCGGGTTGTCCGACGGTGGCGTCCTCGCTCAGGTACCGGAGGTCGGCGCCAAGCGCGAGCTCCAGACCCCCGCCGAGTGCGAACCCGTGCACCGCGGCGATCGACACCTTCGGGATCGCCCCGAGAAGATCGCATGCCGCACCGAGCGCATCGACGCTCGGCCGGACCTCGTCGGGACCCCACTCGGCCATCGCCTTGACGTCGGCGCCGGCCGCGAAGATGCGCTCGCCTCCCCACAGCACCAGCGCGCCCACGTCGTGCCGGTCGGCTGCCTCGCCGATCGCAGTCCTCAGCTCGTCGGCGAGTTGCAGGTCGATCGCGTTGGCGGGCGGGCGGTCGAGTCGTACGACACCGACGCCGTCGTCGACATCGAGCCTGACGTAGTCGCCCATCTGGCCGCGATGCTACCCGGCACCGCGCGTCGGCGTCGCCGATGCGGCGAGCGCATCCCTGATCGCATCGGCGAGCGGGGTCAGGTGCACCCCGAAGAACTGGGCGGCATCGGGCGCCTCGACCGCCGGGGGTGCGGTGAGCCAATCCAGCACGTGAGACGGGACCTCCCTCCCGAGCACCGACGAGAGCCGATCGAGGCACTGTTCCGAATCGAGGTGAACCGGGGGAACGCCGGGGCCGGTCAGCATCTCGACCAATCCGTCGGCGGTGACCTCGTCGGGACCCTGGAGCGCCCACGTGCCCGCGAGCTCGGCGTCGAGATCGTCGGCGACAGCGAGCGCGCTCGCGAGATCACCGACGGCGACGGGTGCGAGCGTTCGGTCGCCAGGACCCCACACGACCGGCGGATCGAGCAGCGCTCCCGCCACGGTCGCGGCGAACCAGAGGGACCCGGTTCCCACCACGTGGGCGCTGCGGATCACCGCGTACTGCAGCCCCGAAGTCGTGACGACCTCCTCGGCCAACCCCTTCGCCCGGAGGAAGGGCGTCGACGACTCGGCGGCTGCCCCCGGCACCGACACGAACACGATGCGACGCACTCCCGCCTCACGAGCGGCGCCCACCGCTCGCACCGTCGACGCGTGGTTCGCATCGAACAAGGCGTGTTCGTCCGGCTGATCAGGGCCACCGACCAGGTGGACGAGCGTGAAGACGCCACCGAGCACCTCCGCGAGCGCGTCGGCATCGTCGAGCCGGTCCACGGTGACTTTCGCGCCGAGTGCCCGAAGCGGTTCCGCAGACGACTCGTCGCGCACGGCGACACGCACCTCGTCCTTGCGGACGAGCAACGGCACGAGCGCATGCCCCACCGGCCCCGATGCGCCCGTCACCATCACCGTCATGTCGCGATGCTACCCGGGCGCCCGTACGCCCCCCGGTCTCGAAGTAGGCTCGAGCGCGATGGACCGACCGAGCCGCGACGACGTCGAGCGTGTGTCGGCGGCGATCAAGTCGGAGCCCGTCTCTTGGCGACCGGTCACGCGCGGCGGCCAAACGGCAGCCTCACGGTGGGTGACGACGCTCTCCGACGGGTCGACGCGCTTCGTGAAGATCGCGCACACCGACGACACCGCCGCATGGATCCGGGACGAGCACCTCTTCTACGCCCTCGCCGGGCGCCGACCCTACCTCCCGTCGTTCATGGGGTGGCACGACGACGGCGAACGCCCCGTCCTGGTGCTGGAAGACCTCTCAGGTGCCGCCTGGCCGCCTCCGTGGACGCGCGCCGGGGTCGAGGCCGTCATCCGATGCCTGCACGAGGTCGCCGAGAGCGAGCCACCGCCCGGTCTGCCCGATGCCCGCAACAGCCAGTTCGCGCTCGATGCCTGGCCAGACGTGGCCGCCGATCCCAGTCCGTTCCTCTCGCTGGGACTCTGCTCACCGGCGTGGCTCGAGCGGCACCTTCCGGCACTGTCCGAGGCCTCAGCTCGCGCGGTGTTCGACGGCGACGATCTGCTGCACTTCGATGTCCGAAGCGACAACCTGTGTCTGCTCGATGGCCGTGCCCGGCTGATCGATTGGAACTTCGCCTGCATCGGCAACCCCGTGTTCGACGTCGCGGCGTGGTTGCCGAGCCTGCACGCCGAGGGCGAACCGCCGCCCGAGCGGATACTCGACACCACCGATGAGGTCGCCGCGATCGCTTCCCTGCTCGCAGGGAACTTCGGATGGCGGGGCGCGATGCCCGACATCGCGGACGCCCCGCACGTCAGACCGCTGCAACGCAAGCAGGCGGCGAGCTCGCTCCCATGGGCGGCTCGGGCGCTCGGCCTCCCTCCGCCTTGATCGGGGCGGCGCGGCACCCAAGCGCCAGCCGAAGCACCTGCAAGGGGCCTTGCAGATGCAAGGCCCTGCTACCATCCGAGCCGTGGAACGCACCCGGCACGACTACGCCGATGTGATGGAGCAGCTCCGTGCTCGGGGCTTGCGCATGACGCCGCAGCGACGGGCCATCGTCACGGAGGTGATGCGCACCCAGGGCCACATCGCTCCTAGCATGATCGCGCGGAAGGTGCAGGGAGACATGCCCGGGGTGAACGCGTCCACGGTCTATCGCACGCTCACGCTGCTGGAAGAGGTCGGTGTGCTTTCCCACTCGCATCTCGAAACGGGCGCCGAGTATCACATGACCGACGAAGCCGAGCACGTGCACCTCACCTGCGGGCGCTGCGGCAAGGACGACCCACTCTCGCTCGGCGAGGCCCACGCCCTGCAGGGCTTGATCCGCCGTCATCACGGGTTCGAAGCCGACCTGACGCACTTCGCGATCACGGGTCGGTGTGCCGGATGCGCGGCGGCCGGCGCATAACCAACGGCGCGCCGCCCCGACCTGCGTGGTGATCAGCCGGTGCGCTGGAGCGTGTGACGGCGCCGTTCGTACTCGTCGTCGTCGATCTCACCCCGGGCGAACCGCTCGGCCAGCACGTCGAGCGCTTTGCTGTCCCGATCGTGATCGTCGCGACGCACCGGCGTCCGCACGATCGCCCACAGCACCAGTGCGAGGAGGGCCCAGAACGACACCATCATGAGGACCCCCCATCCCCAGTCCATCGTTCCCCACATCACGCCACGCCACCTCCTCACTCGATGCAACCTCGGAGCGCGGGCCTCGGAGGGGGTCGTCCGGACCCAGACCCACGGGACGTTCCGCTCGGCACGATGAGCGTCGACGCGGCGCTCAGTGAGCGTCGAGGCTGACGCCGGCCGCCACGTCGCGACCCCGCCAGCCCGACCAGGCGTACGCGCCCAGCAGCACAGCCCCAGCCGCAAGCACCACGGTGCCCCCGGATGACCAGTCCAGGTAGTACGAGCCATACACCCCGACGAATCCACAGAGGGTGCCGACCCCGACCG
>Ga0224500_10002201_pt1 | contig 10648 bp, 11 predicted proteins | sample SF_Oct11_sed_USG_FD_168126 | JGI IMG/M metagenome (GOLD analysis project Ga0224500, IMG submission 168126) | Sediment microbial communities from San Francisco Bay, California, United States - SF_Oct11_sed_USGS_4_1 | ecosystem: Environmental > Aquatic > Marine > Sediment | place: USA: California... | reverse complement strand
TCAAAGGGGGGCGCTTATGCGCCCCCTTTTATATTGTCATATGTTATAATAGTAATATCTGGGTAACCAGATAACTCCTCTGAGGGTATAAATCAATGCCCTTTCTTGGTCAGGAACGGGACCGAATTTTTTCGGTCCCTTTCCTATTCTCAGCGTTCTAGCAATTCTTGGTAAAATATCTTACTAAACTGAGCTTATATGTTATAATAAGTGTATGATTGATTTGACAAAACAGGAATTTAAAATCAGCATAGTCGCCATGATGTTCTTTGATAATACTCCTAAGTGGCTCAGATATCATGAAGTTCGATTTATTGATGATGAGGGTAATCCATTGGGTCGAAGAGCTGACAACAATCGTGGTGGCGATAGACTATATACTCTATCGGATATTCGAGAAATGGCCTATATATTGAGGAGACGGGGTATTATCTCCTCCTGGGGCCTGATGCATTGTCTAGAAAGGCTGGATAGTATGGAGAAGCCAGTATATAAGAGAAATCCTAGGATGAGCAAGATGAAGGAAGAAGAATGAGCCTAAGAATAGCGTTTTGTGGACCGAATCACGAACTGAATAACAATCTAGTGCGCCATGTTAAGGATTTGATAGGTAATGAAGTAGTAGACGTAAGAGTTATGCCTAATCCATATCAAGAAGCTATGGAGATAACCAAACGAGAAAACTTCGTTAATATAGATATGGATTGGATAAATCTCTGGATAGCTAGCTTTAGACGCATGGTAGAGCTAGGACTTGAGGACGAAGACTTGGTTATATCTGCCACCTGCGGCATAGACCAATTAGTGGTACAGGCCGCCTATCTTCAAGGAAAGGTAGAAGAGAATAATAATGGTATCGTGATAGCTGATGCTACTGGACAAAATATTACAGGTCAAGAGATGGCTTTGATAAATAGAGCAGGGGCAGTGGTACAAGTTATTCTTAATCAAACCGAAGAAGAGATATTGGAATATTGGGATTATGTTTATGCTGTTCTGCCGGTTGCTCTAGGAGTTGCAAAGATACCTGATGCTATCCTGATGCAGTATGAAGACTTCTTAACCGATGCTCCCGCATTTGCGGGTGTACAGCGTTTGCCTGATAATGAAGAAGCAGCTATGGATGCTTTACAACAGGAAGTTGGAAAGTGGAAAGAAAAACTACGCGCATCCTCGTAATAGATGGTACTAATCTATTTTATAGAGCCTATCATGGATTGATACATCAGCAATTTCAGTTTGATGGACATCCTACTTGGGCTGTATTTGGATTGCTCAACACTATCGCCAGTTCAATAAAAATAGTTCAACCAACTCATGTATTGGTTGCTTTCGATTATGGAAAATCCGCCTACAGGAGAGAGATATATCCTGAGTATAAAGCAGGAAGGCATGATGCCACTCCATTTATCGATTTTGAAGATGTTAACAACCAACTACAACAGTCACAGCATCTTCTAAAGAGCCTTGGACTTCAAGTATGGCAGGAGAAGGGTATAGAGGCTGATGATATTATTGCAACCGTGGTAGATAGATATGAAAGCGAAGTTGATGAGATAGTAATATTAACAGGAGATAAAGACTTAAGACAACTAATCAGCAGAAAGACTTATGTTATTCATCCATCGCTTGGTAAAAAGGCGGAGGAGCGATGGGATTACGATAGAGTAGCTGACCACTATGGAGTAGTTCCAGAACGGTTAATAGAGATATGGGCCTTGTCGGGCGATAAAGCAGATAACATACCAGGAATCAAAGGAATAGGCGAAAAGACAGCTATCAAATACATAGCTAAATATGGTAACATATCGTCTGTGCTGCTCTCAGACGAAAAGAGGGTAGTGGGACACGAATCAGACGTACACATGTCTTACAAGCTCGTACAATTAAATTCTGACCTATCTAACATGGACCTTAGCCTAGAGGATATCCGATTCCTGCCCGTTGGACCCAAGGATGAGGGCGCTCCAGAGGTTCGTGCCGTTTTGAAGCAAAACGGCTTCGAAAGACTAATGAACCGATGGACCAGCGGAACACTTTGGACGGACCGTGGTATAAGATTAAAAGACTTGAAACATGATAGTGCTGAATAGGATGAAATTCGCTATAAGTAATAGATAAATATCTAATACAAGTATAATAGGAGTAGAAATGATGGACGATAAATTAGCTCAACCAGATGCAGATATGTTTGAACGCAATATAGGTCACCTTGCTCGTCGTGGCAAGGAGGTCGAGATTTGGCTGCGTGGAGTTCCAGAACCCCGTATCGGATTTATCGCCGGATTAGACGACCAGTATGTACAGATATGTTTGACCAATAATCAGACTTTAAGCCAGCTACACAGAAATGACATAGTAACTTTAGAAGAAACCGGCCAATCCCTTGGAATTCTCGCAAGAGATGATATACTAGGAGAAGAAGAGTTAGATAGGATAAAGGAGCGAGTAGAGCACTTCCGTCGCAAGGCGTCAGCTCTTTATCCCAAAGGCTAGTTACTGGGGAGGTGACTGGATTGGACCGCGATTCGCTGCTACCGCAGCCACATCCGCGCTATAAAGAAAAGCAACCTATTACTGCTGTGGAGAACTCTAAGAAAAAGAATCCATCACAAATGAGAAGTAAGGATTCTAGAGAGCTGTGGCAGAGATTTTATGATAAATTCAAAGAGGTTCACGACTATCAGTATGTTGGCGATTTCATGCGTGATACTGGAAACATCGAAAAACTTCTCAAGAAACCCGGTATCAACCGTGAATTTATCGAGCAGATGATAGATTACATCTTTGATGAAAAGCGCGGATATTGGGGTTCATCTATCGTAACTGTTAATACGTTGTGTTACAATCAATCTATGAATGCAATCGTTGATGTGATTAAACAGCGAGAGCGTCAGCCAGAGGACCCAAATAGAAAGAGTAAGTTTGGCACCTTATGAATAAGCCATGGGCTAAGGATTATATAAATTTACGATACAAGTTCAAGAGCGACCCGAGTGCGTTCGAAGAACTTGCTTTGCGTTATCCAAAGCTAAGTCGTAAGACTGTCAACGGAAAATTCGTGTGTCCAACGTGCCCTGTGATTACTGATAAGGATGGATTGATTATCGGTAATGAACAGAAATATCTTACAGACCAAAACGTGCTGGCAGAGTGTGATTGCGAGGAACAGTGGCGATTGTACTATTGGTATCTGTATTCTAACATCGAAGAAGATTTACAACGCATGGATTGGGATGAATGGGAAAGCACAGACGAGGAATCCTTGGCCAAGACTATCAAGTATCTTAATCATCACAGGGGATTCGTAGATGAGGGCATGGGTCTGGTGATGTGCGGAACTCCTGGAACTGGTAAGACGATGCTTACAACTTTAGTGGCAAAAGAGCTGGTGAAGTTGGGATATGACGTAATGTTTATGCTATTCGAAGACCTAATCTCTGCATATACTAAGGGATGGAAAGATTTAGTAGCGAGAGAGAAGTTTGAAAATGATATAGTCCGCGCAGATATTCTAATCTTGGATGATGTTGGTAAGGAGATTTCCGGTACTCTAAGTACTGGAACTTTCGATGTAGTATTGAGAAACCGTAACCATGCGAATCGCCCGACCTTCATCACTTCTAATTTAACTGCGACGGCTCTAGAGAACAAATACGCCGGGTCTATCATATCGTTGATAACTGGTAAGAACTTTTTAATTGAAACAAATGGAGAAGACTTCCGACTTACTTCTCGTGAGCTTCGCAGACAACGAGTTGAAAATGGTTGGAGAAGACCAATAGTATAAGAGGAGTTTAATTGGATTACGAGCGGCTGCTAATACCGCATTTATCTAATCCTGAATCAATGCAGTTCGCGTTGGATGAGGGATTAAAGAGTGGAATCATTATATCGTCTGATATACAGGCGATAGTAGATTTCGCTATCCAATACTTTCTAGATAGTAAGCTGAAGTATGCTGTACCCCGTAAAGTTTTAGAGGCCGAGTTTGAAGAATACTTTAAGACTAAGGGCTATCCAGAGGATGATGAAGTAATTATCGGTCTCGTAATGGATAAGGTTAAGCAGAACTTTCGGTCGGTGCAGATTAAAGATACATTGCGTCAAGCAGCTGAGAACGTTCATGAAGACCCAGAAGCAACTCTATCTGAACTTATTAATGACCTGTCCTCTATTCGTATGCAGTCCAGTACCGATAGTCGTTTAGAGATTTATAGTGAGAATATCGACACTCGTATCGAGGATTACTATGAGAGGGCAATGGCAAAGGACCGTGGAGAATTTAACGCTTATCAGTTCGGATGGCCTGAGCTAACGGAAGAAACCTATGGTATTCAAGCTCCCGAGTTAGCTATCGTAGCTGGTTATGCTGGTATGGGTAAGTCGTGGTGTGTTGAGAAGATGGCTCTAGCTGCTGCCGAAGGTGGGACACGAACTTATCTGGCCTCACTAGAAAATACCAAGGAGATGACACTCAACAGACTTGACTGTATTGTAAGCGGTGTGCCGTACCGCGAATGGGAACGAGGGGAGCTTGACCTATCTCAGATAGAAAGAATGAAGGAAGCGCGTGAGCGTATCGTTGCTATGGATAATCTGGTAATTGACACGCCGGAGAATCTAGAAGAGATGACATTGTTTGACCTATATCATAGAGCATTATACTTTGATACTAAACTATTCGTGGGTGACCAGATTAGTTGGGTACATAACCCCAAGAGATTTAAGGAAGAGAATCCTTATCTAAGATTGGGAGATACTATCCGAGCTATCAAGGCAACAACTCGTTCGATGGGAATGGGTAGTATCTGGGCCCATCAGTTGAATCGTGAGTCTCAAAAAACTAAGGCTAGAGTTGTACAATTACAGCACATGGCTGGTACTGCTGAGGTAGAGCGATATGCTGACTGGGTATTAGGTATCACTGCTACTGAGGATATGAAGATGCAAGAGAAGCGAGTGATGCAGATTATCAAGGCACGTCGAGGACGAGATGGCTTGAACTATTTGATGAACTGGCAGTTGTCTGGAGAGACAGATATCTCTGTGGAAAGAGTGGGCTTCACGTGGTCGTAACATATGCTGGATTCGATGCAGAGATATATCTGCGAGACGTTTTAGGTGGAAAGAATATATCCACCCATGGAGACGAGTTAATTCATTCCTGTCTTCTTCCGTTCGGTTTACACAAGAACGGAGACCGTAATCCATCAGCTTCTTTGAATGTTGATAAGCTGGTTTATAATTGCTTTGGTTGCGGCGGTGGTAGTTTATTGTGGGCTACTCAGGAGATTCTAGGAATTTCTTCTGCTGAAGCTCGTAGAATAATAGAAGAGAACGCGCAACCCATCAACCAGAGTCCTGCACAGTTTCGGGAAGAATTAGAAAAGAGATGGGCTATAACAGAAGTGGGTGTCCCAGTGATGCCATCATATTCTGAAGCTATGTTGAAGCCATGGCTATGTTATTCCAAGTATCTGGACGAACGTAATATATCTCGTGAGGTTCAGAAGAGAATGAAGACGGGAATAAATCTACAGAATCTAGATAAGGTTGGAGAAGAATGGCTTCCACAGCCACGTCTAATTATTCCACACTTTTTCGGAAGTAAGCTTAGGGGATGGAGTGCCCGCAAGATAGACGTTAGACAGGTGGGACCCAAATACCGTCATACTCCAAACTTTCCCAAGGATTACACTTTGTACAATTATGATGGAGTATCAGAGCTTCAAGAAATCATAGTTGTAGAGTCTCCTATGTCGGTACTTAAGTTGATGAGTGAAGGTATAACCAATGCTGTCGCTACGTTTGGTGCTCAAGTCACTGACCGTCAGATAGATTTATTGAAGAAATTTAACAAGCTAATTCTGTTTCCGGATGGTGATAAAGCTGGATATGCTACACTTGTTGATAAAAGAAATGGATTGATCACAAGGCTAAAAGAGGTGGATGTATGGATAGTAGACCATGGAATCCATGAAATTAATGGGAAATTACGGTATAATAATAAGGATGCAGCTGATTATGATGCTGCCGAGTTAAATGGGTTGTTAGCCGATAAGGTACCAGCCTATATGTGGAACTGGAGGAACGATGAGCTTCAAAAAGTGGACAACAGCTAGAATCGATAAGAAGAAGAAGTTGGCTCACCGCCTAGAAAGAAGAGAAGAGCCTATCAAGATTAAAGAGTCATTGGCTGAGGGTGAGCCTATCATGCAAAAGTCCGATGAGAAGCCCAAAAAGTATTAAAAGTTTACGAAAGTACATGGTAGATATGATACAATAGAATTGGCCGAAAATTGATAGCCGTGGCATAATGCCGAGGCACACTACATAAGGAGGTTGGCCATATGAGTAATTTTCGTAAGGGGCTCGAAGGGCTCCAGCAAGCTTCGGAACGTTCTGCTCCGAAGACATTTATCCCTCGCCGTTATATCAAGTGGGAGAGCGGAGAAGAGAAGACCATTCGTTTTCTCAGTGAGGGGGATTCGGTAGTTCAAGCTCGTTTTCACGAGTGGGTTCCGACACACGACGGAGGACGCCGTTCTTTCGTATGCCGCACTGAAGTAAATGAAGAGTGTGAGCTATGTGCGAATCCTGATGTAAAAGCTCGTGAGGTAGGTATGGCAGTGGCAGTTGTGCGTCTTCCTGTTAAGGATGAAAGTGGCAAGACCGTTGGTTTTAAGGATGCCACTGAGGAAGTGGACCTTGAAGAAGACGGCAAGGTTGTTCACAAGACCGTTCCGGTAATCGGAATCATTCAGCAGTCTCCCAAGAATTTCTGGGCTTCGTTTTGGGCTGCATACGATAAGTATGGAACCCTACGCGACCGTGACTATTCTGTAACTCGTCGCGGAAGTGGAATGGATACTATGTATGTGCCATTCCAGGAAGAGCCCGAGGAGATTCCTAACATTGACTCCCGTTATGCCAAGTACGTTCCTGACCTAGAGGCGATGCTTACTTCCCTGTCGAGTAAGGAATACTACGACAAGCATCTCCACGGTATAGAAGGCGAAAAGACTCCTGCAGCTGATAGCGATTTGGATGCTATCAAGCGTAATCAAGAGCAAATCGCTGCTAATGCAGTATCTGGAGATTACGAGTAGATAAATTGTGAGGGGAGCAGGTTTGGCGTACTCCCGCGAGTTGCCTCCGCACCCTGCTCCCCTTGCTTTATTCGACAGGAGTATACTAAGTGGATTATAAGCGCGAGTTTGACGTAAGCTTGAGTCTCGGAGAACAGGGCGAGAAGTGGATTGAAAATCTGATACGTGGTGATGGGGATACTACATTTGAGGTTAAGACTGATTTACAAGCCTTTGACACCGGAAACATATACCTAGAGGAAACTTCATGGGGGAAGCCCAGTGGCATTAACGTAACTACTGCTGATTACTGGGTGTTCAATGTTGTGCGAGTTCCTCATAAAGATGGTGCAACAAGAACAGAAAAAGTAAAGGACTATAAGAACTATAAGCTTAATAATGATGATATAGTGAGTAGTGTGATAGTAAAGACATCCAGACTCCTTGAGATTAAGGATAGTTATGCTATACGCTCCGGTGGAGATTACAATTCATCGAACGGAAGACTTATTCCAATCAAGGACCTTAGTTATGGTTCTAAAAACAACAGTAGGAGTATATAAGTGGGAAATTTTGTCCATCTCCATAACCATACCGAATACAGTTTCTTGGACGGAGTTCCAACTCTTCCTGATTTGGTAGACCATGTTATCAGTCTTGGACAGGACTCTGTAGCTATAACAGACCACGGTGAAGTATCGGGACACTTGAAGTTCCAAAAGGCGTGTGAGGCCAAGGGGATTAAACCAATCTTCGGATTGGAGGGATATTTCGTAGATGATGTTGCTGTTCGTACTGAGGATAAGCGTTATGAGTATGAACATATGACTCTAATCGCTACGAATCAGAAGGGACTAGAGAATCTTTGGACCATATCTTCCCGCGCCTTTACTGAGGGACTTTATTACAAGCCTCGCCTAGATTGGAATATACTTAAGGACAATGCTGAGGGTATCATAGCTACCAGTGGATGTCTGAATGGATGTGTCGCCGCCTTCTTGGATGAAGACAAAGAAAAGTATGACCCACTCAAGGCAGATGAGCGAATAGCTAGATTCTATGACATATTGGGCGAGAATTTCTATTTCGAGATTCACACCTTTCCTGATGATAGGCAGAAGAAAGTTAATGAGATTCTAGTGGACAAGGGGCGCTCTCTCGGTATTCCCTTGATAGGTGTATCAGACTCCCATTATCTTACACCGGATGCTTCATTGAAGCATGAAATCTTGATTGCCGCTCAGATGCGCAAGAAATTCGATGACCCTAGTCGATATACTTATCCCGAGGGCGCTCTTGCAGTTATTTCTCAAGAACAGGTCCGCGAACGTCTCAATTATCTACCTGAAAATGTGGTAGATGAGTGCGTCAATAATACGGTCAAGATTGCCGAGTCTATCGATACTAGAATTGAAGCTAAGCGGACGTTTCCTGTCTTCTTCAATGAAAAATCAGAGGATGAAGTATATCTGGAAAAAACCGCTTGGAATAAGTTTGAGGGACGACTTGAGAGGTTGGGAATACATGGAGAGGCTCTTGATGAGTATCGCGAGAGACTAACTTCAGAGCTTGAGCTAGTTATAGACAAGGGATATTCCGGTTACTTCCTAATCGTTGCCGATATGATTAACTGGGCTAAGGAGAATGGAATACTTATCGGTCCTGGCCGTGGCTCAGCTGGTGGTTCGCTCCTATCTTATGTGCTAGGTATCACCGAGATAGACCCAGTAGCTGCTGACTTGATGTTTGAAAGATTCTTGACGGCTGGACGAAACAGCCTTCCAGATATTGATATCGATGTTCCGCAGCTGGAGCGCCAGGAGCTAAAAGATTATCTGACTTCTAAATATGATGTCGCCACAGTTGGAACCCTTCTCGCTCTGGCTCCCAAGATGTTGCTAAGAGATTTTGCGCGAGTGTTGGACATTCCATCTAAAGATGTTAACGAAATGATTGATATCATCGATAGTACGAAAGACCTAGTTGTTCTAGATAAAAGCTGGGACAATGTTTATGAAGAGAATCGTGAAGCTTTTGAATTAACGCGTGACTATAGCTTCGGTACCAAGAAATCATGGGTAGATACCTATCCTCAGTTATTTGAGCTGATGGAAGAATTCGCTGCCCATTATCGCCATGCAGGTGCGCACGCAGCCGGTATAGTAGTGAGTAGAGATAAGATTATGGGTAAGCTTCCGCTGAGATATAAGGATGGAGACGTTCGTACTCAGATGGAACAGAAAGACGTAGAAGAGTTGGGTTTCGTTAAGTTCGACCTATTGGGACTACGTAACCTTTCAACTCTGATGCGTGCCTATGATAACGCCAAGGAAGTTAATCCCGATGGCGATATCTTAGGTAATCCATGGGGCAAGAACTCTGCTGACTACTTTTATTCATGGCAATATCATGGTGGTGATTACTATGACGACAAGAAGGTTTACAAGTCATTATGGAAGGGCAAGAACGTAGGTATCTTCCAAATCGAGGGCTCTGAGGGCATGAACAACCTCACGAAAGCCTATAAACCTAACAGCCTAGAGGATATGTGTTCCGTAGTATCGTTGTTTAGGCCAGGAATCACTAGAGCTATTGACCCTGCTACCGGTCTGAATCTTATGGAATTGTTCTTAGAGAAGCGTCATAAGAGGATGCCAGTTCGCTACAAGGATAAACTATTGAAGCCAGTACTAGAAAGTACGTATGGTGCTTTCCTCTATCAAGAACAGGTTATGAAAGCACTCGGTGTCATCGCGAACTATAGCCTAGAAGAACAGGATAAAGTGCGTGGTATCATGGGTAAGTCAAAGGGTGCTACCATGCGCGAAGAGATGGCTGTTCAGAAGCAGAAGTTCTTGGACCAGGCTGTAGTGGACCAGATAACTGCAGAATCTATTTGGAACGACATGGAACAGTTCGGTATCTATGCCTTCAATCGTAGCCATGGATTTGCCTATGGAATGATTGCCTATTGGTGTGCGTGGATGAAACACTATTATCCCGGACCATATATGGTGGCCTTGTTTCAGACTAATGAAACTAAGATTAAGGAATATATCCGAGAGTGTCGTCGTATAGATATTCCAGTGTTAGTGCCAGATATCAATGAATCTAAATCGGACTTCGCTTATCTAAATGGAAACATCCGATACGGCCTACATGGAGTTAAGTTTGTAGCTAATGCTGCAGATATCATACAAGAACTCCGTCCATTTAGAAGCGTACAAGAGGCGCTGTTGAAACTATCGGATGCTAATGTGAATAAGAGAGTGGTTGAGTCTCTGATTAGAGTGGGTTCTATGGACTCTATCGTTACCGAAGAGGACCGCACAGGGCTTCCTGATTGGTCGGCCTCGCGAGTGGCATTGTGGCTACTATTTAAGAGCAAGCTCCGTCTCGGTAAAAAAGATAGGGCTCTAGATGATGAGGCGTTCTTCAATAAGTTTCTATCTGATTTTGAAGAGTACTGTGAAGAGACTAAAATCGATGATAAGGGTATCAACGAAATGGAGCTTCTTGGGGATGCAGTTGAATCAACTCCGTTCGGAAAGTGGTTT
>Ga0224500_10002199_pt1 | contig 10652 bp, 8 predicted proteins | sample SF_Oct11_sed_USG_FD_168126 | JGI IMG/M metagenome (GOLD analysis project Ga0224500, IMG submission 168126) | Sediment microbial communities from San Francisco Bay, California, United States - SF_Oct11_sed_USGS_4_1 | ecosystem: Environmental > Aquatic > Marine > Sediment | place: USA: California... | reverse complement strand
GGCTCGGGAATCGCTCGCCCGTGGCATTTGCCCAGCAGTGGGCCCGTCAACAGCCGGCGGCGTGAGGCTGCAACTCATGGCGTCCACTATTGACAACCGGGGTCACTTCATGCGGAGGCCCAAACAACGACCCGCATGGTTTCTGATGAATGGTCAGGAAGGCATAACTAGCAGTGTGTTGACAAACACATGCACGATTCGGAAAACGCACAGCAATCGAGATCTCTAACGGAAGCCGAGTGGCCCGCAGGCTGTTCAGAAAGGCCGTCCAGCAAAGCCGCAGCGAACGAAGAGGCGAAGCGTACTCTCTGCCGTACGTTGAGCCTCTGAGTGAGGCGAGAACGCCGCTGGCGGGCTTTGTCAACAGCCTGCTAGGGAGAGGTGTTGTGTTCTCTACGGGGATCTTTGCGGGACAGCTCAGGGATACTTCTCCGGATCCATCTTCTACAGTTCTGCCAGTTTGTAGCCGATAGGGTGAGTGAAGGCCGGTCTCCCTCGCCGCAGAACCGGAAGGAGCTGCCATGCCATCGGCACAAGAATTGGTCCAATCCTGCACCTCCATTTTTAGCTTGCCGGAGATCTACTTCCGTGTGCGGGAGGTGGTGGACGACTCCAATTCGACGATGGACGACCTTGCGGATGTGCTCAAGCTGGATCCGGCGATCTCCGCCAGGCTCCTGCGCCTCGTCAATAGCCCCGTCTATGGATTTCCCAAACAGATCGATACGATTTCCCGTGCCGTCAGTCTTCTCGGTACCCAGGCCATCACCGATCTCGTCACGGCGACGACGGTCGGGAGAACCTTTGCCGGGGTCCCGATTCAGCTCATGGATGCGGCGAAGTTCTGGAAGCGAAGTGTCCTGTGCGCGTTGCTGACCGGAAAGATTGCCAGGTCCTGCGGGATCAAGGACAGCGAGCGCTTCTTCGTGGAGGGGCTGCTACGGGACCTGGGGCACTATGTGCTCTACCAATATGCTCCGCAGCGGGCCCAGTCGGCACTCATTGAGGCGGGTTATCTGGACCTGTCCCTTGCCGAGGTGGAGCGGTCTAATATTGGGTGTGACTTTGCTGAAGTGGGGGCTGAACTTCTCCGATCCTGGGGGCTGCCAGCCCAGATTGAACAGGCCATCCGCCATCAACTGAGCCCCAGCGAGGCCGGCGACTATATCCAGCATGCGTCCATAGTGCATCTGGCGGGAGCGGTCATCGACTGTCTGGAGCGTGACTCGAAGCAGCGCGCCACCGAAGTGCCGTTGGATCCGCAAGCTCTGCAGGCGACGGGCTTTGTGTTGGCCAATCTTTCGGAGCTGATGGCGAATGCGCAGTCCCAGTTAACCGAGATGCTGGCACTTGTCTATCCGCAGGCGGTCGCTGCGTAGCCGCGTCGAACACTGCCGAAGCGCCGAACCTCACCCACCTACGACCCGGCCGTGAACATCCTGGTTTCCGTCTCCTACAAACGCGCCGCTACTTGAGCCGGGCTTTCCGGTTGATCTCCCTGAGCAGCGAGCTGTCTGGCCCTGACGGGCACTCTTTTCCTGTTTGGTGTCGGGTGAGCGGGCAACGGCGCAGCCCAGTTTGATGCCTGCCATGTGGCTCGAATTTCACGGACGGTGCTCACACTGGCATCCCGTTAGAGGACGCCGGCTAAGCGATTCATTGCTAATGTCGTTTGGAAAAAGAAGAACTGAAAGGCCTGGTAGTCTTGAGCATGTAGGGGTGGGTGATCCGGTGCCTGATCACAATAGACCAGCCCGATGGGTCTCACCCCCACTCGCAATGGGGCGAGGATCGCCGATGTGGGACGCCAGACATCGAGAAAGTCCTGCTTCATGGCTCCGGCCGGCTGGTCTGAAACGCTTGGAACCAGCAGCGGATCGACACGCTTGAGCATCGAGAGGAAAAACGGATGTTCTCGGCTGAGTGAGCCAGAAAGGGATGAGAGGTACGGTGCCGGAGGTTCCACACCCAGCGTCAGCTTTCCGACCAAGCGATCACTATCGCTCGGGTTGAGCAGTGCCAGCCCGACACGACCCAATCCTGCATCGCGGTGGAGCGATCGGATAAATATTCCAAGGAGGCTGTTCAGGTCCTTCACACCCTGTAACGAGTCCTGAAATGCCTGCAGGGTTTCGAGCGGGTTGCTCCGAATGGGGACCGGCGGCGCATCGTGGGTCGGCGAAACCCTCTGTGGCGCGGTCGCCTGGTCTTCTCCCGGTGCGGTCTTGGCCGAGGATCGGAGGGCGGGTGATTCGGCGGGGCTTTTCCCATTCGACGACATCAGTGGGTCGTGAACCGGATCGACGACCAGTCCCATGGAGCGGGTAAGCTGGAGACCTCGGTCCATGGCCTGGGTCATCAGATCAGTAAACCGGCCCGAAGACAGTCCACTTCCGAGCTGGAGTGCCCGTTTGGCTTCTTCCACGGCAGCGGCGGAACCTGAGCCCGTCATCACGTCAACCAGGTGGATCGAGCCGACCACGAGACCGCGGTAGGTCTGTGAAGCGCTCTGCCAGCGCCCGGTCGGCGATTCGCCGGTACTGTCGAAGAGGTGTACGAGATTATCCGGGAGCTTCCAGAGTCGAGCCAAGGCCCTGGCCAAGGTGAGCCGAGGAACACCGATGAGCTTCGTCTCCTGGGAGACGCGGTCGGCTTGGTGCTTCACCTTTCGGTACATGGCCTGAAGCGCTTCAAAGAGGTCCGGATCCTGATAGGCAACGGCTAAGTCTCCGATCGCGTAGAGGAGCGCTGAGGTAAATAACTGACCGGGCTGCGGGTAGCTGATCGCCGTTCCAAACTCATTGGCGTAGGTGGCGGAGACCAGGGACTTTGCGATCAGGGTTCGAAGTTCCTGCTGGCGAGCCGGCCAATGTTGCAACTGCTCGACCAGATGCGCGGCAGCAACCAAGGCGCGAACAGTATCGAGACCAAGCCAGCTCACGGCGTGCGGGATACCGCCGATCGTCTGTTGCGGGCTGTAGGCAATGCTGTTGGCCACCTGCAGGACTTTGCAGGTCAGGCCATGGTCTCGGCTGATCACTTGGACCAGATTGTCGGGCGTGAATTGTTGGTCCGTGTCGTTCAGGATTTGCTGGCAGGTGGATTGGAGAATCGGAAGGCAACGACTGGATTCGTCAAACAGTGGTTTCAGTCTCGGATGCAGTCGAGGACGAATCGAGTCAATGAGGGCCGATTCTGTGGCCGAAGGCATAGGAGTTCTCCAATAGAAGCCTAGACACTGTATCGGTGAGAGTTTCTTCCAGCTTGAGCCCACGGGCGGAGGCGGAGTGACGGAGAGGATTCCGTCCGGAGGCTGAAGTCCCGCCGGTGTCTGGCGCAACTGACTGCACAACCTCGCTCCCTCGGGAATCGCCGTAGGCCGGGAATGACAATCTGGTAGTCGATTCAGCCCTGCAGGGCTAGAATTCATGGTGATGGCGGAACCAAATCAGTCCCATAGCCTGCGAACACGATAGTTTCGCTCATTCTGAACCGATAAAGAAGCTGGAGGGCCGGTTCGAATCGACCTGTAAGAAGGAGAGGCTCCACCATGCCATTGGCGAGTGAATTGGTCCAAGCGTGCACCACAGTGCCGACATTGCCGGAAGTGTACTGCTGTGTGCGAGATGTGGTGGACGATCCCAACGCAACCATGGGAGACCAAGCCAAGACGCTCCAGCTCGATCCGATCATCACAGCCAGGGTGCTTCGCCTGGCGAACAACGCACCCTATGGGCCACCCAGGCAGGTCGGCACCGTCACCGGCGCGGTTCAACTTCTTGGGAAGCGCGTCATCAACGAGGTTGTTGCAACCACGACCGTCGGTCAAACCTTCGCGGGAATACCGGTTCATTTGATGGATCTGTCCAAGTTTTGGAGAAAAAGCGTCTTTTGCGGGCTATTGGCGCAGAACATCGCAAAGTCCTGTCGCATCGCTGTCCATGAACAATTGTATCTGGCGGGTCTTTTACGCGACATCGGCCATGGGGTTCTGTATCAGACCGTTCCACAGCGAGCTCAGTCGGCATTGATTGAAGCGGGATATCTGGAAGCGTCTCTGGCAGAAGTGGAACAGTCCAATATCGGTTGTGACTTTGCAGAAGTCGGAGCCGAACTCATCCGATCCTGGGGCTTGCCCGTACAGATTGAACAGGCGGTCCGCTGCCAACTGAGCCCGAAAGATGCCGGTGAATTCATCATCGAGGCGTCCATCGTTCATCTGGCTGGTTGCGTGGCCGACTATGAAGAACTCGATTCCAGTCGACGCCCTGTGACCGTGCCGTTCAGCTCCCAGGCCGTCGCGGCCACCGGGTTTGTGCCGACCGATCTCCCCACACTCCTTGCGCAAGCCAAAGCCCAGCTGCAAGAGACGCTGGCCATGATCCAGCCCTACACCATGGCCGCATAGCGTCGAGGTCGTGAGACTTCACCAGACTTATTCCACAGAGTGGCCTTCCAGGAAGATGGCTTGCTCCAGGGTGCGGAAGAATTGCTGGTAGGGTACGGGGTCTTCGACCGCACGAAGGTAAAACTGAGCGCTGGCCCGCACCACAAGTTGCGCCTCATTGCGCTTGCGGACGGTGACAGTAAAGCGGACAAGATTACTCCGGTGACTGAATGGGCCCCATGTTCGGTCATGACGGTTGAGAATCAGTAATGTATCGGGTTGATACAGCAGGTAGCTCAAGTCGAGGCCATAGATCCGCTCATTCTCCACATATTTCTTGCCGGAGACGAGGCCCAGTGTTTCATCAAGTACTTCCACTTTGAAATCCAAGTCCTGCAGGGTGGAGACGATCGTCGCCAGCATCTTACGCTGATCCACCGTATCGAATACACGCGATTGAGTGGAACGAATCTTGACCTGGCTGTCCTCGGAAAGCCAGATTTGTTCACGCGAATTCCACTGGGTGACATGCCGCAGTTCGTAGGGTGTTGGGCATCCCTGCAGCAACAGGCAGAGGCCGACCAAGAGACAGAGGTTCCGCCGCCTCGTTCCTGCGAGCGGCGGCCGGCTGCGCTCATCACGGTTTCTCTGGTGAGAGACCATCTCCATCAATTCTTGGTGACAAAGAGCGAGCGTTCCAACGTGGCGAAGAAGTTCTGGTAGACCTTGGGGTCTTCGATGGGTTTGTTGTTGTAGATGGCGTTGGCGCGAATCATCATGCGCCCTTCCGTCTCCGCGCGTACGGTGACGGTGACGCCCACGACATCGTAGAAATTCGGCTCGGCGAACCGTGCCGCCGTCACCAGCCCCAACGGTTCATTGGCCCGCTCGATGATGAACCCCAAGTCCTGCAGCGCCGCAATGACGCCGCGCATGGCCATTTGGCGATCCTTGATGTCGAAGGATCGTGTTTGCACGCTCCGAATCTTCATCTGGGCCTCGGTCGGCGCCAGTAGGTCCGGACCGGGCTGTGGTGCGGTGCAACCCAGCGTGATAACCAACATGGCGATTGCCATGAGTTCTGCCGCGTGCTCTGGTTTCATCGTGACCTCGTGCTCAGAGTGCGAAAGGTTCCAGAAACACCGCTTTTGATAATTTCGCAAAGAAGGTCTGGTACATCACAGGGTCGCGCAGCATTTCCATCCGCTGTTCGCCCGGTGGAATCCCCTGCTGGCCGGACGATCCCCCTCCTTTCCACACGACCCGGTAGAACATGACTCTGACTTCCTGACGTGCGGCATCGAGAGTCGCTGGTCTGGTGACCAGCGCAGCGGCGATTTTTTGATGCAGGTCTACGGGCAGGACAATCGGAGGTTGTTGTACGAGCACCAGCGGCGTGCTCAGAAGAAAGACGGTAAATCGAGTGATGTCCTGACCATATTCCCTGGCACTTCGTTCTTTTACTGCCCGCAGAAATCCCACCTCACGAACGCTTTCTTCGACCTGGAAACCCAAGTCTTGGAGGACCGCCGCCGCGGCGGACAATAACTCCGCTTCATCCTTGGTCTCGAAGAGGCGGGTCTGCATGGCTCGGTTGGCCGCGCTCTCGGGCTTTAGCTGGAACAGTTCGTCCGGTTGGGTGTGCGCCGCGCATCCTGTCAACTGATTCGATAGGGCAAGACACGTCGCCGCCAGCAGTGTTCGCCGAATTCCAGACCCTCGACGTATGCTAGAACTGGGTAGAGTTGTAGGCAAAGTCGCGGACCTTCTTCTCTTCGTCGTATTTGATGATGATGGTCAGGGTCCGTTGGCGTTGTGAGCTGGAACTGTCGCGGGATGCGGCGCCAAGAATAATGATGCCCGCAAAGGATGAACTGGAGGTATCCACGCGGTCGGTCGATACCTTGTCGTAGATCCAGACCTCGCGTCGCTTCTCATCCGTGGTCACGATATTGGGGCTTCCCAAGAGTTCGGCCACCTGGGACGCGGGCATGCCGACTTTAATCTCGCCCTGCACCTTACCGACGGTCAGGCGGTCTTCCTTGATCTCAGCCCTGTTTCCACCGCAGCCGGCGGCGATGAGGCAGAGACACAGCAATAGAATGCGCCATGGTGATGTCATCGCTGGGGTTCCTTTCTGCAGTGTGTCATGTCAGTCGGATTTGCCTGAAGATAGGCTACCGGTCCTGGGGAAGTGTGTCAATCGGCAAGAAAGGGAAAGCCCGTACTGGAAAGTGATCGGTCGCGCGCTGTGTGCCATCATCTGGCTTATCGCATGACTCCCTGGGAAAAACAAACTGATTCGCGAAAGTCTTGATCGGGTGCGCTTTGAATAGGGTGACTCTGACCACCAGAGTCTTGGACCTGTTGGCTCATGTGCTGTGCATTGTGTTGGGCGTGGCAGCGGCTCGTCCCGATGCTACACCTTTCCGAAGGTCCGCTCGAAGAATTGCTTGGTGAGTGTCATGTGTTGGGCAATATCGGTCTGAAGGTGACGGGCGCCGGCTTGCCAGTCGTCGGTGGTGTACCCGACGCGGCGCGCCAGAAAGATAAATTCGTCTGAATCGACGGGAGGAAGGACCCGATCCTTGGCGTTGCCACGGACCATGCGGAGGCCGTCGATGAGCATCCGGATAAAGAAATAGGCTTTTCGCACAACCTCACCGTCCTGTCTCGAGACCAGTCCGCAATCAACAAGCGCTGCTAAAGCCTGCATGGTGTTGGGGGTCCGTAAGATGGGGAGGCGAGATCCGTGTTTAATCTGGAGGTATTGGATGGCGTACTCGATATCGACGATGCCGCCCTGGCTGTGTTTCAAGTTCACCGTGCCGCGTTCCACGAGCTGCTTTAGCTGTTGACGGCGTGCATCGAGGACGACATTCTGGTCCAAGGGTTTGCCGCTGTAGACATAGTGGTCGCGATGGGTTTCGACCCGCTTCCCAAGATCCGGATCGCCGGCGACATGGCGCAATTTGATCAGTGACTGGCGTTCAAACGGTGCCGCGAGCCCCTGGTCGCTATAATACTTGGCGATTTCATCGAACGGATTGGTGAGCGAGCCTTTTCCTCCATGGGGTCGAAGGCGGACGTCCAGGTGGAAGATGCCTTCCTGTTTGGCTTCGATCCATTGAAGGAGCTCGTACCCCAGTCGTTCAAAGTATTCACTGTTGTCGATGGGCTGTTTCCCGCCGGTCCGGCCGGCATCTCCATAGACGAACAAGACCTCGATGTCAGAGGCATAGCCGAGTTCTCTGCCGCCGAACTTGCCCAATCCGAGAACCGTGAAGGGGCAGGGCTTCTTGTTGGCTAGACGGGGTGGACCATGCAGCTTGTTCAGCTTGGCCTGGCAGTCCTTCAAGCTGCGATCAAGAATGGCTTCGGCCAGTTGTGTCAGGGCGGCGGAGAAGTCCGGCAGGGCGATATCCGGTTCGACAATGTGCTTCATGTCGATACGGAACATCTCGCGGTCTTTGAAATTATTCAGCGCGGCCTTCCGAGCGTCATCGGTTTTGGCGCGGTTGACCAGACGATCAAGCTCCTTGCGAAGCGTGGCTCTCGGTGTAATGAGGGGGGCGTCTCGGTAGTCGTGGAGAAGCGGCAGGAGGTTGCTGTGCTGGCGACGGAGGAAGTCTTCCCAGAGAAAATCGCTGGCGCCGAGCAGACGGGCGAGCAGGGGAAAGGTTTTCTTGTCGCTGAGAAAGGCCAAGGCTTCCTGCTGAGCTTTGCCCTTTGTCTGTTGAACCGTCAGGTCAAGGAACTGGTCGAAGGCTTCTAACGCCTTGGTGGGATCCGGCGCCCAGGTCAGGGCATGGGTAAACTGTTTGATGAGGACGGCCGTGAGGCGCAACTGCTGCTGATCGGTCGCATCGGTGAGCTTTTGCCCGTGGCGGTTGCGCACATAAAAGCGATCATGAATTTTCCCGCCTTCGACATCGAACTGTGCTTTGGAGATGTACACATTCCGCATCGCGAGGGCGTTGGCAAAGGCGTACAAGAAGGCCGGAGTATCGTCCGAGCGGATGTCCATGACTGTGTCGACGGGTGATTGGCCGTTATCGAAGGTGATCTGTACCGGATGGAGCAGGCCACCAAACGAGGCGCGGCGCTTGCCGAGCTGTTCGACTAAACGCCGGTTCACGGCGAGGCGCGCCTCTTCGAACTGCCCCTTGTCGAGCAGGGTCATCACGGAAGTGAGCGCGTGTGCCAGCTGGTGTTGTTGTTCCTTTCCTAACTCCACCCCTTGGACTGGATGCACACGGAATACATCGACGATCTTCTTTGGGGCCAAGCCCGGGGTCGCCTTGGGACGGAGGCGTGGTCCGTACTCGCTCCAACCGGTGCGAGAGGATACCGGAGCGGTTTTCTCCGCAAAGGTATAAATATCGCCTTCCTCGATGTTGAGCCCAAAGGCCGACAGGAGCCCGCAAATCATCGCGAATTCGGAGAAGTAGTCATAGGCGACGATCGTGATGACACACCGTTGATCCGTCTGTTCGGCGAACGCCACCTCGCACAGGTGTTCCGGCGTGAGTCGGGCCGTCAATCGAATGTGTTCGGCAATCGTTGGCGGGGCGAATCGTTGGAAATATTCCTGATCCAGACGGGCGAAGAAGTCCTGAAGAATCTCCGGTGGAACCTCAGGGCAAAGAGGACGGACTTTATTCAGCAGTGCGCTGCGGTCTGGCGTGCCGGTTGGCATGGACATCAGTATACCCGAATGGTTTCATTGTGCGTAGAGAAACCTCTCAGTATAATGCCGCCCCAGATAGAGATCTCGTGAAGCGTGAGGCGTGAAACGTGAAACGGCAGTCTAGGAAGAGCGACATATCACGGATATCGGTTCGAGGGGAGATAACTGGTGCGCCGGACCCAAGGCCGGTCTTACTCGCAGCCCAGCGGAATGCCGAGCAGGTGCGAGCCATCCTGTCCGCCTATGGGATTCGAGATGTTGAACTGGCGGATCGCAATCTCGATGCGATGGCCGGTGATCCGCTTCAGCGCACGCGGTTGGCCGAGATCCTGCCGAGGTTGCTGGAATCCCTTTCACGGACAGCCGACCCGGATCAAGCTTTGAATCATTGGGAGCGACTGTTCGGAAGCGTCTCCCGATCGTCACTGCTCGATTACTTGCGTACATGGCCTCGTATGCTCGATCTGCTCTGCGCGATCTTCGGCAACAGCGACGCGCTGGCCTTTACCCTCATTCGAGACCCCATGCTTGTGTATTGGCTGGCGGAGGAGGATGTGCTCTCGCGCCCGCCTACGCGGAAAGGCATCGAGCTGACACTTCGAGACAGCGTCAAGCACTTGACGGCGAAGGACACGAAGCTGGATACCCTGCGTCGTTTTCGGAGGCGGGAGATGTTGCGCATCGGTGTCCGGGACCTGCTCCGGCTCGCGACGGTGCCGGAGACGACTGCCTCCTTGTCCGATTTGGCCAGTGTGCTGATCCATACCGCGTACGAGATCATCGATGCCGATCTGCGCCAGCAATATGGTGTGCCGATGCATCAGGCCGGAAAAGGGCGATGGGTCGAGACGGGGTTCACCGTTATTGGGATGGGCAAGCTCGGCGGACATGAGCTGAACTACAGCTCCGATGTCGATCTGATCTACCTCTATGAGGCGCATGGCGGTGAAACCAGACCCCCGAAAGGTGGGCGTGCTGCCGTCCCTGTCGGCGTCGGCATTTCCAATGAAGAATACTTTGAGATTCTCGCCCGGGAATTAACGCGTGTCTTGTCTGAGCCCACGAGAGAAGGTCACATCTTTCGAGTCGATTTGCGGTTACGTGCGGAAGGATCGATCGGGCAGCTTGCTCGATCACTCGATGAATATCAGCGGTATTATGCCGTCCGTGGACAGGTTTGGGAACGGCTGGCTCTGCTGAAGGCTGCGCCGGTTGCCGGATCGCAGGCCGTCGGGCAGGCGTTCCTCAAGATGGTCAAGCCGTTTGTCTTGGGGGTGGGAGGAAAGCTGGACTACGATCAGGCGTTGGCGATCGTGCAAGATGTGCGAGCTGTCAAAGACATGATCGACAGCAAAATGACCGACCGTGGCCATACCCAACGCAATGTAAAGTTAGGGACCGGCGGGATTCGAGAAATCGAGTTCTTCGTGCAGACCATTCAGGTCTTGGCCGGACGAAAGGTGCCGGCCTTGCTGGACCGGAGCACGCTTGGTTCACTGGACCGGTTGGTCCGGAAGAAACTGCTGTCGATCAAAGAACGTGATGCACTGACTGCCGCCTATCTGTTTCTGCGCG
>Ga0224500_10002198_pt1 | contig 10660 bp, 7 predicted proteins | sample SF_Oct11_sed_USG_FD_168126 | JGI IMG/M metagenome (GOLD analysis project Ga0224500, IMG submission 168126) | Sediment microbial communities from San Francisco Bay, California, United States - SF_Oct11_sed_USGS_4_1 | ecosystem: Environmental > Aquatic > Marine > Sediment | place: USA: California... | reverse complement strand
CACGGTCCGGCCGTAGCGGTCGTGGATCGTCGTTGTGACGAAGCCGTCGCCGCGCGTCGCGCGTAACCGATACTGCCCGCGATCGCTGAAGCACTCGGCGTCGCAGCTGGCATAGGTGTATGCGGTTCCGGGGCCATCGGCAGGAGATTCCTGCCGCAGCCGCCCGAAGTCGTCCCAGCTCCAGTGCGTGGCGAGGCCACGTGGCGAGGTGCGCGACAGTTCGACATCCAGGCCATGGTGCCATTCCGACGTCACGACAGGGCTTGCCTGGCCGCTGATGAGCGCCGTCTCCGTGCGCGGCCGGTCACTCCACGCGTCGTACGCGTAGACCGTCCGGCGCACTTGCGTCGAAGAACTCCCCGGACGGCGACTGACTTCAGTGAGCTGTCCCGTGCTGTTCCAGCTGCGGGTAGTGACCAGCTGCCGCGAGAGCGGGCCGGGTGAACCGGTGAGTTCGGTAAGTTGCCGGCACGTGGTCGCCGACCAGGTGTACAGGACCGAGCGGGTGGTGGCGCCCGCCGACGAAATGTCACGGGTCGTGTCCACCCGCTGCGGCAGGCCGAGGCAGTACTGGGCGGTCCGGGCCGTTTCGTCGAAGATGGTTGTTACCGTGGTATTGAACGTGGTGGACGCCGCTGGCGATGACACGGTCGTTGCCTCCCGCACGGGCAGACCGTGACTGAAGTCGTAGGTCAGGGTCCGGCTGGTGGTAGTCACGAGCTGACCAACGGCGCCGCCGTCGGTATCCGCTTCGTACTCTTCCCGGGTTTCGGACTCCAGGTAGGGAAAGTGGTAGTTGCCGGCGGCATCCGCCGGTGCGCTCGCTTTGATGTGGCTGCTCCAGACGGGATTGCGCACGCTGAGCTTGCGACCGTCGCTGCGCTGGGTTGTCACGAGATCGGGCAGGCCGATGAAGGGGAAGTCCTGGCGGTAGCTTGTCTCGTTGTATACCGCGACGCCGTGCAGGGCCGCGTACCGGGAGTCCGTTGCGCGGACCTTTTCGAAGCCGAGGAAGCCGCGCCCGAGGTGATTCACCTTGCCGTTCCAGTAGGCGTAGTTGCTGGTGTAGGTGCCGCCGATGCCGTCGTTGGCCGTGTACCGGGCGACCACCGTCAGTGGTCCCCCGCGCAGCAGGTACTCGCCGGCACCGGCCGTGCCGTCGGGCGTGTAGGTGGCCAGCGTGGCCAGCGTCTCGTAACGGGGCTGAAAAGTGTTGCCCAGCCCGTCGGTGGCACTGATCAGCAGATCAGGTCGCGGCCCGCTGTGCTTCCGGACGTGCCACTTGCCGGTGTTGTCCAGAAAGACCAGGTCGGGGAGTCCGTCGCCCGACACATCAGTTGGTGCCAGCCGAATGGTGTCGGCTGGCGTCGGGCCACCCGCGATGTCGACGTAGCGTGCGGCGTCGGTGTTGCTCAGCGCCGGACCCTGATTGGCTCCGCCAGCCAGATGCACTCGCCAGGTGCTGGTGTCGAGCTGGCGGATCATGTCTTCCCGCCCGTCGCCGTCGAAATCGATGGCCCGCACCAGGTGCCCGATGTTGGTGGCGAAGCCGGCCGGTTCCGGGTCAGCCAGTGAACTGCCGAGGCTGCGCCGGGTCTGCCACCCCAATGCGCGGTCGCGATAGGCCAGGTCCGTGAGGCCATCGCCATTCAGGTCGAGGGTCACGGCGTCGAAGGACGGCGGTGTCGTGAACAGCGGCTGGAAGTCGCTGCCGGTGGACAGGAAGCCTTCGTAGTACCAGGGTGGCCCGACAAGGCTGAACGTACCGCGCAGGATCAGCAGATCCTGCCTGCCGTCGCCGTCGAAATCCGGAGTACCGGCAGCGCCATCGAGCAGGGGGATCAGGGCTGATTCGCCGTTAACCGTGATCCCGACCGTCGTCGTCTGTTCGGCGCCGAAGCCGGAGCCGGTGTTGCGACGGATCCGCACCAGGCCGTCGCGGACATACACGAGGTCATCGAGGCCGTCGCCATCGACGTCGACGGGTAGTGGCGCCCGGACGGTGTCGGTCGCAAGGCCGGTGTTTACCGCAGCGAGAAAGCCACCGGTCCCGTTGGACCGGTGGACAAACCAGGTGCCGCCTGTGCCGGGACCTGGAGCCAGAAGATCACGCCTGCTATCGCCGTCGTAGTCCAGCGTCCGGCTGCTGCCATGGCGGGCAACGCCGGTATTGATGGGCGCCGCCGCGTATACGCTGGCGGCGCCGGCATTCGCCAGCCGCACGTGCCAGCGCTCCGTGCCACCGACGCTGATTGGCACGTAAAGATCCGCGTCGCCGTCGCCATCGTGGTCCGCAAAGAGCGCGTCGCCCGCGCGTGAATCGGTGGGGCCGGCTACCGGCGCCGCGACGTTCCGGACACCGGTTTGCCAGCCAAACGCCGTGGCTGGCAGGCAGTCGGCCGGGCCGCACTGCTGTACGCTGGCCAGCAGGCTCTGCCGGGTTCCGCTGGTGTTCCCGGCACTGTAAGTCAGCGCGTAATGGTGCACGAGGCTGAAGCCGCTGCCGTCATCAAATTCGTAACGAATCGACGCGAGTCGCTGCAACTCATGCCAGCTCGCCCCCCAACGATGAAACTGGTGCTGATCTTCCAGGGGGCGTGGCTCGTAACTGAATACGATCCGGAAACGGGCCCCCGCTCCGGCGGCGTCTCCGCTCCAGCGGATTTCCTTCGGCAGTGACTCGCCGTTGACCTGATCGTCCAGCCAGGTGAACAGCATCTGATTGGCAAACTTGTCGCTGATCTGGTTGATGGCCCACTCGCGCACTTCACCCGTCGTACCCACCGCCTCGATGCGGGAGTCGGCGTCGTTGCCGTAGCGCCAGGTCAGGCCATCGGGGTGCTGTACGTCAAAGCTGGCGGGACCTGAGGCCTGCCTGCCGCGCGAGATTACCCGCTGGAAATTGTCGACCTCGGTCCGGTATTCCGCACCATCCTCGCCATAGACTCCGGCGACGAGTATGAGAGGCTGGCCGTCGAGGCAGTAGCGGTCACCGGCGGAGAACCGTACACCCTGCGCGCGGCCATCCACGGCGTGCGTCAACGGACAGCGCGTGATGCGCGACAGACCCGTGATTGTGAAGCCAGCGCCGGCCAGCCCGTCCCGGTCGTGACTGCGGTAGCGCAAGGCAATGGCCGGGCGCAATCCGCCGCGGCCCGGCGCGACGTTGATCGGCACGGTATAGATGGCGGCCCCCGTCGGATCCACGCCGAATTCCGCGGCAACCCGGCCCACCGCAGTCGCGCCGGGAGCGGCCGTGGTCGCGAGGATGGCGATAACTGCAACCGCGTTGCCAGACCAACGAGAGATAACGTGACCGGGATGCTGCATGACTGCCTCCGAAACCGAACGGGTCTTGTGGAGGCACATGAGAGCAAGCGCAGGCTGCCGTGCGCGATAACCGAAACCGGTGTGAACTACCGGATTCCGTCAGCCGGTCGAAAAACCCGACGATGACCTGAGTTATTCTTCCGGCTCTTCATCATCTACGCGGAAGCCGCGCCATGAAAAAGTTCCTGAAATACGGCTTCGGCGGCCTGGTCGCAGTGCTGCTGCTCACCGTCGCCGTTTACCTGTACAGGGCACAGAGTTCCACGGCACGGCCGGCGCCCGAGGCACTCGCGGCGCTTAGAACCGACGTGAGGGTGGTGGTTGATGACGGCAGGTACGTGGTGTTCCGGCCCGCGGGCGCCGAGCCAACGGCCGGCCTGATCCTGTACCCGGGCGCCTCCTGCGACGTGCGCGGCTACGCGCCGGTGCTGCGCCGGATCGCCGACCGTGGATATCTCGTGGTCGGTGTGCCGATGCCGCTCAACATGGCGATCTTTGCGCCCAACCGGGCGGACGACGTTCGCGCCGCGTTTCCGGCTGTGCAGCGCTGGGTAGTCGCCGGTCACTCAATGGGCGGGGCCATGGCGGCCCACTATGCCCACAAGCACCCCGACGATCTGGCCGGCCTCATTCTCTGGGATTCGTACCCGGCGGCGAGCGACACGCTGGTCGAGCTGCCATACCCGGTGTGGCACATCCATCGCGCGACCGTCGACGGTCGCGCACCCGACAAGTTCGAGAACATGCGCCACCTGTTTCCCGTCACGAGCACCTGGGTGCCGGTGCCGGGCGGTATTCACATGCAGTTCGGCTCATTCATCGGTGGCGCCTATCAGGAAGAATGGACCGCAACGATCACGGCACAGGAGCAGCAGGATATCGCCGTCACGGGAACCCTGAACGCGCTGCTGGCGATGACGGCTACGCGCGAGTAGCCAGAAAGCCGCCGCGGGCGCGACGAAAGCGCACGGTGACGTACTCACTGCGATTCAGCCAGCGCCAGTCCCGTTCGTCATTTTCTTCGCAGGCCACGATGCGCACGAGCGCCACGAGTGCTTCGCACTCCACCTTGACGAGTTTCTTTACCGGTAGCGCGGTGTGGGTGACGAAGCGCAGGCCATGCAGGGAAATGTCCCGGGTTTCGGCCGGGTAAGGACCCATGCCGGGCCAGTTGGTGAAGTAGCTTAAGGCCAGGCGTCGTGGCACCCGGCTGACGGCGCGCTGTCCGGCATCAAGGCGCTTGTGCTCGGCTGGTGCCAGCGGGGTGTTACACGTGGTGCAGGTGGCGCTGTCGTGGATACGGCCCCTGAAGCCGTGGGCCGCACCACAGAACTGGCAGCGTGCGCTGGACTCCGGAGGAGCGGGCGGGGCCTCTTCCGGACTCGCATCAAACGACTGCCAGGCGTTGTCGTAGGCAGCGCGCTTTGCGGGGTCACTGAGCACGGCATAGGCTTCGTTGATGACCGTGGCCGTGAGGTGATCCCCGCCGAGATCAGGGTGCCGACGCAACTTCGTCATCAGGGTCCGGTAGCTGGACCTGATGATTTCATCCGGCGCATCCGGCTGGACGTGCAGGACGCGGTAATAGTTAAGGCGTTTGTCCATACTGCGGCAAATGTTAAATGGGCTGCGCGGCGGCAACTGTGCGGGGGGTCAAGAATAGCGCTACGGGCAAGACGCGGCGCGGGCGGAGCCGCGGGAAACCCCGCAAAAATCCCCTGAAATCGCCATGGAGCGCGAACTCGCGTATCGTACCCGGATGTCTCCTTCAAGCGCTCCCGCCACCAAACCCAACCCTCTTGATGCCGAACCCTTCGCGCTCAAGTCGATAGCCAAGTCCCCGCCGCCGGAAGGCGTGGATACCGATAACTGGCACCGGTACGTGATTATCCAGGGTAAGAACACCATCGTGGGCCAGCTGCAGGGCACCAAGGCCAGCACTGAACGCGCAGTCCTGGAAATCATCGAACGGCTCAATGAACGCCGCCGCGGCAAAACCGGCCGTGTGCAGCTGAGCCCTGGCCGCAAGAAAAAGGGCACGCCACCGTCACAGGCGTCCGACGACTGAGCGACGGCCTCAGGCGCTATGCCGGTACCGGCTTTTCTTCCGGGCGTGGCGCCATATCCTTAAGGGTTGACCGCAGCCACAGTATGCCGATGCCGCCCGAGATGAAGTTGGCGCTGGCCGCGGCGATAAATATTCCGATGATGCCGAAGATCTGGGACAGTACCCAGGCGAGCGGCGCGTACACCGCGATGGTCCTTGACAGTGATACCCACATCGCAGCCATCGGCTTGCGAAGCGCGTTCAGCGAGCCGTTCACGGACATTGCACAGCCAAGCGCCATGTAGCTCAGCGGCACGATGTGCATGTGAAGCAGGGCCGTGTGCCTTGCTTCGCCGGTGAGTCCGAACAGGTCGGTAATCAATCCGCCGAACAGCTGCATGACTACCGCGACCGAGATGCCGTAGAAGAGCGCGAAACGGTAAGAAAAGTTTATGGCCTCATGGACCCGGTCAAGCCGCTTCGCGCCGAAATTCTGGCCCACAAACGGCGTCATCGCACCATTCAGGCTCATGACGGCCAGCAGGGACATTCCCTCCAGTCGTGACGCCATGCCGAAGCCGGCCACCGACTCCTGTCCGAAGGTGGCAATCTGGTAGGTAATGAATGCCGTAGTTACCGGTGCCACCAGGCTGCTCGTCAATGAAGGCAGCCCGACGTGCAGAATCTGACGCCAGGAATCCATGATCAGTTCCGGGGCCAGCCGGCCGAAGTCCAGCAGCTTTTCCCGGTAAACCACGAAATAGGCCGAGGCGAACAGCGTAACCGCATTGGCAATGACCCCGCCGAGGGCCGCGCCGGCGATTTCCATCCGGGGAAACCCGAACAGGCCGAAGATGAGAACGGGATCGATGGCGATATTCAGCGCCGCGGCCGTCGTCATGATCATGGCCGGGCGCTTGGCGTCGCCGGAGGCCCGGAGCACGGAGTTGGCGATCATTGGCGCAACGAGGAAGATCCCGCCGTAGTAATAGATGCTCATGTAACGATGGATGAGCGGCAAGATATTTTCGTCGGCACCGAGCAGCCGGAAGAGCGGGTCGATGGTGTTGAGGCCGATGATCAGCACGACGGTGCCGCAAAGGACTGCCAGCAGCATGGCGTGGGCCGTGATACGTTTTACTTCGTCACGCTCGCCGGAGCCAAAGAGTCGGGACACGACCGACGACGTGCCAATGCCGAGCGACATGGCGATCGCGCCGACAATGAAGCTGACCGGAAACGTAAAACTCACCGCGGCCAGTTGCTCGGTGCTGACGCGAGCGATGAAAAAAGCGCCCGCCACGTTGTTGATGACGATGGCCAGCATGCCAAGCAGCATGGGCACCATCAGTGAAAAGATTGCGGTGCTTACCGGGCCTTCGATGAGGCGGGCGCCCTTGCCTGCAGCGGGCTTCATGCGGAATCGACGCCGGCGATGCAGAGGTACTTGATCTCCAGGTAATCCTCGATTCCGTACTTTGAGCCTTCCCGGCCGTTGCCGGACTCCTTTACGCCGCCAAACGGCGCGACCTCGGTCGAGATGAGGCCGGTGTTAAGCCCGACGATCCCGTACTCCAGTGCTTCCGGCACGCGCCAGCTGCGGCCGAGATCCTGCGTGTACAGGTAGGCGGCGAGGCCAAATTCGGTGTCGTTGGCGAGGCGAATGGCCTCGGCCTCGGTGCCGAAGCGAAACAGTGGTGCGAGAGGGCCAAAGGTTTCTTCACGGGCCACCCGCATGGCGGGCGTGACATTGGCCAGCACGGTGGGTTCAAAAAACGTGCCGCCCAGCTTGTGCCGCTTGCCACCGGAAAGGACCTTGGCGCCGTGCGCCAGCGCATCGGCAATGTGTTCTTCAACCTTGGCTACGGCGGCATCGTCAATCAGTGGTCCCTGGTCCTGCTCGCCCGCCAGTCCGTCGCCGACGCGCAGCCGGGCAACTGCTGCGGCGAGCTTGCGGGCAAATTCGTCGTAGACCTTGTCCTGCACGAGGATTCGGTTGGCGCACACGCAGGTCTGGCCGGAATTGCGGTACTTGCTGACGATGGCACCGGCCACCGCGGCATCGAGATTGGCATCATCGAAAACGATGAACGGCGCGTTGCCGCCAAGCTCCATCGACACTTTCTTGACCGTGCCGGCGCACTGCGCGAGCAGCAGCTTGCCGACGGCCGTTGACCCGGTGAAGGTCAGTTTGCGAACCACGGGATTGCCGGTCATCTCTCCGCCGATGGCCTTCGCGCCACCGGTGACGACGCTGACCACACCAGCCGGAATGCCTGCACGTTCCGCCAGATCGGCCAGCGCGAGTGCCGAAAATGGCGTCTGCGACGCTGGCTTGATCACGATCGTGCATCCGGCCGCGAGAGCGGGCGCCAGCTTCCGGGCGATCATCGCCGATGGAAAATTCCACGGCGTGATGGCCGCCACCACGCCAACCGGCTGCTTGAGCACGACGATGCGACGGTCCTGCGCATGACCGGGGATTACGTCGCCATAAACTCGTTTTGCTTCCTCGCCGAACCACTCGAGAAAGCCGGCGGAGTACGCGATCTCGCCGCGGGCCTCGTTCAGGGGCTTGCCCTGCTCGGCAGTCATGAGCCGCGCAAGGTCCTCCTGGTTGGCAAGCAGCAGGTCATGGAGCTTGCGAAGCAGCCCTGCGCGCTCCCTGGCTGGCCGGTTGCGCCAGGCAGGCAGGGCCGCATCGGCTGCGGCAATGGCAGCCCGCGTTTCGTCGGCGCCGCAATCGGGAACGGTGCCGAGTCGCGCGCCGGTGGCCGGGTTCGTGACGGTCACAGTGCCGCCGTTTTTCGCGGCGATCCATTCCCCGGCGACATAGGCCTGGGTACGGAGCAGTCCGGGGTCAGTGAGTTTCAGCATGGCAGCATGCGATGATACGGCAATGAGCGGGCGTCAATGAAGCTGGCGAGCTTTCGCGACGGGGCATTGACGACCTGGGGCCTGGTGCAGGCCGACGGTGTGCAGCTGGCAACGTCGTCGCTGCGCGCACAATTTCCGGAACTTCGGGATGTGCTGGCGGCAGGCGCGGTCGCCGGCATTCCGGCGCTGCTGGCGCCCGAAAGGCTCCGTGATCCGTCATCGCTGCACTTCGCGCCCGTGATTCCCGAGCCGGCGCGAATACTCTGCGTAGGCGTTAATTACCTGGCACACATCCATGAGATGGGCAGGGAAAGGCCCGACTACCCGACGCTTTTCACGCGCTTCCCGGACAGCCTGGTCGGTCACCGCGAGTCGATCGTCCGGCCACGGCTCTCGACTCACTACGATTATGAGGGCGAGCTGGCGATCGTCATTGGCAGGGCCGCCCGCTACGTGCGGGCCGAGAATGCGCTCGATCATGTCGCGGGCTATACCTGCTTTCTCGATGGCTCCGTGCGCGACTGGCAGCGGCACACTACCCAGTTCCTGCCTGGCAAGAACTTCCCCGGCACCGGCAGTTGCGGACCGTGGCTCGTCACGACGGACGAAATCTCCGATCCCGACAGCCTTGTGCTCCAGACCCGCGTGAATGGCGAAATACTTCAGCGGGCGCCGATCAGTGACTTGTGTTTCGACGTGCGGCAAATCATCGAGTATTGCTCGGGTTTCTGCGTTCTGAATCCCGGGGATATCATCGCTACCGGCACCCCGAGTGGCGTCGGGTTCGCAAGGACACCGCCACGCTGGTTGATCCCGGGAGATGTCGTGGAGGTCGACATCAGTGGCATTGGCGTGCTGTGCAACAAGGTCATCGACGAGGAGAATCCATCGTGAGCGCAACGCAGGGCAATACGCGCGCGGCCATCGTGCTCGCGCTCGGCATTGCGACTGCAGGCTACCTGATCGGCGACGCCCTGATCCGGGCACGCTCCAGCGAGCGCAAAGTGTCGGTCCGGGGACTCGCAGAGCGCGAGGTGCCCGCCAGTCTCGCCCTGTGGCCGATCGTCTTTGCCGTCACGTCGAACGACCTCGGGAGCCTTCAGCAGAAAGCTGACGCCGGTCTGGCCACCGTTCGCGTGGTGACGACGGTGGAGTACTACCCGGGCGACTGACTGGCCGCACTAGCCCCTGTGCTTCCAGCCCTTCAGGTACTGGTCCCAGTTCTTCTCAACCAGGGCGAACGACTCCGGCGCGAGTTTTTCCAGCAGGTCCCGATTGCGCTCGGGATAGATTTCCGGCCCGCCCTCTTCCGGCAGCTGGCGCGTGGCATCGATCACGATCTTGCTGCTCATCGGCCGGTTCGGTGAGCTGGGGTCGAGGGGCATTCCACGGGCTTCCCTGATGATTTCCGCCGCCGGATAGGGCTGCCAGCGCGCGCCGACCGCCTGCATGACTTCGTCGCGGTTCAGGACATCGACATCCTTGTCCACCACGATGCACGCCTTGGTAATGGGAACTACGGTCGCGATCTTCCTGCCGGCTTCGAGGCCCTGCTTCGGACCTGTCTTGTCGATCGAGAGGACCCCGATGCCGGTCCACTCGACGGGCGAGTGAAAGGCGAGGGCGTTCGGCACAATCTTCTTCAGGCGATAGAGCGAGAACGCTTCCACCGGCGCGGTGCAAAAGCCGCGGGTAACGCCGGTGAACTGATTGAGTATCCAGGGCTGCTTGCGGTGCGTGATGCAGGTGACGTTCATTACGAAGTTTTCTTCCTTTCTAAGGCCGAGATAACCGTACATCTCGCCGAACGGCCCCTCGGGATGCGTCTGGTCCAGCAATACCTCACCTTCGATGACGATTTCTGCATTAGCCGGGATCAGCATGTCGTTGGTTTCGCACTTCACGACGTCGATGGCCTTGTTGCGAAAACCGCCGGCAATGGCGAGCTCATCCGCCCCGCCCTTCGAGATGATCGAGGAACTGATGAACCAGCCGATCGGATCGTTACCGACAACGATGGCGATCGGGCAGCGTTTCTCGCCGCGCTCGATCTTCTTCATGAACATTTTCCAGCCGGTCTGATTGGGTTCGGAGTTCACGCCGATCTGGCGCGGGCCCTGGATTTCGCAGCGATAGGTGCCGAAGTTCATGCCGAGTTCCCTGTCTTCGGTGAAGACCGAACCGGTATTGACGTAGCGGGCGGAGTCGGCTGGGTTGGACTTGATGAAGGAAAAATCGAGAAGGTTGCAGGCATCGCCCTTCAGGATCACTTCCTTGACCGGTGCGGTGGCGGCAGGCACCGGGTTGGTCGGGATCATCGGCGTCTTGCCGAGCCGGGCCTCGATACCGTCATAAAGAAACTTGATCGTCCTCCGGTAGGTTTCACGGTGGCTCTCCTGGCTCGTG
>Ga0224500_10002197_pt1 | contig 10660 bp, 9 predicted proteins | sample SF_Oct11_sed_USG_FD_168126 | JGI IMG/M metagenome (GOLD analysis project Ga0224500, IMG submission 168126) | Sediment microbial communities from San Francisco Bay, California, United States - SF_Oct11_sed_USGS_4_1 | ecosystem: Environmental > Aquatic > Marine > Sediment | place: USA: California... | reverse complement strand
GCGTCTATGCGTCCGGCGGCGGTTCCTGGTGGCCCCCGAACGCGTGCCGCATCGCCGACAGCAGCCGATTCTGGAAGTCGGCGCCACCGCGCGAAGCGAAGCGCGAGTACAGCGCGGCCGTCAGCACGGGAACCGGCACCGACGTGTCGACCGCGGCCTGGACGGTCCACCGCCCTTCGCCCGAGTCGGCGACGCGCCCCGCGTAGCGGGACAGGTCGGGGTCCTGCGCCAGTGCGCCTGCAGTGAGATCGAGTAGCCAGGACGAGATCACGCTTCCGCGTCGCCAGACCTCCGCGATTGCAGGCAGGTCGAACTCGTAGCGATAGTTCTCGGGCGCGCCGAGCGGCGCGGTCCCGGCGTTCACGGCACGCTCGCGGCTGCCGGCGTCGGCCGCGGCGAGCAGCGCCATGCCTTCGGCGTACGCCGCCATCATTCCGTACTCGATCCCGTTGTGCACCATCTTGACGAAGTGGCCCGCACCGCTCGGGCCGCAGTGCAGGTAACCGCGCGCGGCCGTGCCCGCATCGGCTGCGTCGCCGTGGGAAGCAGCGATGCCGGCGCCGCCAGGTGCCAGGCACGCGAAGATCGGATCGAGTCGGTGCACGGGCTCGCCAGCACCACCGATCATCAGGCAGTAGCCGCGTTCCAGGCCCCAGACACCGCCGCTGGTGCCGACGTCGAGGTAGTGGATGCCGCGCGCCTCGAGGGACCTGGCTCGCCGCAGGTCGTCCACGTAGTGCGTATTGCCGCCGTCGATGAGGATGTCGCCCCGATCGAGCAGCGGCGCGAGCGCGTCGATCGTGGCATCGACCGCTGCCGCCGGCACCATCAGCCACACGGCCCGCGGGGCAGGCATGCGCGCGACCAGGTCGGATGGCGAAGCGGCGGCGACCGCGCCCTCCGCGACCAGGGGCTCGAGCTCGGCCGGGGACGGCGAGTGGACCACGCAGGCATGACCGCCGCGCAGAAGACGCCGCACCATGTTCGCGCCCATGCGGCCGGCGCCGACCATTCCAAGTTGCATCGTCACTCCTCGATCGCGCTGGCGATCAGCTGCTGCTCCGCAGTGCGGGCGATGTCCCGGGATCGTCCGGCGGCTGTGCTGCGCGGTGTGCTCTCCGTCATCATCGGCGGGCACGCCCGGTCGTCGGATCCGACTCTGGCTATTCTTCCCGAAACGGCGCCGCCTCGCGGACGATCACGTCCCGCGCGAGCCCCGCTACGGAGAGGACATCCGAATGATGCAGCACCGAGTCGTCGTGATGGGCGTCGCCGGCTGCGGCAAGTCAAGCCTTGGCGGCGCGCTCGCGCAGGCCGAAGGCCTGCGCCTCATCGAAGGGGATGAGTTTCACAGCGACGCCAACCGGGCCAAGATGGCGCGCGGTATTCCGCTGACGGACGCCGATCGTGCGGGCTGGCTCGACACGCTGGCCGGCGAACTGCGCGCCGGCACGGGCGGCGCCGTGCTCACCTGCTCGGCGCTGAAGCGCGCGTACCGCGACCGGCTGCGTGCCGCGGCCCCGGGACTGCGGTTCGTCTTCATGGACATCGATCCGGCCTCGGCGCGCGCGCGCATCGAGGCGCGGCAGGGCGCGCACTTTTTCTCCCCCATGCTCGTCGAAAGCCAGTTCGCCGCGCTGGAGCCGCCGGACGCCGAGCCTGGCGTGCTGCGCGTCGACGCGCTTGCGCCGCTGCGGCAGTTGCTGGCCGAGGTCAGCGCGTGGTTGCGCGGCGGCGGACGGCCGTGAGGCCGGCGCGGAGCTTCACCTGGCTGAAACGGCGACGGCGCTCCGCTGCGCAATGCCCCGCCAGTGAGACGCGATTGATCGTCCGAAGCAGCGGGCACAATGGCGTGCGCCCATGAACTCTTCCAGTTCGAAGCAATCTTCATCGGACACGGCCGCGCCGGCTTCATGGCGCCGCCTGCCCGGAGGCATCTGGGTTCTGGGTTTCGGGTCGCTGTTCATGGACATCTCCTCGGAGATGATCCACAGCCTGCTGCCGGTGTTCATGGTCACGGTGCTGGGCGCATCCATGGTGGCGGTCGGCCTCATCGAAGGCGTGGCCGAAGCGACCGCGGCCATCGTGAAAGTGTTCTCCGGGGCACTCAGCGACTTCCTGCGCAAGCGCAAGGCGGTGATGGTGCTCGGCTATGCGATGGCCGCATTCACCAAGCCGATCTTTCCCCTTGCCCACTCGGTCGGCTGGGTCTTCGCGGCGCGCTTCATCGACCGTGTCGGCAAGGGCATCCGCGGGGCGCCGCGCGACGCGCTGGTGGGCGAACTCGCGCCGCCGCAGATGCGTGGCGCGGCCTACGGTCTGCGACAGGCCCTCGACTCCGTGGGCGCGTTCACCGGCCCGTTGCTCGCCGTCGGGCTGATGGTCCTGCTGGCGAACGACATCCGGACGGTGATGTGGTTCGCGGTCGTGCCGGCGTTCATCACGGTGGCACTGCTGGTCTTCCTCGTGCGGGAGCCCGAGCGCGCACCAGCGGATGCGCGGGCCGCGACGCCTCTGAGCTTCGCCGATGCCCGGCGCCTGCCGCCGCGCTACTGGAAGATCGTGCTGCTGGGCGCGGTCTTCACGCTGGCGCGATTCAGCGAGGCTTTCCTGGTGTTGCGCGCGCAGGACGTCGGCCTGCAGCTCGCCTACGTGCCGCTCGTGATGATCGTGATGAACGTGCTGTACGCGGGGGCCGCCTATCCGGCCGGCGCCGCGGCCGATCGCGTGAGTGCCCGCACGATGGTGTTCGTCGGACTGGCCCTGCTGATCGCCGCCGACGTGGTGCTGGCGGTAGCGGCGTCGCCCGCGGTCGTGTTCTGCGGAGCGGCGCTGTGGGGACTGCACATGGCCTTCACGCAGGGCCTGCTGGCCAAGCTCGTGGCAGATACCGCGCCCGCGGAACTGCTCGGGACCGGATTCGGCATCTTCAACCTGGCGAGCGGAGTCGCGCTGCTGCTCGCGAGCGTCATCGCCGGCGCCCTGTGGAGCGGCTTCGGGCCGTCGGCGACATTTCTCGCGGGTGCGGCGTTCGCCGGTGTCGCAGCCGTCGGGCTGGTCGTCGCGGCGGGGCGCAACCCGGAGCGAGGCCGTCGATGACCGGACGGCGGCGCGGGTCAAACACGCATTGCCCCATCCGGACGCCGGCATCAGGCGCGAACACCGCCGCGCGCGCAACCTGTACCTCGGCCCCGGCGGCCGCGCGGTTGCACGTCCATACAATGACGCATGGCCCTGCGCTCAACGGTGTACCGCGCCGACCTGACGGTGTCCGATCTCGATCGCCACGTGTACTCGCAACACGCGCTGACACTCGCGCGCCACCCCTCGGAGACCGAGGAACGACTGATGGTGCGGCTGCTCGCGTTCGCGCTGCATGCCGACGAGGCGCTTGCGTTCGGCCGCGGGCTTTCGACGGAGGGCGAGCCGGACCTTTGGAAGCGCGATGACACCGGCACGATCGACCTGTGGATCGACGTCGGACTGCCGGACGAGAAGGACATTCGCAAGGCCTGCGGCCGGGCGCGCAAGGTGGTCGTTTTCGCCTACGGCGCACGGCGCGTCGAGGCGTGGTGGAACGAGCATTCGGCAGGCCTGGCCCGCCTGTCGAATCTGAGCGTGCTCACGCTCGCCGGCGCGGGCGCGGATGCCCTGCCCGGGCTCGCTGCGCGTTCGATGGTGCTGACGTGCACGATTCAGGAAGGACACGTCTGGCTGGCGAACGATCGCGAAACCATCGAGCTGCTGCCGGTTCGGAGGATCTAGGCACGGGCCTGTCGCACGGCGGTGCGGCAGGGAGCAAGTGACGCGGGAACGCCGGCCCGGCGACGGGTGCCTAGAATGGACATTTCGATCCACAGGAAACGGGTTCCCGTGAACGCCTTTCGCTTCTTCGCAGCTGCCGCCGTGCTCCTGGTGACCGGCTGTGCAAGTCTTCCGCCGCTGGAGGGCCGGACCGTGACTACCGCGTTGAGTGCAGTGCCGGACACGCGCCTGGGCCGTGCGCTGGCGAGCGAACTGGCGGCCCATCCGGGCAGGACCGGAGTGCATCCGCTGCCGCGACCGCGCGACGCCTTCGCTGCGCGCGTCGTGCTCGCGGCCGCCGCGGACCGGTCGATCGACGTCCAGTACTACATCTGGCATGGCGACCAGGTGGGCTACCTGATGTTCGAGGCGCTGTGGGAGGCTGCCGAGCGCGGCGTGCGGGTCCGAATGCTGCTCGACGACATGAACACGGCGGGACTCGATCCGACGCTGGCCGCGCTCGACGCGCATCCGAACATCGAGGTGCGCCTGTACAACCCGCTTGCGGTGCGTGGCGCGCGCTGGCTCAATTTCGTCGGCGACTTCGCCCGTCTCAACCGGCGCATGCACAACAAGTCGTTCACCGTCGACAACCAGGCATCGATCGTCGGCGGCCGCAACATCGGCAACGAGTACTTCGGCGCGGGCGACGGCCTCGTGTTCGCGGACCTTGACGTCATTGCCGTTGGCGCCGCCGTGCCAGCTGTCTCGGACGAGTTCGATCTGTATTGGAACAGTCCGTCCGCCTATCCAGCCGCGAAGCTCGTCGGCGCAGGCGATGCGGGCGCCGCGGACGGGCTCAAGGCGCAGTTCGCGGCGACACGGGCCGACCCCGGCTCGCTCGCCTACATGGAGGCCGCGAAGACGACGCCCATCGTCCGCGACATGCTAGACCGCGGGCTCGCCTGGGAATGGGTCACGGCGCACGTCGTCAACGACGATCCCGCCAAGACGCTCGATACCGAGGCGCGCAAGGACTTCCTGCTGTTCCCGGAACTGGTGCGGTTGGTCGGCCAGCCGGAGTCGACGCTGGACCTGATCACGCCGTACTTCGTGCCGGGCAAGGAGGGCACCGAAGCGCTTGCGGACCTGGCCAGACGCGGGGTCGCGATGCGCATCCTGACCAACTCGCTCGGCGCATCCGACGTCAGCGCCGTGCATGCCGGCTACGCGAAGCGACGCGAGGCGTTGCTGCGGGCCGGCATCAGGCTCTATGAATTGAAGCCCGACGCCGGACTGGACTCGCAGGAAGGGAGAGCAACCCTTGGCTCGAGTGCCGCTTCCGGGCTGCACGCGAAGACGTTCGCGGTCGATCGCCGGCGGCTCTTCGTCGGCTCGTTCAACTTCGACCAGCGTTCCGCGAACCTGAACACGGAGATGGGGCTGGTGATCGAAAGCGCGGCGCTGGCACAGCGGATGGCCGACCTGTTCGACAAGCAGGTTCCCCTCGACGCCTACGAAGTCCGGTTGCGGCCCGGCAGCGACGACCTGCAGTGGATCGAGCGCACCCATTCAGGCGAGAGGGTGCACGATGAGGAGCCCGGCACGGGATGGTGGTCGCGGTTCAAGGTGAACGTCCTGTCCGTGCTTCCGATCGAATGGCTGCTCTGACAGCGGGGCGCGCCGACCGGACCTCCGGGGCGGCGGGCCGCCCCGGCGCCACGCCCTGCCCTCGTGCGGCCACCTGGATGCGCATCGGTTGAAAGCCATGACGGCGTCGCTTCCGCTTGCGGGAATCCGCGTCATCGAGTTCTGCCAGATCGCGGCCGGCCCTTTCGCCGGCATGCTGCTGGCCGACCAGGGCGCGGACGTGATCAAGGTCGAGGCGCCCGAGGGCGACGGCATGCGCGGATGGCCGCCTCACTCGGGCGGCTACTCGGAGAACTTCGCGTCTCTGAACCGTAACAAGCGTTCCATCGTGCTCGACCTGAAGGATGCCGGCGACCTGGAAACCGCGCTCCGGCTGTGCGCTTCGGCCGATGTCGTCCTCGAGAACTTCCGGCCGGGCGTCATGGAGCGTCTGGGGCTCGGGTACGAACGCCTGGCTGCTGAAAAGCCCGCGCTGGTCTACTGCTCGATCTCCGCGTTCGGGCAGCAGGGTCCGCGCTCGAAGGAGGGCGGCTTCGATGTGACGCTGCAGGCCGCCGGAGGCATGATGAGCGTGACCGGCGAGCCGGACGGCGGTCCCGTCAAGTGCGGGGTGCCGATCACCGACTTCAGTGCCGGGCTGTACGCGGCCTTCGCGATCACCAGTGCGCTGCTGACGGCGCGCGCATCAGGCGGCGGCAGCCGCATCGACGTACCGATGATCGGCACTACGCTCGCGATCGCCGCGCTGCAGACGTCGGAGTACTTCGGCACCGGACGCGATCCCCAGCGCCTTGGCTCGGCGCATCCGCGCAACGCGCCGTACCAGGCCTTCAGGGCGAAGGACGCGTACTTCGTCGTGGCCGCCGGCAACGACGATCTCTTCCGGCGCGCGTGCGAGGGCATCGGTTGCGCCGAACTGGCGCGCGACGAGCGTTTCGCGACGACTGCACTGCGCGCGCGCAACCAGGCCGCGCTGAAGGAGCGGCTGGAGGAGGCGTTCACGCGCCTTACCGCGGACGAGTGCCTCGCGATCATGCGTGCCCGCGGCGTGCCCTGCGCGCCGATCAACGCCTACTCCCAGGCGCTCGCGGACCCCCAGGTGGGGCACTACCAGTGGGTGCAGCCGGTCGATCTGCCGGGGGGCGCCCGCACCCGGACCTTCGTATCGCCGCTTGGCGCCGGGCAGCCGGTGCGCCGGCGACCTCCGGGCCTGGGTGAGCACACCGAAGAGATCCGCCGGGAGATCGAACCGTGACGTCCGCGACGAAACCGTTGAATCCGAAGCGCTTCGAAGACTTCATCCGCCACATGACCGCGCTCGTCGAATCGCTCGGCGACGACGAGCCGGCATTGCTCGATGCGGCCGAGCCGCTGCTGGGCGACCTGATACGCAGCGACGACTGGCTGCCGGAGCGGTTCGCGCGGCCGTCGGAGCAGTCGTATCGCCAGTACCTGCTGTACTGCGATCCGATGCAGCGCTTTTCCGTCCTGAGCTTCGTGTGGCAGCCGGGCCAGATGACTCCGGTGCACGACCACACCGTCTGGGGGCTGGTCGGAGTGATGCGCGGCGAGGAGCGCTGCGAGGAGTACGTCGCTACGGGCGGCGGACGCCTGCCTCGCAAGAGCGGTGAGCACGCACTGCCGTGCGGGGCGATCGATCGGGTGTCGCCGCGCATCGGCGATGTCCATCGCGTGTCGAACGCCGGACGGGGCACGGCGATCAGCATTCACGTGTACGGCGCCGACATCGGCACGACGACGCGTCATGTCTTCGACGAATCGACGGGCGCGGTGAAGGACTTCGTGTCCGGCTACAACAACGGCGAGCAGGCGCCGCTGCTGGTGGCCACGAAGGCTCGCTGAGAGGCGCACGCGCGGCGCAGACCACCACCGGACCCGGATGCTTCGCCTTCGAGTTTGCCTCCTGCCGGTCGTTGCGCTGCTCGTCGCGGCCTGCGCGACCCGGATTGCGGACCTGCCGCGCTCGGACGGCGACGTCTCCGCCGGCAAGGCAATCGCGTTCCAGCGCAAGAGCCTGGCGCCGACGGACAGCGGCCGACTGGCGCTTGCCGAAGACCTGCAGCCCGGCGACATCCTGCTGTCGGCTGCGCCGGGCGTGACCTCGTTCGGAATCCGCCTGCTCACCACGTCGCCGGTCAGTCACGCGGCGCTGTACGTGGGCGACGGCGAAGTCGCGGAGGCACTGGGCGGCGGCGTGCGCCTGCGGCGCATCGACGCCATGCTCGCGGAAGAGTCCGTGGTGGCCGCCTTCCGCAATCCGGCGCTCCCTGAAGACGGCGCGCGCGGCGTCAGCCGCTTCGCGCGCGACAAGGTCGGAAAGCCCTATGACTATGTCGGCGTGATGATGCATGCGCCCTTCGCGCTGCAGCGGCGGGTGTGCGAACTGCCGGGTGTTCCGACCTTTCTGCGCGAAACCTGCCTGTCGACGTTCGCGACGCTGCAGTTGATCCATGGCGGCGACGACCGCTTCTTCTGCTCTCAGTTCGTGGTCGAGGCCTATCGCGCGGCCGGCTTCCCGCTCACGCGAGCCCGGCCGCATTGGGTGTCGCCGGAAGACATCATGCACATGCGGGCCGGCGACGTGTCGTCGCTGCCGGTGGAGCAGCCGTTGATGTACGTCGGCCACCTGAAATTCGCGCCGCTGGCGCTGGGCCTTCCCGGCGTCAGCGTGCCGCTGCCGGGCAGCGTGCCGCGCGTGCAGACGGGGCCCGTCGGTCAGTGAGGTGAATCGGCAACGCACCGTGGCCGCGGCCGCGGCAAGGTGCGTTGAGAGCCGTCAACGCAGGATCCCTCAGGCGACCCATCTTTAAGGCATGCGTCTGGGCGGCATTTCGGATGCGGCCCGGGCCAACGGCTGTCCCTGCTTCCGGAGCCCCCATGTCCGCCCTTCCGCTCGCCCTGGTCGATGCGCAGCCGCGCACGGCCGCCACGCCACTGGTCCGCGCCGCGCGGAAGGTAGCTTCCGACCCGCCTGCCGAGAAGTTTCTGGCCGAGCCGGTGCCGCTGGCCAACTACGACCGCGCCATCCGCGCCGCGGTCGCGCGCGCGAGCCGGGGGATTGCCTGGCCGTCGCTGATGGCGGCCTGGGCTGACTGGTACCGGCACCTCGCGTCGGCGCCTGGCAAGCAGATGGAACTGGCGAGCAAGGCGCAGCGCAAGGCGGCGAAGTTCGCGCTGTACGCGCTGGAGGCGATGCGCGGCGACTGCGATCCGTGCATCGATCCGTTGCCGCAGGACCGACGCTTCGCCGATCCGGCCTGGCAGCAGCCGCCGTTCAACCTGATCCACCAGAGCTTCCTGCTGATGCAGCAGTGGGCCTGGAATGCCACCAACCACGTGGTCGGCGTCAGCCGTCACCATGAGCGCATGGTGACCTTCACGGCGCGCCAGATGCTCGACGTGATGAGCCCGAGCAACTTCGTGCCGACCAATCCCGAAGTGCTCGCCCGCACGATGCAGACCGGCGGAATGAATCTCGCGCAGGGCGCGCACGACTGGTGGCGCGACGTGCTAGCGAACTTTGCGGGCAAGCCCCCGCGGGACGGCGCGGACTTCCAGCCGGGGCACGAGGTCGCCGTGACGCCGGGCAAGGTCGTCCTGCGCAATGACCTGATCGAGCTGATCCAGTACACGCCGGCGACCAGCTCCGCGTACGCGCAGCCCGTGCTGATCGTCCCGTCGCCGATTCTGAAGTACTACATCCTCGATCTTTCGCCGCACAACTCGATGGTGCGTTACCTGGTGGACCAGGGGCACACCGTGTTCATGCTGTCGTGGCGCAATCCGGACGCGCGCGACCGCGAGCTGGGCGTCGATCATTACCTGCGCCTGGGCATCCGGACGGCGATCGACGCCGTCACGGCGATCACGGGAGGGCAGGCGCTGCACGCGGTCGGCTACTGCCTCGGCGGCACCTTCCTGGCCATGCTGGCGGCGTCGATGGCCGGCGCCGGCGACGACCGCATCGCATCGCTGACCCTGCTTGCGGCCGAGGTGGACTTCACGGAGGCGGGCGAGCTGTCCATCTTCATCGACGACAGCCAGCTCGCGTATCTGGAAGACATGACGTGGGAGCAGGGCTACCTGGACGGCCGGCAGATGGCGGGCGCCTTCACGCTGCTCAACTCGAACGACCTGCTGTGGTCACGGCTGGTTCGCCAGTACCTGATGGCCGAACCGCCGAAGCACACCGACCTGACCGCCTGGAACGCCGACACCACGCGCCTGCCGCACCGCATGCATACGGAATACCTGCGCAACCTGTACCTGAACAACGACCTCGCATCGGGGCGCGTGCGCTATGACGGCCGGGCCGTGGCGCTGTCGGACATCCACGCGCCGATCTTCCTGGTCGGCACCGAGCGCGACCACGTCGCGCCGTGGAAGTCCGTCTACATGCTGCACCTGTATGCCGATGCCGATATCACTTTCTGTCTCACCAGCGGCGGCCACAACGTCGGCATCGTCAATCCACCCGGAGCGGACGGTCCGCCGCGGCACTTCCGGGTCGCGACCAAGCCGGCTGCGGAACACTACATCGATCCCGACCAGTGGTTCGCGCGCAACGAGCCGCAGGATGGTTCATGGTGGCCGTCGTGGCAGCGCTGGCTGGCCGGCCGGTCCGGCGAACGCGTGGCGCCGCCGGGTCCGCACCGCGACTACAAGCCGATGGGGGACGCGCCGGGCACGTACGTGCTGATGCGATAGCCAGTCGCGGCATCGCCTGCCGGGTCGCGCGGGCGCTGTCGCGGATCACCAGCGTCGCACGCGACCGGTGTCGATGTGGACGAACTGCTGGTCCGGATAGAAGCCGACGCCGCCAGCCTGCAGCGACAGCGCCGCGTCGCGCAGATCGACCAGCGCAACGCCGGGCAGGCGCACGTCGATCGCGCGGCCCTCCATGTGCAGGCTGCGGCTCGCCACACCGCCGCCGCGCGTGGCGCGCAGCGTCGCGTTGGTCGCCGCGCAGCGGTAGCCCGAGATCACCTCGAACGCGCGCGTGCCGCCGACCAGCTGGCGTACCTGGTGCAGCAGGTCGAACAGGCGCGGGTCGATCCGGCCGATCTCGCCGGTGTAGTGATCGCGCAGGAACCGGTTCAGCGAGTCGAGCGCGTCCGGCACGTAACCCTGCGCCACCGCATAGACCAGCTCGATCCGCTCGTGCGTATGCGTGTGGAACATCGACAGGTCGCGCGCGTCCGCGACGCTCGCCTTGGCGTTGCGCGCCGCCGTCAGGACGCTCGCT
>Ga0224500_10002195_pt1 | contig 10666 bp, 6 predicted proteins | sample SF_Oct11_sed_USG_FD_168126 | JGI IMG/M metagenome (GOLD analysis project Ga0224500, IMG submission 168126) | Sediment microbial communities from San Francisco Bay, California, United States - SF_Oct11_sed_USGS_4_1 | ecosystem: Environmental > Aquatic > Marine > Sediment | place: USA: California... | reverse complement strand
CACGCACAACGTCAACGCGCGCCAGAAGGGTCGAACGGGGTGCTGGGTGTGCATCGGTCGAAGATCCCGCATTGGCATCACCGCGCCGGCCCGCCCGGCGCGAAACTGCGCATTCTACAAGGACCGCCACCGTTTCGCTCGGGCGCGCGCCGCGCCTCCCGGCGCGCGGCGCGTTCAGGCCTTGACCACGCCGCGACGAATCTGGTCCTGCTCCATCGACTCGAACAGAGCCTTGAAATTGCCCTCGCCGAAACCCTCGTTGCCCTTGCGTTCGATGAACTCGAAGAACACGGGCCCGAACTGGTTCTCGGAGAATATCTGCAGCAGCAGTTTGCCGGCCTCGCCGTCGATCAGGATGTTGCGCCGCCTGAGTTCATGCAGCGGCTCGCCATGGCCGGGAATCCGGCGGTCGACCGCTTCGTAATACGTCGCGGGCGTGTCGAGCAGCTTGACCCCGGCCGCGGTAAGCGAGTCGACCGTCTTGTACAGATCGGCGGAGCCCATCGCGATGTGCTGCACGCCCTCGCCGTGATAGCGGTCGAGGTACTCCTGGATCTGGCCCGGTTTCTCCTGGCCCTCCTCGTTGATCGGAATGCGGATCTTGCCGCATGGGCTCGTCATCGCGCGCGACTTGATGCCGGTGACCTGCCCCTCGAGGTCGAAGTAGCGGATCTCGCGGAAGTTGAACAGGCGCTCGTAGTAATCCGACCACTCGTCCATCCGCCCGCGGTGCACATTGTGCGTCAGGTGATCGATGTACAGCAGGCCATGGCCCCCGGGGTTCTGCGGCGCCCCGGGGATCGGCTCGAAGTCGACGTCGTAGATGCCGATGTTGCCTATCTCGCCGGGCAGCGCACCGTCCTTGCCCCGCCACCGGTCGACCAGATAGATCATCGAGTCGCCGATGCCCTTGATCGCGGGTATGTTGAGCTCGCCCGGCCCCCCCGTCGAATCGTAGCCCCAGGCACCCAGCGAAATCGCGCGCTTGTACGCGCGCCCGGCATCGGCAACGCGGAAGGCGATCGCGCAGATCGAGGGACCGTGCAGACGCGCGAACCGCTGCGCGAAGCTGTCCGGTTCCGCGTTGAGGATGAAGTTGATCTCGCCCTGCCGATAGAGGGTCACCTTTTTTCGCCGGTGCCGGGCGACAGCCGCGAAACCGAGCCGTTCGAACATCGTGCCCATGGCGTCCGGATCCGGCGCCGCGTACTCGATGAACTCGAAGCCGTCGGTCCCCATCGGATTGTCCCAGGGCGTGAACAATGCGGGCGTATCGCTCATGTTGCCTGTCCCTCCCGGTCCGGAATCACCGCCGTCACTTCGATCTCGACCTTCGCAGCCTCCTCGACGAGGGCCGCCACCTCCACCGCCGTCATCGCCGGGAAATGACTGCCGATGATCTCACGATACGCGACGCCGATCGCGGGATAGGCGGCAACGTATTCCCGCTTGTCGCACACGTACCACGTCATCCGTACGATGTGCTCGGGCCGCGCGTCCGCCTCGGCGAGCACGGCGACCGCGTTGGCGAGCGCCTGCCGTACCTGGCCCGCGAAATCGGACGTGCGGAAGATGCCTTGCGCATCCCAGCCGACCATGCCGCTGACGAACACCATCCGCCCACTCGCCGCGACGCCGTTGGCGTAGCCTCGTGGGCGCTTCCAGCCCGGGGGTTGCAGGATTTCCATTCACTGCCCTCTTTCAGGTTCATGCATTCTGGGGACCCGGATGCAGCTGCACGAGGGATCGCCGGCGGGCGGTCAGCTGTCCAGCAGCTTCGCCGCGACCTGCTGCGGCGTGAGGCCCGCGTTGGCGGCGGCAGCCTCCTTTTCGCGCAGGAGGTTGCGTTCGAGCTGGGCTTTCGCGGCGCGATATTGCGGCGGCCACTCGATGTCGGTATAGCCGATCTTCGCCGCTTCCGTCAGCGTCCACGCCGGATTGGCGAGATGCGGCCGCGCGATGGCGCACAGGTCGGCGCGGCCGGCGGCGATGATGCTGTTCGCGTGGTCGGCCTCGAAAATCGCGCCCACGGCGATGGTCGGGATGCCCGCCTCGTTGCGGATCCGGTCGGCAAACGGCGTCTGGTACATGCGCCCGTAGACAGGCCTGGCGTGGGGAACGACCTGCCCTGACGAGCAGTCCATCATGTCCGCGCCCGCGGCTTTGAACAGCCGACCGATGGCCACGGCATCGTCGGGCGTGGTGCCGCCCTCGGCCCAGTCGTGCGCCGATATCCGCACGCTGATCGGGCGAGCGGCGGGCCACGCCGCGCGGATGGCCGCGAACACTTCGAGCGGATACCGGCAGCGCCCGGCGAGATCGCCGCCATATTCGTCGTCACGCCGGTTGACGAGCGGCGAGATGAAGGAGGACAAGAGATAGCCGTGCGCGCAGTGCAGCTCGAGCCAGTCGAACCCGGCCTCCGCGGCGCGGCGCGTCGCGGCGACGAAATCGGCCTTGATCCGCGCGAGGTCGTCGCGCGTCGCCGCGCGCGCGGTCTGCGAGATACCGGGCCGATATTGTTGCTCGCTGGCCGCAACGAGCGGCCAGTTGCCCATGGGCAGGGGCCGGTCCTCGCCGCCTTCCCAGGGAATGCAGGTCGAACCCTTCGGGCCGGCGTGCCCGAGCTGCATGGCGATCTTCGCGTCGGTCTCGCCGTGGACGAAGGCGGCGATGCGGCCCCAGGCGTCCCGCTGCGCGTCGTTCCACAGCCCCGGACAGCCCGGCGTGATCCTGGCGTCCGGCGACACGCAGGTCATTTCGGCGCACACGAGTCCGGCCCCGCCCATCGCGCGCGCGCCAAGGTGCACGAGGTGGTAGTCGCCGGGGATGCCGTCGCGCGCCGAGTACTGCGCCATCGGCGACACGACGATCCGGTTCCTGAGCACGACGCCGCGCGCGCGGTAAGGCGTCAGCATCGGCGGGATGCTGCGCGACGTCTGCGGCATCGGTGTGCCCGCCTGCGCGAAGGCATGCCCTGCAATCCAGTTCTCATAGCGCTCCACGTAGCCCGCGTCGCGCAGGCGCAGGTTCTCGTGCGCAATGCGCTGGCTGCGCGTCAGCATCGAGTAGGCGAACTGCTCCGCGTCGAGGTGCGTGTAGCGGTCGACGTTCTCGAACCATTCCATCGAGTTCTTCGCCGCACTCTGGATCTTCAGCACTTCGACCGAACGCGCGGCCTGATATGCGGTCAGCACCTTGTCCATGCCTTCGGCGGCGTGGGTCGCGCAACAGCGCGCGAGTTCGATGGCGTCCTCCAGCGCGAGCTTGGTGCCCGAGCCGATCGAATAATGCGCGGTGTGCGCCGCATCGCCCATCAGCACGACCGGCACCGCCCGGCCGTCGACGTCGATCCGGTGCACCCAGTTGCGGCAGACGATGCGCGGGAACTTGATCCAGATCGCCGAGCCGCGCAGGTGGGCGGCGTTGGACAGCAGCGAATGACCGTCGAGCTGCGCGGCGAAGAGCCGCTCGCAATACGCGATGCCCTCCTCCTGGCTCATCCGGTCGAGGCCTGCCTTCAGCCACACGTCCTCCGGCGTTTCGACGATGAACGTCGAGGTGTCGCCGTCGAACTGGTAGATGTGGGCCTGGAACCAGCCGTGCTCCGTCTCCTCGAAGGCGAACGTGAAGGCGTCGAACCGCTTCTTCGTGCCGAGCCAGACGAAGCGGCAGCGGCGCATTTCGACGTCGGGCAGGAAGGCATCAGGGTGGCGGGCGCGAATTCCGCTGTTGAGACCGTCGCAGGCGATCACGAGATCCGCGCCATGGGCCGCCGCCACGGCGCGCTCGTCGGTGACCTCCGTCTCGAACACCAACCTGACGCCGAGCTCCTCGCAGCGCGCCTGCAGGATGTTCAGCAGCCGCTTGCGGCCGATCCCGCAGAAACCGTGGCCGCTGGACGTGACCTTCCGTCCCCGGTAGAAGACGTCGATATCGTCCCAGTGGTTGAACGACTGCAGGATCGTCCGGGCCGTCTGCCCGTCGGCGGCGACGAGGTTGGCGAGCGTCTGGTCGGAAAACACCACGCCCCAGCCGAACGTGTCGTACGCCCGGTTGCGCTCGATGACGACGATTTCGTTCGCCGGATCCTGCTTCTTCATCAGGATGCCGAAGTAGAGGCCGGCCGGCCCGCCGCCGATGCACACGATGTTCATCCGTCTCCCCCCACTTCGCCGCCGCGAACGGCCTGCGGCCATTCGGGCATTTATTTGACATCTAAAGCATTTCACTGTCAACCCGGCGCAGAGCGCGCCCGGCGTCGCGGGGACGGGTCGGAGCGTGGTAGGGTGCCCGGGATGGACACTGCCGTGGACTGCGGCGAGACCGCATTCGGTCCCTGGAACCCCGGGATCACGTCGCACATCCCGCGCGAGATCCGACACCTCGCGACGATCTTCCGGCCCGAAAATGTCTTCACGGACCTGGCGCGGGCCGAGGAGCTGCGCGATCTCACGGGCCTCGACTGCAGCGAGCTCGTGACCTTCCGCCCGGAGCGGCTTGCGCTGCACGAATTGCTGATCCGCGTGACCGCGGATTTCTCTGTCCCCGACGGCTCGAAGATCGAGGACCTCGGGATCAATTTCCGCCGGATCGTGGGCGTCCTGCTCACACGATACATCGAGCCGGACATGGGCGCGATCCGCGCCGCATACGACAGGTCGCGCAACCGGATCGCGGCGGTCATCGCGACCGAGCTCGCCGCCCTGTTTCCCTCGCCTGCTTCTGCCGCCGCCACGCGAACGCGCTCACCCGCGACCCGCATACGCGCGTTCTTCGCGCGCGAAGAGCGCGCGCGGGCAACGTCCCCGGACTCCGGCACCGATGCCACGGGCGCCGCAATCGCCGCCTGGGAAGCCGGGGCGCGAACGGGAACCGATGCCTTGCGCAGGGCGGCCTGCCGCGCGCTCGCGCGGGTCGCCTCGGCGCTATTCGTGCGCCATGGCCGGATCTGGGCCGATCGCGACACGATCGCAGCGCTCGCCGAGGACCTCGCCTGCAACGCCTACGGCAGCGAGGAGATCGGCCGGCTGATCGAGCCGATGCTCATGAAAGCCGTTGCGCCGGAAGGTTTCACGCTGTTGCCGCGACAGGAGCGACCGGTCGTCATGAATACCAAGGGGGCGTCGGCATCCGGCAAGAGCACGCTGCGCCCGCGCCAGAAAGAACTGGCGGAAGCCATCGGCGTCCGCTGGAGCGAGTTCGCGCTCATCAGTCCCGACATCTGGCGCAAGCAGCTGCTCGATTATGCGTCGCTGGGTCCGGCGTACAAGTACGGCGGCGCATTCACCGGCGAGGAATTGCAGATCATCGACCAGAAGCTCGACCGCTACATGGCACGCAAGGCCGAGCGCGGGGAAATGACACACCTGCTGATCGACCGGTTCCGCTTCGACAGCTTCGCGCCGGACTCCGACGAGGCCGGCAGCAACCTGCTGACGCGGTTCGGCCACAGCGTCTACCTTTTCTTCATGATCACGCCGCCGGAATCGCTGGTGGAGCGCGCCTGGAAGCGGGGACTCGAGGTCGGGCGCTACAAGGCGGTCGACGACACGCTGGGGCACGGCATCGAGGCGTATTCGGGAATGCCGCAGCTCTTCTTCACCTGGGTGCGGCGCACCGACAAGCGCGTGCATTTCGAGTTTCTCGACAACAGCGTGCGACTGGGCGAACGCCCGCGCACGGTCGCGTTCGGTTCGAACGGCGCGTTGAACGTACTGGACGTCAAGTGCCTGCTCGACGTCGAGCGCTACCGCAGGGTGAACGTCGACGCGACGGTTCCGGAGGACCTGTATCCGGACGCGGCGATGCTGCGTCCGGATAGGAACGCGGGCTTTCTGCGGCAGTGCGTAGAGCGGTTCGCCGAAGTCAACTTCGCGGACCAGGCGACGGGCAGGATCTACCTGTCGATCGCGTCCGGAGCGCCGGTCTGGTGCGACCGGGACGCTCTCCGGCTCGCGATGGCAAGCGACGACGCCCGCGCCGGCATCGAGGTCGCGGCGCCAGCCGCGCTGGTCGACGCCTTGCCCCCCTCCGACGCGCCCCGTTATCTTGGCCGGCAACCGGGCGCGCAACGGTTCGACACGCTCGGCGCGTGGGGAACGTCCACCTGAAACATGGCGCCCCGAGAAGGCAGCCGGCGGTCCGACGGTCCACGGGGCGCCGCAGCGGGGCGACACCGCTCCTTCTCCGCCGCCGGAAGAGCCCGGATCTCCGCTGATGCGCGATAATGCGCGATTCATCGCAAGCACCGGTGTTCACCGAGGATCTTCGCATGACGGGTTCCACCCAATACCACCTGGCGGGCGTGATCGGCTGGCCGGTCGCGCACTCGCGGTCGCCGATGCTGCACGGCTACTGGATCAAGCATTACGGACTCGCCGGCGCGTACGTGCTGCTGCCGGTCGCGCCGGAGCGGCTCGCCGTCGCGCTGCGGGGGCTCCCGGCGCTCGGCTTCGCCGGGTGCAACGTGACGATCCCGCACAAGGTCGCGGCGATGCACCTCGTCGACCGGGTCGACGCATTCGCGCGGCGCATCGGAGCGATCAACACGATCGTGGTCGAAGACGACGGAACGCTCTCCGGCTACAACAACGACGGCTTCGGCTACGTGCGCAGTTTGCACGACGCGCAGGCCGACTGGCGGGCGGATGCCGGGCCCGTCGTCGTGCTGGGCGCGGGTGGCGCGGCACGCGCAGTCGTGGCGACCCTCGCCGATGCGGGGGCCCGCGAGATCCGTCTGCTCAATCGCACGCCGCAGCACGCGCTGGACATCGCGCAGGCGGTGGGCGCGGTGGTGCACGTCCTGCCGTGGGAGCAACGCAACGACGCGCTGGCCGGCGCGGCCCTGCTGGTCAATACGACGAGCCAGGGAATGTCCGGCCAGCCGCCGCTCGACCTGTCGCTGGCCGCCCTGCCGCAGCACGCGCTCGTTTCGGACGTCATCTACGTCCCGCTGGAAACGCCGCTGCTTGCCGCGGCGCGCGCGCGCGGCAACGCCACCGTCAATGGCCTGGGCATGCTGCTGAACCAGGCGCGGCCGGCGTTCAAGGCGTGGTTCGGCGTCATGCCGGAAATCACCGCAGAGCTGCGACGCGACATCGAGGCGACACTTTGACCTGAACAGGTCGAAGGAGGCGTGCGGTTCCTCGCGGGCCGGCGTCCGTCTTTGGGGCGGCGCCATTTCGAGCTATCGTTGCATCGGAGGGCGCCGTCCGGGTGCCCCGAGGAGAGATCATGGCCCTGGTTCCGCCCATCGAGTACGCAGCGGCGTCTGCCGCGGTGCGCGCCGTCTACGACGACATCCGCGCGACGCGGAAGACCGACTTCATCAACAATTTCTGGAAGGTGCTGGCCCACGATCCGGCCACGCTGGCACGCACCTGGTCGAACGTGAAGGAAGTCATGGCGCCGGGCGCGCTCGATCCCCTCGTCAAGGAATTGATCTATGTCGCCGTCAGTGTCACGAACAACTGCGAGTACTGCATCCATTCCCATGCGGCCGCCGCGCGCGCGAAGGGCATGACGCCGCAGATGTTCGACGAGCTGATGGCGGTGACTGCGCTCGCCAACGCGACCAACCGGCTCGCGAACGGCTACCGGATCGACGTCGACGAGCGGTTCGCCTCGCCGCTCGCGCCCTGACCACGGCGGGATTGACAACCCGCGGCGCGGCACTGTCGCTGCGGCCGCCGTCCCCGCCTCCGACCGGTCGGCTGAAGCGATCGGCCGCTACGGGCTCACGAGCCCCCAAGTGACGCGATGCCTGGGCGTGACCGCGCCGGAGATGCTGACAGGAATGCTCACCACCTGGCCGTTCATCGTCGTGACCTGGACCAGCACCGGTGGCGTGGCGGAGCTCGCACCCGGATCCGCCTGGATCAGTGTCACCCCGGCGATCCCGCCGTCGATCTCGGCGCTGGCGACGACGCTGCCATTGCCCGACAGGAGCACCGAGTTTCCGGTGGTGAGGTCGCGCGCGTAAAGCGTCGACGACAGCACCGCCAGGCAAGGGTCCTGCGACGGCTTGGAGAACCCATACACGGCGACATTGACGTCCGCATAGACGTCCGAGTTGATTCTGAGACTGCCGTCGGTGCCGTCCTGGTACCACCCGCGACCGACGGGGGTTCCGCCGAGCCCGGCGATGCTGCTTCCGGTGATCGGCGTCAGGTCCGCCCGCGAGTACGCAACGGCGGGAGCCGGTTCCGGAACCGTCCAGGTGCCGTCCCTGATCACATAGAAACTGTTGATCACCGATGTGTCCACGAGATCCTGCTGATCCAGGAGCTTGCCGGTGCCGACGAACAGATAGCGATCGACATTGTTGTTCTGATCGATCTCGACGCGAACGCCGGTGGTGATCGGCTGCGGCTTGTTGGCGGCATCCTTCAGCGTCGCGATCCGCTCCGCTTTCCATTGCGTCGGATCGGGACTGGAGAGGTCGAAGCGCCAGACGTTGCCCTTGAGGTCGCCGCCGTACGCCTGCAGCGCATACGGGTTCTGGCGGCTGGACGTGAAAGCGCGGACGGTCGAAAGTCCCGTCGGGCTGGTGTCGGTGCCAGTGTCGCCCGGCAGCGCGATCTTCTTCAGCAGCTGACCCGCCTTCGAGGAGGCGCTCGGATTGAGGACGTAGAGGAAGCCCTTGCCGCCGGGGTTGTTGTACCCCGACGCGACCAGCACGACCCAGCCGTAGGCTTTGGTCTTGACCAGCGTCGGCGCGTCGTAGACGTATCCGAGGTTGGCATCGGTGAACTCCCACAGCACCTTGCCCGCGGCGGTGGCTTCCGTGTCGCCCGACACCGCCGGGGGCGGGGGAGCGATCGGCGTGGTGACGTCGAGTGCATAGACGGCGCGTCCGCCGGCACCCAATCCGCCGACGAGAATCGTGCGCCAATCGTTGCCCGAGCCCGGTGGCGCCGACGTGTTGGTGTTGGCGAAATCGACGTCCCAGACGCGCGGGGTCGCATTGACGTAGAACCGGTGCGCGTAGAGCGGGATGCCGCCACGCCGGAAGGCGAGCGCCCCCAGCTGGAATGTCGGTGTCGGAGCATGCAGCGTGTCGTTCGGATCCCCGCCGCTGAACAGCGCCTTCGGTACGTACGCCCAGGCCTCCTTGCCGCCGTCGGTCGGAGTGTCGCTGAACGCATGCAGCATCCCGTCGTTGCTGCCTACGTAGACCATGGGAGCGCGCAGCGCCTTCGCGGTCTTGAACGCGTTGTAGCCGGGGTTCGGCGAGCCCGCCATGCCGGTGTCCGCGTAGGGCGCGCTCGGCGCGCCCACGGGCACGGCGGCCGAGTAGACGATGTCGCCCAGGATGTGGGACCGGGTGCGGAAACTGGCCGTGTCGACGCCTTCGTTCGATTTGTCGCCGCGCAGGTAATTCAGCACCGCGTTCGCCGACGGCGGCGAGGCCACGGCGCTCCATCCGCCGGTCAGCGACGCCTGCTGCGCCGGCGAAAGATTGCTGGTTCGGAACGGGACCGCGGCCAACGTCGCGTCGTTGATCGTGACGATCCGGCGCTGCGTGTCCCAGCCGTTGACCGTCCCGTTGACGGCCGCCTGCGCATCGAGCTGGGTCGCCGCCGACCACAGCGGAGCATTGAGCGGATTGCCATTGACATCGACGGGAAGGACACCGGTGCCGAGGTCGATCGCGTATTTCTTGACGTCGCCCCAGATGCCGGCTTCGAAGCTCGTCTTGTAGGCGTACTGATTCGTCACGCTGAGCTGAGCTCCGCCGAGGCCCACGGCCGTCCCGGTTCCGGACTGATCGGTGAAGTCGGCCAGCGCGCTGACGATGCTCTCCGCCAGTTGCTGCGCGTTGTTCGCGTTGAAGTACTTGCCGCGACTGTTGACGGCGGCGTGCCAGAGGTCGTCGATGGCCTCGGGTCCGCCGGCGCCCGCGGCGGCAGGCCAGTCGAGTGCGCCCGACGCAATGCCGTTGATGCCGTTCGGATAGCTGATCGTGCCCCTCGCCCCGATGGAGAGGCCGTACACGCTGACGTGCTGCCACGGAGCGATGGAGTCCTTCACCTTGTCGGCGACACCGGGACGGAGGTCGCGTATCCAGTAGTACATGGCGAGATCCGCGAGGCTGTCGCTCGTCGCCGGGGACCCCTCGAGGTAGGGCCGCGGAAAATCCGCGCCCGGTGCGAGACCCGTCGCGCCGGGCAGATTGGGCAACGCCGGCACCGTCCGGTCGTTGTTGCCGCGCGCCGTGTACGACAGCGCCGCGTTCCAGTAGCCGTCGGTGGAAAGGAGGTGGAAATTCGGCTGGCACTTGCCCGTCACCGGGTCGAGCGGATCGGTCGCGCCCGGCAAGCCGGTGCCCCCCAGATTGCCCGCGTAGAGCTCGCCGATGCGCCACATCGCGTTGGGCAGCGGCGTCCCGCCATTCGGTCTGACCTTGTAGACGTTCGTCAACCAGGTCTGCTTGTTGGCGGCCGTGAAATCCTTCACGTTCGTGAACAACGCGTTGTTTTCCCAGAGCGTGTGGAAGCCGACGCGGGAACCCTGATCGAGCGCGGAGAATGCGATCCCGGAAGCCGCCTTCATCGCCAGTATCCGCGTCCGGTAGAACGCATACCAGTTGGCGAAATTGGCCATCTCCTGCGCATACGTGCGCCCGCTGGGATTCGCGGCAGCGGCCCCGTTGACGAGAAAG
>Ga0224500_10002192_pt1 | contig 10683 bp, 17 predicted proteins | sample SF_Oct11_sed_USG_FD_168126 | JGI IMG/M metagenome (GOLD analysis project Ga0224500, IMG submission 168126) | Sediment microbial communities from San Francisco Bay, California, United States - SF_Oct11_sed_USGS_4_1 | ecosystem: Environmental > Aquatic > Marine > Sediment | place: USA: California... | reverse complement strand
CTGCTGGTAAGAGATTTCTATGAACTTCATTTATGGGTTCATATGATGCACAGTCTACTATTCATTTACGATTTAAGAAAAAAGTTTATGGATCTGGCGTATGGACACAATTATTTAGAATTACATTAGAAGTTGGTGGTCAAGGTCAAAGTACCGTTCCTTTAAATTTTGGTAATGGTGTATATATTGGTGATGAAGGTGATGAATTTAAAATTACTGGTGAAGCATCAATAAGTAATAAAGGAACAGTTTGGACTTGTTTTACTGGAGCGGAGGTTTAAGTGCCAAAACCAAGTTCTGGAGGATCAGGTAGTTCAAGTGGTGGAAATATTTTTACTTCCAATATTAGTAAATCCGGTTCTTACGATGCAGATGATTATATCGATTGTGGTATAATACCATCTGGATATAGAATTTGGTTCGGTTTATGTCAATTCGCAAGTCCAGATAAATCTGGAACTTTTGAAATTAGAACAAATAAAGCTACTAAAAATTCTGGAAACGATACAGATACTACCCTTCTTGGAAGTATTTCAGCAAATACGAGATCTGGAACTGTTAATTTAGATTTATATAAAAACGGATCTTTACATATTGTTAGTGTATTAGGAACTGGTGTAGAAAAAATATGGGTAAAAGCAAAATCGAAATCAGCTTCTCTTGGTTCTTATTACGCAATTGTAAATTATATTTTGGAGTAACATGGCGCAACAGATACCAAAATTTGATATAACAGTTAATGGAAGTCTAACTGCTTCAGGAACAGAAAGTTGGGTCGATTTAACTGCACTTTTAAATACTGAAGGAATTATACCTTCTGCAGTTATACCTTCTGGAAAACAAATTTGGATTGCTTATTTAACATGTATTAGTCAGGATAAAAGTTGTATATTTGAACTTAGACCAAATAAAACAACGAAATCTGCATCTACAACAACTGATACTGATTTACGAGGATTTTCTTCTGTACTATCTGGTGAATCTAGAGATTTAGATGTTTATTATAATGGAGCAATAAATACTTTAGCACCTGTAGATGTTGTATCAACTGGTGTTGAAAAATTATGGTTAAGAATCAAATCTACTGCAGCAAGTGCTGCAACATATGAATATATTTTATATTGTACATTGTATTAGAGGAAAATATGAAAATTTATTTAAATTGGACAGATTTTAAAACTAATGTAACAAATAAAAACGCATTAAGATATGTAGATAGAACAGATTTTTATAGTTTATCATATGGTGAATTTGAATCTTCTATTATTAAAGATTCTGGTGCAGATCAAACCGATTTTGAAACAAATTATAAAACATCAGCAAATAAATCTGCTCCAGCGTTAATTGGTATACAAGAACAAGTTCCTTTCGCTAAACCTGATTTTAGAACAAAGAGAAGCAAGACCTCCAGTATAATAACAGTTGCAGTAAATACTACTGAAGATATTGATTATCTTTTAACTGAAGAAAGATATGTTTCTGGTGGTGCAATTATATATAATTCTGCAGAAATGGGAGATTATATAACTGCAAGTGTTTATGATAAAGATGGTATAATTCCAGAAGCATATCGTACAGCATTATGTGAATCTTGGCCAGTAGTTGCTCAATATATTGTAGGAGAATGGATTCCAAAAGGTGATTGTATATATACTATAGATACTTATCCACTAAATGCTAAAGTAACTGCTGGATTATATTTAAGAGTATCATATACTGCAATAAATTCTGGAGCAGAGCGAAAAGTTGGTATTAATTATTTTTTAACAAAAAAAATATAATATGATAGTAGAAGTTCATGTCTTATTTAGTAAAAATAATAAAATTGGTTCTAAAATTATAGCTAAAGGAACTAAACATCTTGAATCGAATATGCCTGAAACTAGTCATACTGCTCTTTTAGTAAATAATCGTTGGGTACATGAATCAACTGGAGCCTCAGGTGTTAGAATTATTAGTTATGATTTATGGAAAACTCATCAACAAGAAGTTTGTAGAATTAAACTTGAAGATCGAGAATATCAAATTATAGCAGATCAATATCGACAAATTAAAAATAAAAAATACGACTATCCTGGAGTAGTTTATTTAGGATTAATGATAATTCCTACTTTTTTAGGTTTTAAATTACCTAAAAAAAATAAATGGGAATCTAAAGATAAATATTTTTGTTGTGAAGCTTTAGGTAAATTAACTAATACGTATTATGGAATGTCTGCTCCGATTCAAATTATGGGAAATTTATTAAATGGCAAAGATAATAAAAATTAATAAATTTTCTGAAAGAAAAAAGAAATGGCAACATTTCAAACTAAAACTTCGTTCTTTTTCTTTTAAACTCAGTATATTTTTAAATTTACTTTGTGGATATTATTTTTTAGATAAATATGGTTATTTAACAACTATTATTGAACAGGTAGCTTCAATTATGGAGAGCCTGATAAAACAATTACCCCTTTAACTAAGGGATATTAAGGAGTTAGTTATGTCCGATCCTAATACTAGCGGATCTACCGCTACACCAGCATCTAGTCCAGAAAAGTCAGCACAAGAGGTTATTGATACAATTCCAAATTCAAAAGAAGAAGTTTCTACTGATTCAGAAGAATCTGTTGAAGCATCAGATGCCTCTAATGAAGAATTAGCTGATGTTGTTACTTCTGATGAAGCAACTGATAAAGAAAAACAAGAAGCTCAAGCCGAACTAAAAAAACGTATGCGTTTTAAAGTTAATGGACGAGAGGTTGAAAAAGAAATCGATCTGAATGACGAAGAAACTCTTCAAGAATTACTTCAAAAAGGATTTGCAGCAGATGAACGTTTTCAACATGCTTCATCTCTTGAAAAAAAGATGCGAGAATTTGCAGAACTGCTTCAACAAGATCCAATCCAAGCTCTAATAGCCGCAGGACACGATCCTGATAAATTAACTGACGGTTATATGAAGAAGCGTATTGAAGAACTTCAAAAATCTCCTGAACAACTTCAACTTGAAAAATTACAAAAAGAAATTGAAACAGAAAGAAAAAAACGAGAACAATTAGAAAATGAAAAATTAACTGCAGAACAAGCTAAAGTTGAATCCGAATATTCTAGACAACTTGATGAAGAAATTACTGCAGGATTATCTTCTTCTGATTTACCAAAAAGTCCTTATGTTGTAAAACGAATTGCTGAGAATCTAATGCTTGGTATTCAACAAGGCAATGAGGATATAAGTGTTCAAGATGTATTACCTATTGTAGAGCGTCAAATTAAGGAAGAAATCCGACAAATGTTTGAAGCTATGCCTGAAGATATTATAGAAAATGTTCTTGGTAATAATGTTTCAGATAAACTTAGAAAAAGGCGTCTTGCTAAAGCAAAACAAGCAAAAACCCCAGAAACATCTTCTAACATTAAACCAACTGGTCAAACTGAAATAAATAAGTCAAAAAATCAAGAAGAACCAGCTAAACCAGTTAAAGCTAAAGATTTTTTCAGTAATTTTTAATATATTAGCTATTTTTTTAACAACTATAAATGAAAGATGTATAATCTTTCGACTAATAAGTTTTCTAATTCTAGGAAAAACTTCGGAGTCTTTAGTAGCCAAACGGAGCTAAAGATAAGCCAAAATGAATCCAAGAATATATTAACCTTATAGATAAAACACAACAACTATTTCTTTTTATTATATTAGGAGTATATTATGGCTGAAGCCGCAGGTTCAAATACAGTATCAACCCTTAACGGTATGTTTAAAGAGGTTTATGCTGATAAAATCGAAAATCTAATCCCAGAGGGAACAAAATTAATGCAGAAAGTTCCGTTTTCTTCTCGTAAGAAGGAACTTGGTTCTCTTTATCATCAACCCGTTATCCTTGGTCTTGAGCATGGTATTACATATGCTGGTCCAACCGAAGATGCGTTTCAATTGGATGCACCAATCAGTGGTGTTATTCGTGATGCTACAGTACAAGGTTCGCAAATGATGCTTCGTTCGCGTCTAGGTCTTGCTGCTGCTTCTCGTGCTGCTGGTAGTGAACCAAAAGCATTTGAAAATGCAACAAAATTTCTAGTTCGCAACATGCTACGATCTATGGCTCGCCGAGTCGAAGTTGGCTTGTTTTATGGACAAGTTGGAATCGGTGAAGTAGGCGCACTTCCTGGTGGTACTGTAATTGGTATCCTTGAGTCAGAATGGGCACCTGGAATTTGGGCTGGTGCAGAAAAAATGAAAGTTGACATTTATGATGCTACTGGAACAACCCTTCGTGGAACAGCCGAAGTAACAGCAGTAAACATGGATGCACGAACTATCACAGTAGATGCTATTCCTGGTGGTACAGTTGTTACCGACGTGATTTATTTTAAATCTGCTGGTGCAGGTGCAAATACTAAAGAAGCTGCTGGTATTCATAAAATTCTAACAAACACTGGCGTATTGTTTGGTATCAACGCTGCCCAATACACACTTTGGAAAGGTAATGAACTAGATATCGCATCTAATCCTCTTTCTTTTTCAGTAGTTCAAGATGCAGTTGCTCGCGCAGTTGAAAAAGGTCTTGATAGCGATGTTACAGTATTTGTTAACCCTCGTTCATGGACAGATCTATTGACTGAACAGACAGCACTTCGTCAATATGACAGTTCATATAAGAGTTCAAATGCTGAAAGCGGTCATCAAGAAATCACTTTCTACGGTCAAAATGGTAAAGTTACTATCGTACCAAGTATCTTCGTAAAAGAAGGTTACTCTTATGTTCTTTGTCTAGAAGAAATGCTAAGAATTGGTTCTACAGACGTTACATTTAAACGTCCAGACCAAGGCGATACTTTCTTCCGTGAACTTGAAGAACATGCTGGTTATGAGCTTCGTGCTTATTCAGATCAAGCCCTTTTGTGTTTTGCCCCTGGTAAAAACACTCTTATTTCGGGTATTGACAACGATTAATCTTTCTAAGAACTCTAATCTTGAGTTCCTTAAAGGGAGTCTTTTCGAGGCTCCCTTTTTTTATCTTATTTTAAATGGATCAAATTCTTCTATTTCTTCACCATTACAAACTTTTTGATATTTTTCAAATAACGATTTAGCCCAACCAGAATTATCTCTTGGAAATTCATGATTACAATCTGGACATTTAAAAGCAACAATACCGTCGTATATACCTATATATCCACCATCTATACCTATATCTCGTCTCCAATGAGTACCTGAATAATGTTTTTTAATATTATCAGGAATTGGGTCTCCGATAAAACTCACATTACATTTTGGACAATTATCCATTAAATTCTCCTAGTTTAAGTAAAATATAATCTGAAATATAACCGATTTTATCTACATTTAAAACTTCACAATCATATTCTTCAGCAGCTAAATATAAAAGAATAGCAGTATCAATATCTATAGCATCCTGTTCACTTTCAAATCTCCCTTTAGGATCATATTCTTCATATCTATCAAGAACAAAATTAATAAACGTAATTCCTTTTGATTCACTAAATTTGTAATAATCTTTTACCATTTTATTCATAAATCTTTGATCATGATTATAGTCAAAATAGAAAGAACCAAGTAAAACCGGAGAATCTGTTATAATATAATCTACTTTATTAAATAAAGAACTTTCCTTTTTAATTTGCTCACCAATAATAGATATCTGATCAAATGCTGTAATCTCTTTACCTTCCCAAGCCCATTCTTTAGCCACTTCACGAACCATTTCAACCTTCATATGATTACGTTTCATACGAGCATAAAGCTCTGCGGCAAGTGTTGACTTGCCACAGCCTGGTCCACCTATAAGATTAATTACAGTAGTCATTGTTATGATTTAACCCACTGTTCAACTTCAACTTTTTTCAATGATTCCATTAATAATTACTCCCTTGAGACCTAATATATGCAGTTATCTTATGTTCTTTAACAAGAATAGCTCGAATTTGTTTTAATTCATATCCCAATCCGCATATACCAAAAGTTATCAATAATAATAAAAATTCAATCATAACTTATACCTCAATCCTCTATATTCTAACTCATTAATGTATTCTAGTAAAATATCAATTTCTCTACCTAACCACTTACATTGATATCTGACAATTTTAAAATAATGCATAAGTATAAAATCTGAATACTCAGATCGTTTCTTATCATGATATTCTTTTAAAGCTCCCTTTTTTGGATATTTAATTTTCATTTAAATCCTTTAAAGTCCAGGGTCTTTTTTCCCATCTACATATAGTACATTTTTCTGTAGATAATAAAATAGATTTTTCTTTAATATCTTTCATATTATCTCCTTTTATTTTTTTACAAACTGTATATGAAAATGTTCTCCTACTCCAACATCATGACATTTTGCTGTCCAATTGTAGTAGTTAGTTTTATTATAAATCAAATTTAAATAATTTACAAGTTTTTCTATTTCAGATGTATCAAAAGTGGAAGATCTTAAATCTACTGCATGAAAAAATTGATGCGGTGACTTAAATTTCTTTTGCTTATATTTTTCATCATTTTTATATATTTCATCCTGTTCTGCATCTGTTCTATAAATCATAGTAATTGTAATATCTTTGTTAAATTCAGCTTTACAAAATGCACAAGTATCTACTATTAATTCGTGCAACAATTTATTACGATCCATTAATTCAATAAACTCGTCCTGTAATCGTTTTGTGCTATTTTTAAAGTAAATGATACCTTTAGTTTTAGAAGTCATAGTTTCCTTTGTCGGTTTCTTCGAGTTCTCCACTTGGGAGAACTTTGCATTTTTCACAAACAAGGTACGAATTACCATTAGTAATTTTATTAATCCAGACATGTTTTACTCCATATTCATTACATCTCTTGCGTGTATTATTTTTAATATTAGATATAGATGTTACTATAAAAATGACAATAAATCCTAGTATTAATATAAAAGCAAAGCCCATTAAGTTATTATATTCATCTAATTCCTAAAAGTCAAGCAAAATTAACAACTAGTATTGAGATCTTAATACTTTTTATAGGGGTCTACCTTGCCAAAAGTCCTAATTGTAAATAATACGCCATATAATTACCCAACAAGCGGAGATGAACCTGGATGGGGTGATGATGCTACAGGTTGGGCAGAAGGCGTTACAACCGTATTATCTAATCTTGTTGGACCAAATGATATATTAGAAACCGCTTTTAATATAGCAAATAATCAAATAACAGACGCAGATGTAACCGGATTAGTATTTAATGCAGCTTCTGTTAGAGCAGCTAAAATATCTTATTCGGTATTTAGGGTTTCTACAACAAATCCGTCAGGGTTTACTGAAACCGGAACAATTCAGATAATATATGATAATAACGTAGGTTGGTCTATCAATCATGGAGCTATTCTTGGTTCTTCTGGAGTTACTTTTACGATAACTTCTACCGGACAAGTTCAATATAAATCTACAGATATTGGTGCCTTGAATTATATTGGTATTATTAAATTCAGTGCCAAAACCTTACAGCAATAAGGAAATTATAAATGAATCTTTGGACACTAATTAAAGGTTTATTAATACAAGATGAAACTGATAGATCTAAAGAACTATCATTAGAAGTAAATCCTGGATCAACTACTGGTAAACGAATGACTGTAACTACAGAAAATGTTACAGATGATAGAACGATAGTTTTACCAGATACTACAGATACCGTTGTTACTGAAGATTATACACAAACTTTAAATAATAAAACAATGGATTTTAGCTCTGGCGGTAACAATACGTTAACGGCTGATGCTGTTGATGTTGTTTATGATAATACTTCTTCAGGATTAACTGCAACTGATACACAAGCTGCTATTGATGAAGTTGAAGGAAGGCTTGATACTGCTGAAACTAGTCTATCGGGACATTTAGATGGCGGAGCCAGTAAGCATGATGCTACTGAAATTGATTATGAAGTTTTAGATGGTCAAAAAACTGATATTGATGCGGCTAGCGATGACGTAGAGTTGGCTCTTGGGGATCTTGATGATTTTAAATTATCGACTCAAGGTAACAATGCAATGGATGCAGACCTTGATATGGGTAGTAATAATATTACTAGCGTTGGTACTGTTGACGGTCGAGACGTTTCAGTTGATGGTACAAAATTGGATGGAATTGAAGCCAATGCAAAAGATGATCAAGATGCCGATGAAGTTCCATACGACAATTCTACATCGGGATTAACTGCTACAGAAGTTCAATCTGCCGTTGATGAGGTTGAGGGACGTTTAGATACAGTAGAATCTTCTTTGTCATCAAAAGCAAATGTAACATTAAATAATTTAACGTCACCTACCGCAATTAATCAAGATTTAATTTTTAATAAATTGAATCCTATTGTAAAATCACAAGATAATGGTGCTGGTAATACTGAAAATTTAATTATAGAATCAGGAAATGCTGTTGGTGGAGATTCTGGTTCTCTTAATTTAAGATCAGGTACAGCTACTGGAACTCGTGGATCAATTGATCTTGATGCAAAAGAAGTAATAACAAATGAATTAAAATCAGGATTATCTGGGTCTTTAGTATCTTCTACATGGGGAACCGATATTCCTGGAATAATTATTGATGGTACAACAAGTGACGCTCTAAGCAACGCTGCTGTTGGTATAATTCTTAATGCGAATATAACTCAATCAGAATTATTAGTAGCAACAGCAGACCAGACAGGTGCAACTGGAAGTTCTAGTATGTATTTTTATACTGGATTAACTGTTGATGGAAATTCTGGAGACTATTGGTCAGAAAGCGGAACTGCTTCTGGAACTGGAAATTCTGGAAACGTCTTTTATGGTTCTGGAAATGCAAATGGTACTGGTAATTCAGGTAATGTACGACTACGTACTGGAAATTCTGCTGGTGGAACCAGAGGAAAAATTCAATTCGTTGATGGTTCAGAAGGATATGTTGGGCATGTTTGGACACAAACCGAAGTAAATGGTTCTGGTGCATGGCAAGCCGTACCAAGTGCTGGTGCAAATACTAATCTATCAAATTTATCTTCACCAACAGATATAAATCAAGATTTAACATTTGATAACGCGTCTTCTAAAAATATTAGTATTGAAGCAGAAACGATTTCTGGTGTAGGTAAGAGTCTTACAGTAACAGCAGGTTCTAGTTTTGGAACAGATCAAGGTTATGGTAGTTTAACTTTATCAACGGGAAGTTCTACTGGAAATGTTAATGGCGCTGGTATTACTTTTAAAGTTGCCCCTGGTGGTGCAATTTCAGGATCTTCTTCTAATACTCCACAAAATACTGTTCAATTTAATCATACACAAACTACTACGAATATTACTCAACTTGCGCCATTTGGTTCAGGTGGTTCAAATGTAGTTGCATCTCTTAGTTCAAGTACATATATTGTAAAACCTCAAGCACAAAATACGGCAAGTACATCAGTTGGTTTGGATTTGACATCTGCTGATAATAACGGAACTGGAGGAAGTGGATCTGTTTTCATTGCTAGTGGAGCTAAAACCTCAACTGGAAATAGCGGATTATTACAAATAAAATCAGGAAACCATACAGGAACAGGTAATACTGGAGAACTTAGACTTAGAACTGGTGATGCTACGGCTGGTAATTCTGGAAACATTGATGTAACGACTGGAACTGCTTCTGGAACTAGAGGTACAGTTACTATAAATGCTCCTACTATTAATTCTACTGGTAACTTCAGACCAACTACAGATATTATATATAACAGTGGGGATGCTGCTCATCACTGGTTAAATGTTTATGCAAGAAATATAAAAAATAGCTCATCCTCTCAAATGGAAATAGGAGGAGATCCTGGTTTCACTGGTGGAGTATTACTATATAGTGGTACAATGGCTTCTGCATCATCTAGTGGATTTCTGACTATGCGTACTGGTCAAAATTCTGCTGGTCCAACTGGACAAGTAAATCTTCATTCAGGAAATTCGACAGGCGATACTTCAGGTACACTATCTATATTTACAGGTACAGGTAATTCCACAGGTGCAATTAGTATAACAACTGGAGCCGCTTCTAGTGGAAATTCAGGGGCATTAACCATTCAAACAGGAACCGCTAGTGGAACTAGGGGTAATGTTGTATTAGCGGCAAATAAAGTCGATGCATCGACTTCTACTGGTGCATTACGAGTTCCAAACCTTGCTGCTGACCCAGGAACTCCTACGAATGGTGATATATGGTATAATACAACAAGTAATGAATTAAAAGCCCATGTTAATAGTGTTACTGTAGTTTTAGCTTAATAAAGGATAAATTATGAGTAGAAGTAAATTAAATTCAACACATATCGATCAGCTTGTTTATGATCCAGCAACAGAATCTTTAAAAGTTAATATACAAAATCCAGATATCGCAATTGAATTAGATGCCGATGATGGAGATAGCATAACATCACATCCTGCTAAATTGACGGCTAGTGCAATAGGTGTTGTTTCACCAACTGACGATGGAACAGATATAATTCCGGCTCTTGATTGTTCATCGTTATCACAAGTTCGTGTTGATGTCGATGGTACAGGATCTGTTGTTGTTTGGGCAAGCCCAACTGATTCGGGATCTTATTTTTATTCGGTTGGTGGTGAAGGAACAATTCATAATATTTGTGCAAGACGTATTAAAGTTGTGTCAACAAATGCTAACGGTGATGTTCATCTTGTTGGGAGATCATAA
>Ga0224500_10002190_pt1 | contig 10692 bp, 11 predicted proteins | sample SF_Oct11_sed_USG_FD_168126 | JGI IMG/M metagenome (GOLD analysis project Ga0224500, IMG submission 168126) | Sediment microbial communities from San Francisco Bay, California, United States - SF_Oct11_sed_USGS_4_1 | ecosystem: Environmental > Aquatic > Marine > Sediment | place: USA: California... | reverse complement strand
CGTCGCGGTCCTCGAGGGGGTTGCCCGCCGCATCCTGGAGGAACTTCGGCCGTTTGCTCTTCAGGTGGGCCACGAGCACCCGCAAGGTGCCGCGCTCGCCGGGCAGCTCGATCAAGGCCTCGAGGACCGGTCGCTCGAACGCGCGGTGCTCGCCCAGCTCGGGCACAGGGACGGCGTGCGAGGGCGTGAAAGCCTGATGCGACCTCACCTCGACCACGCGGCATCGGCTCGCCAGTCCCACGCGCGGTGTGCCCTGCGCCCCTTGTTCGGCGCCGGGCGCCGCCACATGGGGGTAGCGCAGGCCACTGGCCGCGATCACGTCTCGCAGCGCCGACTCGTCCCAGACTTCCTGCAACGCGACCACGTCGGCGTTCACACGACGCAGCATGCCGCCCAACCAGTGGACCTTGCGTGCGTACTCGTCGACGTCGTATGACTCCACGTTGTCGTAGAAGACGCGACCGGGGTTCGCAAGATTCAGCGTATTGCAGGTCGCGAGCACCAGGGTGGCAGGCGAGGGCGGTTCTTGCGTGTCTGGATTCATGCGGCTAGTGTGCCCAGCGCTGGCCACCACGCCAAGACCAGACCCGCAGCGGCAACCGACGCGGCGAGCACACCGGCGACGCGCAGGCCGTAGCGCGCTCCGCCTGCGAACGTCGCGACGACCGTGCGGCTCACCGTGTTGATCCCGATCGCGAGCAGGACCGCGCGCAGCGCGTCGCCGGCAGCGATGTTGCCCACGTGGTGCATCGACAGGCCCGCGGCGATCGGTGCATGCGCGTCGGCCAACGCGGCCAGTGCCGTTCCGATCCACAGGCCGCCACTGCCGAATTGCGCGCGCGTCCAAGCAACCATGGCGGCCACGGCGAGCAACAGCCCCGCGACGCATAGCGCCTCGCGCAGTCGCAGCGGGCGGCGTTCGGCCAGCGTCGGCGCGTCCTGGATCCGTCCGCCGGCACCAACGCGCGCGAGCGCCCATGCCCCTGCGGTGGCCACCGCGGCACCGGCCGCAGCCGGTGGTAGGAGCGAGGCCCACAGCGACGGGCTGGCCACGGCGCACACCACCAGGGCCTGCAACCAAGTCGCGGCGCCTGACAGTGCCGCGGCGCCGGCGAGTGCGCCGCGCGCGGCGGCATCGCTTTCATTGCGCGATTGCGCGCCGAAGGTGGCGATCGTCGCCGTGCTCGAGATGAAGCCACCGAGCAGGCCAGACAGCGCGAGCGCCTGTCGTGGCCCCAGCAGGCGCCGCGCGACATGGGCCGCAGCCTGGATCGCCAGGATCAAGAGCACGAGCGTCGCGACCTTGCGCAGCGACAGTCCGCCAAGGATGGCAAGCGGCTCGGCCGGTGCAAGCGGGACGACCACCAGTGCGACCGCCGCCAGCACGAGTGCGTCCTGCACTTCGGCGTCGGAAAGCCACTCGGTCGCAAAGCGGTGCATGTTCTCGCGTGCCGCCAGAAGGCCGGCGAGCACGGCGCCGCAGGCTGCGCCGAGCGGTGGTGCACGCACGCATTGCACGCCCACGAGGTAGGAGACGAGGAGTGCGACCTCGGTGGTCAGGCCGGGGTCGGTCGCCTGCGGGCCGCTCGTCCGCCAGTAGGCGATTGCCGCGAGGGTGGCAACCGCGACCGCGCCGGCCGCCACCAGCGCCGTGTCGGCCCCGATGGTCTGGGCCAGCGCGCCAGCCATCGTGACCAGCGCGAAGCTGCGCATGCCGGCCGCCGAGCGGCCCGGGCCACGCCCCTTGCGGCGCTCGCGCTCGATACCGACGAGCAACCCGACACCGAGCGCGACGGCCAGACCGATCCAGGGCTGCCCCAACTCGCCGCTCACGCCTCGACGGCCTGTGCATGTGGCGGCACGCTGGCGCGCCAGCCCAATTCATGGCTGATGCGAAAGCGCAGCGCGTCGGTGGCCTCGGGATTGCCATGGACGACGAAGCAGTGCCGCGGCGGGTGTTCGAAGCCACGCAGCCATTGCATCAGTTCGTCGGCATCGGCGTGTCCCGAGAAGCCCTCAAGGTGGCTGACCTCGGCGCGGACCGGCACCATCTCGCCGTAGATCTTGACTTCGCGTTCACCACCGATCAATCGCGCGCCGCGCGTGCCGGCCACCTGGAAGCCCGGGAACACGATGTGGTGGCGCGGATCGGGCGCCATCACCTGCAGATGGTGCAGCACGCGCCCACCCGTAGCCATGCCACTGGCCGAGATGATCACGGCCGGCATCCGGTTGCGCGCGAGCCGCTGCGACTGGGCGCCGGTTTCGATGAAACGCACACCCTCGGTCAGGCGCGACAGCTCGCGCGGGGCGACCCGCAACAGCTTGCGATGGTGCATCGTCAAATCGGTGGCGGCAATCGCCATCGGGCTGTCTAGGAAGATCGGCAGCGACGGCGGAATGTCGCCCGCGCGCTTGAGGCGCTGCAGCACCAGCAGCAGCGCCTGTGCGCGACCCACCGCGAAAGACGGCAACAGTACGCTGCCGCCGCGCTGCACGGTGTGGCGGATGATGTCGCCCAGCCGCGCCTGCACATCTTCCCTCGGGTGCAGCCGGTTGCCATAGGTGGCTTCGACCAGCAGCACGTCGGCGCGGGCGATGCGTTCGGGCCCGGGCAGCAGCAGGTCGTTCGTGCGACCGAGGTCACCCGAGAACACGATCCGCTCGCGGCCCGAGGCGAGCGTGACCGCGCAGGCACCGAGCAGGTGTCCCACCGGGGTGAGCAGGATCTCGAGCCGGCTGATGCGCGTGGCCTGGCCCGGCGCAAGCGGCACGACCTGCGTCATCGCGCGCGCCGAGTCGGCGCGTGTGTACAGCGGCAGCGCCTTGCCATGGCGTGAGGTGGTGTACTTGTTGGTCCGGCGTGCATCTTCCTCCTGGAGGTGCGCGCTGTCGGCCAGCAACACGGCGGCGAGATCGCGCGTCGCCGGGCTTGCGAAGACCGGGCCGCGCCACCCCTGTCGCACCAACACCGGCAGCCAGCCGCTGTGGTCGAGGTGCGCGTGCGACAGCACCACCGCATCGATCGAGGCGATGTCGATCGGCAGCGGTTGCCAATTGCGTTCGCGGTGCAACTTGAGGCCCTGGAACAGGCCGCAGTCCAGCAGCACGCGCGAGCCGCCGAGCTCGACCAGGTGTTTCGAGCCGGTGACGCCGTCGGCACCGCCGAACGATGTGATTCTCATGCGCGGTCCTTGCCCAACGCCTGCAGCGCGCCTGACTCGAGGATCTGCGTCGACAGACCGTCCGTGCGCAGCGCCAAGCGCATCGCGCGGGCGACGACTGCTGCGTCGATCGGTCGCACCGAGGCGGGCAGCAGCGCGCCGATCGGCGCGAGCAGCCCCAATGTGAGTTGCTCGCCAAGGCGTGTCGGCTGCCCAAGGGCCGCGCGGGCACCGGCCAGCAGCGAGGGCCGCGCGATGACGAGGCGCTCGAAGCGCAGTGCGCGCAGCGCCCCTTCCATCTCGCCCTTCACGCGGTTGTAGAAGACCCTCGCCTTCGGATCGGCGCCGAGCGCCGACACGACCGCACAGCGCTCGACGCCCGCCTCGCGAGCGGCGCGAGCGACACTGACGACGGCGTCAAGGTCCACAGCGCGAAAAGCCGCCTTTGAGCCGGCGACCTTGATCGTGGTGCCCAGCGCGACGTACAGCTCATCGGCGCGCGGCAACCCGGCGGGCCGCGCGAAATCGATCAGGTGGGGCGTGAGGGCGTCCGATGCAGGCAGGTCCGGCACCTCGCGCCGCAGCAGCGCGTGCACGCGCGCGCGGTCGTCGGCGAGCAGCTGGGCCAGCAAGGCGCGGCCGACGAGGCCGCTCGCACCGGCGAGCAGGACGGTCGGTCGTTCCCGGGTCATGCGCGGATCGTAGTCCGCGCGCGACGTCAGCGTTTGCCCTGCGTCAGTCGCGCGCCTGCGGGTCGCGGCGCGCCGCCATGGCGGCCGCCTCGGTCACCGGGGCGGCCGCCTGCGCCGCCATTGCCCGTGCGTTGCCCGCCGCCGCGCCGCGTGTTGCCGCCCGCGCCGATGGTCATCCGGCGGCCCAGCACGATCGGCTCCGCCTTCTCGCCCAACGGCGGCTCGAAGCCACGCACCGGCTCGCTTGCGATGCTGCGCTTGATCAGGCGCTCGATGTCGCGCAGGAACTGCTGCTCGTCGACACACACGAGCGAGATCGCCTCGCCTTCGGCGCCGGCGCGGCCCGTGCGTCCGATCCGGTGCACGTAGTCCTCGGGCACGTTGGGCAGCTCGAAGTTGACCACGTGCGGAAGCTGGTCGATGTCGATGCCGCGCGCCGCGATGTCCGTGGCCACGAGCACCGGCAACTGGCCGCTCTTGAACTCGGCCAGCGCCTTGGTACGCGCGCTCTGGCTCTTGTTGCCATGGATGGCCATCGCACCAATGCCCTGGTCGTTCAGGTAGTCGGCGAGGCGGTTGGCGCCATGCTTCATGCGCGTGAAGACCAGCACCTGGTGCCAGTCGCCCTGCTTGATCAGGTGGGCCAGCAGCTCCTTCTTCTTGTCGCGCGCGACGGGGTGGACTCGCTGCGCGATCAGCTCGACCGTCGAGTTGCGGCGCGACACCTCGATCAGCGCCGGCTCATTCAGAAGCCTGTCGGCCAGGGCCTTGATCTCGTCGCTGAAAGTGGCGGAGAAGAGCAGGCTTTGCTTCTTGACCGGCAGTGCTGCGAGCACCTTCTTGATGTCATGGATGAAACCCATGTCGAGCATGCGATCGGCCTCGTCGAGCACGAAGATCTCGACGTGCGACAGGTCGAGCGTGCGCTGGCCATGGTGGTCGAGCAGACGGCCGGGGGTGGCGACCAGGATGTCCACGCCCTTCCTCAGGCGGTCAAGCTGCGGCTGCATGCCCACGCCGCCAAACATGACCATCGAGGTCAGCGGCAGGTGCTTGCCGTAGGTGCGCACGCTTTCCTCGACCTGTGCCGCCAACTCGCGCGTCGGCGTCAGGATCAGTGCGCGGATCGCGATTCGGCCACGAGCGTCGCGCTTGTGCGGCTGTGCCGCGAGCCGGTGCAGCATCGGCAGTGTGAAGCCGGCGGTCTTGCCGGTGCCGGTCTGGGCGCCGGCCATCAGGTCGCCGCCCTTCAACACGGCTGGAATGGCCTGCATCTGGATCGGGGTGGGGGTGTCGTAGCCCTGCTCGCTGACGGCGCGCAGGAGCGGCTCGGCGAGGCCGAGGTCGGTGAATTTCATGCGATGGGGCCCGCGGGCGGGCCGTGGTTCGCTGCCTGCTGTCACCCGCGGAGGGCGCACCAGTCGGTAGGCGCGAGAGCTTGTGTGCGTCGGGATCGACCGCGCCGCGATGACTGGAAGCCACGACGCAGTTTGCATTGTAGCAACAGCGGGCAATGCACCTGAGTGAGCAAGCGCAATCCGGACTTTCCGGTGCGTCATAACATGAAATAGGGTATGATATATTTGTAGCTATATGATGGAGAACAGCCATGGCTGAAATGACCGGAATGCAACGTGACAAATTGATGGCGGATCTGCGCGTGGTCGTCGCCGACGCGGAGGAGCTCCTGAAGATGACCGCTGGCGAGGTGAGCGAGAGTTCACGGGGCCTGCGCGAGCGCATGCAGCAGCGGCTGCACGAAGCGCGGAGCAACCTGCTGGCCCTGCAGGAGACAGCCACTGAGAAAGCCAAGGCGGCAGGTCATGCGGCCGACGAATACGTGCACGAGAATCCTTGGCGCGCGATCGCCGCAGGCGCGGGCATCGGTCTCGTGGTCGGGCTGTTGATCGGGCGGCGTTGATCGATCCGCGGCCATGACCGACCCTGCGGGTACCGGCGGGGGGCTCTTCGATTCCCTGCGGCGCCTTGCGCACACGGCGCTCGGCATCGCCGAGGTCCGGCTCGAACTGCTCGGAACCGAACTCGAGCAGGAAAAACTGCGTGTGGCCGGTGCGCTTCTGCTCGGCGCGATCGCCTTCATGCTGCTGACGGTGGCGCTGCTGCTGCTGACCGGATTCGTGGTTCTCTTGTTCTGGGACGGGTACCGGCTGCCGGCGATCGCGGTGTTGGCTCTGCTGTTCGGGCTTGCAGGCCTGTGGGCGCTGAGCCGGTCTCGTGCACGGCTGCGAGCGTCACAGGGCGGCCCGTTCGCCCTCAGCCTCGGTGAACTGCGGCGCGATCGCAACGGTCTGGCGCCGCCTGGCGAGTGATGTCCGGACGTGCACTGGCGCTGGCCCGTCGTCAGCAGGTACTACTGGCGCGCAGCGCCGAGTTGCGGATCCACGCCGCGACGCAGCTGTCCGTTCTGAGACCGCCACTGGATCTCGCCGACCAGTTCCGTTCCGGCTGGCATTGGCTGCGCACACACCCGGAATGGCCCATAGGGGTGGCCATCATGGTCGTCGTGCTGCGCCCGCGCCGCGCCTTGCGCTGGGGCCTGCGTCTGTGGTCGGGCTGGCGGCTGCTGCGCCGCCTGCAGCGGCGCCTCGCGCCTGTGGTCTGAGGTCTCGGCCCGCCTGCGCGGCCCGGGCGGACCGCGCAGGATCGCCTGGCGCGCCTCAGGCGCCGGGTTTCGGCATCGGCTCGTGCGCGTTCAAGCGCAGCCAGCCGCGCGCGACACGGTAGATCGCCCACACCCCGAGCAGGGCCAAGCCGATGAACCATGTGGCCAGGCCCAGGCCGAGCAGCAGCACCAGCGGTGCGGACACGAGCGCCACCACGGCGGCAATCACGAGCGCGATCCAGAACGTGCGGATCGCCCAGTCGAAGTGCGATTCGAGCCAGCTGCCGCGCGCGTCGCCGCGGTAGATGTAGCTCACGATGACCGCGATGATCGATGGCCAGCCGAACAGGAAAGAACCGACGACGCTGGCAGCGCCGAAGGCGCCGAGCGCGAGCCCGATGGTGTGCAGGCCATAGACGATGTGCATCGTCCGAACCAGCGTCGCGGGGGCCTCGACGGTGAGCGAATCGGTGGTCATCCGGCTTTCTCCTCACGGCCGTGTGGTGAAAGAGGGGCGGCCGCAGTGCTGGAAGTATGGACGGCCAGCAGGATCGCAAGGCCGATTGCGACGAACGGCAGCCCCGCCCAGGCGAGCTGCGCAAAACCCAGACGGTCTGCAAATGCGCCGCCGACGATGGCGCCGGCTGCCGTGCCCAGGTAGAGCATCGACGCGTTCAGCGACAGCAGCATCGGTGCCTGTGCCGGCGCCAGCGCGGCCAGCCGCGACTGTTGCGGCACCATCATGCCGAACCCGGCGGTGCCCCAGACGAGCAGGGCCGTCATCAAGGCTGGCCACGAGCCCGCAGTCAGCGGCAGCAGCGCCATCGTGCCGCCCAGAATGGTCAATTGCACGACCAGCGAGCGGCGAGGGCCGAAGCGGTCGTTGACCACACCACCGAGCAACGTGCCGGCTACGCCCGACAGGCCGAACAAGGCGAGCGTCAGCGACTGCTGCTCGCTGCCCATCGGCACCAGCGCCTGCAGCACCGGCCCGATGTAGCTGAACACCGCGAAGATGGCGATGAAATAGGCGAGCGTCAGGCCGAGCACCGCCAGCACGTCGCGCCGCGAGAGCAGGCCGCCGAGGCCGGCAAAACGCGCGCCCGGTGCCCGGATGTCCGCCGGCACCCAGATCATGATCGCGCCGAGCGCGACGACGCAGGCCGCAAAGATGGCCCAGATCGCCGTATGCCAGCCATAGGTGAGCCCAAGCCAGGAACCGAGCGGTACTCCCACCACGTACGACAGGCTGATGCCGAGGAATACCAGCGCCAGGGCCTGGCCGCGACGTTGGGGCCCAACCAGCGCCACCGCGATGCCCGCGGCGACCGGCGTGAAGACCGCACCCACGCCCATCAGTACGCGGCCGAGCAGCAGCATCGGCAGCGTATCGGCCAGCGCGCATGCCAGGTTGCCGAGCGCGAAGGCCGTCAGTGCCGCAATCAGGGCGCGCTTGCGCGACCAGCCCCCGGTGGCCAGCAAGACGAGCGGTGCGAGCAGGGCGGTGGACAGTGCGTAGGCGGTCATCGCCTGTCCCGCGGCCGGGACGCTGACGTTCAGCCCTTGCGCCATCGGCACGAGGATGCCGCCGATCACAAAGGCGCCGCTGCCGATGATCAGGTTGACGACCGAGAACAGCCAGAGCATGCGCGGCATGGGGCGGCATTGTGGCCCTCGACGGGCGCTGGCGCCGTCGGCCTGCGACAATAGAGGCGTTGCGGGCCCGGCCCGCGTTTGCTTTTCAGAGCGTCACGACTTTCGAATTCCCATGGCCCAGTACGTCTTTACCATGAACCGCGTCGGCAAGATCGTGCCGCCGAAGCGGCAGATCCTCAAGGACATCTCGCTGTCCTTCTTCCCCGGCGCCAAGATCGGCGTGCTGGGCATCAACGGCAGCGGCAAGAGCACGCTGCTCAAGATCATGGCCGGCCTCGACAAGGAGATCGAGGGCGAGGCCGTGCCGATGCCGGGCCTCAAGATCGGTTTCCTGCCGCAGGAACCGCAACTCGACCGCGACCAGACGGTGCGCGAGGCGGTCGAGCAGGGCATCGGCGGCGTGCTCGCGGCCAAGAAGCGGCTCGACGAGGTCTATGCCGAATACGCCGAGCCGGACGCCGATTTCGACAAGCTGGCGGCCGAGCAAGCCGAGCTCGAAGCCATCATCACCGCGGCCGGAAGCGAGAACACCGACGTCCAGCTGGAGCTCGCCGCCGACGCGCTGCGCCTGCCGCCATGGGACGCCAGGATCGGCGTGCTCTCCGGGGGCGAGAAGCGCCGCGTGGCGCTGTGCCGACTGCTGCTGTCCAAACCGGACATGCTGCTGCTCGACGAGCCCACCAACCACCTCGACGCCGAGTCGGTGGAGTGGCTCGAGCATTTCCTGCAGCGCTTCCCGGGCACGGTGGTGGCGATCACCCACGATCGCTACTTCCTCGACAACGCGGCCGAGTGGATCCTCGAGCTCGACCGCGGCACGGGCATTCCGTGGAAGGGCAACTACTCAGATTGGCTGGACCAGAAGGAGAAACGGCTGGAAGTCGAGCAGAAGAAGGAAGACGCGCGCATGAAGGCCATGAAGGAGGAGCTCAAGTGGGTGCGCTCCAACGCCAAGGCGCGCCAGACCAAGAGCAAGGCCCGCCTGGCGCGCTTCGAGGAGTTGTCCGACGTCGAATACCAGCGCCGCAACGAGACCAACGAGATCTTCATCCCGGTGGCCGAGCGCCTGGGCAACGAGGTCATCGAGTTCAAGAACGTCAGCAAGAGCTTCGGCGAGCGCCTGCTGATCGACAACCTGAGCTTTCGGGTGCCCGCCGGGGCGATCGTCGGCATCATCGGCCCCAACGGCGCCGGCAAGTCGACGCTGTTCCGCATGGTCCAGGGCACCGAGAAGCCCGATGCGGGCGAGGTGATCATCGGCAAGACCGCGCGCCCGACGTTCGTCGACCAGAGTCGCGACAGCCTGGCGGCCGACAAGACGGTGTGGGAAGACGTCTCGGGCGGGCTGGACAACATCACCGTGGGCCAATTTGTGATGCCCAGCCGCGCCTACCTGGGACGTTTCAACTTCAAGGGCAACGACCAGCAGAAGCTGGTGGGCAATCTCTCAGGCGGCGAGCGCGGCCGCCTGCACCTGGCCAAGACGCTGGCACAGGGCGGCAACGTGCTGATGCTCGACGAACCTTCGAACGACCTCGACGTCGAGACCTTGCGCGCGCTCGAGGAGGCGCTGCTCGAGTTCGCGGGCAGCGCGATGATCATCAGCCACGACCGCTGGTTCCTCGACCGCATCTGCACTCACATCCTTGCCGCCGAGGGCGACAGCCAGTGGGTGTTCTTCCCCGGCAACTTCCATGAGTACGAGGCCGACAAGGTGCGGCGCCTGGGCGAGGAGGGCGCGAGGCCCAAGCGGATGCGCTTCAAGCCAATCCACTGAGCGCCATCAGCAAGGCCCGGCCGAACCGGGCGTTGTTCCTCGGCGTGACCACTTGTCAGGCGGCGCCTCCGGTGTGTTTCCACACCACGACCGCAAAGCACAGGATCGCCACGCCGACGACCATCGAAGAGATCGCGAGCACAGGTTCCAGTGCGGCGTTGCCACGGTAGAACAGGAACAGCGTCACCATCTGGACGAAGTGCGCCGGCACATAGATCCAGAAATGGGCCAGGGCCAGCTTCGAGTCTGCGGCCGCCGGCAGCGCGCGATAGAACAGCCCGAAAAGCATCATCAGCACGAACCCCAAGAGGTTGAAGTGGGCGTGCACGGGATGCATCACGTGGTCGCCGCTGGCCGCCATGTACAGGCCAAGCGAGATGCCGCCGATCAGGTACAGAACGGCGATGCGCAGGAACCAATTGCTCATGATGACTTCCTCCTCGTTTGTTGGACTGACGGATCCGCGGCTGTCACCGCGCGGCGGACCCTAAGCCGAAAGCATGTTTCCGGCAAGCGGATCAACCGCAGCATCAACACCGCCACGGCCGCTGCATTGATCGGTGCGGCGCGATGGTGTAGCGTCACGCCGTGGACGGGTACGACGACGTTGAGCAAGGGCCGGACGGCGCCATCCGGCGCGACCTGATGCGACAGGCGGCCTGCGTCGCCGGCGCTTGGGCTGCGTGCGGTTCGCTGCCGGCGTTGGCCGCGGCGGGAGGCGAGACACGGCGTTACGCACGCACGCTGCTGGTCGGGAAGTTCGGCGACCCGTTCAAGGCT
>Ga0224500_10002189_pt1 | contig 10693 bp, 12 predicted proteins | sample SF_Oct11_sed_USG_FD_168126 | JGI IMG/M metagenome (GOLD analysis project Ga0224500, IMG submission 168126) | Sediment microbial communities from San Francisco Bay, California, United States - SF_Oct11_sed_USGS_4_1 | ecosystem: Environmental > Aquatic > Marine > Sediment | place: USA: California... | reverse complement strand
GGTGCCGGCCGGGGCGCCGCGCACCTGGGCCTACACCTACAACGCGAACGGCTCGCTCCTCACCGTGAACGGCCCGAGAACCGACGTCTCGGACGTCACCATGTACAACTACTACGCCAACAACGACCCCGATGTCGGCAAGCGCGGCAATCTCGCATCGGTCACCAACGCCGGGGGGCACATCACGAGCATCACCGCGTACAACTTGCATGGTCAGCCGCTCACGATCGTCGACCCGAACGGCCTGGCGACCAACCTTGCCTACGACTCTCGCCAACGCCTCACGTCGAGGACGGTAGGTACCGAGGTGACGTCGTACGGGTACGACGGCGTGGGTCAGCTCACGAAGATCACGCTGCCCGACGGTTCATTTCTCACTTACAGCTACGACGACGCGCACCGCCTGACCGGCATGCAGGACAACCTGGGCAACCGCGTCGCATACACGCTGGACTTGATGGGCAACCGCACGCAGGAGCAGGTGTTCGATCCGGGCAACAACCTTGCTCAGACCAGAAGCCGCGTGTTCAACAACCTCAACCGGCTGTTCCAGGAAGTCGGGGCCGCCAGCCAGATCACGCAGTACACGTACGACAACCAGGGCAACGTCACCGGCGTGCGGGATCCGCTGAACAAGTTGACCAGCAACGCCTACGACCCCCTGAACCGCCTGCGCCAGGTCACCGATCCGGGACTCGGCGTCACGCAGTACGCCTACAACGGGCTCGATGCTCTCACCCAGGTCACCGATCCGCGCACACTCGCCACGAGCTACACGGTGGACGGCCTCGGGAACCTGACGCTGCAGCAAAGCCCCGACACGGGGAGCACCGCGAACATCTACGACGCGGCGGGCAACCTCCTCACGCAGACCGACGCGAAGGGCCAGGTGACGAACTATGCCTACGACGCGTTGAACCGCGTCACGCTCATCACGTTCGACGACGGCTCGAAGCAGGCCTACACCTACGACCAGGGCGTTAACGGGATGGGCCGGCTTTCCACCATTAACGAGACCGATCCCGCCAACCAGACCACCAGCCTGACCAGCTATGCCTACGACCAGCACGGCCGCGTGACCTCGGAGACGCGCGTGCTGGGCGGCGTGCCCTACACGACTGCGTACAGCTACGACAGCGCAGGGCGCATGGACGGGATCACCTACCCCTCGGGCAGGACCGTCGCCTACGCCTTCGATGCGCTTGGCCGGGTGAACCAGGTCACCACTACCAAGCCCGGGGACTCGCCCCAGGTCGTGGTACAGAACGTGGCGTACCACCCATTCGGCGGCGTCACCGGGTACACGTTCGGTAACGGCCAGGCTTACAGCCGCACCGTGGACCAGGACGGGCGGATCGCCTCCTATACGCTCGGCGGGTCTGCCTTTGCCATCGCCTTCGACGCGGCGAGCCGCATCACCGGGATCACCGAGACGGGCAACCCCTCGAATGCCAACACCTACGGCTACGACGCGCTCGACCGGCTGACCTCGGCGGTGCTGCCCAGCACCAACTACGGCTACTCCTATGATGCGGTAGGGAACCGCCTCACCAAGACCGTGGGTGCGGCAACCGATACCTACGCCTACTCGGCGACCAGCAACCGAATAGCCTCCGTCACGCCTGTGTCGGGGCCGCCGCGCAGCTTCACGTTCGATGCCAACGGCTCCACGCTCGCCGATGGGCTGAATACCTACGCCTACGACACCCGGGGAAGGATGGTGCAGGCGGTGAGCTCGGTGGGCAGCACCACCTACCAAGTCAACGCCCTGGGGCAGCGGGTGAGGAAGACCAATAGCCTTGGCGATACGGTCTTTCACTACGACACGCGAGGCAGGCTCATTGCCGAAACCGATCCCGGCGGGACGCTGAAGCGGGAAATCATCTACCTCGGGGACATCCCCGTGGGCGCGGTGCAGTAAGGAGACGACGATGACCAACAGACTCCTTACGCTGGCACTTGCCCTCGGCGTCTCCCTCCCGGCCGCCGCCCAGACCGAGATCATCCTCGACAACGGCTCGGCTGCGTTCGCCACCACCGGCACGTGGCCGACGTCCACCTCGGTCTCGGGCTACTTCGGGACCAACTACCAGTCGCACGAAGCGAACGGCGCGCCGCCCGCGGCGATTCTCGTCGACAACACCGACCCGGGGTTCAGCGTCACGGGTACGTGGGCTTCGAGCACTTCGGTCGGCGGGTACGTGGGCTCGAACTACCAGCACCACTACGCCAACGGAGAACCGCCCACGGCGGTGGTGGCCGACAACCTCGCGGGGAGCTTTACCGGCAGTTGGCCCGCCAGCACGTCGGTCGGGGGCTACTACGCCACGAACTACCAGAACCATGCGGCGGGGACAGGCACGAGCAGCTTCAGCTGGACGCTGAACGTCGGCACGGCGGGGACCTACGAGGTCTACGCGCGCTGGACGCAACATCCGAACCGAGCGACGAATGCGAAGTACACCGTGAACCACGCGGGCGGGTCTGCTGTCGTGTCGGTCAACCAGGAGCAGGGCGGCGGGAACTGGCAGCCCCTGGGGAGCTACAGCTTTGACGCTGGGCCGACCACCATCAGCCTCTCCGACGATGCCGACGGCTACGTCATCGCGGATGCGGTGATGATTGCGCCGCCGGGCGCGGCGCCCAATACCGCGACCTGGAGCGCGACCATTCCGAGCTCAGGCAGCTACGAGGTGTACGGCCGCTGGACGCAGCACCCGAACCGCGCGTCGAACGCGAAGTACACCGTGAACCATGCGGGCGGCGCGACCCAGGTGATCGTGAACCAGGTGGCGGGCGGCGGGACCTGGAGCCTCCTGGGGACCTACAGCTTCGATGCCGGACCGGCTTCGGTGTCGCTGACCGACCTGGCGGACGGCTATGTGATTGCCGATGCGGTGATCTTCCTGCCGCCGGGGTCGGGGCCCAACGCCGCGGTGTGGACGCCGAACGTCGCGCAGGCCGGGCAGTACGAGGTGTATGCGCGCTGGACCCAGCATGGCAATCGGGCGAGCGATGCTACGTACACGGTGACCCACTCGGGCGGGGCTACCGCCGTGCCGGTCAACCAGCAGGCGAACGGCGGGGTGTGGAATCTGCTAGGGACTTTTGCGCTGAGTCCGGGGACTGCGCACAACGTCACGCTGACGGACCAGGCGAACGGGTATGTGATTGCCGATGCGATTAGACTGGTGCCTGTTGCCGTTCAGGCGGAGCAGAAACTGTACTTTGTGCACACGGATCATCTGAACACACCACGGCTCGTGGCCGACGCCACAGGTACGACCGTGTGGCGGTGGGATCAGGCAGAGCCCTTCGGCAACAACCCGGCGGATGAAGATCCTGATGCGAACACAGTCACCTTCGATCTACCTCTACGACTACCCGGGCAACGCTACGACGCAGAGACCGGGCTTCACTACAACTACTTCCGGGACTACGACCCAAGTCTTGGAATCTACAAGCAAAGCGACCTGATTGGCCTAAAAGGAGGCCTGAATACCTACGCCTACGCTTCCGTATCCCCCCTCGCTTTCGTTGACCCGGAAGGTCTAAGGGCGTTTCTCTGCTGCAGGTTGCTGAACTCAATAACGCTTGGATTCGTCCTTCGGCAGCGCCATTGCTACTTCAGTGTGGACGGCATGACGTATGGGCTGTACCCGGAAGGAAACATTGGTGTCCCAAGAGAGGGGGACGGGCGTGACCGCGGAGGCATCTGTATTGAGTGCAAACCGAAGCCTCCTTGCACTGACGTAGACAAGTGCATAAAGAGAGAGCACGGCGAGTACCCAGTTGGCGAGTATGACGCGGTAAACGGTCCAAACAGCAACACATACGCTGCGACGCTTGCAGGTTCCTGCTGCGCAGGAGGCTTCCCGGCGGGTACAGGAAACGCTCCGGGCATCGGCGACAAGCCGCCGGCTCCAATTCCGTGAGACTACGCTTGCGGAGACGAGAAGATGTTGGCTAGAGCGAAAACTGTGTGGTATTTGATAGGCGCTTTCGTCGTCAGCGCCACCGCATGCTCGATTGCGATGACGATAGCCGCCATACAGGTCTTTGGGTGGCATGACGATAAGTTCAGAGATGCGCCGGGAAGCGCAATTCAGGTGGGACTCGTTGACATAGGAATCTCCCTGCTGATAGCGAGCCTTGTGTTCGCCTTGGTAGTCGCCCTACGTATTCGCAATGAGAGAGGTGGACCGCTGTGGCTTGTCGTGGTCTTCGGGGCGATCTATCCAGTCGGGTACCTGATGCTGGGAAGGGTCCTGATACGCATGGACCCGGAATCTATCGCCGTCGTGGTTCTGAGCTTGGCGTACCTCGTCCTCTATCCAACGTTATCCGCATTTGGCATCCGAAGGACGCCGATCATCTGAACACACCACGGCTCGTCGCTGATTCCACAGGTACGACCGTGTGGCGGTGGGATCAGGCAGAGCCCTTCGGCGCGAACCCGGCGGATGAGGACCCGGATGCGAACTCGGTCGCGTTCGATCTACCTCTACGACTGCCGGGCCAAAGGTACGACGCGGAGACCGGGCTGCACTACAACTACTTCCGGGACTACGACCCAAGTATCGGGAGATACGCCGAAAGCGACCCTATTGGGCTTCGGGGAAGGAGCTTGAACACATACCTCTACGTAAACGGGAATGCCCTCAAGTACGTTGACACACAGGGGCTAGAAGCCGAAGTGTGCATAAGGCCTTTCTACCCTGTGCCCGTGCCGGCGGCGCGACACTGTTTTGTTCGCTTCAACAAGGATGACAGCGACACTTCCAGCTATGACACGGAAGGCACTCACAGCGATCCAGCCCCAAGCTGGTGGCCTAAGACCTGCAAACCAACAAAGGGCCCGGACAACGACGATTGCATCAAACGAGAGATGGCTAAGTGTAAGGGCGAAGACTATGACTTCACGGGAAACAATTGCTGTCATTGCGCCGAGCGAGCTCTGAAGGCCTGCGGGCTTAAGTTTCCACCTCGCGATTGGCCCAATTGGCCTGCTAATCCTGGTCCACTACCGCACGAGCGGGGTACTACACAATGATTGCATCGTTGCTGGGTGTGTGGACTGCGGGCATGGCGATCATAGTGGTCGCGCAGATTGGATGGTTCTTGTTCCTCGGGACGCAGACCTTCTCCCAGTTCTTCTTCGCGCTGCTCTGGGCTTCCTCTGGTATTGCGTCGTTCGTCGTCTCGTTTCTCTCCCCGCGCCGAAAAGTCGCTATGGGATTGTCGCTCTTGGTGCCAGCTGCAGTGCTGATCGCCGTGCTCAACTATGTCTATCAACTTATGGGCCACGGTTCTGACTTTCCTGGGCTGCGCGGGGCCGTGCTACTGTTCTCGATAGCGCTCGCTTGGAACGCTGCGACTTGCGGAATCGGTACTGCTGCGGGTTACTTTCTGTCGAGAACTAGTACGCGTTAGCCAGATCATCTGAACACACCACGGCTCGTGGCTGACGCTACTGGTACGACGGTGTGGCGCTGGGATCAGGTGGAGCCGTTCGGCGCGAACCCCGCGAACGACGATCCGGATGCGAACTCGGTCGCCTTCGACCTACCTCTACGACTGCCGGGGCAGTACTACGACATAGAAAGTGGGGTCTCGGACAATCTGAATAGGACGTACGACGCAAGCACAGGCCGGTACCTTCAAGCTGACCCGCGGGGCATAGTTACGACAACTGTGCCTACCGCTACGATGTCCCTGGCCGCCAACCTCTACCTGTATGCGCTTGGCCGGCCTACCACTTTGTTTGATCCAGACGGCCGGGAGGTGCAGTCGTGCTGCGGAATGACTTCTGCGTTCCCCGATGCTCTTGTGCTGGTCGGATTGGAGTGCATGAGCACGTGCCTCAATGACACGGTCTTCATCTCCAGCGGAACACGTACACCTACCCAGAATGCGGCCACTCCAGGATCGTCCTCGCAGAGCCAGCACCTTACAGGACTTGCGGCAGACGTTCACATACCTCCTTCCAAGTCAAAGATTCGCCGTGCCGCCGCGGAGTGCGGTTTCTTTGTCCTGCCTAAGGACTACCCAAAGCATGTGCACGTCGATCTTCGAGATGGACGCAATCCAAAGATCGAACCGGACGAATGCGTGTGCCAGCAGATACGGAGCAGTCCGTGAGGGCGATTGCTTTCGTGCTGGCAGCCCTGCTGGCAACTGCAGTGCCAGCCTACGGCAATGGAGATACATGCCTTTTCGACTCGAAGGGATTGGCCAGTCTGAAGATTGGCGATCCTGAAAGCAAAGTACGGGAGGTATTTGGAAGCGGCTACGACACGAGAGAGCATCCCGGTCCGATGGTGCAACGGCGAATCGAGGTGCGGAGATCAACGAGTAGCAAGAATCTCTATTCGATCGCGCTTGGGAGCAACGGTGAGGTGATGTTCATCGACATACTGAGAAGCTGCAAGAACGCAGACGGCGTCGGCATCGGGACAACCTTGGGTGTCGCGAAGGCGAAGTACGGCAAGGCGAAACTTGAGCCAACCGATGTGGGGTATTTCGTCATCTTCGATCGGATGCCGCGCATCGGCTTTATGCTTGCCAACACGGACCTACCGACAAAGCTCCGCGACTTGCCAGACGACTCGATGAGTGAGAAAGCAGAGAGCGCAATTCTTGCAACCTCGAAAGCAAAGTTCTCGCAGATCCGCATATATCCAGAATAGTCGGCGGCCAGATCACGCAGATCATCTGAACACTCTTAGACCTTAGGGCCCCGCGGCTTGCGTCATATACGGATAGGCGTATACTCGCGCCATGAAAGAGGTCCGCTTCACCGGCAGCTCGAAGCGGGACCTGTCGGCGTTTCCTGATGCAGCGCGGCTGCGCGCCGGCCATGAGCTGTTCATGGTGCAGGTCGGCCGCGAGCCCGACGACTGGAAGCCGATGCCTTCGGTGGGAAGGGGCGCTTGCGAGATCCGCGTGCGGGATCGGGCAGGCCAGTTCCGGGTGATCTACGTGGCGACGCTCGGCACGGCGGTCTACGTGCTGCACGCCTTCCAGAAGAAGTTGCGCAAGACGCCGAAGACGGATCTGGAGCTTGCCCGCCTGCGCTACCGCGAGGCGGTAGCGATGGAATCTGAGAGGTAGATCGTGGCCAAACGTATTAACAAGTCGAGCGGCAATATCTTCCTGGACCTGGGATTCCCTCCGCATGAGGCCTCGGTGATGCTTCTGCGGGCGCAACTTGCGGAAGCGCTGCGGTCCTGGATGGAGCGGGAAGGACTGACCCAGGCCAAGGCCGCGAAGCGCCTGGGCATTGCCCAGCCTCGCGTATCCGACATTGTCCGGGGCAAGGTCGAACTCATGTCCCTGGATTACTTGGTTAGCCTGTGTGCCAAGGCCGATCTGGACGTGGGATTGCGCTTAGCGGCCTAGCGAGCAGCCTGCCTGAATCAGCCTGAACATCTGAACACACCAAGGCTCGTCGCCGATGCTACGGGTACGACGGTGTGGCGGTGGGATCAGGCGGAACCCTTCGGGAACAACCCGGCGAACGACGACCCGGACGCGAACTCCGTCGCGTTCGATCTACCTCTACGACTGCCGGGCCAAAGGTACGACGCGGAGACCGGGCTGCACTACAACTACTTCCGGGACTACGACCCAAGTCTCGGAAGATATGGGGAAAGTGATCCAATCGGCCTACGTGGTGGCCTCAATACCTACGCCTACGTCGGTGGTCGACCACTTTCAGAGTTTGATCTTCGCGGGCTGTTCAGCGCGGACGTTCACTTCAAGATCACCCTGCTTTCCACTCAGGGCCTCGACTGCAAGGGAATCAAGCCTCTCTCCCTGGCATGGAAGACGATGATGGCAGATTGGGGGACTCAATCGCCTTTGGACGCGCACAGACATTCGATGTGTGAGCCTTATGTACCCTACGCTGGCTATTGCGAATCGAAGATCGATACCTTCATTGAGAATGAGCTTGCGCAGTGTTCCATTGAAGGTCTGGCCAACGCATTGCATGCGACGCAAGATGGCTTTGCCTCGGGCCATGGCAGCACTGAGCCGTGGGGAGGTGGTTGGCCAGGATGGAGTCACATCGCTGGAGACAAGTGGCCATCACGAGAGACCCGCGGAAAAGCTGTCGATGCATCGCGCGCCTTGATAGATAGGTTTGTCAAGCGATGCGGTTGTTGTAAGGAGAGTCCGCAGAAATGATGCACTCCATCGGAACAATCGCTGTCGTGCTCCTCTCGGTCGTCGTTGGCCTAGTGAGCGCTCTGCTTGCTAGACGAAGAAAGGAACTGCGAGCAGCTACCGTCTTTGGCGCAGGGTACGTCGTATGGCTTCTGGTCACCCTCGTGCCCGAGCTTGCTAGCACCGGCTCGGTACAGGTGGAGCTCTTTGAGATCGCCCTGACGCTGACAGTGGCTGTGGTGATCTCGCTGCCGTTTTATGCGCTGGGGTACTTCGTAGGCTACCGTATCTTTGGGCGAGCGGAACAAACCAAGCGGGGCGAAGCATCGCAAGGGTGATACGGATCATCTGAACACACCTCGGTCGCCCGTCGTACAATGCCGGCATGACCGAGGTCACCGTTAAGCTGCCGGACCAGCTCGCCGACGAGATCAAGGCGGCGGGGCTGCTTCAGGACGAGGCGCTCGAGGCGGTCTTTCGCCAGGCACTTCGCAGGAAGGCCATGGATGAGCTTTTTGGCGCACTCGATGAGATCGAGGCCGCGAAACTGCCGCCGATGACCGAGGCAGAGATTCAGGCCGAGATCGATGCGGCGCGCGCCGAGCGCCGCGCCCGCTCGGGTAGATAGTCTGGGGTGCGCGTTGTTGCCGACACGAACGTCATCGTGTCGGCATTGCTGTGGGGCGGCACGCCCCGCAGGCTGCTGGACGCCGCGGAGAAGGGAAAGCTCGAGCTGTTTACAAGCCGAGCTCTGATCTCCGAGCTTGAGGACGTACTGCTGCGCGAGAAGTTTGCCGAGCGTCTGCAGAAGACTCGCTTTACTCCCGCTTTCCTGCTGTCGCGCTACACGCAGCTCGCGACATTGATCGTTCCGACGGAGACGAGCACACCGGACCTGCGCGACCGTGACGACGAGGCGGTCTTGGCTTGTGCGCTGGCCGCGCGCGCCGAACTGGTCGTTTCCGGAGACGACGATCTGCGGGCGCTCGGCAGCTATCGCGGCATCGCCATCGTCTCGCCGGCTGAATGCCTCCTGCGTGTACCTGCCTGATGACACAGGCACATCACGCGATATCTATCGCCTGCTTGCCCCGAGACGAGGCAAGGTATCTGAACACACCACGGCTCGTCGCCGATTCCACCGGTACGACGGTGTGGCGGTGGGACCAGCAGGAGCCCTTCGGGCCGAGCCCGGCGAACGAGGACCCGGACGCGAACTCGGTCGCCTTCGATCTCCCGCTACGACTTCCAGGCCAGAGGTACGACTCGGAGACCGGGCTTCACTACAACTACTACCGGGACTACGACCCAAGTCTCGGAAGATATGGGGAAAGTGATCCCATCGGCCTACGTGGCGGGCTGAACACCTACGTCTACGGTCTAGGACGGCCGCTGTCGCTATCGGATCCCTCGGGACTGCTCATCTTGGTATGCGTCCGAGCACTGAGTAATGGCTTGCCCGGTAACCATACCTACCTCTGGGACACGACCACCAATCGATGCTGCGGGAGGGTTCCCGGCGAGCACCCGCTTGCCGACTGCAAGGAAAAGGGCCCTGGTCGCGCAGGCGACCACTGCATGCCAGTGCCGGGAAGCGAGGGCAATGAACGGCAAATAATGGGCTGCTGCGGCGTTCGCGGTCAGGCGGGTGACTACAGGCCTTACATCAATGACTGCGTGGACACCGTGAACGACTGTCTGAATCAATCCGGACTCAAGATGCCAGAAGTGCCCGGAGGAAACAGAAGGGGGACCGCCTGTTCCTCTTGCTGGAGGGAGAACGACACCTTCGGGACGGTATCGCCATGAGCTCACTCAAAGTGGTAGTGGCCACATGTTGGATCCTGCTTGGCGCCAGCCTTGCAGTGTCTGGGGTTATGGAATGGTGGTCTTGGCGCGACGACCCTATCCTGTCGGCGAGCTCGCTTCGGTGGTGGCACTCGACCGGGATCGTTCCTGGGGTACTTGCCATTGCTGTGGGCGCTCTTGTCTGGAAGGAAATCGCATTTGCTAGGCTGGCAGCGTTTCTGCTGGGAGCTGTGTTCGCTCTCTACGTGATCTACATTCTGCTGCTCACCCGGCCTGAGCACCTAGTGCGCCCGATGCTGGTCTTACAGATCCTTGTCTTGGCGCTGTCAGTTCTAACGGCGGTCTATGCCCTGTACGGGCCGAGATGGAACAAGGGCCCTGCAGATTCCACCTGACACGGATCATCTGAACACACCACGGCTCGTTGCGGATTCCACAGGTACGACGGTGTGGAGGTGGGATCAGGCGGAGCCGTTTGGGAACACCCCCGCGAATGAGGATCCGGATGCGAATTCGGTCGCCTTCGATCTACCGCTCCGGCTGCCCGGGCAAAGGTACGACGCGGAGACCGGGCTCCACTACAACTACTTCCGGGACTACGACCCAAGTACAGGGAGATATCAGGAGAGTGATCCGATTGGTTTGGACGGAGGCGACCTCAATACTTACCGCTACGTAGCTTCGACCCCATTGACATGGACTGACATCGAGGGCC
>Ga0224500_10002188_pt1 | contig 10705 bp, 11 predicted proteins | sample SF_Oct11_sed_USG_FD_168126 | JGI IMG/M metagenome (GOLD analysis project Ga0224500, IMG submission 168126) | Sediment microbial communities from San Francisco Bay, California, United States - SF_Oct11_sed_USGS_4_1 | ecosystem: Environmental > Aquatic > Marine > Sediment | place: USA: California... | reverse complement strand
CTTGCGGGCTCCGCCGGACCCCGCCCATCATACGCCGCACCTCCTCCGGTCCCTCACGATGCCCCGACGCGTTCCGATGCTCCTGGTACTGGCGCCAATCGCCCTGGTCGCCTGCGGGCGCGAGCGTCCCCTGGCCGAAGCGGGCGGCGTCTCCGTGGTGCGGGGATGGGCCTACCCGTCCACCGCGGGGCTTGCCGGCGCCTACCTCGTGCTGACCAATCACGGTCCCGCGCCTGACACCCTGACCCGGTTGTCGGGTCCAGAGGTCGGGGACGCCAGCATGCACGGGGTGCGCCGGGAGGGAGTGTCGTCCATGATGTACCCGCTCGAGCAGCTCGAGATCCCGGCGGGAGGGCGGGTGGCGATGCAACCAGGCGGCATTCACATCATGCTGTCGGAGCTGGCCAGGGAGCTGGGGGTGGGCGACACGATCATGCTCGAGCTGGCGCTGGCGCGCGCGGGGCTGATGGCGGTGCGGCTCCCGGTCATCTCCTACGGGGAGATCCCGGAGTAGTCCACGGAGTGCCGCCGTCAGGCCACGATATCCAGCCGCCGGCGCCGAAGGGTCATCGCGACGATCAGCAGGACGCCGAACACGCAGACGATTACCGGCCCGGTGGGGAGGTCGTAGCGGAACGACACCGCGAGTCCCGTTGCCGATGCCAGCGCGCCCGCCGCCCAGGCGATGAAGGTCAGCGGCCGCCACCCGGTAGCGAACTGGTAGGCGATCGCCGCCGGCACGACGAGGAAGGAGAAGACCAGCAGCACCCCGACGATCGGCACCGACATCGTGATCACCACGCCGAAGCTCAGGTAGAACCAGAAGTCCCACAAACGGAGCCTGAGTCCCTCCGCCACGGCCCGGTCGGGTTTCCGGCTGATGGTGCAGAACTGGCGCCGGAAGACGTAATGGAAGAGCCCCACGCCCGCGGACACCACCGCAAGCCTTCCGACGTCGAGCCAGCCGACCCAGAGCAGACTCCCGATCAGGATGTCCTTCACCGCCTCGCCACCTCCCGGAGCCTTGTCGGCCACCAGCAGTGTCGCGGCGGAGGCGATGACATAGACGATGCCGATGATGGCCTCCTGCGGCACGCGCCCGCTGCCGCGGCCCCGCGACACCGCGAAGAGCGCGGCGCCGAGGGTCGTGAAGCCGAGCGAGTACGCCATCGCCTGGGGAGCATCGTGTTCGAGCCCGAGGAGGATGGCGATGGTCGAGCCGAGCGCGGCCATCTGCGCCAGGGAGAGGTCGACGAAGATGACCTCCCGGGCGATCACGTGGAGGCCGAGGTAGGCATGGACCAGGACGATGACCACACAGGCGACCAGCGGGGCGAACCAGAGACTGCCGGTGAGTGCGTCCAGCATCAGGAGGCTCCTGCCCGGAATCCGGCTGCAATGCCGTTGACCCACGCATCGAGCAGGTTGAAGTAGGTCTCCAGGCCGGGGGCTCCCCCGGTGTGCTCCGGCAGGATCACGGCGCGAGCCCCGGTCTTCGCGGCCACGGCCTCGACCTGGCGACGTTCATAGTACACCGTCGCGAAGGCGACGGGGATCTTGCGCTCTTTCACCAGTGCGATGACGCTCTCCACGTGCCGGGGGGTGGGCGGGAGGCCGGGTTTGGGCTCGATGAAGGCGGCGCAGCTGATATCGAATCGATGCCCGAAGTACGCCGTCTCCCTGTGATAGCAGACCATCTCCCGGCCCCGGAACACCTCCGCCGCCTTGAGCCATCCCCCGAGCTTGTCGCTTAATGGGACGCCGTGCAGCTGGGTCTTCTCGATGAAGCCGCGGAGTTGGTCCGTGAACGCCAGCTGGAAAGCGGTGGCCGGGGTGAGGATTGCCACCAGCTCCCGCCCCATGAGTGCCTCGAGGACGCGCTGCTCGAAATCCTTCTGCCGCTGGGTGAAGTAGGCCGCGTCACCGGGCGCGACGCGGCTCAGCCCGGTCAGGATGTTGCGCGAGATGATGATCGCGTTGACCGGATCAGTGTGCAGGTGGGGGTTGCCGTCGGCATGCACGTCGCCCTGACTCCGGTCCACGGAGCTTGGCACTTCGAGCAGGGCCACGCCGGTGTAGGCGGTGACGTACCCCGCTCCGCCGGGTGAGACCTTCCGGTTGCCGGCCCGCTCGAGCAGCGGCGGCACCCACAGCTCGAGGTCGAGGCCGGTGGTGACGAACAGGTCGGCGTCGCGGAGCAGGGCCACGAAGCTGGGTTTGGGCTGGACGTGGTGCGGGTTCTCGTCACCCTGCGCGATGGCGGTGACGGTGGCGCGATCCCCCACGATCTCGCGCGCGATGGCGGCATATGTGGTGAGACTGGTCACCACCTTGAGCGGCGGCGCCTGCGGCGCCGGCGGCAACAGGAGGGCCGCGAGGATCAGGATCGACATCAGTAGGCCTCGTGCTTGTGCGGCCCCATGGCGAAGACCGCCTGGAGTCGGAGTTGGTTGGCCGCGCTCAGGTTCGATCCGTCCTCATGCCGGCCTTCCAGCCGCAGGTAGACGAACTCGCTCTGCCACCAGGTGATGGTCGGGATGGCGGCCCATTCGGTGGCATAGGCGCCCCGGGCGGCCTCCAGCCAGTCGCCCCGGACCCCGAGGATCCACCGCCTGCTGGCGCGCCAGCTGAGGTCGGCGAAGCCGCCGTAGCGGATGGTCTCGAATCCTCCCTCGTCGGACCAGAGCCGATACCCCTCGGCGCGAAAGGTGAGTTCCCTCCGTCCCCCGGTCTCGGGGGGCCGCCAGGTGATCCGGAAATCGGCTCCGAGGAGGCGGCTTTCGAGGTCGGCGTCGGCGTTGTTCCCGCCGGTGCCGGTGACGCCGAGCTGCATGTACGTGCTGCGTGAGAGCTGCCAGAAATTCAGCAACCGCCCGAGCAGCGTCGGCTGAGTGCCGCCGGCATAGAGTTCCTCCGCGTCGGAGGTCGTTCCCTGGACCCAGATTTCGTGGGTTCCTCCTGCGATGCCGAACGGGAGGGTGGTGTAGAGCGAGATGCCGGCTCCCGCGAGCCCCTCCTCGCCGAGGTAGCGCTGGTAGACCAGCGGATAGTCGGTCTCGGGCAGGGCGTGCACATGCGACCGGTTGAGGTCGCCGAGCGGCTGGCGGAACAGGCCCGCGTCCACCCGGAGCTTGCCGGGCAGACCGCTGTAGTAGAGGTAGCCTTCCTCGATCCCGACGTCGTCGCCCTCGAACCCGATGATGATCTTGGCGGCCGAGTATGGGTCGAGGTTCGCCTGGAGGGCCACCTCCACGCCCTCGAGGGCGAAGTTGTCCTGCTGCGGGGACTGGTCCTGAAGGAAGAAGCGGATGTCGCCAGTGGCGCTGATCTCGGGGTTCAGGAGATTGCCCCGCCGCTGCGGCGCGAACGTCACCGTGTCCTGCCGCAGGGTGTCCTGCTGCCCCGCCGGGCCGGCTCCAGCGGCGGCGGCCTCGGCCGCGGCACGCAGCGCGGCCAGCTCGTCCGCCTGATCGACCGGCACCGCAGCGACCGGGCCGCAGCGTGCCGCAATCAGACGCTCGAGGCGATCGTTCAGTCGGCGGAGGGTGACCGACACCGAGTCGTTTCCGGGGGGAGTCGCCACGGCGGGGCCAGCAGGGCAGGCGCCTGTCTCGAGGGTGTCCAGCCGCGCGGCGATGCGCGACAGGCTGGCGGCGACGCTGTCGGCGGGTGTCACCGGTTCCTGGGCCGCCGCCGACACGGCGCCGGCACAGCCTAACAATATGAGGATCGCAACTGTCCTGCGCATGTCACTCTCTGGGAATCCGATCCCTCACTCAGGCGGAGGGCACTCGCGTACCGGGTGAACGCGGCGGGCCGGTCAGCCCGTAACGGATGTGTCCGGTGGTGCGCGGGAGAACTGACAGGAGGGGGCGGGGGAGGAGACGGGTACCGCAGATGGTGCGACGATGCGGCTGGCCTGGTCCCGCGGGACGGCGGGCACCCGCGCCCCAGCCGCGGGAACTGAGCGCGTCTGGCCGGTGGCCTTGAGCTGGAGACAGAGCTGCTGGTGCCCCTGGGAGCCTCCGACACTCCCGATGGTGGTCTCCCCCGGAGCGGGAGAGCCCGGCTGGGCGTGGAAGATCAGGGCGTCGGCCAGCGGGAGACCCATGCTTCCGCCCACCAGAACGAGGGCGAGCAGGAGACTCGAGAGCCGTTGGCAGCGCGACCGGGGCATGGGGGTATAGTAGCCGCGGGGACGGGGCCCCGCCATCGGATCAGAAGGGAAGCTCCAGGAGAATCGAGATGGACCGGTTGTAGATGTCCCGCGATTCGATGACCGGAATGAACCCCCGCGAGAGCCTGGCCTTCAGTCCCACCTGGCTTCCCCGCACGGGAATCCCCACCCCGAGACCGGCGACCGCGGCGACATCCCAGGGCGCGAACGTGCCAACCGGATCCAGCGCGGGATCGTTGCAGGGTAGCCGGGAGGACGGAGCACCACCCAGCTGGAGCTCGACGTTGCAGCCGATGCGGAAGCCGGGCATGCCGCCGGCTTCCAGCAGGAGCGCAAAGCTCCCCACGGGAAGGCGGGCGCGGATGAGGAGGGGGAGGTCGATCGTCACGAGGTCAATGACGAGGTTGCCGCCGCTCAGCGACGCCTCTCCTCCCCTCTGGGCAAGGCTCGGGCCGAACGTGAAGGCGATCCGGCGGTTCAGGCGCAGGTCGAGGAAGATGCCTCCGACCGCCCCGCTCCGATCCTCTAGGCTCGTCGCATCGGCTCCGTCGAGGTCGGCTCGGGTATAGCCGAACTCGACACCCACGCCGACCCTGGACTGGGCCTCCAGCGGAGGCGCTGCGGGGGCCACGGCGAGGAGGAGGGCCAGCCTGAAGGTTCTCCGCATGGTCATGCGGCCGGGCGTGGGGCGGAGACGGCGGGGGAGCCCATCTCCCCGGACGGCCGGCGGAAGGGCCCCTCCACCGGAAGCAGGAACCAGAGGCTCGTGCCGGCCCCGTACACCGATTCGCAGCCGATGGTGCCACCGTGCATCTCGACAAACCTGCGTGAGAGGGCCAGCCCGAGTCCGGTGCCCTGCTGCGCGCGGCTCGCCGAACTGTCCACCTGGCTGAACTCCTGGAACAGCCGCCCCATGTCTTCCGGCCTGATGCCGATCCCGGTGTCACGGACCGAGATCCAGACCGCGTCCCGCGCCATCAGCCTCGGGGCGTCGCCGGCTCGGTCGGAGGGAAAGGGCAAGGGGGCGCGGGTCGCGATCGCGGACACCGTCACCTCCCCGCCGTCGGGCGTGAACTTGGAGGCGTTGGACAGGAGGTTGTACAGGATCTGGCGGATGCGTCCGCCATCGACCTGCGCCAGCAGCGGCTCGGCGCCCAGTTCGAGCTTGCAACTCTGACGCTTGGCGGTCCTGAGCGAGGCGGTGCCGGCCACGGCGCCGTCGATCACCGCGTGCAGGTCGGTCGGTGCGAGGGTCAGGGTCATGCGGCCGGCCTCGATCTTGGAGAGATCGAGGATGCTGTTGATCAGCTCCAGAAGATGCTGGCCGTTGCGGAGCACCGAATCGAGGAACTCGCGCTGCGTCGGGTTGAGCGGTCCGAGCTCCTCGGTGAGCAGCAGGTCGGAGAACCCGTTGATGGCGTTGAGCGGGGTCCGGAGCTCATGGGACATGTTGGCGAGGAACTGGTCCTTGAGCCGGGTGGCGTGCTGGAGCTGCCGGTTCTTGGTGGCGAGCGCGGCCTCCTTCCGCTGGCTCTCCTCGAGCACGTGGGCGCGCTCGATGCCGACCACCGTCTGGTCGGCGAGCGTCTCGAGCAGGTGGACGTCGCGATCGTCGAATGACCGGTTGTCTCGGCGGTTGAACACCGCCAGGACCCCGATCACGATGCCGGCCGCGCTGAGCGGCACCCCCGCCATGGTCTGGAGGCTGAGCTCCGAGATCCGGAAGTTGCGGGGATCGGTCTCGAGATCGGTCGAGGTGAGCGGCTCCTCGCGGCTCACCACCCACCCCAGCATGGAGCTGTCCACCGGGATCAGCCGTCCCCGCGCCTCAGCGGCGATGCCGCGCGCGGCCTCTATCCGAACGAATCGCCCTTCCTCGACGACCAGCCCGATCAGCGCGCCATCGGTCTCCAGCAACTCGGCGCAGACTTCCACGATGCGGTCGAGCACCTGCGGGAGGTCGGCACCCGAGACCATGTCGCTGGACACGCGATGGAGGCAGGTGAGGAGCTGGTCGCGCTGGGCGACGCGTTCCTCGGCCGCGACCACCCTGGCTCCGGCCGCGCGCCCCACCCGGTCCGCCCGGCGCACCGCGAGGAGCACCGCGAGCACACCCGCGGGCAGCAGCGCCCAGCCTATGCCCCGGCCCTGCCCCGCGAACCAGGCGCCGACCACCGCGAGAGCGCTGGCCAGAATCAGGCCCGCCGAGACGAGGGCGGGGCGTGCGCGGGTGTCGGCGGGCTGAAGGGGCATGTCAGGCACGGACCCTAAATATGGTACCGCGCCCCGGCGGGCGCGCTACTCGGTCAGCAGCTCGGTGAAAGCGGTCGCTCCGGTCGAGAGCATCCGGCGGAGGTAAGGGCGGCAGAGTCCGCAGTTGTCGCCGCACCCGGTCTCCCGCATGACGTCATCGAGGTCCCATCCCCGCTCCCTGGCGAGCGGCAGCAGCCGGGCGAAAGGAAAGCGCCGGCAGACGCACATGGTGACGTGGATGCTCGGCATGTGGATGGATCCGGAAGTCGGCCGCTGCGACGGGTTCACGGATTGGTGGGCCGGATGTCGAGTTCGCTGACCAGGGCGCGCTCCGGGAGGGCGAGCGCGCTCACCACGGTCGTGGCCACGTCCTCCGGCGTCAGCACCGACGCGAAGTTCGGGGTCAACATCCCCTGGTCATGGAGCAGCGCGGTGTCGACCGAACCGGGGCAGATGGTGATGACGCGGATGTTCTCCTTCCTCACCTCCATCATCAGGGAGCGTCCGAAGCCGAGCACGGCGTGCTTCGATGCGGTGTATGCCGTGCCCCCGGCGAAGCCATTGCGGCCGGCGAGGCTCGCGATGTTGACGATCGCTCCCCGCTTCCGTTCCCGCATGCCCGGGAGCACGGCCCGGGTGACGAGGAAGAGACTGCGCAGGTTCGTCGCCATGGTGGTATCCCAGTCGGCCAGGGTCAGCTGGTCGAAGGGCTTGAGGATCGCGACGCCGGCGTTGTTGACGAGGACGTCCACCGGCCCGAGGCGGCCGGTGATCTCGCCCACCATGGCCTCGACATCGCCGGGCTGGCCCACGTCGGCGGGGTGACCGGCGGCGGCGATGCCCTCCCCGGCCAGGTCCTCGAGGAGGCTCCTGACGCGCGAGGGGGTGCGGGCGCAAGCGCCGACGCGATAGCCGGCGCGGCCGAGCGCGAAGGCAATGGCCCGGCCGATGCCCTCGGTGGCGCCGGTGACGAGTGCGACGGGAGGTGCGGACATGGTACGGAACCTAATGGGCGTGGCTTGGCGTTCGCGACTCGTCACGGCTCCGGCCGGCTGCGCAACAGCGGATTCATTCATCAAAGGAACTTGTGCTCGCCGCCGTCGCTCGTGACGAGTCGCTCACGCGTGTCCGCGCGCCCGGCCTGCTCAGCCAGCTCGATCGGCGAGGGCGGCGACCCGGTAGGCCAGTTTGCGGAGGATGATGGCCTCGTCGGCGGACAGCCAGCCCTGCGCCTCGCCGACCATGGCGAGGCGCTGGAGGGCGGCGAGCCGGCGCCGCGCATCGGTTCGTCCGGCGCGGGCCCGCAACCGGAGGAGGGCCCGCCGCCACGGGCCGCCCGGCAGGCGCGCCGCAGCTTCGGTCAGGGCGGCGTCCAGCGCCGCCACGTAGGCGGGGAGGATGCGTTCGGCAACGAAGCGCATGCCGCACAATGGGGGTCGATGGGGCGGCTTCCGGTACCAGGCGGCCGCATGCCGGGTCATCCCGACGCAGGACCTGAAGACAGCCTCATCCACCCTTCACAGTCGGACATTTGACACTCGCGTGGCCCCGGTGCATGATAGCCCGACCCCTTCGACAAGGAGGTTGGATCCATGCGGGTCTATGACAGCGCGGCCATCCGCAACGTCGCCTTCGTGGGGCACGGTGCGGCTGGCAAGACGACATTGGTGGACGCTCTCGCCTTCGTCTCGGGCTCGAGCAAGCGCCACGGCAGCATCCAGGACGGCACCACCCTCACCGACTATTCCGCAGACGAGATCGAACGCAAGCACTCCATCAGCCTCGGCGTCGGGTTCGCCGAGTGGATGGACACCAAGATCAACCTGCTCGATGCGCCGGGCTTCCTCGACTTTCTCGGGGAGGGGACCGCCGCGCTCTACTCGGCCGACGCCGCCATCGTGGTGATCAACGCCACCGGGGGCGTCGAGGTCGGCACGGAGAAGGTCTGGGAGATCTGCGACGCGCTGCACCTGCCCCGGCTGCTGTTCGTCACCCAGATGGACCGGGAGCGGGCCGACTTCGAGCGGGTGTTCGACGACGTGAAGGCGCACCTCTCTCCCAAGGTGGTGCCGGTCGAGATTCCGGTCGGCAGCGGGGCGGACTTCCGCGGCATCGTGAGCCTGCTCACCGGCGACACTCATCTGTACAAGAAGGGCACCAAGACCGGCGAGTACGAGGTGGTTCCGCCGCCGCCCGAGACGGGCGACGCCTACCGGAAGTACGAACAGCAGCTCACCGAGGCCATCGCCAGCACCGATGACGCGCTGCTGGAGAAGTACCTGGGCGGCGAGGCGCTCTCCCGGGAGGAGATCATCGCCGGACTCCGGCGGGGCGTGCTCGCGGGCGAGATCGTCCCGATGCTGGTGGGAAGCGCCACGCTCACCTACGGCGTCCGGGCCCTGCTCACCGAGATCGTGGACCTGCTGCCATCGCCGCTCGAGGCGCCGATTCCCGACAAGGAGGGCGACCACGGAGGGTCGCCGCTGCTGGGGCGGGTCTTCAAGACGGTGTCGGAGCCGCACGTCGGCGACGTGACCCTGTTCCGTCTCTATCGGGGCGTGATCAAGAACGGCGACGAGGTGTGGAACCACGAGCACAGCGTGGCCGAGAAGCTGAACCACCTCTCGGTGCAGCAGGGGAAGGAACGGCTGGAGGTGCCCGAGCTGCGGATGGGCGACATCGGGTCGGTGGCCAAGCTTCGGGACACGCATACCAACGACACCTTCTGCCACCGGGACCGGCCGGTCCACATGGCCCCGATTCCCTATCCCGAGGCGGTGGCGACGTCCGGGGTGGTGGTCAAGAACCGGGGAGAGGAGGACAAGCTCGCGGCGGGACTCCACAAGCTCCACGAAGAAGACCCGACCTTTCACTTCGAGTACAACTCGGAGCTGGCCCAGACCCTGATCCACGGGCGCGGCGAGCGTCACTTCGAGATCGTGCTGGGGCGGCTGCAGAAGAAATTCGGGGTGCACGCCGAACTGGTGCGGCCGAAGGTGGCGTATCGCGAGACCCTCCGGGGGAAGGCCGAGGGCCAGGGCAAGCACAAGAAGCAGTCGGGAGGTCGGGGGCAGTACGGCGACTGCTGGATCCGCCTGGCGCCGCGCCCCCGGGGCGCCGGGTACGCGTTCGAGGACGCCATCGTGGGCGGCGTGATCCCCAACAAGTACATTCCGGCGGTCGATCGCGGCATCCAGGAAGCGGCAGTTCGGGGGGTGATCGCGGGCTTCCCGCTGGTCGATTTCCAGGCCGAGTGCTTCGACGGCTCCTATCACGACGTCGACTCGAACGAAATGTCGTTCAAGATGGCCGGCATCCTGGCCTTCCGGAACGTGGCCCCGAAGGCGCGTCCGGTGCTGCTCGAGCCGCTGCACGATGTCACGGTCAGGGTGCCGAGCGAGTACCTCGGTGATGTGATGGGCGATCTCTCGTCGCGCCGGGGCCAGATCCTCGGCACCGACAGCGACGGACGCCGGACCGTGATCAAGGCGATCGTGCCGGAGGCGGAGATGTACAAGTACGCCACCACGCTGCACTCGATCACCCACGGCCGCGGCGATTTCCATGAGGAATTCCGCTCCTACGCCGAGGCCCCTCCCGAGGTGACCGCCAAAGTGGCCGCGGAGCACAAGAAGGAGGACAAGGAGGAGTGACCCGGAGTCAGGCTGGCCGATGGCCCGGGTAGTCTTCACCGCCAACCTACAGCGGCACGTCCGCCTGCCGGAACGTGAGGTGGACGGAGGCACCGTTCGGGAAGTCCTGGAGGCGGTCTTCCGCGCGGAACCGTCGGCGCGCGGCTATGTGCTTGACGAGCAGGGCGCGCTTCGACGGCACATGGTCGTCTTCGTCGGGGGCGCGCAGGTGAGGGACCGGATCACGCTCGGTGATCCGGTCGAGTCGGGGACGGAAGTGTGCGTGATGCAGGCCCTCTCGGGAGGATGACCATGGCTGGTACCCACACGCTGCATGTCGCGACCCGCAAGGGCCTGTTCACCCTCCACCGTGAGGGGCGCGGCTGGCAGATCGGCGAGCCCGACTTTCTGGGTGACAACGTCTCCATGCTGCTGTCAGACCCGCGTGACGGGGCGTTATATGCGGCACTCGAGCATGGCCACTTCGGCCCCAAGCTGCACCGTCGCCTTCAAGGTGCGGAAGGGTGGGAGGAAATGGCCACGCCCGCCTTCCCGCCCAAGCCCGAGGGGGTGGAGGATGTCGACCCGGTGAGCCAGCGGCCGATCCCATGGACCGTCATGCGGATCTGGGCGCTGGATGCGG
>Ga0224500_10002187_pt1 | contig 10705 bp, 11 predicted proteins | sample SF_Oct11_sed_USG_FD_168126 | JGI IMG/M metagenome (GOLD analysis project Ga0224500, IMG submission 168126) | Sediment microbial communities from San Francisco Bay, California, United States - SF_Oct11_sed_USGS_4_1 | ecosystem: Environmental > Aquatic > Marine > Sediment | place: USA: California... | reverse complement strand
TTCTTCGGCTTTTGGATCGACGAACCGTCTTCGGTCAGCGAGTCCAGGTACTCGTTGATCGCTCGGCTGCCGCTGCCCCAGTCATCATCGTCATCGTGATGCTTTTGTTTACTGGCATCGGCCTTCACAACACTGGCATCAACGGCAAAACCCTCACCGCCGATCAGGCCCTCATTCATGCAGCGCGTGAGAATCTGTTCAAAGACAAAACGGAACGCTTCCGCTTCGCGGAACCGGCCGTGCCGGTTCTTCGAGAAGGTCGAGTGATCCGGTATCTTGTCGGTGATGCTCAACTTGCAGAACCAGCGGTACGCCAGGTTCATGGTCACTTCGTAGCACAGCTGTCGTTCCGAGCGGATTCCGCAGCAGTAACCGATAAGTAGCATGCGAATCATTAGTTCCGGATCAACAGAAGGCCGACCGGTGTGGCTGTAGTACGGCGCGAGATGTTCGCGAAGGTTAGAAAGATCGAGAACCCGATCGATATCACGAAGCAGGTGATCCTGCGGCACGATCTCGTCAAGATTGAACGCGTAAAACAACTCGTCTTGAGACTTATCGTTGCTGCCCATCATCGCAAACAACTCCGGCAATCAGCACGCAGCGATTATCTCATCTGCGCTTTACATCGAGGAGTTTTTCAACAGAATAGGCCACTATCGGGCGGAGCCGGCCCGACCCCTCGTCGCTCGGGCACGTGAATCCCTCCCTTTCTCCCGGAAATGCCGGCGCATCACGGCACGAGTCAACACCCGCCCGTCCCTGCAAGAGGGCTCGTTAAGAACAGGACAAAGCGGTCAGACCAGGCGATCGCCCTGCGGCGGCGCTCGGCTCGCATGCGCCGGATCGACGGTCTCCGCAGTGTGGCCGAGATGGTCCAGAATCCGCTCGATGACTGCGGGTTGCTCAATGCTGGCGATCACCCGCAGCTTCCCGCCGCATTGTCGGCAGGTCTCAATGTCGATTGCGAATACCCGCTTGAGGCGTTGTGCCCATGACATCGGCCGTTGCCGGTCGCTGGCCGATACCTCACCACGTGCTGCACAAGCGGCGGTGCGTGTCCAGGGCACGATCCGTGCCCGGTCGCGGCTCGCCGGTGCGAACACGCCGTGGTACCTCGTCAGCATGGGCACCCTGTCGGTCGACGTGGCCTACGGTGGCGACTCCTTTGTTATCGTCGACGCGCGTGCCGCCGGATTCGGCATCGTGCCGGAGGAGGCGAGGGCCATGGCCGAGGCGGGCATGCGCATCACCGCGGCAGCAAACGAACAGCTGGGTTTTTCTCACCCACAGTTGCCGGATTTCAATCACATCTCCTTCTGCCAGTTCGCGGGGCCAGTCACGGAAAAATCCAGCCAGAAACAGACCACTGGCGCGGTCGTCGTCAGTCCCGGCAAAATCGACCGTTCACCCACCGGCACCGGCGTGTGTGCACGCATGTCGGTGCTGCATGCGAAAGGGCAAATGAAGCTTGGCGACACCCTGTTGGCGCGCTCCATCATTGGTTCGGAGTTTCTCGGCCGTATCGAATCGGAGACGCTGGTCGGCGAGCGCAAGGCCATTCGCCCGACGCTGACCGGCCGGGCCTTCATCACCGGCCGGCTGGAACTGGCACTCGACCCGGAAGACCCCTGGCCGCAGGGTTACCGATTACGGGATACCTGGCCTGATTTAACAAATACATACTATGATTCAATAGCTTAAAAATTCGTGCATCGCACAATATGTTGCTACGATAGGATCCCCTTCAAGCGCCTGGTCCGACCATTCGCAAGCCGGAGTCATCTCCATCAGCAACCCCAAACGCAAACAGATTGGTAAACGCGCGGCGGAGTCGACGCTCGCGCTCAGCCCGGTCGTCGGCGTGCGCCTCGAGGATCTGCTGGCGTCGGCCCGCAGCGCCGCATTCCAGGCAGCTCGGCACCCGTTCGTCGCGCTGCGTGCCACCGCCGGGTTCGCCTGGAAATTGCTGCAGATCGCCGCGGGGACCCGGACCTATGAACCCGATGCCCGCGACCGTCGTTTCAGCGACGTTGCGTGGAAAGAAAACTGGCTCTATCGCGGCTGGCTGCAAGGCTACCTGGCATTTGGCGAGTCCATCGACGAGTGGGTTTCCGACGCGCGCTTCGAGGAACTGGACGAGCGGCGCGCACGCTTCCTGGTCAGCATCATTCGTGACTCGCTCGCGCCGACCAACTCGTTGCCGGGCAATCCGGAGGCGCTGCGCCGCGTGATCGACACCGGCGGCCGCAGCCTGCTGGCAGGTGCAAAGCAGGCCATCGCGGACCAGCGCACCAACAACGGCATGCCGGCGCAGGTCGACAAGACGCAGTTCAAGGTCGGTGAAAATATCGCCACCACGCCGGGATCGGTGATCTTTCGCAACAGCATACTGGAGGTCATCCAGTACGCACCGTCCACGGCAAAAGTGCGGCGTATTCCGCTGCTGGCCATTCCGCCGCAGATCAACAAGTTCTACGTCTACGATCTGAGTCCGGAAAAGAGCTTCCTGAAGTTCGCCGTGGACGAGGGCTTCCAGGTTTTTACGGTCAGCTGGCGGAACCCGAAGCCCGAACACGCCGAGTGGGGAATTGATGCTTACGTCGAGGCACTCAAGGAAGCCGTCGCGGCGGTCCAGTCGGTCAGCAAGTCCGCGAAAATAAATATCGTGGCACCCTGTTCGGGCGGCATCACGGCGTGCATTCTTCTCGGGCACTACCAGGCGCTTGGCAAGAACATCGTCAACGCACTGACACTGTCCGTGTGCGTCCTTACGCAGGAGGAATCGGACTCGGACCTGTCGCTGTTTGTCAACGAAGAGACCATAGAAGCGGCACGCAAGAAGTCGCGCAAGGAAGGCGTATTACGCGGCCGGGACCTCGCCCGGGTCTTCAGCTGGATGCGGCCCAACGACCTGGTCTGGACCTATGTCGTCAATAACTACCTGCTGGGCAAATCGCCGCCTGTCTTCGATATTCTTTATTGGAACAACGATCCTACGAACCTGCCCGCGCAACTGCACAGTGACTTCCTGGACATTATTGTCGGCAAAGCGCTCGCCCGCCCGGGCGACCTGAGCGTCTGCGATACCCCCATCGACCTGACGAAGATCGAATGCGACAGTTTCATCACGGCGGGAATTACCGATCACCTGACTCCGTGGAAAGCCTGTTACCGCACGACCGGTTTGCTGGGCGGCGACAAGCAGTTCGTCCTGGCATCGAGCGGCCACATTCAAAGCCTGCTGACGCCGCCGGGCAATGCGCGCGCCCGGTATTTCACAAACAAGGAACTGTCGGAATCACCCGACGAGTGGCTGAACGAGGCGATGCAGAATGAAGGTTCCTGGTGGACCCGCTGGAGTGACTGGCTGTCGAAACGATCCGGCGTGGAGAAATTGGCACCCGTCAGGCAGGGCAATGCGGCGTACCCGGCAATTGAAGCCGCCCCGGGCAGTTACGTTTTCGAACCCGCAGACTGAACCGGTCTCCGTTTGCACCTCAAACATCACAACAACGAAGCGATCTCGGTACGCTGGCTGACGGTCTCGGGCCTGTCGGTTCGCGTGGCAGTCAAAGAGGGCCCCGGCCATCGGCGGCCGCTGCTCGTGTTCAACGGCATCGGCGCGAGTTTCGAAATGCTGCGTCCATTCGTCGACGCAATGCAAGACAAGGAACTGATCCTGTTTGATGCGCCGGGAGCCGGCAAGTCAGCCGCACCACTCGTACCGTGGCGCCTCAGGCACTACGCATCAGCGGCCGCAGAAATACTGGATGCGCTCGGCCATGCTGAAGCGGATGTCATCGGCCTGTCCTGGGGCGGTGCACTGGCACAGCAGTTTGCCAAACAGTTCCCCGGGCGTTGCAGCAGGCTGGTGCTCGCCGCGACCAGCCCCGGACACATAATGGTGCCGGCCAAGCCGGGCATCCTCATGCACATGATGAATCCGCGGCGCTACGCCGATCGCAATTACATGCGGAAAATTGCGGGGACGATTTACGGCGGGTCGTTTCGCACCAACAGGATTGCCGCGAAGCGATACACCGATTCAACGACCACGCCCAGTACTCGTGGGTATTACTACCAGTTGCTTGCTATCTCCGGCTGGAGCAGCCTGCCGTGGCTGCACCGGCTGGCACAGCCTACGCTGGTAATTCAGGGCAGCGATGACCCGCTGATTCCCCGTTCAAACGGTAAAATCCTTGCCGCACTGATTCCGAACGCGCGGCTCGTCGAAGTTGATTGCGGCCACCTGTTCATGCTGACGCGCGCGCGGGAAGTGGCAGTAGCGCTCGAAGACTTTCTGCACGGTGCGGACACCTGATGCCATGCACGTTATCGATCACGATCGTCCATTGGCAACGCGAATAAGGTAGCATTTGCCACTGGCCGAAAAGAAGCGAAAGGAGATGTTCTTGTTTAGAATCAAGATTACAAGTGCAGTTGTGTTGGCAGTGGTCGTTGCAGGTTGTGCGACGATGTCCGTGGACCTGCCATCGATTACCGAGGCGCCAACCAACGCGCGCCATGCGGGTAAGGTCGTCTGGCACGACCTGCTGACCAATAAGCCGGCCGAGTCGCGCAAGTTCTACAGCGAATTGTTTGGCTGGGAGTTCGTGAAGCCCGGTTTCGACATCGGCCTGGGGAACGAATCGAGTTACATGCTGATTCGCCACAACGGCAATCTTATCGGTGGCATGGTGGATACCAATTCGCTCGGGCGCAGTGACAATATCTCGCAATGGGTCACCGTCATGTCTGTGGACGAAATCGACACTGCTGCGGCCGAGGTGCTGGCCGGCGGCGGAAAAATGCTGAGTGAGCCGACGGACATGAAGTCACGTGGAATACTCGCCATACTGGAAGATCCCTCGGGCGCAGTAGTCGCGATGCTGCAGACAAAAGACGGCGATCCGGCAGACCGTGAAGCGGGCATGAACGAATTCGTGTGGGACGAACTATGGACCGGCGACGTCGACGAGACGGCGGCTTTCTACGCCAGGGTGTTCGGCCTGCAATACGTTGACCGGCAGGTCGAAAAAAACGGCGGTACTTACCGCCTGCTGAATGCCGGCGAGACTCCCAGGGCCGGCATCATGGAAAACCCGTTTGGGGACGTTCCGCCCGTGTGGGTGAATTATATTCGCGTTGCGGACCCGGCAGCGATCACTGCTCGCGTCGCGGGACTCGGTGGGCAAATTCTGGTTGAAAGCCAGCCCCGGGACATCGGGGGCCACGTTGCCTTTGTTGCGGGACCGTCAGGTGCAGGCATTGCCCTGCAAACCTGGCCACTGGACTAGCAGGATACAATTATGAGAAAGACAGTTTTACGAATCATCCGCACGGCCGCGCTGCTCATGCTCTGTGCCGGCCTCTCGGCGTGCGACGACCCGCAGGTCTACGGCAGTATCGGCATCAGTTCCTACGGCGGTGGCGGATACTACGGCGGTGGCCCAAGAATGGGCGGCACTATTTCGATCGGCGGCCGGATATTCTAGTTGTTTCTTTGCCTGTCGGCCGCATAGGCGCTGACCAGCATCGCCACCAGGATTGCCATGTAGAAAACGCCGAAGACGGCTTCGGCGTTGGCCAGTGTGCGTGCAACCGGACCAACCGGCAGGATGTCGCCAAAGCCGAGCGTGGTAAGTGTTACAAAGCTGTAGTACAGCCACTGCACGTCGGATTCCCGCGACGATGACGTAATCGCACCGGAGAACGCACCCGCATCCGCCGTATGGAGGAGGTTGTACAAAAGGGACCAGGTGACACCCAACAGCAGGTATATGCAAATTGCGCCGTAGATGCGGTTGCTGTTCATCTCTTCGCTGAATACAACCTGGCGCAGGCCGCTCCACGTAGCGAGTAACAGGAACAAAATCACAGCCAGCCGGGAAAGATAGTCCAGGATCGTCACTTCCGACGATACCGAAAGTACATTCAGCAGGATGCCGCTGGCGGCCAGCAGAATTCCCATGCGGAATGTCCGGGCGGAATTTTGCATCGACCAGACACCGATGCTAAGCAAGAATGAAAACGATATCGCCGCCTTAAACGCCTGCGGGAACGCAGTCAATATTTAAACGATGGAACAATGATCAGGAACAGGATCAGCGCTGCGAACATGTATCTGAAGTTGTCTTCTCTCATATCGTTCTCCGATATCGGTGCGGCGATTATCGCCGCGAAACCCGGTCAGTGAAACGGGCAGCTGGTATCATCGCCGCTATGTTACCCGCCTGGCAATCGCGATCGATTTATCGACAAGGCGCCGTGTCCTGTCGCGCGATATTTTGTGCCACTCTGCTGTCGTTGCCGCTACCGGCGTCTGCCGGCAAGCTACTCGACTATCTCCGTGACTACGATCTGAATAACTATTCCCTCGGTGTCGCGATGACTGCCCAGCAGAGACCGTATCTCGACACGAAGAACTCCAACTTCGCCTACCCCTATCTGACGAGTTTCACGCATCCGGCCTTTACCGACGACTGGCTGTTGCTCACCGACGGCGAACTCGGGGTGCGCAAGGTTACGAAGAGCGGCTTCACATTCGGCGGGCTTGGCAGGATCAAGACGCTCGGGTTCGGCAGCGACCAGTCGGACGAACTTGCCGGCATGGATCCACCTCAATGGACGATCGAGGTAGCACCGTTCGTGAGTTACCGGGGCTGGCCGGTGCACGTGAGCCTGAAAGCATTCTGGGAAATTTCGGGAAGGCACAGCGGCTGGACTAACGAGCTCCGCGCGAGCCTGCCGGGTGAGTACAGCTGGGGATACATCGTTCCTGGCGTGGAACTGCGCTACTACGACAATGCCTACATGGATTATTACTATGGCGTGACGGCGCGAGAGGTCGAGTCCGCCAGGCCCGAATACGATCCCGGGTCGACGATGAGCGTTGCGGCACTGCTACGCGTTGGCTAACGCATTACCGATCACTGGCTTCTGACGGGCAACGTAAGCTACGAAATGCAGGTTGCCGAAATCACCAATAGCCCGGTCGTGGAGCGAGACGCATTGTGGACTGCGTCGGTCGGCGTTGCCTACAACGCGGACATCTTTCAGAAACGTGCGTACGGCCCGGACTCCTGGCGCATGCCGCGCTTCGATTTCCGGGTGGGATTATTCCGGGACAGTATCAGTACGACCATCATTCGCGACGACGAGAACGGCGATTCTGGCGACGAAATCGACCTCGAAGACGAACTCGGCGCATCGAATCGGGAGTCCGTGCTGCAGCTGGACGCGATCTACCGAATCGGAAACTACCATCGTCTCGAGGTCGGTTATTTCGACCTGACGCGGAAATCGTCCGTAACGTCGCAATCTGCCTTGAGTTTCGGCAGCGGGACTTTTCCCGGCGGCACGGAGCTGAAGATCCGCTCCGACCTGCACGTAGTCAGGCTTGCATACGCTTATTCAATAATGAACGACGCGCAGAAAGAACTGGGCTTCATGGCGGGCCTGCATTTGTCGCGATTCGAAACAGAGATCAGCGCGACGGATAGCGGCCAGCAGCAACTGACCAGCGTTTCGACGCCGCTGCCGGTCGCCGGTTTGCATGGCGCGGTAGCGATCGGGTCAAAGATGCGGCTTGCTGCCGAAGTGCAGATTTTCCGCATGCAGTTCAATAACTACGAAGGCAGCATGAACTATGTAAGCCTGACCCTGCAGCGCAGGCTGGGCCAGAACTCGAGCGCGGGAATCGGCTTCAATTACTTCGGACTTAAACTCGATTCCGATCTGACCTCGATTGGCGGATCACTCAACGTGATGCATCGTGGCCCTTACCTGTTTCTCGGGATGAACTTCTAACTGTTGCTGTCCGACCAGTCCGGGGCCGAAGGATCCTTGAGCTCGCCGATGATGTCGTTCACGAGTGTAATGAAGATGCGGCGGATAGTACGTATAAGGGGCCATTATGTCAGGAGCGAAGCCGTTGGAGCGAGCTGAAACCTTCCGAAACCAGGCCGATGACGGCAGCTCGAGGCCGCCATCCGACGGAGCCGGTCCGACCCCGGGTCGTTCAGGCGCGTGCATCTTCCCCTTCACCCGGAAATGCCGGCGCATCACGGCGCAAGCCAACACCCGCCCGTCCCTGCACGGTGGCCCGGGTGGTTAAGAACAGGACGAAGCGGTCAGACCAGGCGATCGCCCTGCGGCGGCGCTCGGCTCGGATGCGCCGGATCGACCAGCTCCGCCGTGTGGCCGAGATGCTCCAGAATCCGCTCGATGACGGCGGGCTGCTCGATGCTGGCGATCACCCGCAGCTTCCCGCCGCATTGGCGGCAGGTCTCAATGTCGATGGCGAACACCCGCTTGAGGCGTTGTGCCCATGACATCGCCCGTTGCCGGCCAGTGACCGCTGCCTCACCGCGCTCGGTGGCAGCGACGGCGTGTGTCCTGGGTACAATCTTTGCCCGGTCAGGGCTCGCCGGTGCGAACACGCCATGGTACCGGGTCAGGTGCGCGCGGGGTTTTGGCACCAGCGCGACGAGGCGAGCAATAAAGTCCTCGGGCTCGAAGATCACGTGCGTGGTGCCGTCGCGATACGGCGTCTTGAGTGCATAGCGTACGTTGCCGCCCCGGGTCAGCGACAAGCGCTCGGTGGCGACCGGCGGTCTTGAGACGTAACGTGTATCGAAACTGGGTTGACGGTACTCTCCGTTCGGCTTCTCGCGAATACGGTGTTACACCTAGCCCGACGCGCTCAGTCGGCAGCCTTGGAGACTTCTGCTGCCGGACGCTAGATGCCTGCTCTGCGTTCTGTCTCCGGTATCGTGGACGCCTGAGAAAGGCGCGATAACTTGCGCTGATAGGCGCCGGGTAACCAAGAAAAAGAGATCTAGACGATACGGTCCTGAGTTCAGGAGAGCCGCTTTAAGACGGGCATCCGGCGAGGACGTGGCCTATGTTCAGGCCCGCCGCGTATCCAACTGATTCGTTAGCGTGCCCATTTTTATCGCTCACACCGCCGTGGTACGTAGATTTACGAATTGCGTTTTCTCATGGCAGACGGCTCAATGATCGGTTCGTATTCGTCTTGACCTTCGGGCGTCCTGTTCTTTAGATGAGCTTCGAAGTGTGACGTCAGTCAGTAAGCGGCGTGTAGGTCAGAGGCTAAGATAAGCGGTGCGGTTTCGAATGATCGACTAGGCATAACAGAAGGCACTCATGAGTAATGATGAAGTTAACTCGATTGGATCCGGGCCTGTGCTAGTGTCCAAGCATCCCGCTTCCGGAAAAGCCCATTCGCTGACTCAGGAAGAAAAACGCGTGGGAAAGACGCTGAAGAAAAGCGTTCAACTCAGCGAAGAAGAGCTTGCTAATATTAATAGCAAGAAGGGACTTATTCAGCTGCTCTCCACCAAGAACGTTGATGTCACGAAGGCATTGATAAAACTACGATATGAGCAGGAACTGGAGCGGCTCCAGATCGAGTTCGTGAAGCTTCAACGCTCGGTGCAGCAGGAAGGGCGACGAGTAGCAATCATTTTCGAGGGGCGCGATGCCGCCGGGAAGGGAGGAACGATTCGTCGTTTCATAGAGCATTTGAATCCTCGCAGTGCTCGCGTAGTGGCCCTCCCGAAACCGACGGAAGTGCAACAGGGGCAGTGGTACTTTCAGCGCTACACGGAGCAGTTACCCAACCCTGGGGAAATCGTCTTCTTCGACCGCAGTTGGTATAACCGCGCCGTAGTCGAGCCAGTTATGAAGTTCTGTACGAAGAGCCAGCATCGTAACTTTATGCAACAGGTGCCGGAGTTCGAGCATATGCTCTATGAGGACGGTTTGGAGCTGAGAAAATTTTGGTTCTCAATTTCGAAGCAAGTCCAACAAGAGCGATTTGAGTCGCGACGACTAAACCAGCTCAAGCAGTGGAAGATTAGTCCTGTGGACGACAAGGCGCAGGAGCATTGGGATCTGTACACGAAGTACAAAGAAGAGATGTTTAGTAAGACGCATACCTCTTACAGCCCGTGGATTATTGTGAAGGCTAACGACAAGAAGAAAGCACGCCTAGAAAGTATGCGTTACGCGCTGTCGTCATTGGAGTTCGAGGGCAAGGACGATGCCGGCACAAGTCTGTATCCCGATCCGGATATAGTAATTCGCTATCATCGCTCCAGCCAAAGCATTGACTGAACAAGGAGCATCGCGGACTGTGTTGTAGGTGATGTCAAAGTCCGAGCGCTAGTTGGGTTGCTCAGCCGAGAGGTCCTGCTTGAGTAGGTTGCTCACCGGACGGAGACTGACCGGCAGCGCGGCTTGCGCCGCGTTACGCGAGTCTCGATCTGGATCGGTCACACTTCAGCTTCGGTGAGCTCCCGTTGCGGGGCGCCGCGACACGTGGTCCACCCCCAGACGGCTGCGCCGGCGCCTACGATGATGTTGCTGATCGCATAGGCGGCGAAGATTCCGGGGATCCCGCGGATAGTTCGTATAAGGGGCCATTATGTCAGGGGCGAGACCGTCGGAGCGAGCTGCAACCGGTCTGCTGACGGCAGATCGGGGCCGCCATCGGGCGGAGCCGGCCCGACCCTCTCGTCGTTCAGGCGCGTGCATCCCTCCCTTTCACCCGGAAATGCCGGCGCATCACGGCGCAAGCCAACACCCGCCCGTCCCTGCACGGTGGCCCGGGTGGTTAAGAACAGGACGAAGCGGTCAGACCAGGCGATCGCCCTGCGGCGGCGCTCGGCTCGGATGC
>Ga0224500_10002186_pt1 | contig 10717 bp, 10 predicted proteins | sample SF_Oct11_sed_USG_FD_168126 | JGI IMG/M metagenome (GOLD analysis project Ga0224500, IMG submission 168126) | Sediment microbial communities from San Francisco Bay, California, United States - SF_Oct11_sed_USGS_4_1 | ecosystem: Environmental > Aquatic > Marine > Sediment | place: USA: California... | reverse complement strand
GACCGCAACGGCCGGGGCGGCGTCGGAGCCGCGCTGGGGCGACTACCTGACCGTGCGGCCCTCGGTCATCGACGACCGCCGCTTCGCCGCATTCGGCTACTTCACCGTGAAGAACGGCACCGGTGAGCGCCAACGCCCCTACTTCCTGTCCTACGGACGGCCCTGACCAGGCGGGGCGCAGCGTCATCAGGGGATGATGCTGCGCCCCCGCCCGTTCACCCCGCCAGCACGGCGAGCAGGGCCTTGCTCACGGCCTCGGGTTTCTCCTCATGCGAGAAGAGCCTGGCCCCCTCGATCACCTCGATCCGCCCGTCGGCGAACGTGCCGGCCATCTCGCGGGCCCAGGCCACGGGGAAGAACGGGTCATCGGCCCCCCACACCAGCTGCACCGGCACCGTGATCCGGTCGTGCAGCGCGGCGAGGGCCCGTACGTGCTGCTGGCTGAAGCTGTCGAGCACCGAGATGGCCGCGTCCCGCCGGGTCAGGTCGGACCGTAGCGGCGCAAGGAACAGCTCGTCGAACTCGCCGTCGAGCAGGCTCTTGTCGGCGAACGCCCCGCCCAGCACGAGGTCGTTGCGCCGCAGCGTCCGCCGGCCCAGGGCCCAGGCGAAGCCGGCCCCGAACGCCGGGAGATGGCGGGCGGCCAGGAACGCCTTGAACCGCCAGTTCAACCCCTGTGGCTGCTCGGTGTCGATGAGGCCCATGGCCCGCAGGCGAGGATCTCCAGCCAGGGCGTGGCGGGCGATGAGGCCGCCGCTGTCGTGGCCGACCGCCGCGACCTGATTCAACCCCAGCAGATCCACGACGGTGCGCACCGCCGCGATGTGCCCGTCGATCGACAGAGGAGCGCCGGGGCTGAACCGGCTGGCGCCGGCGCCAGGCAGATCGATCACATGGCACGTCACCTGGTCGGCCAGGAACGGCAGGAGCCCGCGGAAGGTCGCGCCGCTCACCGGCCAGCCGTGGACGAACAGCACGTCGGGCCCGGTGCCCACTCGGCGGTAGGCGAGCTCGCCGGCCGCTCCCACGTCGAGGAACCGATCGGGGGCCTGTCGGAACAGGTTCACAGCGTCAGCCCTGCTCAGTGCCGGCATTAGACTCTCCCTCCGCGATGCTTCGCAGGCTTTGTTGTAGTGGTCACTGCGAATTATAATCGCAGTGGTCGCTACAAACAAGGGTGCGATGGGTCACAAACACACCAAGGAAGAGATCCTTGCCGCCGCCCTGGAGTCGGCGTTCGACGATGGCCTCAGCCAGCTGACCTTCGGCCGCCTGGCCAAGCGGCTTGGCATCAGCGATCGCATCGTCGTCTACTACTTCCCCACCAAGGACGACCTGATCACCGAGGTCATCACCTCGCTCGGCCGGCAGTTGCAGGAGACCCTGGCCGCCGCCTTCGCCGCTCCCGCCGCCGGCCATGTGGCCCTGGCCCGGACCGCCTGGCCGGTCCTGGCCCGGGCCGACGTGGACCCCGTGTTCGCCCTGTTCTTCGAGGCAGCCGGCTTGGCCGTCGCTCGGCGGGAGCCGTACCACACCCTGGTGCCCCAGCTGATCGAGGCCTGGATCGCCTGGGCCTCGGCCCTCATCGAAGGGACCCCGGCGGTGCGCCGGGCCGAGGCAGAGGCCGCCGTGGCCCTGATCGACGGGCTGCTGATCATGCGCCTCACCGCCGGCCCCGACCAGGCCAACCGGGCCGCCCGCCGCCTCGGTATCCGCTGATCCCCACGCCAGGTGTTGGCACGGCCGATCCGGCTAGGCCAGGCTAGGAGTTATCGCGAAAGACGAAACAGGGGGTCGACCCGACATGCCGATCAAGCAGATCATCCCTGGTGTCAGCGTCATCGACACCGACACCCACTGGTCGGAGCCGCCCGACCTGTGGACCTCGCTGGCCCCGGCCAAGTACAAGGATCTCGTGCCCCAGATCAAGGAGCACAAGGGGCGCCGCCGCTGGGTGGTCAACGGCGACATCCCCCTGGCCGGCGATTCGGCCGTCAGTGCCATCGCCCCCGACGGCGGCAAGATGCTCGGCCTCAAGTTCCTCAAGCACAACATCGACATGGTCCACCCGGCCAGCTACGACTGCCAGGCCCGGCTCGACCTGATGGACGACATGGGCGTCAGCCACAACATCGTCTACCCCAACGTCGGCGGCTTCGGGAACCAGAACTTCCTGCGCATCGAGGACCGGGCCCTGCGCATCGCCTGCGTCGAGATCTACAACGACTGGATGGCCGACCTGCAGCAGCGCTCCGGCGGCCGCATCCTGCCGATGGCTCTCGTGCCGTGGTGGGACATCGAGGCCTCGGTGGCCGAGATCGACCGGATGCACAAGGCAGGCGCCCGGGGCATCGTGATGTGCTCCAACCCCCACGATTCGGGAATGCCCGACTTCGCCCAGCCCGACTGGCGCCCGTTCTGGGAAGTCTGCGAAGCGCTGGAGATGCCGGTCAACTTCCACATCGGCGCGTCCGAGGGCGACATCGACTGGTCGGGCAAGGTGCCCTACAAGTCGTGGCCGGGCGACGTGAAGATCTCCCTCGGCGGGGCCGCCATCTTCCTCGGCCAGCTCCGCTGGATGGTGAATCTCCTGGTCAGCGATGTGCCGGAGCGGCACCCGAACCTCAAGTTCGTGTCGGTGGAAAGCGGCGTGGGCTGGATCCCATTCCTGCTCGACGCGCTGGACTACCAGTGCGGCGAGACGGCGCCCGAGCACCTGGCCCATCTGTCGCTCAAGCCGTCGGAGTACTTCCAGCGCCAGTTCTTCGGCTGCTTCTGGTTCGAGCACCGCACGCTCAAGAGCGCGGTGGAGATCCTCGGCGCCGACAACATCATGTTCGAGACCGACATCCCCCACCCCACCAGCCTCTACCCCCACGGAGTGGAGCGGGTGCAGGCCGCGATCGCCGATCTTGCCCCTGACGTGCAGCGCAAGATCCTGCAGGGGAACGCGGCCAAGCTGTACAAGATCGGGGTGTAGCCGTCCGCGCCGTGGGCTCAGTCGCCCCGGGCTGTGCCAGACTTGCGGCATGGCCCACGACGAGCCCACGGCGGGCGTTCCCGAGCCGCACCCCCACCAGCCGGTGCGCTACATGGACCGCACACGGGCCTGGTACGCCACGCTGGGGTACGACCCCTACCGCTGGCCCTGCTACGCCGATGTGCCCTTCCGGCCACTGGCCAAGCCCCTGGCCGAGAGCCGCCTGGCCCTCGTCACCACGGCCGCCCCCTACCGGCCCGAGCTGGGCGACCAGGGCCCCGGTGCCAGCTACAACGGGGCGGCCAAGTTCTTCGAGGTCTACACCCGGCCAACCGAGCCCACCACCGACGACGACCACGACCTGCGGATCTCCCACATCGGCTACGACCGCAACCACACGAAGGCCGACGACCGCAACACCTGGCTCCCGGTCGAGCGGCTGCGGGAGGCCCGGGACGCTGGCCGGATCGGGGCCCTGACCGAGCGCATCTACGCGGTGCCCACCGTGCGGCGCCAGCGGTCCACCACCGAGGAGCACGCCCCCCGGGTGGCGGCCCTGCTGGCCGAGGACTCAGCCGATGTCGCCCTCCTGGTGCCGGTTTGACCGGTGTGCCACCAGACCGTGAGTCTGGTCGCCCGCCACCTTGAGGCCGCTGGCATCCCCACCGTGATCATGGGGGCGGCCAAGGACATCGTGGAGACCGTGGGCGTGCCCCGCTTCGTGTTCTCCGACGTTCCCCTGGGCAACCCCGCCGGCCTGCCCCACGATGCCGACTCCCAGTGCATGGTGCTGGAGCTGGCCCTGCGGGTGTTGGAGACGGCGCCCGGCCCCCGCACCACCGTGCAGTCGCTGCTGGCCTGGCCCGGTGAAGACGGGGACCCTCACGCCTGGAAGCGGGACTTCATGAACCTCTCGGGGCTCACTCCGGACAAGGTCGCCCGGGCCAAGGCCGACTTCGAGGAGCAGAAGCGCCGGGCCGGCCTGGGCTCGCCGTCCTAGTCGTCTCTGTTGCGGGGAGGGGCGAAACGTCAGGTCCCCAGCGGGGACACCTAGGCTGGCGCTCCATGAGTGACCACCCGATCTCCCGCTTCCCGGTGCCCACCCTCGATGAGCTGCCCGACGACATCGCCGGCATGATCCACACGGTGTCGGAGAAATCGGGGTTCGTTCCCAACGTGTTCCTCGCCCTGGCCCACCGGCCGGCGGAGTTCCGGGCCTTCTTCGCCTATCACGACGCCCTGATGGACAACAGCGAGGGCCTGTCCAAGGCGGAACGGGAGCTGATCGTGGTGGCCACCAGCGCCCGCAACGACTGCCTGTACTGCGTGGCCGCCCACGGGGCGATCCTGCGCATCCGGTCGAAGCGGCCCCTGCTGGCCGATCAGGTGGCCACCAACCCTCACAAGGCCGACCTCAGCGAGCGGGAGCGCCACATCGTGGCCTTCGCCCTGCGCATGGTCGACGACTCGGCCTCGGTCACCGACGCCGACATCGATGACATGCGGGCCAAGGGCTTCACCGATGACGAGATTTGGGACATCGGGGCCATCACGGCCTTTTTCGCCCTGTCGAACCGGATGGCCAACCTGACCTCGATGCGGCCAAACGATGAGTTCTACACGATGGGCCGGAGCTGATCGCCCGAGCGGGCCGGGGCTGACCGCCTCGGCATCACGGGCCGTCGTCGCCGGGGGTTTCCTCGACGACCTTGCGCCAGGCCTGGAGCTGGGACACGTAGGGGAAGTCGAACTGGTCGCCGAGGCCCGATACGATCTCCCGGGCCTGCTCGGCCACCGCCTCGGCCTTGTCCCGCGTGAGGGCGGCGATGAAGCTGGTGGACAGCACCCGGTCGACCACACCCTCCACCGTGGTGGGAGACGGGTTGGCGATCCGCCACTCGTCGACCGAGCCGAACCGGGCGTCGGAGTTGATGGCGCGGCGCCAGTGCATGTCCCGGTAGCGGGGGGTGTTGCCGGCGAACCGATCGACCAGCTCAGTGAGGGCGGCCACCCATGGCTCGCTCTCGTCCCGCACGTTCCACACGGTCACCAGATGCCCGCCGGGTTTGAGCACCCGGTGGATCTCGTCGAGGGCCGGGCGGTAGTCGAACCAGTGGAACGACTGGGAGGCCACGATCGTGTTGGCTGTGCCGTCGTCCATCGGGATGGCCTCGGCCGAGCCGATGCGGACCTCGGCCTCGGGCACGCTCTCGGCCAGCAGGCTGCGCATCGACACGACGGGCTCCACGGCGATCACCGGTTGGCCCAGGTCGATCAGCTGACGGGTGAAGATGCCGGTGCCGGCCCCCAGCTCGACCACCACGCCGTGCCCGTAACGGTCCACCACCCGGCGGGCGACGCCGGGGTGGTACGTGGGACGGCTCCGGTGGTAGCGGTCGACCTCGCGGGCGTAACCCGTTGCTGCTGCTTCGTGCACCACACCATCATGGTGCCCGGAGACGGGCCGCTTCACGCCGCCGAGCCCGATAACGACGTGCATTTCCCGCGAACAGGACATGCTCCGAACTGGGTACATGTCCCGACCGTGGAACTTCACCCACGGCTGGGGCCAACCTGGCAGACCCCGGGAGGGCCGGATCAGCCTGGTTACCCTCCACAACCGTGTCTCAACCCGAGCTGGTGATCTTCGACTGCGACGGCGTGCTGGTGGACTCCGAGGTCCTCGTGATCGACATCGAGCGTCAGATGCTGGCCGAGCTGGGGGTGCACCTGACGGCGGAGGAGATCAACCGCCGCTTCACCGGCCGTTCCGACGCATCCATGCACGCCGAGCTCAGCCGGGAGCTGGGCATCGACCTGGGTGAGGAGTTCTCGGTCCGGCGCACCGAGCGGGTGTGGGCCGCCTTCGACTCCTCGCTGCGTCCGGTGGCCGGGATGGCCGAGCTGCTGGCCGAGCTGACCCTGCCCCGGTGCGTGGCTTCGTCCAGCGTGCCGGCCCGGATCGAGCGGTCACTCACCGTCACCGGCCTCATCGGCCATTTCGGCGGCCGGCTCTACAGCGCCACCATGGTCGAGCGGGGCAAGCCCGCTCCGGATCTGTTCCTCTTCGCCGCCGAGCGATGCGGGGTGCCGCCCGACCGGTGCCTGGTGGTGGAGGACTCGCCCTACGGGGTGGCGGGAGCGGTGGCGGCCGGCATGCGGGCCGTCGGGTTCACGGCGGGCGGCCACAACCTGCCCGACGCCGCCGAGCGACTGGTGGCGGCGGGAGCCGAGATCGTGGTCGACCGGGCATCGGCGCTTCCCCCCTGCTGGAGCTGACCTGGGCCCTCAGGCATCGTCATCGAGCACGATCCGGCTGGCGTTACCGGCCAGCAGCGGGAGCGGGACGGCCTGGAGGCGGGCCACGCCGGAGTCGAGCAGGTAGCAGGCGCCCACGATGAGGGCGCTGAGCGGGACGAGCCGCAGATCGCCCGTCATCTCGGCCACCATGACGATGGCCACCAGGGGCGAGCGGACGCTGGCGGCCAGGCCCACCGCCATCGCCACCAGCGCCCCGTCCCACCACGATCCGGGCAAGGTGACGCCGAGCTCGGCGACGGCATGGAAGGTTGTGAGCGCGGCCCCGGCCGCCACGGCCATCGACGGCGACACGATCCCGCCCGGCGCGCCGGCCCCGATGGCGAATGTGGTAGCCACGAGCTTCCCGGCCATCAGGGTCAGGGCCAGAGCGACGGTGGCACCGGTGGCGGCCTGCTCGATGGCTTCCATGCCGTTGCCGGCGGTGCCGGGCGCAGTGGCCACAGCGGTGCCGGCGGCAACAGCCAGAGCAAGGGGCCCGATCCAGCGCAGCCAGGCTTCGGGGGCGTCGCCGGCCCGGGCCGTGCGGGCCGCCAGCTGCTCCCTCACCAGGAAGAAGATACGGCTGGCGGCGTAGGCGGGAATGAGGGCGACCAGGGACAGGGCCACGGTTTGCCCGCTCAGCGGGTGGTGGCCTGCCGGGAAGATCGTTCCGCTCCCGAACAGGAACCGGGTGGCTGCGAACCCGGCCACGGCCCCGCCGGCGGCATACGCCGTCGCCCCCGGCAACGCCGTGCTCCTCGATGAGGGCTGCCCGACGCCGCCAGCCCTCCCGGCGCCCAGGTGCTCACGGGTGTAGAGCACGGCGGCCAGGGGGGCGTGGTAGGCGGCGCTGAAGGCGGCGGCGATGCCGGCGCTGGCCAGGGGGGCCACGGGCCGGCCGGTCAGCCGGGCGGCGGAGGCCCCGAGGCTGCCGCCGGTCTCGATGATGGCCGACTCCCGCCCGATCGAGGTCAGCCCGGCACTGGCGGCCAGGGTGCCGGCGGCCCGGGTGAGCGACCCGGCCAGCGATGGCCCGGGACCCTCGCCCCGGGCGGCAGCCGCCACCGACGCCATCCCCAGCCGCTGGTGATACCGGGCCATGGCGCGGCGTCCGATGGCGGTCGCGGCGAACACCGCGACCGCGACAGCGGCCGCCAACCGCCAGCGGGGGAGCGACGAGGCGGCCTCGAGCGGATCCGACGAGCCCGCCCAGGTCGCCACCCCCAGCCCGATGAGCCAGCGGAAGCCCCGGGCGAAGCCAGCGGCGGCCACGGCCACCGCCGCCACCAGCAACAGGGTGGCCGGGCCGTGGAGCCGCGCCGGTACGGCCGCTCGCCGCCGCCGGCCGCCGGCCAGGCGGGGGGCCCGGGCGATCGCGGCGTCATCCCGCTGAAGCGCCTCCACGGCTCCAGCCTGGCCGCCCCGAATCCATATAGCAAAGTGAAGGTGAGTCCACTGTGGCATAGGATTTACCTATGGATTTGCGACAGGTGGAGTACGTGGTGGCCATCGTTGACCACGGTGGTTTCACCCGGGCCGCCAGCGCCCTCGGGCTGGCTCAGCCGTCGCTGTCGCAGAGCGTGCGCCGGCTGGAGGAGGAGCTGGGTGCGCCGCTCCTGGCCAGGATGGGCCGTCGGGTGGAGCTGACCGATGCCGGCGAATCGTTCATGGGCCCGGCTCGGCGCCTGCTACGGGAAGCTCAGCGGGCCCGGGACGCGGTGGCAGCCCATGCCGGCCTGGCCGCCGGCACTCTCGACCTGGTGGCGCTGGCCTCGCTGGCCGTCGATCCCGTGGCCGGGCTGGTGGCCGCCTTCCGGGGCCGGCACCCGGGGGTGACGGTGCGGATGCTCGATCCGTCGAGCCCGGTCCACCTGCTGGAGCTCGTCCGCTCGGGCCGGGCCGAGGCCGGGATCACCGAGGCCGAAGGGGCGCCGCCCGGACTGGCCACGGTCACCTTGTCGAGCCAGTCGCTCGTGGCCGTGCTCCCGCCGGTGCCCGACGGTGCCGCCGGCCCAGCCGGCCCGATGTCGGCCCCGGAGTTGGCCGGTCAGGCTCTGGTGGTGACCCCGCCCGGCACGTCGCTGCGGACCCTGGTCGACCGGTTCGTGGGAGCGGCGACGGCGTCGGGTCATCGGGCGGCGACGATCCGGGTGGCGGTGGAGACCGACCAGCGCGACATGCTGGTTCCTCTGGTGCTCCAAGGGGCGGGGGTGGCGGTGCTGCCGCCGGCGCTAGCCGCTGACGCCGCCGCTGAGGGGGCAGTGGTCCGCTCCCTGGATCCGCCCCTGGAACGCCGGATCGTGCTCGTGCACCCACTCGATGGCCTGTCACCGGCCGCCACCGCCTTCGTGGCCGAGTCATCTCCCCGGGGTGGCGAGCCAGACTCCACTGTCACAGGCCCCGGCTAGGGTCGGGTGGCATGACGGTCGTCGGCAACTTCGAGCAGCTACGCCTCGATGCGGGCCTGGGGCCGGTCCGCCTGTTCGAGCCGGCCCCCCGCCCTCCGGTGCTGGCGTTGCGGCGGGATCTGGTGCCCGGGGTCGCCTTCCACCCGGCGGTGGCGGCCTGGTTCGAGCGCCGGTTCCCGGCCGGTCCCACCCCGCCCCAGGTCGAGGCGTGGCCCCACATCGGCGCCGGCCGCCACACCCTGGTGGCCGCCCCAACCGGCTCCGGCAAGACCCTGGCCGGCTTCCTCATGGCCATCAACCGCCTCTACCTGGCCCATGACAGGGGCCTCGACATGGCGGGCACCCGGGTGGTGTACGTGTCGCCGCTGAAGGCCCTGGCGGTCGATATCGCCGAGAACCTCGAACGCCCGCTGTCCGAGATCGCCGAGACGGCGGTCGCCCTGGGGCTCCCGGCCCCCGCCCTCACGGTGGCGGTCCGCACCGGAGACACCCCGTCCAACGAGCGCCAGGCCATGGTCCGCAAGCCCCGCACCTTCCTCATCACCACCCCGGAGTCGCTCTACCTGCTGGTCACGGCGGCCCGCAGCCGGGAGGTGCTGCGGTCGGTGGAGACCGTGATCGTCGACGAGATCCACGCCGTGGCCCGGGACAAGCGAGGATCTCACCTGGCGCTCACCCTGGAGCGGCTGGCGCATGCTGCCCGTCGGCCGCCGGCCCGGATCGGCCTGTCGGCCACCCAGCGCCCGATCAGCACCGTGGCCCGCCTGCTCGTCGGCACCCGCACCGATAGCACCGGCGGGATCGACTGCGCCATCGTCGACGCCGGTCACCAGCGCCACCTCGACCTGGCCATCGAGCTGCCCGACAGTGAGCTGGAGGCGGTGGCGTCGAGCACCCAGATGGCCCAGGTGCTCGACCGGATCGCCCAGCTGGTGGCCGACCACCGCACCACGCTCGTGTTCGTCAACACCCGGAGCCTGGCCGAGCGCCTGGCCCACGAGCTGGGCGAGCGCCTGGGCGACGACGTGGTGGCGGCCCACCACGGGAGCCTCAGCCGGGAGCGCCGCCACCGGGTGGAGCGCCGGCTGCGGGCCGGCGAGCTCAGGGCCCTGGTGGCCACCGCCTCCCTGGAGCTGGGCATAGACGTGGGTCCGGTGGAGCTGGTGTGCCAGATCGGTTCGCCCCGGTCGATCGCCACCTTCCTCCAGCGGGTCGGCCGGTCGAACCACACCCGGGCCGGCACTCCCCGGGGCCGTCTCTACCCTCTCACCCGAGACGAGCTGGTGGAGTGCACGGCCCTGGTGTGGGCGGTGCGGGAGGGCACGCTCGACGTGCTCCACCCGCCGGAGGCCCCGCTCGACATCCTGGCCCAGCAGCTCGTGGCCGAGACCGGGGCCGAGCCGTGGCCGGCCGACGGCCTGTACGAGCTCGTCACCCGGGCCGCCCCCTACGCCGGCCTCAGCCGGGCCGACTTCGACGCGGTGGTCACCCTGGTGAGCGAGGGCATCATGACCGGCCGGGGCCGGCGGGCGGCCTGGGTCCACCACGACGGGGTGAACGGCGAGCTGCGCGGCCGGCGGGGGGCCCGCCACGTGGCCATAACCTCGGGCGGCGCCATCCCCGAGATCTACGACATGCGGGTGGTGGCCGAGCCCGACGAGACGTTCATCGGCACGGTCACCGAAGACTGGGCGCTGGAGTCGGCGGCGGGAGACATCTTCCTGCTCGGCACCCACTCATGGCGGATCCGCCAGGTCACCGGTGGGGTGGTGCGCGTCACCGACGCCGGCGACGCCCCGCCCACCGTGCCGTTCTGGACGGGCGAGGCACCGGCCCGCACCGCGGAGCTGTCGGCCCAGGTGTCGGCGCTGCGGGCCCGGGTCGATCACCACCTCCGCAACGGCGACGCGGCGGGGGCCACCGCCTGGTTGCAGGAGGCCGCCGGGATCGAGGGCCACGCCGCTGTCCTCATCGTCACCTACCTGGCGGCGGGGTCGGCCGTGCTGGGGGCCATGCCCACGGCGCAGCA
>Ga0224500_10002184_pt1 | contig 10733 bp, 15 predicted proteins | sample SF_Oct11_sed_USG_FD_168126 | JGI IMG/M metagenome (GOLD analysis project Ga0224500, IMG submission 168126) | Sediment microbial communities from San Francisco Bay, California, United States - SF_Oct11_sed_USGS_4_1 | ecosystem: Environmental > Aquatic > Marine > Sediment | place: USA: California... | reverse complement strand
AATCTTCGCGCTTGCGCTTCCGCTAATCATGTGGAGTTGTGCGCAACGTCCCTACGAGCGCGGAATCCACCCCACTGGCCTCAGCCGATATGATGTGGAGCGGGACTATATGGAGTGTGAGTACAAGGCAAGGTTAGCCAACGAGCAGCACTTCTACAGTCAGAGTTCACCCTTTCCCTTCGGTGCCGGACCTCAGAGTCCGGCCGACCATGCTCGCGCACTGCATGGCCTCTCGACCATCAACGTCATGCGAGATACGTGTCTTGCGGCAAAAGGTTACCATCTTAATTAGTTCCAGCGTGCAGATAGCACAGATCCTCAAACCGCTCGCCGCCTCGATACTTCGCGATGACCATCCACTCCCGTCGAGCATCGGTCAGGCCGATATAGGCCACACCATCAAGCCGAAACGGTTGAATCGTAAAGAGCGTGCTCAACGCAGGGGATGGTGATAGCTTGTCCATGGGAAGAGACGTCAGCGGATATGTTCCTCCGGTACGCTCAAACTTGTCGTGCGTTGCCAACAGGGGGCTCATGTCTTGCCAACCGAGTTGGTCAAGGACTGGGCTATTGGCGGGAAAGACATAGAAGCTCTCACTCGGTGCGCCCTTCATGCAAAACGTGGTCTTCACCACTAAGTCGTCGCGCCCATCGTTGTTCAGATCCATGTTCGCCTTGTCGAGACTCGAGCAGCGCCTGATCTTTGGTCCCTCTCCCTTCAACTCCACCGCGGTCCACTCCACAGTCCTTGATAGCTCGGGGGCGGCATTCAGTCCTTCTCCAAACAACTTCGCCATTTTTTCGCACAGCGGCTTGTCGCTGTACGCTGCCAGCTCCACTGATGCCGCAGATACGAATGTTGGAAGCATCGCCACCAAAAGGCTTCCCATCCAAGTCCGTTTCATCGCCATTTTACTGGCCTCCTAACCCACATTATGTTGATTGACATCCCGACTGTCCGTTTTTAAGATACCTCTACTAATTTCGTGCCCTTACAACTCATGACACTCACTCCGCTTCAAGACCTCGCTCAATCCCTCGTCAACTGCGAGCGATGTAAACTCGCCAAGCTGGGGCGCAGCCAGGTTGTGTTCGGCGTGGGGAACCCTCATGCCAGTATCATGTTTGTCGGCGAAGCGCCAGGTCTCAATGAAGATCAGAAGGGTGAGCCGTTCGTGGGGGCAGCCGGAAAAATCCTGAATGACCTCCTAGCCTCGGCAGGTCTCTCACGCGATCACATCTACATTGCCAACGTCATCAAGTGCCGGCCACCGAATAATCGCGACCCAGAGCAAGACGAAGTCGAAACCTGCAAGCCATTCCTACTGCAGCAGATTCAATTGATACGTCCGAAATTGGTTTGCACCTTGGGGAACTGGGCCACGCAGACGTTGTTGGAGCGGAAAGTCGGTATCACGAAAGTGAAGGCTCAGGCCTTCTACATGAAAGATTTTGTGCTTTTTCCTCTGCTCCACCCCGCAGCCGCTCTCCATCAAGGCAACCTGCTCGTCACGTTGAAAGAGGACTTCAAGAAGCTCAAAGAATTTCTCGACCGCCACTCCAAACCAGCTGAGCCAACCAGCGCAGCTCCTACCCCAGCCGAACCAGTCTTGAATATTGAATCCCCCCAGCCAGCTCAGATGGATCTGTTTGGATAACCTTGCTGTTTCAAGCCCATGGCGAACGGGCTACTCAGTTCTCCCCCCTTGCGAGCAGCAATGTTCTTAGCTCTTCGTATACATTGCGCCGTGGACCGACAAAGACAATATCAAGGCAAGACTCGTCATCATGAATGCGGTAGATAATTCGATAGGTCCTGACACGATAGGATCGAAGTCCGGCGAGTTCAAATTGAAGGGAATGACCTGCGAGCGGAGAGATCAATAGCTCCCTGATGCCTTCCTTGATCTCTCGCTTAACTTGAGGATGAAACCTACGGATTCGCTCAGCCGCTTCCGCCGTATACCGAGCTCGGTAGCCTTTCACGGATTCTCGCGTCCAAATACCGCGTCATGGCTCACCCACTGCCCTTTCTCAGCCAGCTTCAAGGATCGACGGAGCGCGCGCATCGATTTTTGATCACTCAGAATCTCGATCGTCTCCATGAGCCCCTCAAACTGATCCATACTCAAAAGCACAGCCGAAGGAACGCCATCGCGCGTAATAGCCACAACCTCCTGCTTGTGCTTCATCCGTCTGATTAGGTCCAATAACTTATTTTTAGCCTCACTGACGGAAACGTACTCATCAACTTGTGGCATAGCTACCTCCTACTAGCTTTATTAGTAGCCATTATAGTGGCTTATAGGAGTCCTGGCAAGCAAGCATCACAGATAGCGGTCCCTACCGCACCAGTCCTCAATATCGAATCTCCTCAGCCGGCACAGATGGATCTGTTCGGGTCATAACTCACACGTTTTCTCTTCCCTTACGTATAGCAGCAGCATTGATCTCAACGGCCCGAAAGAGGACCTCGGCGGACGAAGGAAAGGCAGCTCCTCCTTCGCCATGCACAAAAAAGTAGCCTGGCCCTCATTTATCGTCCGCTGAAATTCAAGAAGCATTGAACAGCTATTGGCTTCCCAAGTAAACTTGCCTTCCACAGGGATACCGCGCGACACGGCAAAGTCGCCCGCAGCAGACTTATTAGTTAGGCAACCCGAGGCACTATGAAGTTTGAGCTAGAAGAAAGTCTCAGGGGCGCACCCGACGAGAAACTGTTAGAAGACATGCGTCGCAGCGCCAAAGCGATTGGCAGGGTCACAATTACGATGGCCGAATACGAGAGAAGCGGAAAGGCTCATCCGAGTACGATTCAAAGACGATTTGGATCGTGGCCTAAGGCGCTAAAGTTGGCAGGCCTGCAGCCCAGTAGATCGAAAATTTGGATAACCGATGAGGAGCTATTCGAGAACATCAAGTCACTGTGGATGAGCCTAGGCCGCCAGCCCAGATACACTGAGGTAAGAGCGCCTAACTCCCGATTCTCAGCTGGAACATACGAAAACCGATTTGGTTCATGGGCAAAAGCACTCCGCGAGTTTGTAGCGTGGGTTAACTCTGACGCTTCAGATCAGCCCCAACAAGACGCAGAACAAGCACTGGATGCAGCGGATGCAACCATTCAAATTTGCTCTACGACGCGTCGCACTCGCCGGGAAATATCCGATCGTCAGAGATTTCGAATCCTCGTAAGGGATGGATTTCGGTGCAAAGCCTGCGGTGCAAGTCCACTAAAGGAGCCAGGCATCGAACTGCACGTTGATCATGTTTTACCTTGGTCGAAAGGTGGCGAGACAACCGATGACAATCTTGAGACCAAGTGCAAACAATGCAATTTGGGCAAGGGAAACGCATTTCATGTCTAACAACGCCATCAACTCGGACAGCAAAAATCGGCGCTCCTTCGTCGCTCTGCTTTTCGCTGCCGGTTATGGCGAACGATGGGCATCTACCAGAGGAGATGGTTATGCCAAACGGAAAAATGGAAGGAATGGGGGCGTTGCTTGACTTACAATCTCTACTCCAATTCGATGGGGCTTGGATATAGCCGAGCCGGTGAGCCTGACATCGCGTTTGTTTCAATACACTCCTCCAAATTTGCTGACCTTCTCCTCAACGACGACCGCTGCTGCTGACCCGTGCATCAGCGTCATGCTGAGTCTCGATGCAGCAAAACCACGTGGCCCACTCCCAGCGGGTGGCATAGACTGCTCGACGCTCCGTTAGCCCTTCGATCTGAATGGAGCTAGTTTCTGAGCCGATCGTGGCTGAGCGTGAGGGCTCGCCAGAAGAGCTCTGGCAAGGGCGGGAGCAGTTGCGGATGTAGGGGTTAGGCTTTTGCTTTGACGGTAGACGAGGAGTCTGAATCTGCGGCTTCACCGCCCTCTTCCTCAGCAGGTTTTTCTTCTTCCGGCACATCGAACCACTGCACCAACATTTCTTCCCACCAAGTTTCAGTCACCTCAGTCCCCGGGTCCGTCCCCAGAAAAGCCACGTCTTCTTTCCTGACGGATGCTCCGACGAGCTGCGGCTGGGATTTCGCGCGATTGATGACTTCCTTCGTAGCATAGCCGCCGATGATCCAGGAATCCGGGTCAGCTCGGCGAGATTTATAGGCCTTCAAGCCATGCTTGAGATATACGAAGATCTGCTGTTGAACCGGATCGGTGACGCCGGTCTGTGGGAAACTGAGCGTTTTTTCTATTTGCTTTCGCCAATGCCGATCATCGTAACGAGACGTGATTAACTGCAGCATCTTCTTTCCCAGCTCAGTATCAAGTGGCATAGCGTGAGGTTCTTACTCGTCGTTATTTGCGGCTATACAGGCCGGTGAAGGAAGCTTTGGCCAGGGCATTCTGATTGAGATAGTACCCGACCATTGCGCCGGATGCCTGTGGTTTCAACGACAATTGATCTACTTTTAATGCATACACCGTAAAGATGTAGCGATGCGGTTTGTGGCCGGCAGGAGGACAGGGGCCACCGTACCCAGGCTCACCGAAATCTGTCATGCTTTGCACCGCGCGTTGCGGCTCACCGGAGCCGCCCGGCTTTCCGGCGCCCGCGGCGAGTGCCGAGATATCCGGAGGAATGTTGAAGATGACCCAATGCCACCAGCCGCTGCCGGTGGGCGCATCCGGATCATACATGGTCACGGCAAAACTCTTGGTCCCCTTAGGAGCATTGTTCCAGCGCAACTCCGGAGACACATTGTCGCCAGTGCATCCAAATCCGTCGAAGACATGTGCCTTGCCAATCATGCCCTTATGCTTAATGGTCGAACTGGTGAGCTGAAAATCTGCCGCAGCACTGATGCCAGGCATGAGTGCGATCGCACATAGAATGCTGCTCCAGATCAGTCTCATACGTCGAGTCTCTCTCTTGAATGTAGAAAAAGTCCTCTGAGTTCGTCTCGCGTTGCGCGAGCTACCCGAGCTGTTGCTTAAAGAAGGTCTTGGTTCTGGCCCAGGCGTCCTTCGCAGCCTCTGGCCGATACACGGATGGATCGGTATCTCGGAAAAACGCATGAGGAGCGCCAGGATAGGTTTTAATCTCGCCGGCTTTCCCATACTTCTTCAATGCCGTGGCCAGTCGCTGGACATCCGCCTTGGTAATCCAGCCATCGTCTTCACCGTAGAGGTACAGCACCGGGCAGGCCAGCTTCTGAATCGGCGTATCAGGATTGGGCACTTGGCCATAGAACGGCACTGCCGCTTTGATCTCCACATTGACGCAGGGCAGCATGAGCGCATAGGAACCGCCCATACAGAACCCGGTGACACCAATCCTCGTGGCATCGACCTCTGGAACTGATTTTAGATACGCCACGGTGGCATTCAAATCAGCGAGGCCGTCTTCCTGTTTCAGCGTATTCATGAGCGTGCCGGCTTCGCCGGCATCTGTCGTCAGCGCATAGCCCAATCGCGAATAGAGATCCGGCGCGATCGCGACATAGCCTTCTGCCGCATATCGCCTCGCGATATCCTTCATATGATCAGTGAGTCCCCACCATTCCTGGACGACGATGATGGCCGGTCGTTGCTCTTTGGTATGCGGAGCTGCGACGAACGCCTTCATCGTCACGTTTCCACTCTGATACTGAACGGTGGTTTCTCGAATAGATTCAGCCATGGGTCCGACCAAGCTCAAGACTCACAATTCAACCCTGTGCCTAATGCACGGCTAGTTGCCTGCCACCATCAGTTCTGAAATTTTCAGCGTCGGGCTCGCAATTCGCCCCCGGAACACGAGATCGCTCCCAATCACTTCGATATCCTTGAACATCTGCTTGAGATTCCCCGCGATGGTGATTTCTTCGACGGGATAGGCCAATTCTCCGTTTTCAATCCAAAACCCGCTAGCCCCTCGCGAGTAATCACCCGTGACCATATTAATTCCGAATCCGATCAACTCGGTGACGTAGAGCCCCTCCTTGACTGAACCGATAATCTCCTGAGCGCTCTTCAATCCTGGGACAAGATAAAAATTCGTCGGGCCGACAGACGGACTCTCGCCCACACTCCGTGATGCGTTGCCGGTCGAAGGCAATCCCAGTTTCCGTCCGGAATAGGTATCGAGTAGATAGCTCCGTAGCACACCACGCTCCACGATCGTGTTCTTGCGCGTGGCCAATCCTTCGCCGTCAAACGGGCGAGATCCAAGGCCTCCGGCCATCCGGCCGTCGTCGTACACGGTCATGAGATCGGACGCAATCGTCTGACCAAGCTTATCGAGAAGGAACGAGGCCCGCTTGTAGAGACCGTAGCCGGAAATGGCACCACACAAGTTTGCGAGCAGGCTCCCAGCCATCTCTTGGTCAAACACCACCGGTACTCGCTTGGTCGCCACTTTGCGCGCGCCCAGGCGGCGAACGGCTCGTCTGGCTGCCTCCTGCCCGATCGATTCCGCTGAGGCCAGCCTTGCAAATTTGCGCTGCACCTCATACCAGGCATCCCGCTGCATAGCCCCGGTCGTGGGCTCAGTTGCAATCGGAGAGACGGACAGCGAAAAGTTTGAACTCTTATAGGACCCGACGAACCCATGGCTGTTCGCCAGCACCACTCGCCCAGATGACGAATCAAACTCCGCACCTTCCGAGTTCGTAATGCGTGGATCCGTGGCAAAGGCCGCCGCTTCTCCGCGCTTGGCCCAATCAATCTGCGTTTCCGTATCGAGCACGGCCTCATCATAGAGATCAAGGCTCGGCTGGTCCGTAGCCATCTGAGCCGCATCTGGTAACCCCGATACGTCATCCTCAACAACCGCCCTAGCCAAGGTGCACGTGTCTGCAATAAGCCGTTCAAGAGAGTCTTGTGAAAAGTCTGATGTCGAGGTCGTCGCCGAACGTTTTCCGATAAAGACGCGCAGTCCGAGCCGTTTCTCTCTCGCCTTCGTTAATCGATCGACTGTGCCGACCCGCACCTGGACGGAAAAGGTCTCGCCGTCGGCCACCACGATATCCGCCTCTGTCGCGCCGCACGCTTTCGCACGAGCCAGAACATCGGCAGCCAGCTGCCCATAGCCGTTGGTGATTGTGGCAGGCTCTGTTCCTCGTTGCCCTTGATGCACACGCCCTCTTTTCTGTCAGTTGTCATGTGGTCGGCCTCCTTGGTGGGCCCTGAGACCAAATGACTCGTGACTCTCTTACCTCTGCGTACCCCCGACCGTGATTTCGTCGATTTTGATGGTTGGCAAGCCGACCCCAACCGGCACCGATTGGCCGTCCTTCCCGCACGTCCCGATCCCATTGTCGAGTTTCAGATCATGCCCCACCATCGAGACCTTGGTGAGGATCTCCGGTCCACTCCCGATCAATGTTGCTCCCTTCACCGGCTTCGTGATCTGTCCGTCCTCGATGAGGTAGGCCTCGCTGGCAGAGAACACGAACTTCCCACTGGTGATATCAACCTGCCCACCGCCGAACGAGACGGCATAGAGCCCTTTTTTCACCGACCGAATAATGTCCTGGGGATCCGACTCACCGGCCAACATGAAGGTATTCGTCATTCGAGGGAGCACCACACTTTGATAATTCTCACGCCGACCGTTGCCGGTCAGAGGAATGCCCATGAGGCGAGCGTTGAGCTTATCGGTGATATAGCGGCGGAGAATCCCCTTCTCGATGAGTGTCGTACAGCTGGTTGGCGTTCCCTCATCATCCATATTTAACGAACCTCGGCGAAATGGGAGGGTTCCATCGTCGACGATCGTGCAGACGTCCGACGCCACGCGTTTCCCGATCAAGCTTGAGAAAGCCGACGTCTTTTTCCGGTTGAAGTCAGCTTCCAAGCCATGTCCGATTGCCTCGTGCAGCAGGATACCGGGCCAGCCACCGGCCAACACCACGGGCATGACCCCGGCCGGAGCATCCACAGCGGACAAGTTCAGGATCGCCTCTCGCGCCGCCTCTCGCGCATAGCTCAAGTGTCGATTGTCCTCGAGGTAGTACTCAAATCCAACCCGGCCGCCCCCGCCGAAGCTCCCGACCTGTCGATTGTCACCGTCCTCGGCAATACAGGTGATCTGCAGACGGGACAACGGTTGAATATCGCCGACCAGTGTCCCATCAGAGGTCGCAACCGCCACCACCTTGTACTCGGTGTTAAAAGAAGCCATGACGTTCTTAATGCGGGGATCGTACCGTCTGGCCTCGGCATCAATTGCGTTCAACAGCGCCACGCGATCAGCCGTGGCAACCTCGGCCTTCGCCCGTTCGATCGGATAGAGGTCTCTGGACGGTCGGCGCTGGGTAGGCACCGGAACGGGAGAAGCTCCCTGAGGAGAATTGGCGATGTAGCGTGCCGTGTCGGCCGCAATCTCCAGATCCTTCTTCGTGAGTTCATCTGAGTAGGCAAACCCTGTCTTCTCACCAGCCGTTGCACGGACGCCGACCCCTTGAGAGATACTCTTAGCTGCACGCTTAACGATGCCTTCCTCCATCGACACCGACTCTGAGGTGCGGGACTCAAAATAGAGGTCCGCATAGTCAATATCCCTCACGTTGAGCCGATCGAGTGCGTGTTGAGCTTCGAGTTCAGTGACACCGAATTTGGCTAACTGAACCGGCTCGAGCATAGTGATGGGCGCCTCCTTAGTCTCTGTTGAGTGATGGGCGAGTATAGCCCATTCATTTCCGCCGTCGCAATGTAATGACTCCTCACTGATTTGGGTTGCTGAAATTGTTTCCGAGTTATCGTTTGACATTCCATACCCCCGACAGTAGACTTTCCCCACTTCTCTCCCTGCTAACACTGGATATGAGGAACGCGCTCTAGGCTCGTTATGGCACACCCTCCGGCTTCAAATTTTGAGCACCTGTCTGAGAGCGAATTGACCACCAAGTTGGAACCGGAACTGCTCCCTAAACATATCGCGGTCATCATGGATGGCAACGGGCGGTGGGCGGAACTCCGCGGTCTCCCTCGCATCGCAGGCCATCGCGAAGGCATCAATTCCGTCAGGGAGATGATCACCCTCAGTCTGGAACTCGGCATTCATGCCCTGACGATCTATGCGTTTTCACAAGAAAATTGGAACCGTCCGACACAAGAAATTAGCGCACTCATGGGACTTTTGGAGCATTACCTCTCCACTGAGCGAGCCAGCTTGATTGAGCAAGGCGTACGCTTCCGCACCATCGGTCGCCACGAGCTGCTCCCTCCATCGGCTCAACACTGGATTCGCACGACCGAGAAAGAAACAGCGCATCTCGATAAGCTGATCCTAACGGTCGCCCTTAGCTACGGAGGACGAGCGGAAATCGTCGATGCCGTAAAAACACTGGTAGAGAGCGTCCAGGCGGGAACCGTACCACCAAGCCGTATCGATGAAGCCACGATTCAACAGTACCTCTACACCCACCCACTTCAAGATCCGGACTTACTGATTCGGACGAGTGGAGAAGCCAGGATCAGCAACTTTCTCCTGTGGCAACTGGCCTACACAGAGTTGTGCTTCACGCCGACTTTGTGGCCGGACTTTCGACGACGGGAATTTCTCCTCGCGCTAATCGAGTATCAAAAGCGGGAACGCCGCTTCGGCCGAGTGCTGAGTACTGTGTCTTCGTAACCCATGTGGGATATCCACCCATCACCGAAGCAATCGCCCACAGCTCGATATCCGTGACCACCCCACCAGCACGCACCAAACAGTTCGATCTCCGGCGTCTCTATACTGCGGCTGCGCTGATCCCAGCGGTTTACCTCATCATCGTACACCTCACTCCCTGGGCCTTAACACTGCTCTTGATCGCCGTCGGCTCTCTTGCCCTACTCGAACTGTATCGCCTCAGCTTCCAAACACGGTTGAATCGTGTCCTGGTCGGCATCGGATCGGCAACCTTTGTTCTGACCCTCGCCCGATCTCATGTGTCTCTCCCGCTTCCCGAGCTTCTTCTCGGCGGTGCGTTCATGATTGCCGTGACGGCCTCTTTTGTTACCAGATCCGCAAAACAACGATGGAACGACGCGCTGATCACCATGTTCGGCGTGTGCTACGTGGGCGTCACCCTCAGCACCATTGTATCGACCCGCGCGCTGCCGAGCGGCGAATTCCTCGTGCTGTTTCTGGCGGTGGTCACATGGGCTTCTGACACCGGCGCGTACTACGCCGGGACCCTGTGGGGCAAACACCTTCTCTTGCCGTCGATCAGTCCCAAAAAGACCGTTGAGGGGGTACTTGGAGGGCTCGGATTGGCCGTCGCTGCCGCCATAGTGGCTCAATGGTGGTTTGCCTCACAACTCTCACCGTTAGATGCGTTAATCCTTGGCGTGCTGCTGACGGGAACCGGGCTCATCGGAGACCTGTTCGAATCAATGATCAAGCGACGCACGGGCGTCAAAGATTCCGGTGGAATCTTGCCCGGCCATGGCGGTATGTTGGATCGGCTCGATAGTCTCTTGTTCACCGCCCCCACCTTCTACTACTATGTCGCCTACGTTCGGGACCTGGCACCGCCTCTATAAGAGTGGAGAGGAGAGGATATGAAGTCGATTATCATCTTGGGATCAACCGGATCGATCGGAAGCAATACCCTCGATATCGTTCAACGGTTTCCCGATGAATTCCGCGTCGTCGGCCTGACGGCCGGCAATAATATCGACAAGCTTGAAGCCCAGATCCGCCAGTTCACACCCATCGTGGTGGCGGTCTCTACGGAATCCTCCGCGGCATTGCTCCGAAACCGGTGCGCCGATCTTCCGGTTGAGATCATGGCCGGCGAAGAAGGCATC
>Ga0224500_10002182_pt1 | contig 10736 bp, 9 predicted proteins | sample SF_Oct11_sed_USG_FD_168126 | JGI IMG/M metagenome (GOLD analysis project Ga0224500, IMG submission 168126) | Sediment microbial communities from San Francisco Bay, California, United States - SF_Oct11_sed_USGS_4_1 | ecosystem: Environmental > Aquatic > Marine > Sediment | place: USA: California... | reverse complement strand
GATGAGCGACCTCGCGAGGTCGCTGCGCGACAAGCTCTCGAGCGCGGCCATGATCACGCCGCTGCCCGTGCTGTCGGAGCACCGCTCGGCTGATGGCACGGTCAAGTGGTTGTTCGATGTCGGCGCCGGCAATGCGATCGAGGCCGTCTTCATCCCCGAAGACGACCGCGGCACGCTGTGCGTGTCCTCGCAGGCTGGCTGCGCCGTCGGATGCCGGTTTTGCTCCACCGGTCACCAGGGCTTTTCGCGCAACCTGAGCACCGGGGAGATCGTCGGCCAGCTGTGGCACGCCGAGCACGCGTTGCGGCGCAGCCTGGACCTAGAGGCCGGCGAGCGTGCCATTACCAATGTCGTGATGATGGGCATGGGCGAGCCGCTGCAGAACTATGCCGCGCTCGTGCCTGCGCTGCGTGTCATGCTCGACGATCACGCCTATGGCCTGTCGCGTCGGCGCGTGACCGTGTCGACCTCTGGCATGGTGCACATGATCGATCGCCTTCGGCAGGATTGCCCGGTGGCGCTGGCGGTCTCGCTCCACGCTCCCGACGACGCGCTGCGCGACGATCTCGTGCCGCTGAACCGTAAACATCCACTCGACGAGCTCATGGGCGCGTGCCGACGCTACCTTGATGCCGCGCCGCGCGACTTCATCACGTTCGAGTACTGCATGCTCGACGGCGTGAACGACTCGATCGAGCAGGCCGATGCGCTCGTCAAACTCGTGCGAGGTGCGCGTGTGCCCTGCAAGTTCAACCTGATTCCGTTCAATCCATTTCCGGCCTCGGGGCTCGCTCGCACCCCGCGCGAGCGTATTGCGGCGTTCGCGCGGCGTCTGCAGGATGCAGACATCGTGACCACCGTGCGCAAGACACGCGGCGACGACATCGACGCTGCCTGCGGCCAGCTCGCCGGCGAAGTGCAGGACCGCACTCGCGTGCACGAGCGCCTGCGTCGTATCCCGGTCAAGGCGGCGTCGCCCTCCGCACAGGCCTGAACCATGCGTCGCCTCGTCCTCCCGATCCTGGCCGTTCTGATCGCCGCGTGCGCGCAGCAGGGCACCGTGCAGGGTGTGCCGGCTGCCGAGCTGCGCACCGCGTCCGACCAGACCGACGCGGATCGCCGAGCGGCACCTCGTCTCGAACTGGCGAGTCTGTACTTCAGCCGAGGCCAGTACGAGACAGCGCTCGACGAGATCAAGCAGGCGCTTGTGGTGCGGCCCGACCTGGTGGCGGCGCACAACATGCGCGGCCTCATCTATGCCGCAATGGGCGAGGAGCGCCTTGCCGACGAGAGTTTCCAGCGGGCGCTGGCGCTCAATCCCCGCGATGCCGACACGATGCACAACCGCGCCTGGTTTCTCTGCCAGCGCAACCGCTTCGCCGAGGCCGATGAACTCTTCGAGCAGGCGATCGCGCAGCCCCAGTACCGTGACGTGGGTCGATCACTGATGGCGCAAGGCGTGTGCCTTGCCCGAGCGAACAAGTTGCCCGACGCGGAGCGCAAGCTGTCGCGGGCCTACGAGCTCGACCCAGCAAATCCCACCACGGCACTGAACCTGTCGGAGGTGCTGTACCGGCGCGCCGAATACGAGCGCGCGCGCTTCTACATCCGTCGTGTCAACTCCCGCGAAGATCTGTCCAATGCGCAGACGCTCTGGCTGGCACTGCGCATCGAGCACCGCATCGGCAACCGTGCCGGCGTCGAAGACTTCGCGCGCCAGTTGCGCAGCCGCTTCCCGCAATCGCCCGAGGCCCTAGCCTACGACCGGGGGCGCATCGATGAGTGAGCATGGCGGGGCCGCGGGAGGGCCAGCGATTGGCACCGAAGGTCTGGGCGTCACCGCCGGATCGATGCTGCGAGCTGCACGCGAGCAGCGCGGGATGCACATCGCCGCACTGGCCGCGGCGATCAAGGTGCCGCAGCGCAAGCTCGAAGCGCTCGAGGGCGACCGTCACGACGAGCTGCCGGACCTGACCTTTGCGCGCGCACTCGCACAGGCCGTGTGCCGCGCATTGAAGATCGACGCGCAGCCGGTGCTCGACCGGCTTCCGCAGTCGGTCGACACGCCGAGGCTTGCGCGGGTGGGCGCGGGCATCAACGCGCCGTTCCGGGAGAGCAGCGGGCGCGACGATGGGGCCGACTGGAGCTGGATTCGCAGGCCGGTCGTCTGGGGCACCTTGCTCGTGCTCGCGGCGGCGGTCGGTCTCGTCTTTCTGCCCGACTCGTGGCGTTCGATCTTGTCGGGGCGGGCGCGCCCCACCGCCGTGACGGCGGGCGCGCCCGCATCGGCTTCGGCTGCAGGCGTGGCTGTGACGGAAGTGCCGATGAGCGCGGTGGCTGCACCAGCCGGTTCAGCGCCTGCGGTGGAAGCCGCAGCGTCACAGCCGGTGGTCGCGCAGGATGCCGCCGCATCGGCAGCGAGTCCGGGTCACTCCAACGGCGTGCTGCGTCTGCGCGCCACGGCACAAAGTTGGATCGAGGTGCAGGATGCGCAGCGGCGGAACTTGATCTCGAGACACGTCGAGGCGGGTGAAACCGTGGACCTTGACGGGGCGCTGCCACTGCGCGTGACGATCGGCAACGCCGCGGCCACGCAGGTCAGTTTTCGTGGCCAACCCGTGGACCTGAGTGCCAACACCCTCGGCAACGTGGCGCGCATTCAGCTCAACTGAGGGCGGTCGATGGATCAAAGGGATTTCTCGTCGGTCGTGATGGCTCGCCCTGCGCCGCGTCGTTCGCGCCAGACGCGGGTCGCCTGGGGCGGCAATGTGGTCACGATCGGTGGCGATGCACCGGTTCGCGTGCAATCGATGACCAATACCGACACCGTCGACGTGATCGCCACCGCGATCCAGGTCAAGGAACTCGCGACCGCCGGCTCGGAACTGGTGCGCATCACCGTCAACACGCCGGAGGCGGCCGGGGCGGTACCGCATATCCGCGATCAGCTCGACCGCATGGGCATCGACGTGCCGCTGGTGGGCGACTTCCACTACAACGGACACCGCCTGCTGTCGGACTATCCCGCGATGGCGCGCGCACTGTCGAAGTACAGGATCAACCCGGGAAACGTCGGCAAGGGCGACAAGCGCGACCGCCAGTTCGCGATGATGGTCGAGGCCGCCGCCCAGCATGACAAGTGCGTGCGCATCGGCGTCAACTGGGGCAGCCTCGACCAGGAGCTTCTGGCCGCGTTGATGGACGACAACGCGAAGCGCGCCCAGCCTTGGGATGCGAAGCAGGTCATGGTGCAGGCACTCGTCACCTCGGCGCTCGACTCGGCCGGCTACGCGCGCGAGCTGGGGCTCGACCCCAACCAGATCATCATCAGTTGCAAGGTCAGCGGCGTTCAGGACCTGATCACGGTCTATCGTGCGCTGGCCGCGCGCTGCGACTATGCGCTTCACCTCGGGTTGACCGAGGCGGGAATGGGTACCAAGGGGACGGTGGCGTCGGCCACCGCGCTCGCGGTGCTGCTGCAAGAGGGCATCGGTGACACGATCCGCGTCAGCCTGACGCCGCAGCCCGGTGAGGCTCGCACCCAGGAGGTCGTGGTGGCGCTCGAGATCCTGCAGTCGCTCGGCTTGCGTTCGTTCAATCCGAGCGTAACGGCTTGCCCGGGCTGCGGTCGCACCACGAGCACCACGTTCCAGGAGCTGGCCAAGCAGATCGACGACTTTCTGCGCGCACAGATGCCCGTGTGGAAGGCAAAGTACCCTGGCGTCGAGGGCCTCAAGGTCGCCGTAATGGGCTGCATCGTCAATGGCCCGGGCGAAAGCAAGCATGCCGACATCGGCATCAGTCTGCCCGGCACGGGCGAGGCACCGGCAGCGCCGGTGTTCATCGATGGAAAGAAGGCGATGACCCTGCGCGGCGATGGCATCGCGCAGGAATTCCATCGCATCGTCGAGGACTACATCGAGCGCCGCTACGGCCGCATGGTCGCAGCGCACTGAACCGCTGGCCTGCCGTGGCGGGCCGTCGAATCCATACATCTCATGGCTGAACGCATCGTTGCCGACAAGACTGGCAAGTCACCACCGCTCGCAGTAAAGGGCATGAACGACTTGCTGCCTGACGAGGCGGCTCGCTGGGAATGGGTCGAAGACCGCGCGCGGAATCTGCTTACGCGCTGGGGCTACCGCAACTTGCGCACGCCGATCGTCGAGCCCACGGGCCTGTTCGTCCGGGGACTGGGCGAGGTGACCGACATCGTGGAGAAGGAAATGTTCTCCTGGGTCGATGCGATGAACGGCGACGCCTTGTCATTGCGACCGGAAGCGACCGCCGGCATCGTGCGCGCGATCAATGAGCACAACGCGCTGTACAACGGGCCGTTGCGCATCTGGCAAATGGGCCCGATGTTCCGCCACGAGCGGCCGCAGAAGGGGCGCTCGCGCCAGTTCCACCAGCTCGATGTCGAGGCATTGGGCTACCCCGGACCCGACGTCGATGCCGAAGTCATCCTCATGCTGCGCGCGTTCTGGCGCGAGCTCGGGCTGGTTGAAGGGCGCGACATCGTGCTTGAACTCAACAGCCTGGGCGAGGCCGAGGAGCGGCGGGCGCACCGTGCCGCGCTGGTCGCGCACTTCGAAGAGCACGCCGACCAGCTCGACGCAGACAGCCGGCGCCGCCTCCACAGCAATCCGCTGCGCATCCTCGACACGAAGAATGCGGCGATGGCGACATTGGTGGACACCGCACCCAGGCTGCTCGATTTCCTGGGTGCGGCGTCGCTGGCGCATTTCGGCGCCTTGCGCGGCATCCTGGACGCTTGCGGACTGGCCTATACGGTCAATCCTCGACTGGTGCGCGGCATGGACTACTACAACCTCACGGTCTTCGAGTGGAAGAGCCCGCATCTCGGGGCCCAGAGCACGGTGTGCGGTGGCGGCCGCTACGATCAGCTGATCGAGACGCTGGGCGGCAAACCCGCGCCGGGCATCGGCTTCGGCCTCGGCATGGAGCGCCTCATGCTCACGCTGGAGGCAGCCGGCCGCGCGGCCACGCAGCCACCGGCAGCGGCGTACGCGATCGTTCCCGACGCGGCCGTTCTGCCGCGTGTGATGCCGGTGCTCGACGCGCTGCGCAGCGCCGGTGTGACCGTGGTGATGCACGCGGCCGGCAAGGACGGCCAAGGCAGCATGAAATCGCAGTTCAAGCGGGCCGACGCCAGCGGCGCCGCATTCGCGCTCGTGTTCGGCCCGGACGAGCTGGCCTGCGGTGTCGTGACCGTCAAACCCCTGCGCGATGCCGCCGCCGCGCAGTACACCCGGCCGATGGCCGACCCTCGCGGCTGGGCGCACGAGTTGCGCACGCCATAATCGCGCCCTCCCACAAGCACCCGACCCATGGCCACGCCCCTCGACCTGCAAGAGCAGGAACAGATCGACCAACTCAAGGCGTTCTGGAACCAGTACGGCAATCTCATCACCTGGACCTTGACGCTGGCGCTGGCGGGATTCGCCGCCTGGAACGGCTGGAACTGGTGGCAGCGCGAACAGTCGGTGAAGGCCGGCGCGCTCTACGACGAGCTCGATCGTGTCGCCCAGGCGGGTGACACCGAGCGCGTTGCGCGTGCCTTTGCGGACCTGAAGGAGCGATTTCCGCGCACGCTTCAGGCGCAGCAGGGGGCCTTGCTCGCCGCCCGCGTCCAGGCCGAGAAGGGTCAATCCGATGCGGCGCTCGCGGTCCTGGCCTGGGCGGCAGAAGACGCCAGTGAAGACGAGTACCGCACGATCGCGCACCTGAGGGCAGCCGGGTTGCTCATCGACAAGAAACAGTACGACGAGGCGCTCAAGCAACTCGATTCGGCACAGCAGGGCAAGGCTCGCGAGTTCGACGCCCTGATCGCCGACCGCCGCGGTGACGTGCTTGCCGCGCAGGGCAAGGCGGCGGACGCCGTGGCGGCATACAAGAAGGCTTGGGACGCGATGGACAGCAAGCTCGAGTACCGCAGGCTGGTCGACGCGAAGCTGACGGCGCTGGGTGCCGCCCCCGAGGCGGGCGCCAGTGCAGCCGGGACATCCGGCGGAGCCGCCAAGTGAGCGCACGGTCGGCGCGGCGCGCCGGGGTCGGGCTGCTGGTCGCGATGGGCGCGCTCGTCGCGGGCTGCGGCAGCGACAAGCCAAAGCCCACGCCGCTCGAGGCGATCACGCCCCAGATCGCAGGGCGGCAGGTATGGAGCACGCGCGTCGACGGGGGCCTGCCGTTCGTGCTCATGCCTGCCGTGCGTGATGGCCAGTTCATCGTCGCTGGCGGCGATGGCTCGGTCATCGCGCTCAACAGCACCGATGGACGCGAACTGTGGCGCGGCAGTGCGGGCGAGCGCCTGACCGCAGGCGTCGGCAGCGATGGCCGCTATGCAGCCGTCGTGACGCGCGACAACGAGCTCGTCGTGATGGACAAGGGTACGGTCACCTGGCGTAAGCGACTGGGCTCGCTCGTTTCGACCGCGCCGCTGGTGGCGGGTGAGCGCGTGTTCGTCATGGGCGTGGATCGTGCGGTGCACGCCTACGATGCGATCGACGGTCGATATCTCTGGGTGCTCCAGCGCGCAGGCGAGCCACTGACGCTGTCGCAGCCGGGCGTGCTCGCAGCGTTCAAGGACACCCTGCTGGTCGGTCAGGGACAGCGCCTCACCGGGGTAGACCCCTTGCGCGGCACGGTGCGCTGGGAGGTCGCGTTGGCCAACCCCCGCGGCACGAACGAAGTCGAACGCGTGGCCGATCTGGTTGGGCCTGCGACCCGTGCAGGCGATACCGTCTGCGCTCGCGCCTTCCAGTCGGCCGTGGGCTGTGCCGATGCGCAGCGTGGCACGCTGCTGTGGACCAAGAATGCGGGCGGTGCCCAGGCGCTGGGCGGCGACGCCGACCTCGTGGCGGCGGCCGACCCGAGCGGGCGCATCAGCGCCTGGCGCACACTGACCGGCGATCTGGCGTGGACGACCGAACACCTGCTTCACCGTGGACTGTCGGGGATGATGGTGGTGGGGCGCACGGTCGTCGTCGGCGACTTCGAGGGCCAGGTGCACTTCCTCGATCGCACAAACGGCAAGACACTGCTGCGCCTGCCGACCGACGGCTCGCCGGTGATCGGTGCGCCCGTGGTCTCGGGCAACACGCTGCTGGTCGCGACCAAGAACGGTGGCGTGTTTGCGTTCCGCCCGGAATGACATGACGGCGGCCTGCTCTTTGCGTTCCTGTCGCCCAAAGGGCTCGCTGCCCGCTGAGGCCGTCCTGGTGACGGCCTGAGGCCGTGAAGCCGGTCGTCGCCCTCGTCGGCCGGCCCAACGTCGGCAAGTCGACGCTGTTCAACCGGCTCACCCAGAGCCGCGACGCGATCGTTGCCGATTTCCCAGGACTCACGCGCGACCGCCACTACGGTGACGGCCGACTGGGCGGTCGCGAGTTCATTGTCATCGACACCGGCGGATTCGAGCCCGAGAAACCGGCGGGGGTGGTGGCCGAGATGGCTCGGCAGACGAAGCAGGCCGTGGCCGAGGCCGATGCGGTCGTGTTCGTGGTCGACATTCGATCCGGCGTATCGGGACAGGACCATGACATCGCACGCTACCTGCGCGGCGCCAACAAGCGTGTCTTCCTGGCCGTGAACAAGGCCGAGGGCATGAGCGAGTCGCCCGCCCTGTCCGAGTTCCACGAGCTGGGCATCGGCGAGCCGCATCCAGTGTCGGCAGCACACGGGCAGGGCATCCGCAGCTTGATGGAGGCGGTGCTCGATGGTCTGGAGATCGCGGAGCCCGAGCCGGATGCGGCCGAGGACGGCGTGGCAAAGCCGATCCGCCTCGCCGTTGCCGGGCGCCCCAACGTTGGCAAGAGCACGCTCATCAACACCTGGCTCGGCGAGGAGCGGCTGGTGGCCTTCGACCAGCCGGGCACGACGCGAGACGCGATCCACGTCCCTTTCGAGCGCAGCGGCCAGCGTTTCGACCTGATCGACACCGCGGGGCTGCGCCGCAAGGGCCGGGTGTTCGAGGCGATCGAGAAGTTCTCGGTCGTCAAGACACTGCAGGCGATCTCCGAGGCGCATGTGGTCGTGCTGCTGCTCGATGCCACGCAGGGCGTGGCCGATCAGGACGCGCACATCGCAGGTTACATCCTCGACGCCGGCCGCGCCGTGGTCGTGGCTGTCAACAAGTGGGATGCGGTCGACCGCTATCAGCGCGAGATGGTCGAACGCCAGATCGCGCTGCGGCTGGCCTTTCTGCGCTTCGCCGAAGTGCTGCCGATCTCTGCGACGAAGCGCCAGGGCCTTGGCCCCCTGTGGAAAGCCATCGTTGCGGCGCACAGGTCCGCAACCGCCAAGCTGTCGACGCCAATTCTGACGCGGCTCGTGCACGAGGCCGTGCAGCACCAGGCGCCCAAGCGTGCCGGTGCCTTCCGGCCCAAGCTGCGGTACGCGCACCAGGGCGGGCAGAACCCGCCAGTGGTGGTGGTGCACGGCAACTCGCTTGAACACGTGACTGACAGCTACAAACGCTTCCTGGAAGGCCGCATCCGGGACCATTTCAAGCTCGTCGGCACGCCGCTGCGGGTCGAGTTGAAGACCTCGCGGAACCCTTTCGACGACAAGGGCTCGTAGACATTGGGGGAGCCGCCGACGGCAGGGCAAACCCTGTGATAACGTGCGATTCGTACGCACGACCAACACGGAGCGAATATCGTGAGCAACAAAGGGCAACTCCTACAAGACCCCTTCCTGAACCTGCTGCGCAAGGAGCATGTGCCGGTTTCGATCTACCTGGTCAACGGCATCAAGCTGCAGGGCCAGATCGAGTCGTTCGACCAGTACGTCGTCCTGCTGCGCAACACCGTGACGCAGATGGTCTACAAGCACGCCATCTCCACGGTGGTGCCGGGACGCGCAGTCAATTTCCATGCCGGTGAACAGACCGAGCCTGCGGGCAACGGCTGACGCGGCGCCCGGCACTCTTGCGTTCCACGTCCGACGATTCGCGCACCGACGGCGGTGCCGTGCCGATCCGCACGGTGCTGGTCGGCGTCGACCTGGGTCCGGGCTCTTCGTTCGACGAGACGCTCGACGAACTCGCCCTGCTCGCGGCCTCGGCCGGAGACGATCCGGTAGCGCGCATCACGGCGCGCCGCAAGGCGCCCGATGCAGCGCTGTTCGTCGGCTCAGGCAAGGCCGACGAGATCAAGGCCGCGGTCCAGACCCACCAGGCCCGGGGCGTCATCTTCGATCAGGCGCTGTCGCCGGTGCAGCAGCGCAATCTCGAGCAGCATCTGGGCGTTCCAGTGGCCGACCGCACCGCGCTGATCCTCGACATCTTTGCCGCGCGAGCCCAGAGCCACGAGGGCAAGCTGCAGGTCGAACTGGCGCGCCTGCAGTACCAGGCCACGCGGCTCGTGCGGCGCTGGACTCACCTGGAGCGGCAGACCGGCGGCATCGGCTTGCGAGGTGGGCCGGGCGAGACGCAGATCGAGTTGGACCGGCGCATGATCGGCGAGCGCATCAAATCGGTGAAGGCGCGGCTCGAGAAGGTCAAGCGGCAACACCAGACGCAGCGCCGCGCGCGCGAGAGGAGCGGCACCTTTCGGGTGTCGCTGGTCGGATACACCAACGCCGGAAAGTCGACGCTGTTCAATGCCCTGACCAAATCGCGCACCTATGCGGCAGATCAGCTTTTCGCCACACTGGATACGACGACGCGCCAGATGTGGCTCGAAGAGGCAGGCCGCGCGGTGGCGCTGTCGGACACCGTGGGCTTCATCCGCGACCTGCCGCACAAGCTGGTCGAGGCCTTTCGAGCCACGCTGACCGAGGCCGCGCAAGCGGACCTGTTGCTGCATGTGGTCGACGCGTCGAGCTCGCTCGCCGCGGAGCAGATCGTCGAGGTCGAGCGCGTGCTCGAGGAGATCGGTGCCGACAAGATTCCGCAGATTCTCGTGTTCAACAAGCTCGACTGCCTCGAGACATCGGTGCGGCCGCGCTCGCTGGTCGATGCGATCGAGCGCAATCCGGGCGTGGCCACGCCGCGTGTGCACGTCAGTGCACGATCGGGCGAGGGACTGCCGAACCTGCGTGGCCTGATCGCCCGCCACGCCGCAGGCGCCTTGAACGGCAGCGGATTGCCTACACTTTCTTCTGAACGACCGGACGCCGCGCCGGCCTCAACCCCCCTCGGGACCACTCACGCATGACCCCTTCGAAAGTCCATGGCGGCTTGCCGCCGCCCGCACGTCGCCCCAACGTGCTGGCGAGCGCGGCACGTGCGTTGTTCGGCCGCCTGCTGCCCCTGTTCAATCAGCGCGGCGACGGCCCGCCGGATCTCGACGAGTTGTGGCGCGACTTCAATCGCAAGCTGTCAGGCTTGTTCGGCGGCAAGGGCGGATCGAGGCCGCCGCGACTGGGCGGGGGCGGCGGCGACGGGGGTGGCTTCCAGCCCGACATGAAGAGTGCGGGGCTGGGCCTGTTCCTGATCGGCGGCGTGGTCGCCCTCGTGTGGCTCGGCAGCGGCGTGTTCATCGTGCAGGAAGGTCAGCAGGCGGTGGTCACGTCCTTCGGGCGCTACGCCTACACGGTGGACGCCGGCATCCAGTGGCGTTTCCCTTACCCCTTCCAGGCGCACGAGACGGTGCCGGTGACGCAGTTGCGCTCTGCGGAGATGGGACGCAACACGCCCGTGCCCGCAACTGGACTACGCGATTCCTCGATGCTGACGCGCGACGAGAACATCGTAGACATCCGCTTTACGG